>Ga0265314_10003391_pt1 | contig 15442 bp, 12 predicted proteins | sample 4126metaG_FD_203106 | JGI IMG/M metagenome (GOLD analysis project Ga0265314, IMG submission 203106) | Rhizosphere microbial communities from Carex aquatilis grown in University of Washington, Seatle, WA, United States - 4-1-26 metaG | ecosystem: Host-associated > Plants > Roots > Rhizosphere >... | reverse complement strand
CGCATGTCCGCGGGATAGGCGGGCAAATGCGCCAGATCCACGGCCAGGTTCCGGCACGTCGAAACATTCTTGGTCGTGGTGCGAATGCAAAAATCCATCGAGGCGCATTGGTCGTGGGTTTTCCCAAGGCAGTATTTTTCGAGGGGCTCCGGAATCCAGGCCAGTAGGACGGCGCCGGGCGTGCTCTTGCCTCCTGGCAGTTGCACAAAGAGAGACGGCTCGAGTTCGAGGCTGCTTTCGCCCGGGCGGGGAGCCTGGGCCAAGGCGACGACACAGAGTACAGCGGCACTAGCCAGTCTTCGTGGCCAGAGTAGAGATTTCATCAGTTGCCCATTTTCTTCAGCGAGCCAAGCTCCGATTGCAGCGTGCCGTCGTTGTTCGGAAGCAGAGTGAGGTAATCGACGGCCGTGGACGAGCCTGCTTTGTAAAATAGGATCTGCCCGCCGCCCATGAAGCATTCATACGGCTGGCTGGCCCCCACCGGGGGTTCGCTCACCGTAGCCTTCCCGGAGCGAAAGATAATCCGCAAGCCGCCGGGGATTTGTTCCCACCGGCCATCATATTTGTTACCGCAGCTAGCGAGTCCCGCCTTGGGAACCTGCCCGGCTGCGCGTTGAGTCGGCGGCGGCGCTGGCGTGGTCGAGATCCGGATATTTTCGGGAGTCGTCGAGAAGGAGTCGGAGTCGAAATCCCCGTGGAACCCCGGCACTTTTATGCTGTACATGTTGAGATTCTGACCCGTGATCGTCCCCTCGTGCCACTGGTCGTTGATAAGCACCTGGACCCTTTCGCGGCTATCGTACTGCCCTGCGGCGTGGTCCTGTGCCGTGAGTATTCCGACCCTCCGCACTTCCATAGGCCAAATTTTCGAAACCTGAATCCCATTACCTAGCTGGACGAAGTAAGAATTTCCCCGCACCTGCAGGACCTTGGCTTCCTGCCAGCCGTCGGCAAGAATGCGCACGGTGTCGCCGGCCTTGAAGCCGCCCGGTCCCACCTGGGATCCGGCTTGCGCAGGCGCAGCCGCGGGACCACCTCGTGTGGCGGTCTGGGACTCCCCTGGTGCTTGCACATGGCAGATGGACAGGAGTGCCATCACTTGTGGACGAGTCGACCGGCCGCGCATGGCAGGCCGTCCCTGCGGTGCCGTCTGCACGTCGCATGAATCGCTGGCGGCCGCTCCTGTGCACGAAAATACCTCCATGGTCGCCTGTACCGCCGGACACTGGTAAACCACGCCTATCTTCAATTCCGCGGTCTGCGCAAACACTGCAATGGGAATCGTGAGAGCCAAACTGTTAAGGGTAGAAAAGCGCATGCCGGCTTAACCTCCACTTCCGTGATTCGCCGTCGGGCCGCGCGACGCTCAGCTTAACCGGAGACGGCGATTAGCCGGAAGATTATCACAAAACGCCCGACAAGCTCAAACGCCCATTTCGCCCTAGGAAATATAGCGAACCACGGCCCACTAAGCGGAAGCCGCCGACACCAGAGCGCTACTCGGGCTGCAAATAATCGTAAGCCGCTGTAACGAATTCCTGATTTCCTCGATCCATTGCGCGTAACGGGGATTAGGATTCCACGAATGAAAGCGCAAAATATCCATTTCGCACGCATACCGTGGATCGTAGTAGGCCGGGATGGCGGTCCCCTCGTGTTCCAGAAATCTCCCGCCGATTCGTCTTAGGATAGACGACGAACAATGACGTCGAGTGGCTGTGCACAAACCCACGGCGCCCCCCATCAGTTGACTTAAACCGTAGGCTACTAATCCGAGTCTCAATGGTTCCGCTGTGCCGCGCACATGTTCAGCAACTGCCCATCCGCCCACTTCCACGAAGGAGAATTGCCGGGTCTTCGCTAAAGCGATTTCGGATTCAACCGCCTGTTTTAAAGTCGGCCCCCACTCCGGACAGGCGGCCAGCGAAGTGTTATAGACTGAAAGGCGCAATAAGAGACTACTGAGGTCGTGCGCGTGATATCGGATGCATCCCGCAATGTCGCCGTTCGAGTCGTGCACCAAGAAATGCCAACTGTGGTCGTCAGCGGGGGCGACATGACGCCCATCGGTCAAATCACTCTGCTCGATCGCTCCGTCTGCCAGGTAGACTTGTCCACGGAATCGCTGTATCTCCGATAGCAGAGACCGGTGGTCTTGATAATTTTCGCGAGCATCATGAAATATTTTTGGGATGAAGGCGTTTGGGGGCGCGAGAAGTACCAATCGTCGCGGAGGAAATGCAAAGCGTCGTTGGACGGAAACTGGACGTTGACCGGGATTTGATTGTATTTGAGCTACTTGCAAATTATGCACTCCAGATACAGCGCGACCCAATGTGCGGTTGCCTGTTCGATACAGACTCAAAGCGGGAAGCCGGACTGGAGCACGTCATCGGCCATCAGGCATGTCCCACAGAACACGGGACGTGCGCGTGATAGCACGGCGGGAAGCGGTCTTTTTTACACGAATCGTGCGGTAGGTCTTCCCGGGCGCTACTCAAATCGCGTCACATTTACCAAAAAAAACGATCGTAGACTGGAACTCGAAGAGTGCAAAAATTGCAATACTCTCCGCAACTCCTCGGAGTTTAACGATATGTTTTAGGCAGTCACGCCAGCGACCAGCGGACTCTGCATCGTGACTCTAAGATCGCCTGATTCCGGCGCGAGTAAGGGAATTTGGGAGAGCGCGTCCTGGCAGCGCCGAACGGCGCTCTCGTAATTTTTGCTCGGGCAGTCCGAATCGAAACGCAAAATTTCCATCTCGCAGTTATAGCTGGGATCGTAGTAGGGGGACAGTTCCTCCGCCCCGGCCGTCAGGGGTGCTCCACCCAAACGCCTTAAAATCGAGGACGAAGCATGTCGTTTAGTAACTGTGCTAATCCCCAATGCCCCCCCCAGAATGCGCGCTAAAGCATAAATAGTCACGACCATCCGCACAGCTTCCGTGGTGCCGCGTAATTCTTCAGTGATCGCCCAGCCACCCATTTCGACGTACCCATATCCCAGGTTTCGGGCGCGCACGAGCTCACGGTCGACGGCGCGTTCTAACCGGGGCCGCGACCGCCCGTCAGCGTTTAAAGGGGATTGAGCCAAATTCAGTCTTCCAAACTCGATCGTATTCGAGTGCGATAAATATCGCGTACACGCAACGACTCGGCCTTCACTATTCAATGAGAGAAGATGGAAACTTCGCTGATCCGCGGCTTGCACATGACGGCCGCTATCGGTCAATTGATGCGGGTCAATAGCTCCATCGGCGACGTAAATCCTCCCCCGCAGCCGTTGAGCTTCTTCAAGAAGACGTCGATGTTCGCTGCTGTTCTGCTGCACTTTACTATAAGTTCTGGTTGCAGCGGTGTGAGACGGTGCGAGCAGCACGGATTGTCGGAGCGACGGAGGTCTTGACGAAGTAAACAAACTCATTCTCACTACCCTCCACACGTCGTTAGGTTGCGCCTTAAGCGCGCAAATCCGACTGCAGTATTAATCGACAGTTACGGCGATACCGAATACCTTAGTCCGAAAGAAAGATATTCCGTCACGGCCCGAGCTAAGAAGGCGATGGAGAAACATACCGCCCGGGAGAAAGTACATTGTTCGGATCGAGAGATTCTTTCAACTCACGGACGAACCGGTTATATCCCTCCGCTCCGTTCATTTGTTCCATGCCTTGTATACCAAGCCGATAAGAATAGTAGCCGGACTCCGCCAGGGTGGCGAGCAACTTTTGATAGCAGGCTTGAGCTTTTTCGTCCTCGCCTGGGGCGCGACGATCGTAAGACATGGAAATCACACAACTGGAACTGCGTTCGGTCAGCAGCGTTATGGTCAGCATCGGCTCAAACCCGCCTGCAAGAATTACATCGTAGGCAATACGTCTTACCGCCTCCGTATGCCCCCCATCGGTTGGAGCAACCGGAGCGCACCAGAAGAGGCCGCAATCGCCGGAGTCCAAGTTGAGATCCGCAGGTACTGCCCGATGCCGCCAAAAACAACTCCGAAGCGAGTGCGTCGTCGGGATGCCCTTGGTGAGTCCATAGACCGGCCCGACCAGATCCAGAGCGCCGCTCAAATCCCACCCTGTAACAGCACCCATGGGTTTCGCGAAGCGATTTGCCATCCTTAACATGAAGTCGTCTAGAAACTGAATTTTGTTGACTTTTCCCTTCAACGCTTGTTTCACGAGCCGCCGGGCCTCAGCCACTTGGCGCCGCGTGCCATAGAGAGCCCCCGATCCGTTCCAAGCGCCGCAACTCAGTTGTCGTCGGAAGGTTCTCATCACGTCAGGCATCAACGGTGTCGCGCCGCCGGTAACCTCGTAGGGATAGGAGCGCATTGACGCCATGACCTTATAATCATTGGCGAGATGCATTGCACTGCCGATAGTGCCGTTCATTCGTAAAGGACGTAGGGCGTTCACGACGTTTGCCAGCGCAGCATCCTCATCCACACGAAAGTAAAAGGCTTGGAAATATTCCGGAGCCGGCATAAGCCAAATGGTCATACGGGTCACAATTCCGAAGCTCGATTGCGTGAAGAGCCCGTCCAGTACCGGTCCCATCCCCCAGCGGTAAGAAGTCGCTGCCTGCGCATTGCAAAAACGAGCGAAGCCTGTTTGCAAAAAATCACCGTTCGCAAGAACAACTTCATAAGCGCAAGAATTCGCGAAATGATCGCCGTAAGGCGTATGCCCGAAGCCTCGTTCGACAGTATTCCCGATGAGGCTTGATTCCGGACTTCCTCCCGTCGCGTCCATCCAGAGATTCGATTTGCGCTCCTTGAGAAACTCGTACAATTGCTGCTGAGTGACACCGGGCTCGACGGTTACGTATGCCAAGTCCTCGTTGAAGTCCACGATTCGATTCAAGCGGATTAGTTCCAAGAGCGCGCAGCCATTCTCCTGCGGCACTCTCGATCCATAACCCCAGTTAAGACCGCTGCTCACGGGATAGATAGGAATCCGGAACTGATTCGCGATTCGCATGCATTCCTGAACCTGCCTGCGATCCGCGGGACGAAGAATAGCGGGAATCGTTTGTGTCGATCGGAAGGTTGTCCTCTGAGCCGCGTCCAGATCTGTAGGCCGGGTGATTACGAACTCTTCGCCGATGGCCTCTCGCCAAGCTAGGATTGCTCCCTCGAGTCCAGGCGCGTTTTGAGCGACAATCCCCGACACAGATTGCAAAGGAACCTCCTGGCGTAACTCCGCCGAAGTCCGGTCCGCTGAACCGGACCGGCATTAAGGATTAAGGCAAAAGAATTTAGATACAAATCTGGGTTAAGTGTTACTCGATTCCAAAAAACTCTTGATGGGCGGTCGCAATCCCGAGCTATGCGAATCAGCACTTCTCCACTTCGGTCCGTAACGAAAACGTCGAGCCGCCTCCTTTCCGCCGTCCAAAAGCCCTCAATAGGCTCCTACTCAGCGGCTGCAAAACGAGAGCCTGACATGCCCTTTCGCCCAATTTCTTCGTGGACTTGCGTCGGTTCGCCGGATCAAAGTTTGCAAATTAAAGGAGCAACTTTTAGTACTTAAACAGTAGTACTAATGTGCCAGTAGCCTAGGGTCTTTTTGGTTGTAGAGCGTGCTAAGCGTGATATTCTGACCCCGTAGAAAGTGCGCGGCTCGGGCGCTAAGCGATGGAAAATAGGGAGGATAGGATGAAAATTGTGCACAGTAAATATTACATGCTCGCGGTGGGAATAGTTCTCTTGGGCTGTTCTAGTACTGCTATGGCGTCGGCAATAGGTCCGCTAAACGTCGCGAATTGTTCCGGAGGTGGGGTTACGGTGACCGCCACGACCATTGTGTGGTCTCCAAACGGGACGACGGCCGGGACCGGTTGCATTGATACTGGCCTGGGGACCAATGTCACCTTCTCCGGGGGAACGCTGGGAGCTGGAGTTGCCGGTAACATAAAGAACTTGCCCGCTGGCGGCGTGCCGGTTGATGACTTTATGACGTTTCAAGGTAGCAGCCTCGACTTCGTCCTTACCCAGCTCGGCCCCGGCTCTTCAACTACTGATTGCACAGGGTTGGCCGTTGGGGCTTCTTGCTCGGTATTCGCGGGATCGCCCTTTCTCTTGACAAACCTAGGTGGAGGCCAGACGGCCATCGGATTGACGGCGATAGGAACAGTGACGGATGGTGGCGTAACATCAACCTGGATGGGTGCCTTTACGACCCAACTCAATCTCGATGCCGCCACTATACAAACGGACATTAAGAACGGTGGAAGCATTGTGAGCACGCATTCCGCTCAATTCACGGTATCTAGTGTGCCGGAGCCAACCACTTTCACTATGCTGTTGTTAGGCGGAATCGCGTTGCTTGGAAGTCAAATTCGCAAACGCGGCAAGACCCTGCTCTAGTCCGTAGTTCTTTCGGCCAACGCACAGTCATCTGCGTTGGCCAATGCTTCTTCCTTACGTCCACATCGTGAGTCTCTGCAGGGCGATCCTCCGACTTGCCTTGCTAGAGGGACCGCATGAAATGTGCATCCCTCTCCCATCGAGTGGGTCGACATTCTTAAACGGGATGGATTGGCTCTACCAGGGGGTACTCGCCGGATCCCGGTGACTGCGGATGCCAACTTCTAAAATGTTGGCATCCGCAATTTTTGGTTTGGAGTTGCCCCGCCGTCAACAACAGTTTCCTTCGGCTTCATCACGCTTTCTTCACTGGCCAGTGCCGCATTACCTCCAGTGATAATATTGAGATCGCGCCGGCTCCCAACTGTACGGCTTCGAGGAGAAATGCTGATGAAATCGCTTCTGAAATTCGATCTGGCAGATTTGGCAGCCGCCCTGTGCTTCTTGATGTTTGGGCCGTCTTTGTTCGCTCAGGCGCCTTCGTCCGCCGCGCCCCAGACAATGAGTATTACGTTGACTGGGCAATCGATGATCCGGACGGACATTCGCGCGCACTCGCCGGCGGCGGTTCCGGTGATTCAGTCGCTGCTGAAGGGCGACGTGATATTCACAAATTTCGAGACGACGATCTTCGATCCGCGCAAAGGACAAAAGCGATCCGATGGACGCTTCATCTCACAGCCGGAGGCGATGGAAGCGCTGCAGACATTTGGGTTCAATCTCCTGTCTCTGGCCAACAATCATTCATTCGATCTGAAAACCGCCGGCGTCCAGAACGTGCTGGAGCAATCGGCCCGTTTGAAAATCGCCCGCGCGGGCGTAGGGAATACCATCGACGAAGCAGTGGCGCCGGGCTACCTGAAGACACCGAAGGGGACGGTGGCGCTGATCGCCATGGCCTCGGGCCTGGTGCCGGACGGAGGCAATGCGACGGCTTCGCGGGCGGGCGTCAACGAGTTGCATGTATCCGGCGACAAACCAAGCGACGAAGACACCCGCCGCATTCTCCAGAGCATCGGCGAAGCCCGCAAGAAAGCCGACTTGGTGATTGTCTACGAGCACAATCACATCTTTGCCAAGCCGTTTCAGACCGTCATGCTGGAAGAGCTGCCGGAGAGGCTTGGGCCTCCGGAATGGCTGAAGAAATGGACGCACGCGGAGATTGACGCGGGCGCCGACATCGTCGTGATGCACGGGGCCCCCCTGCTGCACGGCGTTGAGATTTACCACGGCCATCCGATCTTCTTCGATCTCGGCAATTTTATCTTCCAGGTCCCGCCGCCCGATACGCTGCTCGACGAGCCGATTCTCTGGGAAAGCGTTGTAGCGTACGTCGAGTTCCAAGGCCGGAACCTGCAGTCCATCAAGTTCCGCCCGATCGCGCAGAACAAGATCGGCGAAGGCCAGCCCGACGTGCATGAAGAGCACACAGACAATCTCTTTCTCCAGACCCGTGGATTGCCGAAGCCCGCAACAGGGGAGCAGGCGCATTACATATTAGAGCGATTGGCCGACTTGTCACGGCCGTTCGGGACGACGGTCGTGGTGAACGGCGACATGGCGGAGATCAAACTGAAGTCTGCCAAGTAGGCGGTCGCATCAACGGGGCACATGACAAGTTTTCATTGCAACCAGCGGCCCGCCGCATCGGCGCTATCCTCAGGCCGCGTATTGAACGCAATCGCCGCGCCCGGGGCAGCCTTGTGAACCGCGTTGATGACGGCTTCGAATAAGATAAGGCCTCGGGGCGGCAGGCGTACGCCTGCTCCAATCACCACACAATCGTAGCTCTTCGCAGCTAACTGACGCCCCACTGTCGCGACAGCGGTCTCATCAGGCCGGATCAAACCGAGTTCGGCCTCCCATCCGCGTTCAGTGAACTGCTTCATCGCAGCCGCGATGCCAGCGTGAATCTTCTCAGCGGTCAGACCTGGTGGCAAAGCAGGATCAGTAAAATCCACAGTCTCTGGATCGTAGCCTACAAACAGAACCCGCGTCATCGGCTCTCCTTTATTCTCAGCTTCGCTAGAATGTGACAACTCATCATAAACTGGGGAGTCAATCGCATTATCGCTCTCAAGTTTGGGGAGGAAACTAAATGGAGTTTAAATTCAGAACCATTTCTCTCGCCAGCGTGGTCTGGCTGGCCGCAGCAATTCTGACGCAGAATGCCTGGGCTGCCGACACGATCGTCTACGCTATTAGATCTGATGGGGCGGTCGGCACGCTCGACCTGAACACGGCAGTCCTCTCGCAATTGCCCAGCGCCCCCATGCCCTTCAGCGGGCTCGGCGAGTACGCCGGCGTCCTCTACGGAGCCAACAGCGGGTGCGATTGCCTGTTCCAGTTCAACCCTGCCACCGGCGCCACCATGATCGCGCCGCACACGTTCCATCAAGTCAATAATGGCTTCGGCGCGCTGAATGGCTTGGGATCCACCACCGCCGGTATATTTGTGATCGGCGCCGCCGGGAGCAACAACATACTTTACTCCGTCGATCCCGCCACCGGCGAACCAACGATGATCGGACCGACAGGTGTAGTCGCCGGAGCCGGTACTGGAAATCTTTCGGCATCCGTCGATTCCAGCCGGCTGTATTGGGAGGTTCGACTCAACTGCACCGATACGCTCTACAGCATCAATACCTCTACCGGCGCAGCCACCAACATTGGGTCCGCCTCGTCGTGCGCACTGCCCTCGAACCCCGGAAATCCGACGGCGCTCGTCTTTACGGGCGGTACGCTGTGGGCTAATTTTTACACCCATGGATTCGGAACCATCAGCACCACCAGCGGCGCTCAAACCTTGGTTTCGACCAACACGCAACCCACCTTCGCCGGCTTCGCTCCGTTTCCTCTAGTGCCTCCGACGCCGGTGCTGGTCGGCTCCATGGCCCACCTCGCGGCGCAAGAGAACTGGACCAGCACCTTCACGCTGGTCAACAAAGGCGTCGCCCCTTCGCAATCCACGCTGAACTTTTTCGGCGACCCCTCTGACCCTACAGACGACGGTCCGCTCCCCTTGCAGCTGGTGTTTCCGCAACAAGGTACGGCGAATTTATTCCCGAGCAGCACCCATAGCCAGACACTCGCAGCCAATGCATCTTCGATCGTACAAACCGCGGGCCCGCAAACCCCGCCCGTACTGATCGGTTCGGCGCAACTCGCGGCCGCCGGGCTGGTGGACGGGTTCGCCATCTTTCACCAGATTCCAACCGCGCAGGAAGCCGTAGTGCCCCTAGAGACCCGCAACGCAGCTTCTTATCTGCTGGCCTTTGACAACACCAGCGGCCTGTCGCTAGGCGTGGCTGTCGATAACGTTGCCGCCTCAGCCGGGAACGTGAGTGTGATCATCCGCGACGATACCGGCTCGCAGCTCACGACAGGTTCGCTCGCCGTGTTGGCCAACGGACACAGCTCCTTCGTGCTCGCGACGCAATATCCGGTCACGGCCGGCAAACGCGGCACGATCGAGTTCGATACGCCGCCCGGCGGCCAGATCAGTGTACTGGGCATCCGTTTCACGCCGCCAAACAATGCGCTGACCACCATACCCGCGCTCGCCAACGTCGGCACCGGCGGCGGAAGCATCGCGCACATCGCCACCGGCAACGGTTGGCAGACCACCTTCGTTCTGATCAACACCGGAACCACCATCGCGCCAGTCACCCTCAAATTCTTCGCCGACGTCACCGGAGGGCCGCTCACCATACCCGTATCTTTCCCGCAGATTCCGGGCGGAACCGTCAGTCTCGTTTCATCGGTCATGCAAACGCTGAATCCCGGAGCCACCCTGGTGATTCAAAGCGCCGCGCCTCTTTCGAATCCCACACCGACCGTCGGTTCCGCCCAGCTCACCACTACCGGCAACATCGGCGGCTTCGTGATCTTCCGCTACAATCCCAATGGCCAGGAGGCGGTGGTGCCGCTTGAGAGCCGTGTCGCCAACAGTTTCCTGGTGGCGTTCGATAATACCGCCGGCACCGCCACCGGCATCGCGGTTAATAGTGTTTCCCAGCAGACTACGAACGTGCCGGTGGTCGTTCGCAACGATAGCGGCGCGCAGATCGCTTCCGATACCATCACCCTGCCCCCCAACGCGCACGTGGCCTTTACCCTGGTCACTGACAAGTATCCGCAGACTTCCAACATCCGCGGCACTGTCGAATTTGGTACACCGCTAGGCGGACAGATAGGCGCCTTGGGTATTCGCATTCCGCTTACCCACACATTTACGACGCTACCGGCGCTCGCGAAGTAGCCGGTCCGTGGTCGGCCTGGCCCAACAGATGCTGGCTAAAACTCAAGGAGTATAGACTATGCAAACTTCAAGACTTATCCAAACTGGACTGATCTTGGCTGGATTAGCGGTCGGCTTTACCGAACACTTGAGCGGCGCCACGGAACAAGGGGCTGACCAGGACGAGGGAGGACGGCAGGTTACTTTAAAACCGATCAGCCAAAGTAGATTGGGAGGCGATGGCGGCAATGAATGGCTTCTCGCGGGCGCGTTAGCGGGAATTGCTCTTCTCGGCATAGGAGGGTTGGTCACCGGAAGGCTGATCAAGTAGTGCCGGGCTGTTAGCCGGCCGCAGCCACCCTTTCGCCCGGTTCCTTCGCGATGATATACTCACTTGCGGTTGCGACTAAAAGCATCCGGTCACAGTTTCGCGGAGGTTTAAGAATGTTGAAGCGAACGCTAGGATGTCTTGCGTTGTGCGGATGGTTGATGTCGAGCGGATCTTTGCTGGCTCATCATTCCTTGGCGGCCAGCTACGACGTGAAGAAGGAAATGGAGCTGTCAGGGGAGGTCGAGTCGATCAAATTTACAAATCCCCACGGCTCGCTCACGCTCGCGGTTAAGAATGCGGACGGCACCAGCACGGAGTGGGTGATGACACTCGGCTCCGCCACTGCGCTTGCGCAAAGGGGGATCGGTAAGACCGGACCGAATGCCCTTCATCCCGGGGACAAGATCACGGTGAAGATCCTCGGCGCGAGGGATGGAAGCCCCTTGGGCTTTCTTAAGACAGTGACCTATCCCGATGGGCACGTGGTCCAGATCTCCGCCGGTAACGCCAACGACTAGAGCCAACCACTAGACGACAGCAGGGAGCATCATGGCTATTCGGCAAAGCAGTATATTCACGAGAATCGCGATTGGAATTGCTTTGACAGTCGGCACGCTGTCGACGGCCGCTGCACAGGGTCGGGTTCCCGAACCCTACACGCCCGCGGCAGACGCCAAAGACCTGAAGGCCGTGCTCTTCAAATGGATGTGGAACATGGGCATGCTCAAGGGCCACGATGAACGCGATATGGTGGCCTCTCTCGAATATCAAGGGAAGGGCACCATTCAGGTTGACGGACAACCGTGCACGCTCAGCAAATATCGCGCGAGCACCAATTACCAAACCTTCAGTCAGCGGATTCAGTACGCCTGCACACGGCCGAATGGAGAAACGTTCTCGAACATAGAAGTAGTAAGCGAACTGTACGCATGGAACGAAGATACCCCCGGCGCGCAAATCGGTCCTGCGAAGGGTAAGGTCACGCCGATACCCACAGCGGTGCAGGAGCGGCTCGTTCGCATTTGGGCCAGTCCCCAAGGTGCAGCCAAGGCTGCGGTAGCCGGGACAACCGAGACATTTTGGTTGGGGGCCAACCCGGGGACTCTTTTCGCGGACGGCGCCGCGAAGGTGGGCCAAACATCGGTGTCGTGGGAGAGTGGCAAGCCGGTCGTGACGTTCCCGATTCCTGGCGTCGCGGGAGCCACCGCGACCGCCACCCTGGATGCGAAATATATGACCCAGCGCGTGGTGGTCACGCAGGGCTCGAATCAAACCACGGAGTTCACCTACAGCGATTATCAAGACTGGAACAACCCTTTGAACATGATCGGCGTGCTTTACGCCGGAAAGATGGTCGAACGCCGCAACGGCGCGGTGATCCGTGATTTGACGACGAACCAGACCGAGACCGGCAACGTCTATGTAGTCGCGCCCGTTCCCGCAAGCGTACAAACGGCCATGAAGATCACGGGGCAGATCCCGCGTGGCGTGATGGCGAAGATGGAATCCCCGGTAAACAAGTCGGCGCCCACGCCGCGGTTGGGTGGCCATCCCGATCTGTCGGGCAACTGGGCCTATACCGATTGGATTGGAAACTACATGACCGGAGGCGGACGCCGCTGCGGCCCCGGGCAGCCTAAGGACTGTAGCCGGGATACCAATCAGACCGAAGATTTTGAGCTCTACTCGCCCTCGCGGTTCGGCAATATGGGTCGTCCAATCTATAAGCCGGAGAATTGGGACAAAGTTCAACAGCTCGACATGTGGACAAATAAATATGACCCGGTGATGACCTGCCAGCCCCTAGGCGTCCCCCGCGAGGGCCCCCCCAGGCGCATCTATCAAACGGACAAGGATATTACCTTCCTCTATTTTGGAGGCGACGCAGGCGGCGGATACGGCGAGTATCGTGTGATCCCGACCGACGGCCGCCCGCACTCAAAAGCGTCGGAGCTGGATATCACCTACTTAGGGGACACCGTGGGACGCTGGGAAGGCGACACGCTGGTGCTCGATTCCGTCTCGTTCACCGATGCGACATGGCTCGGGCGGGGCGGCTTCTTTCACTCCGACCGACTGCATGTCGTCGAGCGATTCACGCGCCAAGGCGATGTCCTGCTGTACGACGTCACGGTCGAAGACCCTGAGGTTCTGACGGAACCCTGGGTGTTGCCCACACGAACCGTCCGCATGAACCCGAATCCGGACGCGGGCCTTGTCCGCGAGCGAGGCGACTGCGAAGTCTACGAGACGAAGTCGATCACGTCCCAGATTCGGCACTAGAAACCGCGGGGAGGTCGGAACGATCCCCCCGGGCGTCCGCATGACACCTTGGCAAAGTTGGGTTCAACGGCCGCACAGTCTGTGGGTTCGCAAAGTCGTTTTCCAAATCCACCAGTGGGTTGGAATAGGCGTTGCGCTCTATGTCTTAGTGATCAGTATCTCCGGCAGCGCGATTGTCTACCGGCCGGAATTGCACCGAAGAATAGTCGTTGCCAATGCGGGCCGCCCCAGAATGCGCGTCGAAGAAATAGAACGGAGCGTTCGGCGAGCCTACCCGGCGTATGAAATTCTTAGCGTAGCTGAGCCGCAGAGACCAGACCAACCCGTCGTTGTTTTATTAGAGACTGGCAAGCACCGAGTTGCACGCCTATTCAATCCCTACACGGGAGCAGATCTGGGCGATCCTCGGTCTGGGCTTGATCGTCTTCTCGGCTGGCTTGCGGATTTGCATGACAACCTGTTATCGGGATTAACTGGTCGTATAGTAAACGGCATCGGCTCGTTTCTGGTTGTTTTGCTGTCCTGCACGGGAGCTATTATCTGGTGGCCCGGAATTAAGAACTGGCGGCGAAGTGTGACGGTCAACCGCAAAGCGCGGTTCGCCCGCTTAAATTGGGATCTGCACAGTGCAGTCGGTTTTTGGTGCTCCCTTTTGATGCTGGTTTGGGGAATCTCGGGGATCTGCCTCTGCTTCCCGGGGGTCCTCAATTTCCTCCTGGGCAGCGGATTCCGCTTTTGGATCACACGCCTGCATTTTGGCCGTTTCAACCGGGGAACTGAGGCGCTGTGGACGGTTTTGGGGCTGGCGCCTGCTGTTCTCGCCGGTACCGGGGTTCTGATGTGGTGGAACCGAGTCCTCAGCAAGAAGGTTCATCATTGGCGAAACACGCGTGACGCCGGAATGTTAAAGCTCCCGTTAGGATAGAATCATTCGAACTATGTATCTCTCTGCGCGGACGCGGCTTTACAGTACCGCTTTGCTATTAGCGATCGCGAGTGCAACAGCGAGCGCACAACAACCAACGCCCGATGTGATTCTCTCTAACGGAAAGATCATCACCGTCGACGAGCGTTTTACGATCGCCCAGGCAGTAGCGATCAAAGGCGACCATATCGTGGCAGTGGGCACCAACCAGGAGATTGCCCGCCTCGTGGGACCGAACACTCGAAAAATCGACCTGGCGGGCAAGGCCGTCATTCCCGGGCTGATCGATAACCATATGCATCTCTTGCGAGCCGGGACGACGTGGATGCGCGAACTCCGTTTCGATGGTGTAGAGTCGAGAAGACGCGCGGTCGAGATGCTGCGCGCCCGCGTGAAAGCCGTCGGGCCCGGGGAATGGGTCTACAACATCGGTGGCTGGACCCATCAGCAATTTGCCGACGATCCCAGATCCTTCTCGCGCGAAGAGCTAGATGACATCGCGCCGAATAATCCGATCGCGCTGCAGGAGTCGTACTATCAAGTTTTTCTGAACAGCCGCGCCTTGCAGACTTTTAAGATTGAAAGCAACGCGCCCGACCCCCCGGACTTCGTCAAGGGTTCGATTATGCGCGACGCAGCCGGAAAGCCTACGGGCGTGATCCAGGGCGATATCGCAGCTACTCGACCGGTCGCCGCTAGACTTCCCAAAGTAACCCCCGACCAATTGGAGGCCAGCAGCCGGGCCTTGGTTAACGACATGAATCGAGCGGGCCTTTCCTCAATCGGCGTTCCTGGCTGCAACAGCGACGTGCTGGAGATCTTTCAAAAATGGAAGGCGCACGGACAACTCAATATCCGTATCTTTTGTATCGATGGTGCCGCGGCAGGTACTCCAGAACAGGCGGACCGGTCGCTGGAGCAAATCACCAAGATGAAGCTGTTTCAGGGTGACACCTACATTGACAACATCTTCTTTGGAGAAAGCGTCTACCAGCCGCTGCACGACCCGATGTTCGCGCTCAAGTCCGATCCAACACCCGATCAGCTCCAGCAATGGCGTCGGATCGCCACAGGGATTGCCAAGGCCGGCCTACCTCTGCACGTGCACGCCGAACTGCACAATACCATTGACGCATTCCTCGACCAAATCGAAGCGATCAACCAGGAACATCCCATCAAGAATCTGCGCTGGACCCTGGCCCACGTGAATCAGATTAACGCTTCACAGCTCGAACGCATGAAGAAATTGGGAATGTACGCCGCCGTGCATCCATGGGCCGTCATTAAC
>Ga0265314_10003389_pt1 | contig 15445 bp, 14 predicted proteins | sample 4126metaG_FD_203106 | JGI IMG/M metagenome (GOLD analysis project Ga0265314, IMG submission 203106) | Rhizosphere microbial communities from Carex aquatilis grown in University of Washington, Seatle, WA, United States - 4-1-26 metaG | ecosystem: Host-associated > Plants > Roots > Rhizosphere >... | reverse complement strand
GCCGTCTCCGGCAACTCCAACGATCTATGGGCCCAAAGCTCAACCGGCGCCCTAGCCATGCAAGCAAAAATAAATAGGGACGGAGCCTGATTATTGCCCCAAAACGGGATTGTTCCACTTCGGAACAATAATCAGGCTCCGTCCCTATTTATTTAAGACGCCTGCGCCTGCGTCAACTGCGATCGAAACGCCCGCTCCAGGATATGCGCAAATCGCGCATCCTTCCGCAAGCTATCCAGCTTCGGATCCACGTCCAGCATATGCAGCATCGACGAGTTGTCCTCGCAAGCCCGCTCCAACTCCGCAAACGCCTGCCCGCGCCGGTCGAGCGCATCCAGAAAGATCGCCAGATGATACGGATCCAAGTACTCCGTAACCCGCACCCGCTCCAGTTCCGCCAGCAGCGCCAGCGCCTCTGCCTGCCGGCCGCTTTTCGCCAGGCAACTCCCCTCCATCGCCCGCAGCCACAGCAAATCCGGAGACACCACACCCGCCCGCCGGTACTCCGCTAACGCTTCCTCGAACCGCCCCGCGCACTCCAGCGCGTCGGCGTAAAAAAATCGCGAAAGCTGATGATACGGATGCAGCTCCAGCGCCCGCTTCCCGTAAGCCACCGCTTCGTCAAACCGCCGCGCGCAAATCCGCGCCACGATTTCCGTCGACGCCAAAAGCGGTGAAAGTGAGTCCGCGCTGCACGTCCGGTTCAATTCCTCAATCGCCTGCTCGAAGCGCCCCTGCGAAAGAAGCAGCATCGCCAGCCGCATCTGGATCCCAATCAGCCCCGGCTTTTCCTGCTGCGCCTGCAACAGTTCCGCTTCCGCTTCCTCGATCTTGCGTTCGAAAACATGCAGCCCATGCGCCCGGTCCGCCCGTAATTCCGGAGTCAGACCCCGCAGAGCGACAGCGTGGCTATGCGCATCCAAAAAACCCGCATAAGCCTCGCGCGGCGAGTGCATCCCCCATGTCGCCAACATCAACAACGCCGTCGACATCCCCTCGTAAGCTCGAAAATCACTCGGATCCGCATCGCTAGCCTGCTGGAAACAATGAACAGCTTTTTCGAATCCCTCCCGCGTATGCCGGCTCGAAAAGTGTCGCCCCCGCTTAATGAGTTCTTCTGATCGAGGCACGTCCAATTGATAACCCAGCTTGGGCCGGTAAGTGATCCACCCGCCGAACTCCGACAGGGCCTTCTTCACCTCGCCCACCGTGACCGCCACCGTGTGTTTCGAAACCACGGTGCCGCTCCAGGCCTCGCGAATCATCTGCTCGTAGCCCACGAATCGCCCGGCGTTCGAAGCCAATGCTTTCAGCACCTGGAACGCCTGCGGCCGCAGGTCCACCACCGAATCGTCACGTATTAACCGGCTGGACGTGGTATCTGCTCGGAAGGGGCCAAACTCGATTTCGCGACCGACTGGCATATGGCAGGGTCCGTGACAGATTTGACGCTGTTTTGATCGACGGACCCGAGCATTCTATCATACAATCGCTGAGAACGTAATTTAGTCGGCCTTTGGTGGGCCTGCTTTCAAGAGGTTAGCTGCGGTACATGAAAGGGAAAATGATGAATTCAAAGAGGTTGGTCTATTTGCGCCCGGTTGCGCTCATAGTCATGCTGCTGGCAATAGCGGCTCCATTGGTCCTGGCTCAGTCGGCCGGCACCGCTGGTCTAACAGGAACTGTTACCGATCCGTCTGGCGCCGCTGTGCCAAACGTGACCGTGACTCTAACCAGTAACGATACGAATCAGGTTCGTTCAGCTACCACGGGTGGCGACGGCCAGTACAAGTTCACCCTGCTCCCGCCCGGCACCTACAAAGTGCGTTTCGCGGCGAACGGCTTCAAGACCGCCGAAATATCCGCTGTGACCATGAACGTGACGGAATCTTCCACTCTCGATCGCAAACTCGAAGTCGGCGGCCAGAGCGAATCCGTTACCGTCGAAGCCTCGGCTGAGACCCTGCAGACCGCCAGTTCCACGTTAGGAACCACCGTCGGCGCCAAAGCCGTGACTGACCTGCCGCTCTCCAGCCGCAACTACACCCAGATCATCGGTCTGTCGTCCGGCACCAGCGCCCCGGTAAATAACGCGACGTCCTTCGGTAAAGGCACCGGCGACATCAGCGTCAACGGCAATACCCCGGGACAGAACAATTTTCAGATGGACGGCGTGGCCATCCAGAGCATGGCCGGCAATGGTAGCGCGAATGACGGCGGCATCTACGTCGGCATCGCAGTTCCCAGTCCCGATTCCATTCAGGAATTCAAAATCCAGACTTCCACCTACGACGCCACCTTCGGCCGCAACCCCGGCGCGAACGTGAACGTCGTGACCAAGTCCGGCACCAATAGCTGGCACGGCACCGGGTTTGAGTTCCTGCGCAATGCCAAACTCGATGCCAACGACTTCTTTTACAACCGCGATACCTGCCGTGTTCAGTACGCGGGCCAGGCCTGCCCCCATCAAGTATTGAATCAGAATCAATGGGGCGGCGTCATTGGTGGACCGATCAAGAAAGACAAGCTGTTCATCTTTGGCAGTTATCAGGGAACCGGATCTAAAAACGGAATCGCCACAGCAGGTAATTCCGCTGTCTCGCTGTACCCTATTATCCCCGCTGGCTCTCGCACCAGCCCGGGATTCGTCTCTGCACTGATCGCCGGGAATTGCCAGCTTCCGTCCTTCGGACCTCCCGGCCCGAACGGCGTTCTGCCGTGTTCCGCCACCTCAGTTAGTCCGGTGGCTTTGAAGATGTTGCAAGTGACCAACGCCGATGGCAGCTATTACTTCCCCACCCATACCAGCTTTGGGGATCCCATCAGCTTCAATCAACCCGCGCTGTTCTCGGAAAAACAAACCCTGGTCAACGGCGACTACCTGATGAGTTCCAAAAACACCATCGCGATGCGCTTTTTCTACAGCACCGATCCGCGCACCCAGAACTTCAATACGCCGATCGGCGGAGCCCTTCCCGGAGCCCCGGAGGCACTGCAATACTCCAATACCAACGCGGTGCTGAAGCTGACCACCATCGTGACCAACTCGCTGGTCAACGAAGCCCGCGGCTCCTTCCAACGACTGTTCGCTGCGGCCAACGATTCTGTCCCGGCAGGTTGGACGCCGTCCAATCTGGGCATCGCGCCGATCGTCCCCAGCCAGACCCAAGGTCCCGCCATTTCCTTCCTGATCAACGGTTTCGGGGTCGGCGGATTCCTGGAGCCTCAGTTCAGTCCCACCAACCAGTTCCAGTATTCGGATCAGATCTCCTGGTCGCATGGAAAACATACCGTTCGCGCTGGCTTCGAACTCGAAAAGGCGCAGTGGAACCTCGATTTCGCCGGCCTCGAACGCGGCTGGCTGTTTATCGGAAGCTTCACCAACCTGCTGGCCGCGAACAATCCTGGGAACATCTTCCAGTGCCTGTTCTGCGTCTCCAGCGGTCCTCCGGCGGCGGGCGGTATCATTCACGCCTATCGTGAGACCAACATGAACGCCTTCGTGCAGGACGACTGGAAGGTCAGCCCGAAATTGACTCTGAATCTCGGAGTACGCTGGGAATACGACGGCACCTTCGGTGAAAAGTTCGGCAACTTGACCAACACCTGGCTCAGCCAGTTGGCGCCGAATTCACAAGTACCCACCACACCGGCGGGCCTGCCCGCCAACTATGCTGGCTGGGTTACGGCCGGAAACTATTTGGCCCATTATCCCAACCCTCCGGCAGGCGTGCTGGTGAATACCAGCGGCACCGGGGCCATCCAGCAGCACCCCCCGCTCAGCAATTTCGCCCCGCGCGTCGGTTTCGCCTACCAAATGACTAGCAAGCTGGTGGTCCGCGGCGGCGCCGGCATGTTCTACGACCGCATCGGCGCTGATCGCTTCGTTCACGCCGTGGAGCAGGGCAACCCGTATGCCGCCACGCTCGACTATAGCGGTTCGGCAGCAGCGCAATTCACCATCCAGAATCCGTTCCCGACCAACATTCCGTTGGGTACATTTGCACAACGGTATTCCAATCCCAGTGCAGCTTGCTTGGCTGGCACTACCACTGGACCCGCCTGCACTTCGGGCTTGAGTGTACCGTTCATCGCCCAGTCGATTCATACTCCACTGGTCCGCCAATACAATCTCAACCTGCAGTATGAATTCCTTCCCCGCTGGGTGCTGGAACTCGGCTACGTTGGTTCGAGCGGCATCAATCTGCTGGACTACAACCACAACGTGAACACCGCCTACATCGCCAGCGCCAGCAACCCCGTCAACGGAATAACTACCACCACGGCAGCCAACGCCGCGTTTCGTGTACCGTACGTCGGTTACAGTCCGACGGGGTTGCAAGCCACGGCGTTTGACGGTATCTCCAATTACAACAGCTTACAGGTCACCGTCCGCAAGCAGTTCTCCCATGGACTGACGTTCCAGGGTGCCTATACCTGGAGCAAATCTCTAACGGACCTTACGGTTGACTCCGCTAACAGCAACAATGCGGGAGATCTGAACCAGCAGTATGGCCCATCGTACTTCAACCGGCCGCAGCGCTTCATCATCAACTACAGTTGGGATATTCCGACTGGCAAGCACAATGGAGCCGCCGGCAAACTGCTCTCCGGCTGGAACGTTTCCGGTGTGACCACCGTTCAAAACGGCGCTCCCATTACCTTCGCGGATGGCGGCGCTGGCACGGCCTACGGCACCCAGGGAACTGGCACCACGTCCGGGTTTGGACGCGCCCAACTTTGCCCCGGCGCTACTGCCGCTACCATAGCGACGACGGGCGGTATAGAATCCCGCCTGGGCGGATACAGCGGCGGGCAAGGCTACTTCAATACCGCTGCCTTCTGCGCAGCGCCGGCTATCATGCCCAACGGCGTGACGGTCACGACCCAAGCCGCCTGCCCAACCTGCGCCACGCTGTTTGGCAATTCCGGCATGGGCCTCATCTTGGGACCCGGCCAGTTCAACTTCGACATGTCGATTTTGAAAACCACTAAGATCACCGAACGGAGCACTCTCCAGTTCCGCGCGGAGTTCTACAACCTGCTCAACCATCCGCAGTTCAACCAGGTCGCCCCCAGCTCTGGAACGGGCGGCACCATCGCGCAACTGCCGAACGTGGCTTCCGCTGGCTCGGGGATTATTACCTCGACCAGCGTCAGCCCGCGCGTCATTCAGCTCGGCTTGAAGTTCATCTTCTAGACAGCTGGAAACCGATTCCTCCAACCTCCGCGGCGCACTTCGGTGTGCCGCGGATTTTTTTTGCCTAGAGTAACTGATAAATCGCCAGCTCCACCGCGTCCGGACGCCGCACCGCCGTCCCCACGAACACATTCTTCGTGAGCCACTGATACTCCGCGTCCTCCGTCTCAAAACGCGGCGTGCAGCGAAAATAAATCAGCGCGGGATCCACTGCCTCGCCCCGCAGCAGCCGCTCCATCGCTTCCGCAGGCCCGTGGCGAAACCCCGTGTTGATCACATAAATCAACGCGCCCGAGTCCGCCTCAATCACATACCGCGCTTCTAGCTCCGTAGTCCGGTCCGCGCGAATCACCTGAAAATCCGCCCCGCCCGGCAGAACTTTCCCGCGCAGTTTTGGACCCAGCACTTCGCCCCCGGTGATGCCGATTACCCGCCGCGACGCGCTCACCACCGTCGGCGCCGCCACCCGCACCAACACATCGGCAACGTGTTCCAGCAGTGGAGCGGCACCCGGCATAGGTCCACTATAATTGAAACTCCCGTCCATGAATCATCTAAAAAGTTTGATCCGCGAAGTACCCGATTTCCCCAAGCCTGGCATTTTGTTTTATGACATCACGACGCTTCTGAAAGACGCCCGAGGCCTCAAGTTCGTAATCGACGGCCTCAGTGAAAAGTTCAAGGGCCAGCACATCGACACCGTCGTCGGCATCGAAGCCCGCGGCTTCATCTTCGCCCCCGCCGTGGCCTACGCCTTGGGCGCAGGCTTCGTCCCCGTGCGCAAGCCCGGCAAACTCCCCGCCGCCGCCGAGCGCGTAGAATACCAACTCGAATACGGAACCGACGTCCTCGAAATCCACCGCGACGCCGTAGAGATCGGCAACCGCGTCCTGATCGTCGACGACGTCCTAGCCACCGGAGGCACCGCCGCCGCCGTCACGAAGTTAGTCCGCCAACTAAAAGGCGAAGTAGTCGGACTCCAATTCGTAATCGAACTAGATTTCCTGAACGGCCGCGAAAAACTCCCCGGCCTAAACGTCGATTCCCTGGTTCATTATTAAAGCGACCACTATTAAAGTGCCCCACCTTCGCCTGCGCTCCCTAGCCAAGATCAATCTAGATCTGCGCGTACTCCACAAACGCCCCGACAACTTCCACGAACTCCGCACCGTCTTCCAAACGATTTCCCTAGCCGACACCCTGGAGATCGAATACGAATCCGCCCGCCGCACCCACGTAGAACTAAACGACCCCCAATCCATCCCCGACAACCTGGTCCTCCGTGCCGCCCACTCCGCCCTGGAAGCCCTAAAACTCAACGCGAAAATCCGCTTCCGCCTGACCAAAAACATCCCCATGGGGGCCGGCCTGGGAGGAGGCTCCAGCAACGCCGCCGCCGTACTCCTAGCCATCCAATCTCTTGCGAACCGCCCGCTCCCCGCCGATCGCCTCCTGACCTTGGCTTCGGAACTAGGCAGCGACGTCCCCTTCTTCCTAACCGGTGGCACCGCCCTCGCCCTAGGCCGCGGCACCGAACTCTATAGCCTCCCTGACGTAGCCCAAGACCCCATCCTATTAATAGCGTCCGGCGTCCACGTCTCGACGCCAGCCGCCTACCAAGCCCTCGGCCTCAGTTTGACTTCACCCGATGCCTCACGTAAAATGAGTAGTTTCCAGCTCTTTGTACGGACGCTCGGTGACTTGCGTTCGGCGAGGGCGGCGAGCACGCTCAGCGCGAACGACTTCGAGTCCGCCGTTTTTAGTCAGCATCCCCAGCTTAAAAAGATGTGGAGCCGATTGCGGAAACACGCGGCCGGAGCCCGCATGACGGGAAGTGGGTCAGCCTTATTCGCCCTCTTTGAGTCAGCCGCGGAGCGCGATCTCGCCCAAACGGTTTTGGAGGGAGACAAGGTGACGAAGGCCAGCCGCATACTGTCGGCCCGCTTGGTGAGCGCAGTTAGCTACCGGCGGATGTGGCAGAAACTATTGGCCGCCGCCGGTCTCGCCAGCGATTTATTATGGCCGCTCCCAAGCCGGCACGCGCGATGAGGTTCAACCACTTCAAGGTGTTCTCGGGCAACGCCAATCCCGCGCTCGCCGCGGAGATTTGCTATGAGCTCGGCTGCCAGCTCGCCGCCGTCAACGTCAAACAGTTCTCCGACGGCGAAGTCCACCTGCAAATTCAGGAAAACGTCCGCGGCGCCGACGTCTTCGTGATCCAGCCCACCTGCCGCCCCGTCGACCGCCACATCATGGAGCTCCTATTAATGATGGACGCTCTGAAACGCGCGTCAGCGGAGCGCATCACCGCAGTGTTACCCTATTATGGGTACGCGCGGCAGGATCGTAAGGACCGCCCGCGTATGCCGATTTCGGCGCGCCTCGTGGCCAGTTTGCTGGAGCGTGCCGGAGCGAATCGCATCCTGGCGCTGGATTTACACGCCGCGCAGATTCAGGGTTTTTTTGACGTGCCGGTGGACCATCTTTTCGCGGCCCCGGTGATGATCGATTATTTCGACACCATGGGCGGAGACACTTTAACGGTGGTTTCCCCCGACGCGGGCGGCGTCGAACGTGCCCGCGCTTTTGCCAAGCGCTTGAATTCGCCCCTGGCGATCATCGATAAGCGCCGTACGGAAGTAAACGTTGCTGAGGTAATGCACATCATCGGCGACGTAGAAGGACAACATTGCCTGATCGTCGATGATTTGATAGACACCGCCGGGACCCTGGTAAAAGGCGCTGAAGCGCTGCTCAAACAAGGAGCCCGTTCCGTGCGCGCCTGTGCGACGCACGCCGTCCTGTCAGGCCCAGCAGTAGAAAGAATAGAGAATTCAGAATTAGTAGAAGTAATCGTGACCAACTCGATTCCATTGCCCGACCAAGCCGACAACTGCAAGCGCATCAAACCGCTTTCGGTTGCCCCCTTGCTTGCAAAAGCGATCCAGTCTGTGCACGAAGACGGTTCCGTAAGTACGTTATTTGTTTAGGAAGAGACCATGAGAAAAGAAATCACCATTGCAGCCGAGCCCCGCGAGCTACGCGGCAAAAATGAAGCCCGCCGCCTCCGCGCCAAAGGCTCCGCCCCCGCCGTGCTTTACGGCGCCGGTGGCGACGCCGTAGCCGTAGCCATCAACCCCAAAGAGATCAACCGCATCCTGCACAGCAAGACCGGTCACAACACTATCTTCGACATCGCCGTCCGCGGCGGAGAAACCACTCCCGTCATGATCGTCGACTGGCAGAATGATCCCATCAAAGAAAATATCCTGCACATCGATCTCAAGCGCATCGATCTCACCGCGCGCATCCGCGTCAAGGTTCCCGTCCACACCGTCGGCGATCCCAAAGGCGTCAAGCTGCAAGGCGGCTTGCACGAGCTGATCACTCGCGAAATCGAAATCGAGTGCCTGCCCGACGAAATCCCCGAAGAGTTCACGGTAGACGTCAGCGAGCTGATGATCGGCCAAAGCGTCCGCGCCGGCGAAATCCCGCTGGTCGGCTCCACCAAACTTCTGAGCCCCGCGGATTCCGTAATCTCGCACGTCATCACCATCAAGGTTGAAGCCGAGCCGGCCGCCGCCGAAGCCGCAGCCCCCGCCGCCGCAGCCGAGCCCGAAGTCATCAAGAAGGGCAAGAAAGACGAGGAAGCCGCGCCCGACGAGAAAGAGAAAAAGAAGAAGTAGCGCTCGGAAGCCGTGCCAGACGAAATCGAATATCTGGTCGTCGGCCTGGGCAATCCCGGAGCGGAGTACGAAAACACTCCGCACAATCTGGGTTTCATGGTTATCGACCGGCTGGCGGCAGAAAACGCCATCCGCGTCACCCGGAAAGAGAATTTTTCGCGAGTGGGTTTAGGAACGATCCGCAACAAACGCGTCGCCCTGGCCCAGCCGCAAACGTTTATGAATCTGAGCGGCCCGGCAGTAAAGGGTTTGCTCGAACGGTACGGATTGCAACCGGATCGTTTACTGTTGGTATATGACGAGCTAGCCATTCCGTGGCAGGAGCTGCGCATCCGTCCGAAAGGTTCGGCGGCGGGCCACAACGGAGTGAAAAGCGTAATCGGCAGTTTGGGCACGCAGGAATTCCCGCGTGTCCGTTTAGGAATTCGCCCCGTGGATGAATCCGGGGCCGCCTTCCCGATCGGGGATGGAGCAAGTTTCGTGCTCGCGCCGTTCCGGCGAGCTCGGATGAAGGAAGTGGATGAGGTGGTCGGGCGAGGAGTCGCGGCTGTCGAATCCATACTCGCTGATGGCGTCGAAAAGTCCATGGCGGTTTTTAACCGTCGCGCCGGAGGCTTAAATACAGAGGAAGAATGAGAGTCTACGAAGAGTTGTTCATCTTGAAACCCGACACCGTCGAAGAAGAAGTCGACGGCTTTGTCGAACAGATCCAGCAAGTCATCACCACCGGAAAAGGCACGGTCGACAAAACCGACAAGTGGGGCGTCCGCAAACTCGCCTACCGCGTGCAAAAGTACAACGAAGGCTTGTACGTGCTGATTCAATTCAGCTCCACCCCGGACTTAGTGAAAGAAGTCGAACGCCGCATGCGAGTAGCCGACCAGGTCATCAAGTTCATCACCGTCCGCATCGACGAAAAGCAGAAGAAAATCGAGAAGCGCAAGAAGGCTCGCGATAAGCGCGCCGCTCGCCGCCCCGCCCCCGCACCAATGGCGCCGGCGATTCCCGCAGCCGCAGCCCCGGCGATGCCCGCTCTTCCGGCAGAACCCGCCACTGTTACACCAGGTCACGCGGCCCCCGGAGCGCCGCCCGTAGCAGCTCCCGAATCCACTGAGGTGAAGGAGTAGTTATGGCAGAAACCAGAGGCGGCAGACCCATAAGCGGTTCCTCGCGTCCCACCGGCGGCGACAAAGCCGTGATGGGCAAGAAACAATATTTCCGGCGCAAAAAAATGTGCCGGTTCTGCGTCGATAAAATCGACGACATCAATTACAAGGACGTGCGCCTCCTGCACTCCTTCATTTCCGAGCGCGGCAAAATCACGCCCCGCCGCATCTCTGGCGTCTGCGCGCCCCATCAGCGGCGCCTGGCCGAAGCCATCAAGCAAGCACGCAATATCGTGCTGATCCCGTTCGCGACGTCGATGTAATAAGGACCCACGATCATGGAAGTCATTTTAAGAGAAGAAATCGATAACCTGGGCCGCCGCGGTGACGTAGTTAAAGTCGCCGCCGGCTACGCCCGCAATTACCTGCTGCCGAAACGCCTGGCAGTGGCCGCCAACGATTCCAACAAGAAAATCGTCGAGCAGGAAAAGCAAGCCTACCTGCGCCGCGAATCCAAAGAAATAGGCGACGCCAACGACCTGGCGAAGATGATGGCCACAGTCGAAGTGACCATCGCCCAGAAAGCCGGCGAAAACGATCACCTCTTCGGCTCCGTAACCTCACAGGACATCGCCGCCGCGCTAGAGAAAGCCGGCTACACCATCGATCGCCGCAAAGTGGTTTTGGCGGAGCCCATCAAAGCTCTCGGCGATTACAAGGTGACCGTGAAACTCCACCGCGAAGTAACGGTGGAGCTGCCCGTCCACGTAATCAAGGAAGAATAGTGGCCGACGGACAAAGTCCGTTCGAACTATTGGAAGCGGCGGCAAGCGGACGCACAGGCGTCGACCGCCGCTTTCTTCATTCCCTCATCGACGCCGGCTCACCCCAGGAAATCGCCGCCGAAGTTCTGCGCTTCGCCCGCTCCCCGCAAGACCAGTACCCCATCAACGTCGATCCCCTTCTCACCGATCTCTTCCGCCACTTCGGCACCGACGAAGCGCTCGAATTCTACATCGACGCCATCCGCCGCGCCCCCGAAGACGTCGACGACAACCTGATCCAAGCCCTCCTGCCTTTCTCCGAAAAAGCCGCCACCCCGCTGCTGGCACTCTACGAAGAACTAGGCGAAGAAGAAGGCTCCGACGTGGCGTTCCTGTTAGCCGCCCTCCGCGTCCGCGATCCGCGCGTTCTGAAGCTCCTATTAGACCGGCTCGAATATGACGCCGCCGACGGCGCCTTCTGCCTGGGACTCTACGGCGACCCAGCCGCCCAAGCTCCGCTAGAAAAAATGCTGTTAGAAGTTCCCGAAGACGAAGTCGACCTGCACCGCGAAATCGCCTTCGCCCTGGAACAACTGAAAGCCCCCGAACCCAAATATCAACCCGAGCCGTTCGATCTCTACGCCGAATACCCCGAGCGCGAACTCCCCGCCTTCGAAGTCCTCGACGAGTCCGAACGCCGAGCCATGTTCGCGTCCCCCGAAGCCGACGTCCGCGCCGGCGCAGCCCATACTTTTTTCAATCAGGATTTAGACAAAATCACCCGCGAAGCGTTATTCACTTTAGCGACCACCGATCCCGACGATACAGTCCGCGGCCAAGCCTGGGCCTCGCTAGGCGACGCCGCCACCGAGTCCGCCCCCATCCGCGACGCCTTGATCGCCACGCTCAACGATGAATCGAAATCCGTCGACGAACGCGGCGGCGCAGCCATAGGCCTTTACGCCGTAGCCGACCGCCCCGCCGTAAGTAAAGGTCTAGAAGCCCTCTACGCCCAAGGCGGCCAAGCCCGCATCAAAGCGTTAGAAGCCATGTGGCGATCTCTCTGGGAACCCTACGCCAAATTCTTCCCCGAACATTTAGACGACACCAAACCCGAAAATAAAGACGTCGAACTCTTACGCCACGCCCTGCGCGGAGCCGGCTACTTCCGCCTCACGCGCTACGCCGATAAAATCGCCAGCTTCTTCAACCGCGCCGAGCCCTACGACGATCTCCGCGACGACGCCCTCTTCGCCTACGCCTTGGCCATGCCCGGCGAAACCACCCGCGGCCGCGTCAAAGGCATGCTGCGAAAAATTGATTCGATCGCGCACCTGACGCAACCCGAAACCGAACTGGTCACGTTCGCGCTAGACGAACGCCTCCGCCTCCACGGCCTCGCGCCGGTTTTCGAAGCCGAACAAGCCGACGCCGAACACGATCACGACGACGTCGCATCCCCCGGCCCCGAGCCGCCCGCCGCAGATCTCTTCGCGCAAAAAACGGGCCGCAATGATCCGTGCCCCTGCGGCAGCGGCAAGAAATATAAAAAGTGCCACGGCATAATCAATTAGTAAAATAGACCTAGCCGTGGCCACTTCCAAACCGTCCCTCCTCCGGCAGCTCGGCGTCGTCAGCGCGACCGCGCTGGTAGTCTCCAACATGATCGGCACCGGTATCTTCACCTTCACCGGTTATCTCGCCGGCGATCTGGGCTCCGCCAATCTCATCATCTGGATCTGGATCGTCGGAGCCGTCTGCGCCCTGACCGGGGCATTCTGTTATTCCGAACTCGGCATCAACATGCCCAGTTCCGGCGGCGAATATGTGTACTTAACGCAAGCCTACGGCTCCACCTGGGGATTCATGACCGGCTGGGTTTCCTTCTTCGCCGGTTTTTCCGCGCCCATCGCCCTAGCAGCTCTGGCCTTCTCCGATTACCTGGCGCAATTCTTCCCGGCTTTACATTTAGAAGACGCGCGCGTGCTTTTCGGTTCCGGCGATTGGAAATTCACCTTCGGCTGGGCGCAAGTAGTAGCGTGCCTCCTGATCCTGCTCTTCACGACTATCAACATATTCGGAGTCCAGCGCGTAGCGCGCCTGCAAAACGTGCTCACCGGCGCGAAAATCCTGACGCTGATTTCCTTCATCATCCTGGCCTTCACCATCGGCAACGGCAACTGGCACAATTTTTCCGTCCCCGCCGTACGCACGTCACAAGACTCCATTCCCACCCAATTCGTCCTAAGCCTGTTCTTCATCTACCTCGCCTACAGCGGCTGGAACGCCGCCACGTACGTAGCCGAAGAATTGAAACAGCCCTCGCGAACGCTCCCCTTGGCCCTGGCCGCCGGAACAATTCTAGTAGCCACGTTATACGTTGCCCTGAATTTGGTATTTATCTACGCCGTCCCATTGGAAACCCTAAAAGGCGAGACCGCCGTGGGAGCCCTGGCCGCCTCCCGCCTGTTCGGCCCCCAAGTAGCCGGAATCTTCGCCGCACTCATGGCCCTGTCGCTGATGTCTACCGTGAACGCGATGGTAACCATCGGCCCAAGAGTCTACTACGCCATGGCGAAAAACCGAGCCTTCCTAGCTTCCGCCGCCAAGGTCCACCCCAAGTGGCACACGCCCGTAGCCGCGATCGTAGCGCAAGGCATCTGCGCCATGGTGATGACCGTAACTCCGTTCCCGCAGCTAGCCATTTACATCGGTTTCACGTTGAATATTTTCGCCGTAATGAGCGTAGCGTCGCTCATGATCTTCCGCCGCCGCAAAGGCTGGCAGAAGCTGCGCGTAGTAAGCTTCGCCTATCCCCTGATTCCCGTCGTCTTCATCCTGGTAGGAATCTGGATGATCATCCGCGGCCTGGAATTCAAACCGTTAATCTCCCTAGCCGCCGCCCTGACTTTAATAACCGGAGCCTTGGTCTACCATTTCCGCCTCCGCCCCCCCGTCCCCGTCAAGCCGTCCATAGAGACCTACTGAAAAGAGGGACGGAGCCTGATTTCTCCCATCGCAATGGAATAGCTTTTATCAACCGCCAGAAATTCAGTCTCCGTCCCTTTTTTCCCCGATGAAAGCGACGTTTTCGGCTTAGTCGCGCTAAACTTGAGGTTCATGTCCCACACACATTCCACGTTAGAACCGCCACGTCGCCTGCTCTTCGGACCCGGACCCACCCAAGTCCACCCCCGCGTTTACGAAGCCATGGGCAAGCCCATCGTAGGCCACCTCGACCCCTTCTTTTTTGAAGTCTACGAAGAAATCCGCCGCGACCTCCGCCCCGTCTTCGGCACCCAGAATCCTTTCGTACAAGTAATCTCCGGCACCGGCAGCGCCGGCATGGAAACCGTGTTAGCGAACTTCGTCGAGCCCGCTCAGAAACTGGCCGTCTTCACCGCCGGCTACTTCGCTGAGCGTCTCGTCGAGATGGGCCGCCGCCACGGCGCGAACGTAGTCTGCGCCAGCAAACCCTGGGGCGAAACCTTCAGCGAGCCCGAAGCCGCCGACTTCATCGATCGCGAAAAACCGACCGCCGTAGCCTTCGTCCACGCCGAAACCAGCACCGGCGCCCGCCAGAATCTGACGGCGATCACGCGCCCCGCCCGCGCCGCCAAAGCCCTCACCATAGTCGACTGCGTGACCTCCCTGGGAGCCATGCCCATCAACATTGATGCCGCCGGCGTCGACGTCGCCTTCAGTTGCAGCCAAAAAGGTTTGAGCTGCCCGCCGGGTTTGTCCCCCATAACAGTTTCCCCCGAAGCCGTCGAGCGCCTGCGAGCCCGCAAGACCCCGTGCCCCATCTGGTACCTCGATCTAAAACTCCTGCTCGACTATTACGAAGGAGCCCACCGCTACCACCATACCGCCCCCATCACGTCTTTCTATGCTCTCCGCGAAGGCCTGGCACTAGCCCGCGAAGAAGGCATCGAAACCCGCTTCGCCCGCCACCAGTCCTGTCATGACGAATTCGTAAAACGCATCGAAGCCGCCGGCCTAGAAATGTTCATCCCCGACGACGCCCGCCGCATCGTCAACATCAATACGCTAAAGGTGCCCGCCGGAGTCGACGACGCGAAAGCCCGCAAGGCCTTGCTCGAAAAGTACGACATAGACATCGCCGGCGGCTTCGGCCCCCTAGTCGGCAAAGTCTTCCGCATCGGCGTAATGGGCCCCCTAGCCACGCCCGACAACGTGGAACTCCTCACCGGCGCGCTCATCGAGTGCATCAAGTAGACATAGCAAAAATGCTATACTGAGTTATACACGATGGCCTGGTCAGTCGAGACACTGAACAGCATGGTGGAGGCGGAACTCGAAGAGTTGCGCGTCGACATGCTTGCGCGCTTCCGCTAACCGCCGCGTCGTGGTAGTCCGCGTATTCGTCAGGAAAACGCAGAAGACACCCAACCGCGAGATCGAACTAGCCCTACGCCGGGCAAAGGAAATTGCGCAATGACCAAAGTCAGCACCCTTCATAAGAAATGGATGAAGAACAAAGACTACCGCCAACCTTATCATGAGCTCGCCCCCGAATTCGCCCTCGCCCGAGCCGTTATCAAAGCGCGCGCGATCGCTGGTCTAACCCAAGAGCAACTCGCGCAACGCATGGCGACCACCCAATCCGTCATAGCCAGACTCGAAAGCGGACGCACCCGCCCCTCGACGCAAACACTAGATCGCCTC
>Ga0265314_10003386_pt1 | contig 15455 bp, 16 predicted proteins | sample 4126metaG_FD_203106 | JGI IMG/M metagenome (GOLD analysis project Ga0265314, IMG submission 203106) | Rhizosphere microbial communities from Carex aquatilis grown in University of Washington, Seatle, WA, United States - 4-1-26 metaG | ecosystem: Host-associated > Plants > Roots > Rhizosphere >... | reverse complement strand
CCCTGCCCGTGAAAATTGCAAAATCCCCGGAAGACCTTCTGGCCTTCCACGCCGAAGTCTACAGCCGCCGCCCGGATATCGCGTATGACCTCGACGGCATTGTTTACAAAGTGAACGATCTGGAATACCAGCGCAGGCTCGGCTTCGTCAGCCGCTCTCCCCGCTGGGCGACGGCGCATAAATTCCCGGCGGAGCAGGCGGAGACCGTCATCAATGATATCATCATCCAGGTCGGGCGCACGGGCACGCTCACGCCCGTGGCGGAGCTGGAGCCGGTGAACGTGGGCGGCGTGATGGTCAGCCGCGCGACGCTGCACAACGAGGACGAAATCGCCCGCAAGGGTGCGTACAAGGGCGCGCGCATCGTCATCCAGCGCGCGGGCGACGTGATTCCGCAGGTCGTGCGCGTGCTGAACCCGGACCCGAAAAAACTTTTCGTCTTCCCCAAAAAATGCCCGGAATGCGGCAGCCTCGCCATCCGCGAACAGGACGAGGTCGCGACGCGCTGCACCGGCGGCCTCATCTGCCCGGCGCAGGCGGTGGAGCGCCTCATCCATTTCGTCAGCCGAAACGGCTTCGACATTGAAGGCCTCGGCCACAAAATCGTTCTTGAGTTTTATGAAGAAGGCATCGTGAAGACGCCCGGCGATATTTTCCGGCTGGAGAAGCACGCGGCGGCATTGAAGGAACGCGAAGGCTGGGGCGAGCTGTCGGTCGAAAATCTTTTAAAGGCCGTGGAGGCGCGGCGCGAAATTTCGCTGGACCGCTTCATCTACGCGCTGGGCATCCGGCAGGTGGGGCAGGCGACGGCGCGCAAGCTCGCGATGCATTACGAAAGTCTCGACAACCTGCTGGCGCAGATGAAGGAAGCCAAAGACCACGACGGCGCGGCCTGGCAGACGCTCACTTCCATCGAGGACATCGGGCCCGCCGTGGCGGAAGACATCGCCGCCTTCTTCGCGGAGAAGCATAACCTCTCCGTGATGCATGATTTACAAAAAGAACTGACCGTGAAAAACTACGCGCGCCCGAAATCCGTGCAGACGGCCGTTACGGGCAAGACCGTGGTTTTCACCGGCACGCTCGCGAAGCTGGGCCGCGCGGAGGCGAAGGCGATGGCGGAATCCCTCGGCGCGAAAGTCACGGGGTCCGTTTCAAAGAACACCGACTACGTTGTGGCGGGCGAGGACGCGGGCTCGAAGCTGAAGGCGGCACGGGAGCTGGGCGTGAAGGTTCTGTCCGAGGACGAGTGGCTCGCGCTCACTGCCCCTTAGATTCGCGCTTGATCGCGTCGAACTGGTCGATGGCTTTTTCGGCTTCTTCGGAGAAATCGCGGCGCTCGATGAAGTCGCGGCCGCCGGCGTTGCGGGTCATCACCAGCTCCAGCACGTGCACCAGCATCTCCGACACCGCGACGTCCTTCTGCGCGAGGGACAGTTTCAGCGCCTCCAGCACCTTGTCGCTCAGGCGGATGTATGGTTTGTCCGTGTGTCCCTCGGTCATGAGGCCGTCCCTTTCTTTTTAAGCGCCGGCGGCCCGGAAGAAGGCGTCGATTTCCGCCCGCCACAGGTTGCGCCATGCGTCTTGTTCCAACCAGATTGCGTGTTTCGCGGGGGAAATGTCAACCCGCCTGCAGTCGGGCAGCAGCGCCGCCGCGCGCACGGCGGCCGCGCGGCCGACGATTTTTTCCTCGCCGGAGATTTCCATCAGCACCGGAGTCTTTATGGATTTGAGATAGGCTTCGTCCTGCAGAATGCCGACAGAGCGCAGCGTGTGGCAAACCCAGCCGACGGTCACGTCGCCCATTTGCAGTTTTTCGTTGTTTCTGTAAATTTCCGTGCGGGCGCGGTAGCGGGTGGGGTCATGCGTGAGATGGTTGGTTTCAAAAACGTCTTCGTCCGGCGTCCAGGGCCCGCCGCCGGGGACATAGCGCGTCGATGCCGCGCCCCCCATCAGCGCCACGACCAGGCGCGCCATCCATTTGGGCATGCCTGTATTGATGTCGATCATGGGGGCGCTGATGGCGGCGGCGCGGAAAAATCCCGGATGCTCCCGCAGGTATCGCAGGCCGATGTGGCCGCCCATGGAATGGGCGAGCATGAGCGCGGGTTTTTGCGATGATGGTGCGTTTTGCGTGAACTGGTGCAGCGTGGCGATGATTTCGCCGTAGCCTTCGTGGTGGGAACGCTGCGGGTCCTCCGGGATATAGCGGTCGGATTCCCCCTGTCCCGGCCAGTCGAGGGTGAGGATGTCGTATCCAAGTGCCGACTGTTCGCGGATGACTTCAAAATACTGTTCGATGTTCTCGCGGAAGCCCTGCAGGATGAACAGGCGGGGGCCTTCGCCCGGCATATGGCCGGTGCGAATGTTGCGGCCCGCAATGTTGGTGAAATTTCCCCAGCGAAAACCGTCGGGCTGGAAAAATCTTGGATCTCTCATTAGTGTTCTAATGCCTTGATGATGCCTTCGCACATTTTCTTGGCGTCGCCGAGCAGCATCATGGTGTTGTCGTAGAAGAACAATTCATTGTCCACGCCCGCGTAGCCCGATCCCAGGGAGCGCTTGACGAACAGGACGGTGCCTGCCGCTTCAACATCAAGAATGGGCATGCCGTATATGGGCGACTTCGGGTCTTTTTTCGCGGCCGGGTTGGTGATGTCGTTCGCGCCGATGACGAAGGCGACGTCCGTCTGGCTGAAATCGCGGTTGATTTCTTCCAGTTCCTGCACGTCCTCATAAGGCACGTTCGCTTCGGCCAGCAGGACGTTCATGTGGCCCGGCATCCGGCCCGCGACGGGGTGGATGGCGTAGCGTACTTTCACGCCTTCTTTTTTCAACACGTCGGCCATTTCGCGCAAGGCGTGCTGCGCCTGCGCGACGGCCATGCCGTAGCCGGGGACGATGATGACGCTGGAGGCGTTTTTAAGAATGAACGCTGCGTCTTCGGCGGAACCGATTTTCGCCTGCTTGTCGTTGTCGCCGACGACAGCCGCCCCTGCGGTTTCACCGCCGAAGCCGCCCAATATCACGTTGAAGAACGAACGGTTCATGCCCTTGCACATGATGTAGGAAAGAATCGCGCCCGAAGCGCCGACCAGCGCGCCGACGACGATGAGCAAAGTGTTTTGCAGCGTGAAGCCGATGCCCGCCGCCGCCCAGCCGGAATAGCTGTTAAGCATGGAGACGATCACGGGCATGTCGGCGCCGCCGATGGGGATGATCATCAGCACGCCGAGCAGCAGGGCGACCGCGATGATCGCCCAGAAGGCCGCTGCAACCTGCGTCGCGCAGAGCGTGATGATCAGCACAAGCAAAAGCACGCCGAGCGCGGCATTCACCGGGTGCTGGCCCTTGAAGACGACAGGCTTGCCGGAGATGAGGCCCTGCAATTTGCCGAAGGCGATGATGGAGCCGGTGAAGGTGATCGCGCCGATGGCGACGCCAAGGCTCATTTCAATGAGGGAGCCGACGTGAATGTCGCCCGTCTCGCCGATACCGTAGGATTCAGGCGACGAAAACGCCGCCGCCGCGATAAGGACGGCGGCCAAACCGACGAGGCTGTGGAACGCGGCCACCAGCTGCGGCAATGCGGTCATCTCGATCTTCTTGGCGATCCCGCCGCCGATGGCCCCGCCGATGACGATGCCGAGGATGATGGTGCCGTACGAGGCGACGGCGGGCAGCGTGAGCGTGGTGACGATGGCCAGCGCCATGCCCGCGATGCCGAAGTACATCCCGCCCTTGGCGGTGTTGGGGCCGGACAGCCCCCGCAGCGCCATGATGCAGCAGACGGAAGAGACGAGGTAGGAGAGCAGCGGGATTGTCATGGACATTTTACTTTCCTTACTTCTTTTTCTTCTTCGAGAACATCTGCAGCATGCGGTGCGTCACGATAAATCCGCCGAAGATGTTGACGGAGGCGAGGATCACCGCGAAGAACCCGAGCCATTTGGAGAGGATGAAGTCCGCCGGCCCCGCCGCGATCAGCGCGCCGACGATAATGACGGACGAAATCGCGTTGGTCACGGCCATCAGCGGCGAGTGCAGCGCGGGCGTCACGCGCCACACCACGTAATATCCCACGAAGCAGGAGAGGACGAAGACGGTGAGGCCGGTGACGAAGAAGGGTGCGGTTTCCATTGTTTATGCTCCTTTTATCAGCTCGTCGTGCCGCGCTTGTCGCGGCATCCAAAAGCGCATCCGCGCGTCATATGACGCCCTGACGGGCTTTTGGGCCCCGGAACAAGTCCGGGGCGACGGGGAAATTTTATTTTGCGCTCTGCTCATTGAAACCCCGGATGTACGATCTGTCCGTCCTTCGTCAAAGTCGTCGCCTTGATGATCTCGTCTTCCCAGTTGATCTTGAGGCTCTTGGTTTCCTTGTCGATCATGGGGGTGAGGAAGCTCAGGATGTTGCGCGAGTAAAGCGCGGAGGCGTCGACGGCGATGCGGCCCGGCATGTTGATGTGGCCGACGATTTTCACGCCGTTCACGTTGGCGACTTCGCCCGGTTTCGACAGTTCGCAGTTGCCGCCCTGCTCGACGGCGAGGTCGACGATGACGGAGCCGGGCTTCATGGATTTCACCATGTCGGCCGTCACCAGAACGGGCGCTTTCTTGCCGGGGATCAGCGCGGTGGTGATGACGATGTCTTGTTTCTTGATGGTGTCGGAAATCAGCGCGGCTTGTTTTTGTTTATACTCGTCGCTCATTTCCTTGGCGTAGCCACCCTTGGTTTCGGCGGCTTTGGTTTCCTCGGATTCAACCATGACGAAGGTTGCACCCAGGCTCTCGACCTGCTCGCGCGACGCCGCGCGGACGTCGGTGGCGGATACTTGTGCGCCGAGGCGGCGCGCGGTGGCGATGGCCTGCAGTCCGGCGACACCCGCGCCCATGATGAAGACCTTCGCGGGCGGAACCGTGCCCGCCGCCGTCATCATCAAGGGGAAGCCGTGGCCGTATTCGTAAGCGGCTTCCAGCACCGCGCGGTATCCGGCAAGGTTCGCCTGCGACGACAGAACGTCCATCGTCTGCGCGCGCGTGATGCGCGGCACGAATTCCATGGTGAAGGATGAGAGTCCCTGCGCCGCGTATTTTTTCAAGAGCTCTTTTTCCTGATAGGGCGACAGCATGCCGATCAGCAGCGCGCCCTTTTTCATCTTCACGATCTCGGCTTCGGACGGATGGCGCACGCGCAGCACCACGTCCGCGTCGGTATAAACGTCATCGCCGGAAGTAATCGTTGCGCCCGCCGCCTTGAACATGTCGTCGGTGATGGCGGCGTTCACGCCCGCGCCCGCCTCGACGGTCACGGATGCTCCCAGCGCGATCATTTTCTTGACCGTCTCGGGAGACGCGGCCACCCGCGTCTCATGCGCCAGTTTTTCCTTGGCAATCGCGATCTTCATGCATGTCCCCTTGGTATAAAAAACTCCCACGTCAGAATGCAGGATTTGCGCGGGTTTGTGAAGGAGATAGAAGGGGCGACAGCAGGTTATGTTTAATTTACAGTCTTTATCCCGAATTCTTTCAATGCCGCCTTCTGTTTCTTCTCCAACGCCTTCACGTCGAAATCCGCGATCAGTTCGTTGAATATCCTGTGCCAGTTGATTTCCGATCTCAGGTGCAGGAAAACGGAACCCAATCCCAGCGCGGCGCGGTCCATGAACACGAATTCGCGCGGGACCTTGACGCCGCCGGATTTTTTCAGCTCGGCGTGGACTTTTTGCGCTGTTTCCCGTCCATAGACGCCGCTTTCGGGGATGGCGCCGATGGGGCGGACTTTGTCGTCGAGCACCGGGCCGTAGAGGAACCTTGCCCACATGTTGAGCGCGGCGAGGGTCTGTTTCGTGAGGTTGCGGAAGCCCCAGCTTTCGTACGCCTCCACCGCCATGTCGTCGCGGCCTTCTTCCAGGGCGCGGTACAGTGTGATGACGCCCGCCACGAATTTCGGCGGGAAGACGCGCACGCAGCCGAAATCCAGCAGGTTGATGGAGTCGTCATCGCGCACGCTGTAGTTCCCCAGATGCGGGTCGCCATGGATGACGCCGTAGTAATAAAGCGGCACGTACCAGGCGCGGAAGATGTTCAGCGCCATGCGGTTCCGCCGCGCCTGCGGGGTTTTTAAAAGGTCCAGCACCGGCGCGCCTTCCAGCCACGTGGCGGTGAGCAGGCGGCCCGTCGAGAGACTGTCGATCACGCGCGGCACATGCACGTTTTTTTCATCCTGCAGCATGAAGCCGTAGAGTTTCGCGTGTTTTGCCTCTAGCTTGTAGTCCAGTTCCTCATGCAGCCGCTCGGCGATTTCTTTCTGGATTTCGGACGTGGAGACGGACTGGTCGACTTTCTCGAACAACCCCAAAAACATTTTCAGCTGCTTCAGGTCCGCCCCCACGGCGGATTCCATGTCGGGATATTGCAGCTTGCAGGCCGCGTGCTCGTTCTTCAGCGTGACGGCCTTGTGAACCTGCCCCAATGAGGCGGCGGCGGCGGCGGTTTTCTCGAAGGACTTGAATTTCTTTTCCCAGTCGGCGCCCAGTTCCGCGATCATGCGCCGCCGCACGAAGGGCCAGCCCATGGGCGGGGCCTGCGACTGCAGTTTCTGCAGCTCCGCCGCATATTCGCGCGGCAGGGCGTTGGGGATGGTGGCAAGCAGCTGGGCGACTTTCAGCAGCGGGCCTTTGAGATTACCGAGGGATTCCATGAGTTGGCGCGCGTGTTCGGGCTTGTCGATGGCGAGGCCCAGATATTTCTGCCCCGCCACGCGCAGGCCCAAGCCTCCCATGGTGGCGGAGACCTTGGCGTAGCGCTTCATGCGGCCGCCTCTGGTGCTTTGTTCTGTGGGTTTTTTGGGCATCTTGCTTGCTCCTTCCCCTCTCCTCTTGGGAGAGGGCGGGGCCCGTCGCTCTTACTTGCGACGGGAGGGTGAGGGTACTTCGGTGAAGCTGCAGAGCACTGGCGGCACGAATGCACCCTCACCCTACCCTCTCCCATCATGCCTTGCATGAAAACATGCTGGGAGAGGGGAAGATATATTAATCCCTGTTGACCGAAACCTTGTTCCGCCCCGCCTTCTTGGCGTCGTAGACGGCCTGGTCGGCGCGGCTGAGCGGCGCGTCGACGGAATTTTCGCCGTCGCGGTACTGGGCGATGCCGATGGAGACGGTGAAGGTGATTTTATGGTCGTTGAAGTTCACCACCGTGTCCGCCACCATCTTGCGCAGGCGTTCGGCGATGATGGCCGCGCCGTCGGCGGTGGTTTCAGGCAGCAGAGCCACGAATTCTTCCCCGCCCCAGCGGCCGAAGATGTCGACGTTGCGCAACGCGTTGCAGCAGAGCGTCGTGAAGCGCTGCAGCGCCTTGTCGCCTGCCGCGTGGCCGTAGGTGTCGTTGAGCTTCTTGAAATGGTCGAGGTCGAGCATCAGGATCGACAGCGCGTGGCGGTAGCGGCCGGCGCGGAGCGCTTCGCGGTCCGCCAGCGCGGTGAATTCGCGCCGGTTGAAGGCGCCGGTCAGCGGGTCGGTCGCGGCGAGGCGGAGCAGTTCTTCTTCGGTTTTCTTGTTCTCGCTGATGTCGCGCACCACGGAGGCGAAATAGCGGCTGGATTTTCCGCCGAGCTTGAAGATGGCGACCGAGCAGACGAATTCGCTGCCGTCCTTGCGCTTGCCGAAGATCTGGCGGGAACGCTGCCCCATGGGCCGCGTGGTGGCCGGACTCGCGCTGAACTCGTCGATATGCATGTCGTGGTGGACGTGGAAGCGCTCGGGCAGCAGCAGGTCGAGCGGCTGGCCCAGGGCCTCCTCCGCCGTGTGGCCGAAGATGCGCTTCGCGCCGTCGTTGTAATAGACGATGGCGTGGCTTTCGTCGATGATGACGACGCCGTCCTCCGACGCCGCGAGGATCGAGGTGCACAGCTGCGCGAGTTTGGCTTTTTTACCGAAGAGAAGCATTATTTTTCCGGCGGTTGGTGATGCGTGGGTCCTGACGTTCAGATTTACCAGTGTTTTCGCTCAGGGTCCATACTCTTCCAGTTCGTCGATGAGGCCCGAGATGACCGACAGGCCCTTCTTCCAGAACCGCTTGTCCCGCGCGTCGAGGCCGAAAGGGGCCAGCAGCGCGTCGTATCTTTTCGTGCCGCCGGCTTTGAGAAGCTCCAGATATTTATCGGCAAATCCCTTTTCAGAATCTTGATAAACCGCGTAAAGGGCGTTCACGAGGCAGTCGCCGAAAGCGTATGCATATACATAAAACGGAGACTGATAGAAATGCGACACATAGGTCCAGAAATGCCGGTATCCCGGCGTGAAGCTGAAGGCGGGGCCGAGGCTTTCCTGCATCGCCTTCATCCAGATTTCGCCGATCTGATCGGGCGTGAGCTCGCCTTCTTTTCGCGCGGCGTGGACTCCGGTCTCGAACGTGTGGAAGGCGATCTGCCGCACCACGGTGTTCAGCATGTCCTCCACTTTTTCGGCGATGACGGCCGCGCGGGTTTTGGGATTCGTCTCGCGCTTCAGGAAGGAGCGGAAAGCCAGCATCTCGCCGAACACGGAAGCGGTTTCGGCAAGCGTCAGCGGCGTGTCGCACATTAAGTGTCCCTGCGGGGCCGCGAGCGTCTGGTGGATGCCGTGGCCCAACTCGTGCGCCAGAGTCATGACATCATCGACGGTGCCGCGGTAGTTCATCAGGATGTAGGGATGCACTTCCGGCACCGTCGAGGCAGAAAACGCGCCGGAGTCTTTCCCTGCGCGCGGCGCGGCGTCGATCCAGTTGCCGTCGAAGAACTTTGCCGCGATGCGTTCCATGTCGGGATGGAACCCGCCGTAGGCGGCGAGCACGTCCTGCTTCGCCTCGCGCCACGGAATTTTCCTGTCCGCCGCGAAGGGCAGCGGCGCGTTCCTGTCCCAGTGGTCGAGTTTTTTCACGCCCAGCCATTTCGCCTTCAGCTTGTAATAGCGGTGCGCGAGGTTTTTATATTCGCTCCTGACCGCATGCGCCAGCGCCTCGACGACCTCATCTTCCACCTGGTTTTCAAGGTTGCGCGAGGCAATGGGGCTTTTGAACTTGCGCTGCCGGTCGTCGATGTCACCTTCCTTGGCGATGGTGTTGAGGATGAGGCTGAAGGTCTGGATATTTTCTTCCAGGCCTTTCTCCAGCGCCAGCGCGGCGGCTTTGCGCCTGTCCCCGTCCCGCGACATCATCAGGTGCAGCGTGTCCGCCAGCGTGAGGGATTTGCCCCGCACGTCGAACCGCAGGCGCGCGCAGGTCTCGTCATACAGCCGCACCCAGGCGGCGTGTCCCGTGACGTCGCGCTCATGCAGGGTTTTCTCGATGTCGTCGGAGAGCTGGTGCGGGCGGAAGGCGCGCACGGCGTCGAGCCACGGCTTGTACCGCCGCGCGGTCTTGTCGGAGAGTTTTTTCTTCAAGACCGCGTCGGGGATTTTGTTGATCTCCAGCGTGAAGAACAGCGTGTCGGTGGAAATGTCGGTCGCGCGCTCCATGACGGTCTGGTACAGCTGCCCCGCCTTGGGGTCGTCGAGTTTCGTCTCGCGGTCGAGATGCGCATAGCCGCCCACACGCCCGATTTTCGCCGAGAGGCGCTCGTAATCCGCAATCGCCTGCCCGAAGGCGGCGGGGGATAATTTTTCCAGTTTTCCTTCATATTTCTTTTTGAACGCCTTCGCCTCGGCCGCGCAAGTCCCCAGTTTTTGGGGGATCTGGCGCGGATCGGAGACGAGATCCGACAGGTCCCAGCGGGGGAGAGCGTCTTTCGGCTTTGTTTTTGCTGTTTTCATGGGGTAAACTCCTGATGCTTCTCCCCTCTCCCGTTCTTCACGGGAGAGGGAGGGGCCCATCGCCCTTGCTTGCGATGGGAGGGAGAGGGAAGAGAGCGAACGGTTGTTCTATTCCCTCTCCCCCCGCCCTCTCCCGCTGAAGAAGCGGGAGAGGGGGCTAAGAAAGATAGGGTTCACGCATGAAGAAAGTCAATGACCCAGATGCGCTGCGTACGCGGATATTGACGTCTGCGCTGCGCGACGTGCCGTTCGACGGCTGGACGGATGCCGTGCTGGCCAAGGCTGCGCGGGAAAATCACGCGGCGGCGCGGGAGCTGTTCCCACAAGGCGTTCTTGATCTCGTCCTGTTCTTTTCCGCCTGGGCGGATGCGCAGATGCTGAAGAAAATGCCGAAAAAGAAACTGGACGCCCTGCGCGTGCGCGACCGCGTGGGGTTCGGCGTGCGGACGCGGCTGGAGATTCTGAGCGCCCACAGGGAAGCCGTGTCTTCGTCGCTGTCTTTTTTGGCGAAGCCGCCGCGCAACCTGCACCTGCCGAAAATCGTCTGGGCGACGGCGGATAAAATCTGGCGCGCGGGCGGCGACACGGCGACGGATTACAATCATTATACCAAGCGCATTTTGCTATCCGGCGTCCTGACATCCACGACGCTCTGCTGGCTCAACGACGACAGCGAAGGCCACGAAAAAACCTGGGCGTTTCTGGAACGCCGCATCGACGAGGTGCTGAAAATCGGCCAGGCGCTGGGCCGTTTTCGGCGCAAAGATAAAAGCGCGTGATCGCGCCCGCCGTCCACGCCCTGTCGTCCCTGTATGTGCTGGCCCGCGTCTTCACCTGCGCACCCCAGCCGCCGCCCGAAGTGGATTTGCAGTTTCAGGAGGCACCGCCTGTCATCATCAACAACAAATCCGCGCGGGAACTGGGGAATTTCAAGTCCGACACGGTCTTTTCACACGGCGCGAACGAAGTCTTCACCACCGGCGGCCTGACCTTCAGCAAAATCTCCAGCGGTTTCAGGTTCGGCTATAAAACGCTGACCGACCCCGAAAGCGGGCAGGGCTGCATCTGGCTCGACAAGATTTCCCTCACCGTCGAATACGCGCCGAAGGTCTATATCGCCTCGGGCTTCAGACCGGGTTCCTGCCGCTACGGCGTCACGGCGACGCATGAGCAGCGGCACGTGGACACGGACGTCGTAACGCTGCACGAATATGTGCCGCGCGTGAAGCAGGCGGTGGCGGACGCGGCCTCGTCGCTCGGCGCGCAGGGACCGGCGGATAAAAACGGCGTGGCGCGGGCGCGTGATTTGTTCGGCTCCGTCCTGCGCACCGAGATGGAAAAGCAGCTGAAGGAAATGGAACGCGTGCGCATGATGCGCCAGCAGGCGATCGACACGCGGCAGGAATATCTGCGCCTCAGCAAGCTCTGTCCGGGGGAACGTTAATTTAATTGTTTCGCTTCCTTCCCCCTCCCCCTGTGGGGGAGGGCCGGGGAGAGGGGCTAGCTAGCGCAAAATTGAGAGCGCAATCTCAAACCGGAAATTTAGCCCCTCTCCCTAACCCTCCCCCATAGGGGGAGGGAACTCTAAGGCTTTATCTTCTCCAGCTTCTCCCGCACGAACGGCAGGCGCGGGTCGTGCTGCGCTTTCGCGGCCTTGACGGCGCTGGCGTAGAAGGCGGCGGCTTCCTTGTCGTGGCCCGTCCGCAGGCTCAGGTCCCCCAGCGCGGCCAGCGCGCCGACGTCGTTGGGGTTTTGTTCCTTCAGGATCCGCAGCGGTTTTTGCGCCAGCAAGGCGTCATTGCGCGCCTGCGTCTCCGCGCCGTTCCCGGCGGGATGTCCCGGCAGATCGGGCCGCCCGAGCATGATGTAAAGCGCGAGCGCGAGGCCGGGGATGAGGAACGTCAGCATCTTCCGCGTCCGGCCTTTCAGGGGCTGGACGAGGGCCGCCGTGACCATGGCCGTCACGCCTCCCGCGCCGATGAAGAAAAGCCACATGTCAGCTCCCCCCGTTTTTGCGGATGAACAGGAACGCAATGCCGAGCCCCGCGCACAGCGCAAGCAGCGGCGCGGCCCAGAGCAGCGCGGTGCGCCCCTCCAGCGGCGGGTTCATCAGGACGTAATCGCCGTAGCGGGCCTTGATAAAACCATAGACTTGTGCGTCCGTGTCGCCCGCCGTAATCCGCGCGCGCACCAGTCGGCGCAAATCGCCCGCCAAATCTGCTTGTGAATCATCAATGTCCTGCCCCTGGCAGACGAGGCAGCGGAGATTTTGAGAAATCTCCCGCGCCCGCGCCTCGAGCGCCGGGTCGGGGAGCATTTCGGACGGCTCGACGGCGTAAGCGTGGGCGGAAAGCAGGAGCAGGAAAATGAAGAACAGATTTTTCATTGCTTCAACTCCGCCAGCATGGGGTGCAGAATGGTGTCGGCCACATCCTGCGTGATGGGTCCCGCGTATTTATAGCGGATGACGCCGTCCTTATCGACGACGAACGTCTCCGGCACGCCGGTGATGCCCCAGTCGATGCCCATGCGCCCGTCTTCATCGGGTGTGACGTCGCGGAAGGGATTGCCGGTGGCGGAAAGGAATTTTTTGAGCGCGGGCGGCGTATCTTTATAATCCAGCCCGTAGACGGCGATGGATTCTTCTTTGGCGATGTCTTTCAAAATCGCCTGTTCTTCTCTGCATGACACGCACCATGAAGCAAAAACATTGACCAGCGCCGGCTGTCCGCGCGGGATTTTTGGCGATGCCGGTGCTTGCCTGCCAATCATAGGGGAGGCGATGAATGATGGGTCCTTGCCCTGCAGCAAAGGCAGCGCGAGCAGGACGGCGAGCAGCAGGAAAATCCCGAGCGGCAGGAATTTAAGCATGACGCTTCCTCCTGCGGTCGATGAAGGAAAGTAAGCCTCCGAACCACATCAGGAACCCGCCGCCGAAAATCCACGCGACGAAGGGGTGGTGATAAACGCGCACGACGCGGCGCTGCGGGTGTTCCTTGTCCTGCTCGCCCATCACGAGGTACAGCAGGCTGAAGCCGTCGAGATGCAGCGCAACCTCGCTCGTTTCCTTCTGCGCCACGGGGTACCAGCGTTTCTCGGGCGCCATGAAGAATTCTTTCTTGCCATCCTTCACGCCGAACACGCCGATGTCGGCGTTGTAGCCGGGGCCGAGGCCCGTCTCCGCGCCGAGGAAGGCAAGGGTGTGGCCCGCAACTTCCACCCGGTCGCCGGGGTTCATCCACAGGATTTTCTCCGACCCCCACTGCGTCGCCGCCGCAACGCCCATGATGAGGAACGCAAATCCCAGATGCGCGACGATCATGCCGTAATAAGACAGCGCCATGTTCGATTTCATCTTGCGGGCGAAGTCGCCGAGCGTCGCCCACACAATCCATCCGCCCAATGCAAATCCAAGCAGCGCCACCGGATGATGCGACGGCAGCGGGATGAGGATCAGCAGCGTGAGCAGGAAGGGGATGACGAGTTTTTTCGCCACCGTCGCCGCGTCGCCCCGCTGCCACGCCATGTAGGGCGCGGCGCCCATCAGCAGGGCGAAGGGGATGAGCATCGGCAGCAATACCGCGCGGTAATAGGGTGGGCCCACCGACACGCTGCCCAGATCCAGCGCGTTCATGAACACGGGGTAGAGCGTGCCCATGAAGACGGTGACGCAGAAGGTGAAAAGAAAGACGTTGTTCAGCAGCAGCGCCGTCTCGCGGCTCAATACTTTAAACCCCGCGCCGGATTTTATCGCGGGCGCGCGCAGGGCGTAAAGCAGGAACGCGCCGCCGATGGCAATCGTGAGCAGGACGAGGATGAAGATGCCCCGCGCCGGGTCCGTTGCGAAAGTGTGGACGGAGGTAAGGATGCCCGAGCGCACCAGAAATGTTCCGAGGAGCGAGAAGCTGAACGCGAGCACCGAAAGAAATACCGTCCATGCTTTTAATGTGCCGCGCTTTTCCAGCACGGCGATAGAATGGAGCAGCGCCGTGCCCGCGAGCCACGGCATGAGCGACGCGTTTTCAACCGGGTCCCAGAACCAGAACCCGCCCCAGCCGAGTTCGTAATAGGCCCAGAACGACCCGCCGGTAATCCCCGCGGTGAGCGCGATCCACGCCGCCAGCACCCACGGGCGCAACCGCGCGGCCCACGCGGCGTCGACTTTATTTTCCAGCATCGCCGCCATGGCGAAACAGAAGGCGACGGAGAAGCCGACGTATCCCGCATAGAGCAGCGGCGGATGCAACGCGAGGGCGGGGTCCTGCAGGATGGGATTGAGGCCGAGGCCTTCCGCCGCGGGCGGGTCGAGGCGCAGGAAGGGGTTCGAGGTAAAAAGAATGAAGGAGATGAAACCGAAGGCGATCATCCCCTGGAACGACAGGGCGCGGGCGCGGAATTCCGGCGTGATGTTCTTCGCCCGCGCCGCGAAGAAGCCCCAGGCCGACAGCATCCAGACCCACAGCAGCATGGAGCCCTCATGGTTCCCCCACGTCGCGGCGATTTTATAGACGAGGGGCATCATGGTGTGGCTGTTGGACACGACGTTCCACACCGAAAAATCGGATACGGCGTAGGCGTGCAGCAGGCTCAGGAAGGAAACGCTGAGCAAGGCGAACAGCCACACGCCCGCGCGCGGGGCGAGCGCCGTGTTCTTCCCCGCCGTTGCCTGCACAAGCGACACGATGAGCGCGAGGATGAGCGCGAAATGTCCGGCTTCGGTGATCATTGTTTTAAAGCCTTCGCCACTTCAGGCGGCATGTATTTTTCGTCGTGCTTGGCGAGCATTTCGGTGGCGATGAAAACGCCCTTGTCGTTCAGGCTGCCTTTTGCCACCACGCCCTGCCCCTCGCGGAACAAATCGGGCAGGAGGCCCTTGTATTCCACGGTCATTTCATCTTTCAGGTCGGTCACGGTGAAAGAAATGGACAGGTCGTCCCCGCGTTTTTTCAAACTGCCTTTTTTCACGAGGCCGCCGAGGCGGAAATTCTGTCCCGGCGCGATGTGTTTTTCCTTTACCTCGTGCGGGCTGTAGAAGAAGGAGATATTGTCCTGCAAGGCATAGAGCGCAAGGCCGATGCTGATCGACAGGCTACCCAGAATGAACAGGATGAAATAAAACCGCTGCCGCTTTTTCATTTCTTGCCGGTTTTTTTCCACCGCAGGATGCTGGAAGCGGCGATCCAGATCATCACGGCGGCGGCGATGCCGTAGCTGGCGGCGATGTAGCCCGTATAGTCGCTCATGCGCCCTCCTGCAGTTTCTGGATCTTCAGGCGGCGCAGCGCGATTTCGGTTTTCAGGCGCAGCAGGACGATGGCGGTAAAAAAGGCGGTGAAGCCGACCGCCATGGTGATCAATGGCCAGAGCATGGAGGAATCAATCGCGGGGCCGGACATGCGGATGAGGCTCGCGGGCTGGTGCAGCGTGTTCCACCAGTCGACAGAGAATTTGATGACGGGAATGTTGACGACGCCCGCGAGCAGCAGGGCGGCTCCCGCGTTCAGTCCCTTGCGCTCGTCGTCGAACGCGTTCACCAGCGCGATGTAGCCAAGGTAGAGGAAGAATAAAATCAATACGGACGTCAGGCGCGCGTCCCACACCCACCACGTCCCCCACATCGGCTTGCCCCACAGGGCGCCGGTCCACAACGAGAGGAAGGCCATCA
>Ga0265314_10003384_pt1 | contig 15458 bp, 11 predicted proteins | sample 4126metaG_FD_203106 | JGI IMG/M metagenome (GOLD analysis project Ga0265314, IMG submission 203106) | Rhizosphere microbial communities from Carex aquatilis grown in University of Washington, Seatle, WA, United States - 4-1-26 metaG | ecosystem: Host-associated > Plants > Roots > Rhizosphere >... | reverse complement strand
TGGACCAACGAATTGTTCCACTGATCATGTGCGGCGGCGCCGGAACCCGGTTGTGGCCTGCCTCGCGCGAGGTCCGTCCGAAACAGTTTCTGTCGTTGTTCGGCAAACGCTCCACGTTCCAGGACACGATGCTTCGGGTGTCGGACGAAGGCCTGTTCGAGCGGCCGATCGTCATCACCAACGCAGCCTATCGCTTCATGGTGCTGGAGCAGCTGGCCGAGATCGGCCTTGAGGCCGATATCCTGCTGGAGCCGGTGCGGCGCGATTCGGGTCCCGCGATCGCGGCCGGTGCGGTATTCGCGGAAGCGCGCGATGGCGACGCGATCGTGCTGGCGCTGGCCGCCGATCACATCGTGCAGAACACGGCGGCCTTTATCGCTGCCTGCCGGCAGGGACTGGTCGCCGCCGCGAGCGGCCACATCGTGACCTTCGGCGTGCAGCCCGAGCGGCCGGCCACCGAATATGGCTACATCAGCCAGGGCAAGGTGATCGCGGGCGAAGTCCGCGCGGTGGCAAAATTCGTCGAAAAGCCGGATCCGGCAACCGCCGCGGGCTATATCGACGCAGGCTATCTCTGGAACAGCGGCAACTTCATGTTCCGCGCCTCCGTGCTGCTCGACGAATACCGCAAGGTCGACGCCGCGAGCGTCGCGACGATTGGCGAAGCCGTCGGCAAGGCCGGCCGCGATCTTGGCTTTGTCACTCTCGATCCGGTATCGTTTGAAAAGGCACTGGCGATCTCGATCGACTATGCCGTGATGGAAAAGACCGTGCGCGCCTCGGTGGTGCCGGTGTCGTGCGGCTGGTCCGATGTCGGCTCCTGGCATGCGGTGTGGGAATTGTCCGACAAGGACGCCGAGGGCAATGCCGCGCAAGGGCCAGCCGTGTTCGAGGATTCGCGCAACTGCCACGTCTCGACCGACAAGGCGCTGGTGGCGCTGGAGGGCGTCGACGATCTCGTCGTGGTAGCGACCGAGGACGCGGTGCTGGTGTCGCGGCAAAAGGATGCCAACGGATTGAAGCGGCTGGTCGCCAGGGTGAAGACGATGGCGCCGGAGGTGACGCAGAATCACCTGAAAGTGCATCGGCCCTGGGGTTCTTACCAGTCAGTCGATAACGGCGACCGCTATCAGGTCAAGCGCATCACGGTGAAGGCCGGCGAGCGGCTGTCGTTGCAGAAGCATCACCACCGCTCCGAGCACTGGATCGTGGTGCGCGGCACCGCCAAGGTGACGGTTAACGAGCTCGTCAAGACGGTGCATGAGAACGAATCGATCTACATCCCGATCGGCGCCGTGCACCGGCTGGAAAACCCCGGCAAGATCCTGCTGGAACTGATCGAGGTGCAGACCGGAAGCTATCTGGGCGAGGACGACATCATCCGCATCGAGGACGATTACCAGCGCTCCTGACCGCAGGCGCGGGCGGTTTGAGCCCCATGGGCCCGCGATTCGTTCGAAAGCAGTGTAATTGTTTGAATCAAAACGTGTTCCGGATTTTCTCAGGGCATTCGCCACATTTATGGCGGCATGCTAGGAGAACCACCGGGGCGTTTGTGACAGACCGGGGATTACGGGATGAGTTCTAAAGGGGCCGCATCGGGCGGGAAGACGGATGCGAAACGCGGGCTTCGCGTCGGCGTGATCGGCGCCGGCGTGATGGGCAGCAACCATGCCCGCGTGCTGGCCGGCTTGCCGGACACCACGCTGGTCGGCGTGGTCGATCCACTGCCGGCGCATCGCACCCGCGTGACCGAATTGACGGGTTGCCAGACGTTCGAGACCGTCGACGAACTGATCGCGGCCGGCGTCGATGCCGTGACGATCGCAGCACCCACCCATCTGCATCACGAGATTTCGCTCGCCGCCATCGCGCACAACATTCACGTGCTGGTGGAAAAGCCGATCGCGTCCACGGTCGCGGAGGGCGAGGAGATCGTCGCCGCCGCGCAGCGCGCCGGCGTGACGCTGATGGTCGGCCATGTCGAGCGCTTCAATCCGGCGGTTGCCGCCATCAAACAGGCGATTTCGGGCGAGGATATCCTGTCGATCGCGATCACCCGCGTCGGCCCGTTCCCGCCGCGGATGTCGAATGTCGGCGTGGTCATCGACCTCGCGGTGCATGACATCGACCTGATCCGCTGGTTCACCGAGTCCGATATCGTCGAGGTGCAGCCGCAGCTTTCGAGCGCGGTCGCCGAGCGCGAGGACATCGCGCTGTTGCAGTTCCGCACCGCCTCGGGCGTGCTCGCGCACATCAACACCAACTGGCTGACGCCGTTCAAGGCGCGCAGCGTCACGGTTGCGACCCGCGGCAAATATGTCATGGGCGACCTGCTGACCCGCCAGGTCACCGAGTGTTTTGGTTTCAAGCCGGACGGCAGTTACTCGATGCGGCATTTGCCGGTCGGGCATGACGAGCCGTTGCGCGCCGAACTGATCGCGTTCCTCTCGGCGGTTCGCTCCGGCGGCGTGCCCGCGGTGACCGGCGGCGAGGGCGTCGCCAGCCTCGAAATCGCGATCCGCTGCCTGGAAACCCCGGCGAGGCCGGCTGCCGCCGCAACCGCTGCTCTTAAAGGGCCACGCCGCGTCGTCGGCTGATCTTCTCAACATTTGTTCGCAGGCGCCATGAACCAGCATATGACCATAGAACCCGTGCCCTTTATCGACATCGGCGCGCAGCGCCGCAGGCTTGGCCAATCGATCGACGATGCGGTGGCGCGCGTGCTCGCGCATTGCCAGTTCATCAACGGTCCTGAAGTCACCGAACTCGAGAAGCGTCTTGCCGAATTCTCCGGCGCCAAGCACGTCGTCAGCTGCGCCAGCGGCACCGATGCGCTGCTGATGGTGCTGATGGCAAAGAACATCGGCCCGGGCGACGCGGTGATCTGCCCGTCTTTCACGTTTTGCGCGACCGGCGAAGCGGTGGCGCTGACCGGCGCCAGTCCGGTATTCGTCGACGTCGATGAAGCCACCTTCAACATGGATGCGGCCTCGCTCAAGCGCGGCGTTGCCGTGGCGAAGAAGCAGGGCCTCAAGCCCAAAGCCGTGATCCCGGTCGACCTGTTCGGCCAGAGCGCCGATCATGACGCCATCGCCGCGGTCGCCGAGGCCGAGGGCCTGTTCGTGTTGGACGACGCCGCGCAGGGTTTTGGCGCGAGCTACAAGGGCCGCCGGCTCGGCACTTACGGCCATGCCACCGCGACCAGCTTCTTTCCCGCAAAGCCGCTCGGCTGTTTCGGCGACGGCGGCGCGATCTTCACCGACGATGCCGAACTCGCAGCGACCCTGCGCAGCATTCGCGTCCACGGCCAGGGTTCGGACAAATACGACAATGTCCGCCTCGGATTGACCGGGCGGCTCGATACCTTGCAGGCCGCGATCCTGATCGAGAAGCTGAAGATCTTCGACGACGAGATCGCTGCGCGCAACAAGGTCGCGGAGCGCTATGCGCGGGGTCTCGGCAATGTCGTGACCGTGCCGCATCTGGCCAAAGGCTGCAGTTCGGTCTGGGCCCAGTACACCATCCGCTTGCCCAGGGGCATTGATCGCGATGGTTTTGCCGGCGCGCTGAAGGCGCAGGGCATTCCGACCGCGATCTATTACGTCAAATCGATGCACCAGCAGACCGCCTACCGGGATTATCCGGTGGCCGGGGGCGGCCTGCCGGTCAGCGAAAAACTGTCCGACGACGTGATCAGCCTGCCGATGCACGCCTATCTCGACGAGCCGACCCAGGATCGGATCATCAGGGCTGTGCGTGGCGCGGTTTCTTCCTGATTTGGCCGTTTTTAACGACTGCGGCTTGCCATAGCGTTTTCGAGCGAAGTGGATGCCGGTTCGCGTGAAGAAAACGCGTGAAAACAAGATTAGCTATTGGGTTCTGATGCAATCAGAACCCAATATGCTGTAGAAGCGGCTGATGCTGGGTCGTATCTTCACCGTCGGCGGCTATACGCTTCTTTCGCGGCTGACCGGGCTCGCGCGCGACATCATGCTCGCGGCGTTTCTGGGCGCAGGACCCATTGCCGACGCGTTTTACGTCGCCTGGCGGCTGCCGAATGTGTTTCGCGCGATCTTTGCCGAAGGCGCCTTCAATACTGCGTTCATTCCGGCCTATGCCCATGTCCATAGCAAGGGCGGCGAGGGCTCGGCGCGCCTGTTTGCGAGTCACATTTTTACGCTTCTGTTCCTGTCGCAGGTGATCCTGCTGCTGGTGGCGTGGCTGTTCATGCCGCAGGTCATCAGCCTGCTGGCGCCGGGATTTGCCGACGATTCCGAACAGCGGCGTCTGGCGATCGAACTGACGCGCATCACCTTTCCCTATCTGCTGCTGATCACGCTGGTGACGCTCTATGGCGGCATGCTCAACGTGATGCAGCGTTATGCCAGCGCCTCGGCCGCATCGATCTTTCTCAACATCTCGATGATGGCGACGCTGGCGGTCGCGGCATGGTTTCCGTCGGTGGGTCACGCCGCCGCCTGGGGCATCCTGATCTCCGGTTTCCTGCAATATTTCCTGCTGGCCGGCGATCTCGCGCGCCATGGCGGGCTGCCGCGCTTCGCGCCGCTCAAACTCGATGAAGACGTCCGTGCGTTCTTCCGCGCCATTGGCCCGGCGACGCTGGGCTCGATGGGCACCCAGGTGGCGATCTTCGCCGATACCATCATCGCGACCTTTCTCGCCGCCGGCGCGTTGTCGGCGCTGTACTACGCCGAGCGGCTCTATCAGTTGCCGATCGGGGTGATCGGCATTGCGATCGGCACGGTGCTGTTGCCGGAGATGTCGCGGCGGATCGCCGCCGGCGACGATGCCGGCGCACTGGCCTCGCAGCGCCGCGCCTTTGAATTCACGTTGTTGACCTCGGTGCCGTTCGTCGCCGCCTTCATCACCGTCCCGGACGTGATCATGCGCGCCGTATTCCTGCGCGGCGCTTTCACCGCAGCCGACGCCGCGGCGGCCGGCGCCACGCTCGCCGCCTACGCGGTTGGCTTGATTCCATTCGTGATGATCCGCAGCGCGGTCTCCGCGTTCTACGCCCGCAAGGACACCGCAACGCCCGTAAAGGCGTCGCTGACGGGGCTGGCGGTCAATCTCGCCCTGAAAGTGCTGCTGATGGGGTCGCTGGCCCAGGTCGGCCTCGCGCTCGCGACCGCGACCGGCGCCTGGATCAATCTGTTGCTGGTGCTCGGTTTTGCGGTGCGGGCCGGCTATCTCGAGTTCGACAGACCGTTGGTACGGGCGCTGCTGAAATTTCTGGCCTCTGGCCTCATCCTGGCGGCGGCATTGTGGCTATCAGCGAAATTCGCCGTCGTTTATCTGGGGCAATTGCGGGTGTTCCGCGATGAAACCGTGCTGCTGGTGCTGATCGCGGTCGGCGCTGTCGTTTACGGCGCCTCGATTTTCCTGTTGTTCGGCAAGGCCTGGCTGCGCTCGCTGGTGCGCAGCTAAACCCTTTGCGCCGCCGCGCGATCCGCTGCAATATGCCTGCAAATCACGATTGCAATTGGAGAGACAATGGCTGCTCCCGTTAAATTTGGCGTCGGTCAAAGCGTGCTGCGCAAGGAAGACGACAAGCTGATCCGCGGCAAGGGCAACTACACCGACGACCACGCGCCGAACGCCTCGCTGCACGCGCTGATGCTGCGATCGCCGCACGCGCATGCGACCTTCACCATCGATGCGAGCCGTGCGCGCGGGCTGCCGGGCGTCGGCCTGATCCTGACCGCGGCCGAAGTTGGCGATCTCGGCGGATTGCCGTGCCTGTTCAACTTCGAGGTCGATCCGTTCACCGGCCCGGCCTATCCGATCCTGGCGGAGCGCGAGGTGCGCCATGTCGGCGACGCCGTGGCCTTTGTCGTCGCCGATACCATCGACCAGGCCCGCGACGCGATCGAGGCCATCGACGTCAACTGGACGCCGCTGCCCGCTGTGGTGGGCCTCGCCAACGCCGTGAAGCCGGGCGCGCCGCAAGTCTGGCCCGCGCATGCCGGCAATGTGCTGTTCGACGTGCCGATCGGCGACAAGAAGGCGACCGAGGCGGCTTTTGCCAACGCGCATGCGGTGGCGGAAATCGCCATCGTCAATCCGCGAATCGTCACCAATTTCATGGAAACCCGCGCCGCGGTTGCCGAATACGATGCCGGGCGCGATCATCTGACCCTGACCATCGGCAGCCAGGGCAGTCATCGCTTGCGCGAAATCCTGTGCCAGAACGTGCTGAAAATACCGCTCGAAAAAATGCGGGTGATCTGCCCGGATGTCGGCGGCGGTTTTGGCACCAAGCTGTTTCCGTATCGCGAATACGCCCTGATCGCGGTTGCCGCGAAAAAGCTGCGCAAGACGGTGAAATGGACCGCCGACCGCGCCGACCATTTCATGGGCGATGCGCAGGGCCGCGACAACGTCACCACGGCGCGGATGGCGCTGGCCGAGGACGGCAAGTTTTTGGGTATGGATGTCGACCTGATGGGCGACATGGGCGCCTATCTGTCGACCTTCGGCCCCTACATTCCACATGGCGGCGCCGGCATGCTGCCCGGCCTCTACGATATCCAGGCGTTCCACTGCCGGGTGCGCACCGTGTTCACCAACACCGTGCCGGTCGATGCCTATCGCGGCGCCGGCCGCCCCGAGGCGGCTTACGTGGTGGAGCGGCTGGTCGACGCCTGCGCGCGAAAACTCGGCATGACGCCGGACGCAATCCGGCGCAAGAATTTTATCGCGCCGAAGGCGATGCCGTACACCACCGCGACCGGCAAGGTCTACGATTCCGGCGACTTCACCGCGCATATGAAACGCGCGATGGAGATCGCCGACTGGAAGGAATTTCCCAAGCGCGCCAGGGCCGCGAAGAAACAGGGCCTGGTGCGCGGCATCGGGCTTGCGACCTATGTCGAGGTTTGCGGTACCATGGGCGAGGAAACCGCCAATGTCAGGCTCGATCCCAATGGCGACGTTACGGTCCTGATCGGCACGCAGTCGAGCGGGCAGGGCCACCAGACCGCGTATGCGCAACTGGTCGCCGAGCAGTTCGGGCTGTCGCCCGAGCGCGTCCACGTCTTCCAGGGCGACACCGACATGATCGCGACCGGGCTCGGCACCGGCGGATCGGCCTCGATACCCACCGGCGGCGTCAGCGTCGAGCGCGCGACGCGCACGCTGGGCGCCAATTTGCGCGAGATCGCCGCCGAAGCGCTGGAGACCAGCGCCGGCGATCTCGAGATCAACGACGGCGTCATCCGCGTCGCCGGTACCGATCGCTCGGTCAGCTTCGCAGATCTGGCGAAACGCGCGGGCAGCGATCCCTCGAAATTGAACGCCAGCGCTACCTTTACCAGCGCCGACGGCACCTATCCTAACGGCACCCACGTTGCCGAGGTGGAGATCGATCCCGCCACCGGCATCATCAAGATCGTCAATTACGTCATCGTCGACGATTTCGGCGTGACGCTCAATCCGTTGTTGCTGGCCGGCCAGGTTCACGGCGGCGCCATGCAGGGCATCGGCCAGGCCTTGATGGAGCAGGCGGTCTACGATCCCAAGGACGGTCAACTCGTCACCGGCACGTTCATGGATTATGCGCTGCCGCGCGCGGCCGACGGACCGTCTTTCGTGTTCGAGACCCACAATGTGCCCTGCAAGACCAATCCGCTCGGCGTCAAGGGCGCAGGCGAGGCCGGCGCGATCGGCTCCTGTCCGGCCGTCGTCAACGCCATCATCGAGGGGCTGTGGCGCGAGTACAAGATCGATCACATCGACATGCCCGCGACCGCCGAACGGGTCTGGATAGCGATCCGCGAACACCAGCGCCAGCACAGTCTTTAAAAGCAGGGAATGAAGGGTGCCCGGCGGGGTTTGGAATTGTTATAGTCATGCTCCGCGGGTCGACCGGCCACGCGCAACAAAACAGGGGAAACCGGAATGATGATGCGTACGGCTGTCGTTGTCGGAACGTTGCTGCTCGGGATCGGCGCTGTCGTCGCGCAACAGGACGTACTCAAGGAAGCGCAGACCACCATGAAGGGCAACGGCAAGAACGCCGGCGCGCTCGCCGCGATGGTCAAGGGCGAAAAGCCCTACGACCAGGCCACTGTCGATACCGCGCTGGCGCAATTCGCCGAGACCGCCAAGAAGCTTCCGACCCTGTTCCCCGACAGCCTCAAGGGCATGCAGCCCGAAGGCGATTACCAGATCTCGCCAAAAGTCTGGGAGGACAAGGCCGGCTTCGCCGAGCACGCGGCGAGTTTCGGCAAGGTCGTCAGCGACGCCAAGATCACGAATCTCGATGCGCTCAAGGCCACGCTGCCGGTGATCGGCAAGCAGTGCGGCGGCTGCCACGAGACCTTCCGCGTCAAGAAGGGCTGACGACCTGCCAGGTCAACGCTTCGCAGGGCTGACCGAGGTCAGCCCGCGAGCTTCAGCGATGGATCGCGAAAGCGCTCGCGCAACGGCTCCCATTCGTCGGCGCCGACGCGGGCGAACGCGGCCTTGATCGTCATCTCCGCGTGCGGCGTCGGATGGCGGCCCTGTTCGCGCAAGCTTGCCAGCGCCTCGTCGCTGGCGCCCATCGTGGCTTTGAACAGCAGGCCCGGGAAGATCATGATCCGAAATCCCATCGCCTGCGCTTCCGCAATCGAAACTTCCGGCGTCTTGCCCTTCCAGACCATGTTGAGCAGGCACGGACCTTTTACAAGTTTCGGCACCGCGCGCACCTCGTCGAGCGTCTGCGGCGCTTCGACGAAAGCGACATCCGCCCCCGCGTCGAGCATCGCATTGGCGCGGCGCACCGCTTCCTCGAAGCCGAGCATGGCGCGCGCGTCGGTGCGGGCGATGATGGTGAAATTCGGATTGACCCTGGCCGAGGCGGCGGCGCGGATCCGCGGCAGCATTTCGTCGAGCGATACTACTTCCTTGTTGTCGAGATGGCCGCAGCGTTTTGGGAATGTCTGGTCCTCGATCTGGATGGCCGCCACGCCGCGCTTCTCATATTCCCTGACGGTGCGGATGGTGTTGAGCTCGTTGCCGTAGCCGGTGTCGGCATCCGCGATCAGCGGAACCTTCAGCACGTTGGTCATGCGGCTGGCGTTGTCGGCCATCTCGGTCATGGTGACGAGGCCATAATCGGGAAAGCCGAGCGTCGCCGCGACGCCGGCACCGGTCATGTAGCAGGCGGCGTATCCGGCCTGATCGACCATCCGCGCGGTGATGCAGTCATAGGCGCCGGGCGCGACGATCATCTCGTCGTTGCGCAGCAGGGCTGCCAGTTTGTCGGCCTGAGAGGTCATGGTTGTTTCCTTCCCTGTTTTTTCGGGGCCCAGTTTGACGAGAATCGGGCTTCTCGGCAACCGGCGAGGGGCGGCATGGGCGCGCGCCACATATACACCGTCATCCCCGCGCAACGACTTCGCCGTTGTCGCTGGAGGTGCGCGCTCTCTTGCGCGCCTCGAGGGATGGGCCGCACGCACCCGCGGCCATCCTTCGAGGCTCGCCGAAGACGGCTCGCTACCTCAGGATGACGTCCCGTTGTGTTGCAATACCCAGGTTCGCGACCGAATGTTGGCGCATGAAAAAGGGCGGGCGCCGACGCGCTCGCCCCTTCTTTTTGACAGTCGCGCGAAGAATAACTTCGCGACCTGTCTGTCAGCTTACTTCGTCACCTGGCCGCGGATTTCACCGCCCGGATTGGCCGCGGTGTGGACGTTGACGTAGTACTTGCCGGCCATCAGGTCGGCGGCCTGGGCCTCGGTCAGCGTGGCGCTGCCGGTGGCCGGGCTCGAGGTCGCATTCGGAATTGCAACGGCAACGCCGGCGTTCTTGCCGGGTTCGGCGGGGCCATGGAAATGCGCGGCGGTTGCCGGGCCGGTGAGGCCGGAATAGGTCAGCGTCCAGCTCAGCTTCTTGGTGGCGGCGTCATAGTCGATGTCGGCCTTGCCGGTACCGGTGCTGGTGTTCGGCGGGGTCTCGGACTTGCCGTCGAGGGTTGCCTTCATCTTTTCGGCGAAGGCGGGGCCGGCAAACAGAACGCCGACGGCGAGCGCGGCGAGCAGGGTCTTGGTCTTCAGCATGTTTCTCTCCCGGTTGACGTCAAGTGGTAGTGCGATCCTGAAATGGTGATATTGCCTCAAAACAACGTCGGTTCCGCTTTATTCCCGCCTTACTTCCTCTTTGGCGAAAGTTTGGGGCAGTCTATGGCTGGAAACGGGCGCGTACTAGTCTCTAGACTGTGATCGAAGGCTGGGATTTCGATGAATGGCGCGACGAATTGTCCTTATTCTGGTGTTGGTTGGTGCAACAGGCCTCGGGATCTATGGGTGGCTGACAACGCCGTCCATGGCGGTTGGGATAACCGAGGCGGCTTACACGCCCAATCTTGCCAACGGCGAGACAATCTTCAACGCGGGCGGATGTTCATCCTGCCATGCGGTGCCCGGCCAGCCCGATCGGCTCAAGCTCGGCGGTGGCCTGGCGCTGGCCTCGCCGTTCGGCACCTTTTACGTGCCGAATATTTCGCCTGATACGGCTGACGGCATCGGGCGCTGGACCGAGGCGCAATTCCTCACCGCGGTGACAACAGGCGTTTCGCCTGATGGCGCGCATTATTTCCCGGCGTTTCCCTACACCACCTACGCGCATGCGAGGGTCAGCGACATCCGCGATCTCTTTGCCTATCTGAAGACGCTGGCGCCGGTCGCGGGCAAGGTGCGCGACCACGATGTGCGGTTTCCGTTCAACATCCGCCGCAATGTCGGGATCTGGAAATGGCTGTTCATGGACGACAGGCCTTTCGCGCCGGACACCGCGCGGTCGCCGCAATGGAATCGCGGCGCCTATCTTGTGAACGCGCTTGGCCATTGCGCGGAGTGTCATAGCCCGCGCAATTTCCTCGGCGGCGTCGTCGCCGCGCAACGTTTTGCGGGCGGCCCCGATCCGGACGGCAAAGGCTGGGTGCCCAACATCACGCAGAAGGGTTTGTCCGACTGGAGCGAAAAAGACATCGCCTATCTGCTCGAGAGCGGGCAGACAAACGATGGCGACAGCGTGGGCGGCTCGATGGTAGCCGTCGTCAAGAATACGTCTCAACTGAACGAAGCCGACCGCGGGGCGATTGCGACCTATATCAAGTCGCTGCCGCCGGTGGACGGCCCGCCAAAGCCGAAGAAGGCCGACAAGGACGGCGACAAATCCTGACCGGGCCAAGGGGAGAACGCTATGAAGATTACACGACGGGCTTTGCTGGGTGGTGCCGCGGCGGGAATAGCTCGCGCTCCGGCATTCGCTGCGACAGAAGCGTGGCCGGCGCGTCCGGTGCGGTTGATTTCGCCCTATGCGGCCGGCGGCTCCAGCGACATTTCCGTGCGTCTGTTGGCGGAGTATTTCGAAACCAGGCTCGGCAAGAAATTCTTCGTCGAAAACAAGCCGGGCGCGGGCTCGACGATTGCCAACCAGACCGTGGCGCGGGCCGACCCGGACGGCTACACCTTCCTGTATGCGGCGGCCCCGTTTGAGACCGCCGAAGCCATGTTCGGCAAGCTCAGCTATGACCCGCACAAGGATCTGCGTCCGATCGCGCTGGCGATGCTGGTGCCACTATTTCTGATCGTCAAAGCCGACGCGCCCTACAAGACCTTGGCGGATTTCATCGCGTTCGCGAAGGCAAAGCCAGAGGGCATCACGTTTGCGTCGGTGGCGGCTGGTTCGCAGCCGCATCTCGCGGCGGTGCTGTTGAGCAAGACCGCCGGCTTCAAGAGTGTCTGTGTTCAATTCGGCGGCGATGCACCATCCTATATCGAGCTTCTGGCCGGACGTGTCGATGCGACCACGACGGCGCTGCCGGCAGCCTTGCCGCACATCAACAGCGGCGCGTTGCGGGTGCTCGGGTGCTTTTCCGAGCAACGCAGCGGCGCGTATCCGGACGCAGCGACGCTGCGCGAGCTGGGTACGGACGTTGTCGCAGCCGCCTGGTTTGGGTTCATGGCGCCGGCGGCAACGCCCGATCCGATCGTCGACCAGATGCAATCCCAGATCAGCCAGGCCCTTTCGGACGCGACCATCCAGCAGAAGCTGGTGGTCCAGGGCATGGATGCGCACTATCTGCCCGGTCCGGAGTTCGGCAAGTTTGTCGATGGCGAGAGCGAGAAGTGGGGCAAGATCATTCGCGAGGCCGAGATCAACAAGCAATAGAGACCCCTACCAAGGTCGCGTCGATTGCGCTTGTCGATTGCTCTTGCCCTGCGCGGCACGGCCATTGATGATGCCGCCCAACGAATAAAATCGGGGAGAAGCCCATGCGGGCCGCGTTGCGGGTGTTTTGCGCCGTTGTGTTGTCGCTATCCGGTGTCGCGCCGTCGTTGGCCGCCGGATATCCGACAAGGCCGGTGCGCGTGGTGGTCGGATTTCCGGTCGGCGGCCCGACCGACGTGATCGCGCGGATCGTGGCGCAGAAACTCTCCGAGAGTCTCGGTCAGCAGTTCTATGTCGAAAATATCGGCGGCGCCGGCGGCAACATCGCCTCCGGCCAGGTCGCGCGCGCGACCGCCGATGGCTACACCATCATGGCGATCTCGACCGGCTTTGTGGTGAACCCCAGTCTCTACGCCAAGGTGCCGTACGACCCGATCAAGGATTTCGCGCCGGTGACGCTGATCGCGGTGTCGCCCAATGTCGTGGTGGTCAACCCGTCGGTGCCGGCAAAGACACTGCCGGAACTGGTGAAGCTGATCCGGGATAATCCCGGCAAATACAGCTATGCCGGGCCCGGCATCGGCTCGACGCCGCATCTCGGCGGCGAATTATTCCGGCTCACCTTCAATCTCGACCTGGTGCACGTGCCGTTCGCCGGTGCGGGCCCGGCGATCCAGGCGACGATTGGCAACCACACGCCGATCGCGTTCACGGCCTTGCCGCCGGCGTTGGCGGCGGTGCAGGCCGGAGAACTGCGCGCCATCGGTATCGCGTCAACCCAGCGCGCCGCGGGGATGCCCGATGTGCCGACCTTCGCAGAACAGGGCATCAAGGATCAGGAAGCCGATACGATCACCGGTCTGGTCGCGCCGGCAGGAACGCCGAAAGAGATCGTCGATCTGCTGTATCGCGAGATCGCCAAGGCGGTCGCCCAGCCCGACGTCAAGGAAAACCTCATAAAACTCGGCTTCACCGCGGTGGCGGATACCCCGGACGAGTTCGGCCAGCGCATCAAGGTCGAAATCGCCAAATGGGGCAAGGTGGTGCAGGACGCCAAGCTGCGGATCGAGTGAGGCCAGAGCGGTTTAGTGCGCCGGTTTCGCGCCAGCGCTCCTGCTGACGGTGCGCAATGTCAGGGCCAGCGGCACCATCACCATGGCGATCGCGGCCAGCGCCACGAACACGTCGATATAAGCGAGGATGGAGACCTGGCTTTGCACGGCCTGGCCGACGATCGCGAGGCTGGTCCCCCCTGTGCTGCCGGTCGCCGCGCGGCCGTTCAGATAGGTCTGAATCTGACCGAGGCTGTCGTTGTAGAACGGATTCCATGAGCCGATATGCTCGACCAGCCGGCTCTGGTGAAACTGCTCGCGCCGGGCCAGCACGGTCTGGCTTAGCGCCACGCCCATCGAGCCGCCGAAATTTCGCGCCAGATTGATCAGCGCCGAGGCCTGGTCGGTCTTGTCAGGCGGTATGCCGTCATAGGAGGCGGTGGTGATCGGAATGAAGATCAGCGGAAGGCCGATCCCGAGATAGATGCGCGACCAGGCGAAGTACCAGTAGTCGGCGTCTGGCGTCATGGTCAGCAGATAGATCATGGCATAACACGCGATCGCGGCGCCGATGGCGATCAAATAGCGCGGCTGCACGAATGAAAGGCGGCCGACGATCACCATCATGATCATGGTCACCGCGCCGCCGGGCGAGATCGCAAGGCCGGCCAGCGTGGCGGTGTAACCGAAATCTTCCTGCAGCAGCTGCGGCAATATTTGCGTGGTCGCGATCAGCAGCGCGCCGGTTACCAGCATGATGACAAAACAGGTGCCAAACTGCCGCCCGGTCAGCATCTTGATGTCGATCAACGGCTGCGGCCGATTGAGTTCCCACGGGATGAACAACAGCAACGCGGTCGCTGAAATCGCCGCGAACGTCACGATAAATCCCGATCCAAACCAGTCGTCGATCTGGCCGCGGTCGAGCACGACTTCGAGGCCGCCGAGGAACGTGACGATCAGCAGGAAACCGATGAAGTCGAAATTCACTCCCTTGGCCCAAAGCCGTTCGCGTTCCTTTTGCTTTTCGGGCGAACTGGGAATGATGAAATGGATCAGGATCACGGTGATCAGGCCGACCGGAACGTTGATCAGAAAACACCAGTGCCACGACAGATTGTCGCTTAGCCAGCCGCCGAGCGTGGGCCCGACCGCGGGCGCGACCACCACCGCGATACCGTACAGCGCAAATCCCTGGGCCCGCTTGGCGGGCGGGAAGGCGGCCGCCAGAATTGACTGTGCCACGGGCGTCATTCCGCCGCCGGCCAGGCCTTGGATCACCCGGAAGAGCAGCAGTGACTGCAGGTTCCAGGCAAAGCCGCACGCCAGAGAACTCACCGTGAACAGCGCGATGCACACCATGAAGAAATTCTTGCGCCCGAACATCTCCGCGATCCAGCCGCTGGCGCAGAGCACGATCGAATTGGCGACCAAATAAGTCGTGATCACCCACGAGGCTTCGTCGCTGCTGACGGCAAGCCCGCCCGAGATGTAACGCAGCGCGACGTTGGCGATGGTAGTGTCGAGCACCTCCATGAAGGTCGCTACCGCGACCAGCACTGCGATGAGCCAGGGATTGACGTCACCGTATTCGCCCGAAGATTTTGTAGTGTCTGCGTTGCCCGGCATCGGTTACGGTCAGGGACGGACGGTGACGGTCGGCACCACCGACATGCCCGGTCCCAGTTCGACGTCGGGGCGCTGGTCGAAGGTGATCTTGACCGGCACACGCTGCACCACCTTGACGTAGTTGCCGGTGGCATTTTCCGCGGGCAGCAGGCTGAACGCGGTGCCGCTGCCGGCCTGCACGCTGTTGACATGGCCCGGGAACGTCTTGCCGTAGGCGTCGATTTCGATGTCGACGGGTTGCCCGACTCGCATCAATGCGAGCTGCGATTCCTTGAAGTTGGCGGTGACCCAGATATCGATCGGTACCACCACCATGATTGCCTGTCCGGGGGCGGCCAACGCGCCGACCGCGGCGGTCAGTTTGGTGACCCGGCCATCGACGGTGGCGCGCAATTCGGTTCGCGCGAGATCGGCGGCGGCGCGATCCTTTTGCGCCTTGGCCTGCTCGAGTTGCGCCACGGCGCCGATCTTTTGCGCGTTGAGGACGTCGATCTGCCGCTCGGCCACCACTTTTGCCGCGTTCGCCGCGTCCAGCGCGGCCTGCTTGCCGGTGAAATCGGACGAGGCCTGTTGCGCCCGCTGGACGGTGCCGGC
>Ga0265314_10003383_pt1 | contig 15460 bp, 15 predicted proteins | sample 4126metaG_FD_203106 | JGI IMG/M metagenome (GOLD analysis project Ga0265314, IMG submission 203106) | Rhizosphere microbial communities from Carex aquatilis grown in University of Washington, Seatle, WA, United States - 4-1-26 metaG | ecosystem: Host-associated > Plants > Roots > Rhizosphere >... | reverse complement strand
CCGTTCGCTCGGCTGGGAGGACGGCGAGCAGGCGCCACGCGACGTGATGATCGAGGCCGCAGGCAAGATCGCCCGCGCCGTCGACATCCCCGTCACCGGCGATCTCGAACGGGGCTACGGCGACCCGCCCGGCACCGCACGCGCGGCATGGGAGGCCGGGCTGGTCGGGATGAACTTCGAGGATTCGAACGCGGCCGGCATGGTCCCGCTGACGGAGCAGGTCGACGCGATCCGCGCGATCCGCGCCGCGGTTCCCGAGCTCGTGCTGAACGCGCGCGTCGACGTGTTCCTCGAGGGCAGCGGCGACCTCGACGAGGCCGTCGAGCGCGCGAACGCCTACCTCGGAGCGGGCGCGGACTGCACGTATCCGATCCTCTGCCCACCGGAGACGATCGCCGACCTGGTCCGGCGCATCGACGGCCCGATCAACGTGCTCGCGGCACAGGGCGTGCCGGCCCCGGTCGACCTGCAGGCGCTCGGCGTCGCGCGCATGACGTGGGGCGGGGGACTCGCGGCGGCGGCGTATGCCGAGGCGGCGCGGATCGCCGCCGAGGGACTGCTCTAGTAGCGGTGGATGACGCGCGCGCCGCGGCCGCGCGTCAGGTAGCTGAACGTCCAGCGCGTCAGCACGAGCAGCCGGTTCTGGAAGCCCACGAGATAGACGATGTGGATGCCGAGCCACAGCACCCACGCGACGAAGCCGGAGACGCGCAGGCCCTTGATGACGCCCACGGCGCGTGAGCGCCCGATCGTCGCGAGCTCGCCCTTGTCGTGGTAGCGGAACGGCTTGCGCTTCCCGCTACGGATCGAGCGGGCGACCTGCCGCCCCTGCTGCATCGCCACGGGCGCGACGCCGTGCAGCTGCTGTCCACGCACCGTGACCATGTCGCCGATCGCAAACACGTCGGGCCGCCCGGCGACGGTCAGGTCGGGCTCGACCGTGATGCGGCCCGCGCGGTCGGTCTCCGCGCCGGTCGCCTGCGCGAGCAGGCCGGCGAGCGGCGAGGCGGTGACGCCGGCAGCCCAGATCACGGTGCGAGCCGGGATCCGCGAGCGTACGCCGCCCTTCGTCTCCACCTCGACCGACGTCGCGTCGATGTCGACCACGGTCGTGTCGAGCATCGGCGTGACGCCGAGCGAGCGCAGCTGCTGCTCGCCGCTCTCCGACAATGACGGCGGGAACCCCCCGAGCACGCGGCCGGTCGCCTCGACGAGGAGGACGCGCGTCTCACGTGTGTCCATCGCGCGGTACTCGCGGTGCAGGACGTCCATCCCGAGCTCCGCGATCTGCCCGGCCATCTCGACGCCGGTCGGGCCTGCGCCGACGACGACGAAGGTCAGCCACTCAGCGCGCTTCGCCGCGTCCCGCTCCACCTCGGCGGCCTCGAACGCGCGGAGGATGCGATCGCGCAGGTCGAGCGCGCCTTCCAGCGACTTCAGCTCGGGCGCGTTCGGCGCCCAGTCGTCGTGACCGAAGTACGAGTACCGCGCGCCGCCGGCGACGACGAGCGTGTCGTATTCGAGCGAGAGTGTGCCGCCGTTCGGCAGGTTCCGCACCGATACCCGCCGCGTGTCGAGATCGAGCCCGTCGACCTCGCCGAGGATGACCTCGGCGTTGCGCTGGTGGCGCAGGATCTGCCGCAGCGGGATCGCGACCTCGACCGACGAGAGCGAGCCGGTTGCGACCTGGTAGGCGAGCGGCTGGAAGAGATAGAAGTTCTGGCGGTCGACGAGCGTCACCTCGACGTCGGCGCGCCGGAGGCCGCGGACTGCGAGCAGCCCTCCGAAGCCTCCACCGACGACGACCACCTTCGGCACTAGCCCGGCATCGCCCCTTCGAGCTGCAGCAGGTGCCGTTTCACGTCGAGGCCGCCGGCGTAGCCGGTGAGCGACCCGTTCGCCCCGACGATGCGGTGGCACGGGAGCACGATCGGGATCGGGTTGCGGTTCATGACCGTCCCAACCGCACGGGCGGCACGAGGCCGGCCGACCTTGGCTGCGAGCGCTCCATACGTGTCGGTCTGACCGTACGGGACGAGGGCCAGCTCGCGCAGCACATCGGCGTAGAACGGCGCGACCCGCAGGTCGAGCGCCAGGTCGAACGCGCGGCGCTTGCCCTCGAAGTACTCGTCGAGCTCGCGGTGGATGTCGTCCAGCGGCGAGCGGAGCACCCGCACGCCGAACGTGCGCGCGAGGGAGTCCTCCATGCCGTCGGGGAAGTAGGAGATGCGGGCGAGCCCGCGCTCGGTGGCGGCAACGAACAGCTCGCCGACCGGCGAGTCGAAGGTGTCGAAGCGGACGTCGACGATTCCTTCGCGCAGCGCGGCCTCGCGGAAGCGGGTGTCGAGGTCAGGCGAGACGTTCATGTGTCCTCCTCAGTCTGCGGACGCCGGACGAGGCGGCGGCGCGCGCTGCGTCCTCGGACGAGCCGAGTGCGTCGGCGATCTGGGCGTAGGGAAGGTCGTACCCGTACCTGAGCACGACAGCCGCGCGCTCGGTGGGTGGCAGCCCGCCGGTCAGGTGCTCGAGCTCCCGGAATGCGTCCCGGTGCAGCTCGACAGCGGGCTCGTTGCCGGGCTCGAGCGGGTCGGGCCGTTTCTTGCGGAGGTCGTCCATCGCGACATTGGTCGCGATCGTGAACACCCACGCGCGCAGGTGCCTGCCGTGCTGGAGCCGGTCGTAGGCTCGCAGCGCGCGCAGGAAGGTCTCCTGCCAGGCATCTTCGGCGCGCTGGCCGAGCAGACGGCGCAGGTAGCCGAGCACCTCGTCGCGGTGGGTGAGGTAGAAGCGCTCGAACGGCGGGATCGGTTCGGTGGCCACGTTGATCGTCCCCATCATCAGAGCAAACGTGGCAGGGTGCGCGATTGTGAGATGCGCCGTCGTCGGTCACGTCGAGTGGGTCGAGTTCGCACGCGTCCCGGAGATGCCGCAGGCCGGCGCCATCGTCCATGCGGACGGGACGCAGTCCGAGCCGGCGGGCGGTGGCGCCGTCGTCGCACGGCAGCTGGCGCTTCTCGCCGGCCGCTGCGAGCTGTTCACGGCGCTCGGTGCCGACGAGCTCGGTCGCACGGCCCAGCGCAGGCTCGCCGAGCTCGGCATCGACGTGCACGTGCAGTGGGGCGGCGAGACCCGCCGCGCCTGGACACACGTCGACGGCGCAGGCGAGCGGACGATCACCGTGCTCGGTGACAAGCTCCTGCCGCAAAGCCCGTTGCCGCTGCAAGGCTACGACCTGGTCTTCTTCGTCTCGGGCACCCCGGAGGCGCTTCGTGATGCGCGCTCGGGCCGCTTTCTCGCAGCGACGCTGCGCGAGCAGCCGACGCTCCGTGCAGCCGGCATTCCGTTCGACCTGATCGCCGGCAGCCTGAACGACCCGGGCGAGCACTACGACGGCTCGCTCGAAGTGACGACCGTCGTGCTGACCGATGGCCCGAACGGCGGCACCGCGAACGGCGCCCCGTTCGCGGCGGTGCCGGCCGAGAAGGTCGTCGACACCTATGGCGCCGGTGACTCGTTCGGCGCCGCGCTCGCCTTCGGGCTCGCGCGCGGCGACACGCTGGACGCCGCACTCGCGCTCGCGACGCGTGCAGGAGCGAGCGTGCTCGGCGGCCTTGGCCCGTACGAGACGCAGCTAACGTTGGAGGAATGAGTGGCCGCGTCGCCTGGATCTCGCTGACGCCCGTCAAGGCGACGGCGCTGCACCTCGTCGACGAGGTCGACCTGCTGGAGAGCGGCCCGAAGGGCGATCGCCGTTTCTACTTCGTCACGGAGGCCGGGCGCCTGCTCAACAACAAGGACTGCGGTCCGCTGCAGCTCGTGCACTCCGAGTACGACGAGCATGCGGACTTCCTCTCGCTGCGGTTCGCGGACGGCCGTGTGATCACCGCGCCGATCGAGCGTGGGGAGGAGATCGAGACGCGCTTCCACTCGCGGCCGCGCACCGCGCGGCTCGTTCGCGGGCCGTGGGCGGAGGCCGTGTCGTATCTCGTCGGCGAACAGGTGCGGCTGGTGGAACCGGCGCACGGCGCCGCCGATCGCGGCCGCGGCGGGGCGGCGACGCTGCTTGCCACGGCCTCGCTCGAGGCGCTTGCCGGTGAGCTCGGGGTCGACGCCGTGGACGGACGGCGCTTCCGGATGAACTTCGGGATCGAGGGCATCGAACCGCACGCCGAAGACGCGTGGCTCGGCCGCCGCGTGGCGATCGGCGAGGCGGTCGTGATCCCGCAGGGGAATGTCGGTCGCTGCGTCGTCACGACCCAGAACCCCGACACCGGGCACACCGACCTCGACACGCTGAAGGCTCTCGCGTCCTATCGCCGCGAGGTCGAGACGACCGAGCCGCTGCCGTTCGGCGTTCATGCCGCCGTCGCCGAACCGGGCCGCGTCCGGGTCGGCGACGCAGTCGGGCTCGCGCCCGACTGAATTTGATTCGGCCCTGTTCGTCAGCTCTCGTCGAGCGGCGGTGGGCCGTAGCGCCAGCTCCACTCGGTCAGCTCGGTGAAGCCCGACGCTGCCTCGCCGATCGTCAGCTCGATGCCGACGACGTCCGCCACGGACGCCGTCAGCGCTTCCGCACGGGCTGCCGTCGGCTCGGCGAGCACGCCGTCGATCTGCTCGAGGAGGTCCGGCGGGCGCAGCGGCGCTCGGTCGAGCATCGTCGTGAACCACTTGTGGAACGGATAGAGCATCCGGTTGTGCGCGAGGATGGCGCGGCCCGCGAAGAGGGCAACGCGCGACGACGCGTACGCGGCGAGGTAGCGGTCGTCCCGCTTCGCCGCCTCGCGGTGGAACCAGCTCATCAGCATGGCGTGGCCGAGGAAGGCGCGTAGCTTCTCGTCGCGCTGCGCCTCCGGATAGGCGCCCGCCGACCGCACGAGCTCCGCGAGCTCCGGCGCGCGGGCGAAGCCGACGATCGCGTCGGCGAAGGCCCACCGCGCCGGCTCGCTGCCCCGCTCGATCACCTCTGCCAGGAATCCGCGCGAGATGTACTTCCCGTCGAGGTAGCCGCCCTCGTAGTCGCCTGCGCCGAGATCCGTGAACGTGACCTGATGCGCGGCTGTGCGCCGCGCGAGCTCCTCCTCGGAGACGACGAGCAGGACGTCCAGGTCGGAATCCGGCCGGGCGAGGCCATGGGCGATCGAGCCGCCGACGAGCAGCGCCTCGACCGCGGGATCCGCCGCGAAGCGCTCCGTCACCTCCTCGATGAAGCGCGCGTGCTGGGGCAGCAGGTTCGCCACCCCGCCTGCCTATCACGATCCGGCGCCGAAAGATCCCCCTTCTAGGACGCCCGCAGGGGTTTACAGGTGGGAGATAGTGGGGTAAAGTGGGGCACTGTGGACCACCTGCTCGGTGAGCATGAACACTCTCTCGACGAGAAGAACCGCCTCACGCTGCCCTCCAAGCACCGGGCGGCCTTCGAGGATGGGGTTGTCGTCACGCGCGGCCTCGACGGGTGCCTCTACGCGTACCCGCGCACCGCGTGGGAGCAGCTGGCCGAACGGATCCGGAGCCTCGATCCCCTCGCCGAGGGGTCGCGCGTGATGCAGCGGCACTTCTTCGCCGGCGCCGCGCAGGGCGACCTGGACAAGCAGGGCCGCATGGTCATCCCCGCAGGTCTGATCGAGCACGCCGGGCTCGGGCGGGAGGTCACGGTGGCCGGCGTCTTCGACCACCTGGAGATCTGGGATCGAGCGAAGTGGCGTCAGCAGCTGCACGAGGTTGAAGGGAGCGCGGAAGATGTTGCCGAGCGTCTTGCCAACTGAGTCCGATCACGTCCCGGTCCTGGCCGAGGAGGTCGTCTCCCTCCTCGATCCTCACCCGGGCGAGACCATCGTCGACGGCACCTTCGGAGCCGGTGGGCACTCGCTGCTCCTCGTCTCGCGCCTGCGCGGCGACGGCAAACTGATCGCGATCGACCGCGACCCGACGGTCGCGCCCTTCTTCGAGCGGTTCCGGCGCGAGACCGGTGTGAAGGCGCGCCTCCACCACGGCGAGTTCTCGACCGTCCTGCAGCACCTCGCGGACAACGGCGTCAAAGCCGACGCGATCCTGCTCGACCTCGGCGTCTCGTCGATGCAGCTCGACCGGCCCGACCGCGGCTTCTCGTACGCCGTCGACGCGCCGCTCGACATGCGCATGGATCCCGGCGCGCCGTTCTCGGCGCGCGACCTCGTCAACGAGGGAGACGAGCGCGAGCTCGCAGACATCTTCAAGCGCTACGGCGAAGAGCGGTACGCGCGGCAGATCGCGCGCGCGATCGTGCGCCGGCGCGCGTCACAGCCGTTCGAGCGCACCGCCGATCTCGTCGAGGTGATCAAGGCGGCGATTCCCGCACCGGCACGCTTCGGCGAAGGGCATCCGGCCAAGCGCGTCTTCCAGGCTCTGCGCATCGAGGTCAACGACGAGCTCGGCGCGCTCGAGCGTGCGCTGCCGGCGGCGTTCGAGATGCTGCGCCCCGGCGGACGGCTGGCGGTGATCTCGTTCCACTCGCTCGAGGACCGCATCGTCAAGCAGTTCCTGCGCAAGCAGGAGCACGGCTGCACGTGCCCGCCCGACTTCCCGGTCTGCGTCTGCGGCTCGGAGGCGACGATGCGCGCGACGCCGCGCCGCGCGGTCCGGCCGTCCGCCGCAGAGGTCGCCCGCAACCCGCGCGCCCAGTCGGCGCGCCTGCGCGTGGGGACACGGGTCTGATGGCCAGCCTGACGCATGCCCAGTCGTCCGCGATTGCCGAGCCGATCCCGAGGCCCCGTCCGCGGACGAAGGCACATTCGCGCAAGCGCACCCAGGCCAGAGCCCGCGGCGGCATCCTCTGGATCGCGATCAGCGGGATTCTGCTCGCAGGCGTCGTATTCGTGAACGTGGCCGTGCTGCAGCTCAACCTGTCGCTCGACAAGACGAACACCGAGCGGTCGAAGCTCGTGGCCGAGAACGCCGCGCTGCAGTCGCAGTACTCGTCCCTGGTCGCCTCGCGGTCGATCGAGACGGAGGCCGTCAAGCAGTTCGGCCTCGTGTACCAAGATCCGTCGGAGTACGGGTACCTCAACCTGGCGAAGTGATGCGCGACAAGCAGGCCAACCGGCGTATCCGCCTGCTGCTGATGATCTTCGCGCTCGTCTTCGCGGCGACCCTTGCGCGTGCCGTCTGGCTGCAGGGCGTTCGAGCCGCGACGCTCGGGAAGATGGCCGAGCGCCAGCACCGTGAGTCGGTCGTGATCCCGGCCGGACGCGGGACGATCTTCGACACGAACGGCGTGCAGCTCGCGATCGGCGAGCAGACGAAGACGATCTACGCCGACCCGCGGCAGCTCGCAGACCCGCGCGCCGTTGCTGTCGCGGCGCAGAAGATCCTCGGTGTCGACGCGAACCAGCTCTACCCGCAGCTCCTGAACCGCAAGGTCGGCTTCGTCTACGTGCAGCGCTTCGCGGACCCGACGAAGGCGGCGTTGTTCCTGAAGAAGGCCTTCACCGGCGTCAACGACTACCCGGAGGAGAAGCGCGCTTATCCGCAAGGGAGCGTCGCCTCGCAGGTGGTCGGGTTCGCGGGCACCGACAACAAGGGGCTCGGCGGTCTCGAGATCGAGTACGACAAGCAGCTGAGCGGCAAACCGGGCAAGCAGACGGTCGTCCGGGACCCGTTCGGGCGCGCGATCGATGTGGTCAGCGAGACGCCGGAGCAACAGGGGCATGACGTCTTCACGACGATCGACAACAACATCCAGGCGAACGCCGAACAGGTGCTGCGCGACACCGTTGCGAAGTGGCATGCGAAGTCGGCGACGGCGATCGTCCTCGATCCGCATACCGGCGCCGTGCTCGCGATGGCGCAGGCGCCCGGCTACAACGCGAACGACTCGTCGCGCGTCCCACAGTCGTTGTTGACGAACCATGCGGTCACCGACGTGTTCGAGCCGGGCTCGGTGTTCAAGCTCGTCACCGTCGCGGGCGCGCTCACCGACGGGCTCGTGACGCCGAGCTCCAAGTTCGTCCTGCCGCCGTGCATCCAGGTGGCGGACAAGTGCATCCACGATGCGGAGCAGCGCGGCACCGAGACGTTGTCGGTCGCTCAGATCCTGTCGTACTCGTCGAACGTGGGCGCGATCACGATCGCCGAGAAGCTCGGAGCGCCGGAGCTCGTGAAGTGGATCTCCAAGTTCGGCTTCGGCAAGCCGACCGGCCTCGACTTCCCCGGCGAGAGCGGCGGCATCGTGCCGTCGTATCCCGACCAGTGGTCGGGCACGACAATCGGCAACGTGCCGATCGGCCAGGGCATCGCCGTCACGCCGATTCAGATCGCTTCCGCCTACGCCGCGATCGCGAACGGCGGCGTGTGGATCCAGCCGCATCTCGTCGACCGCGTCGGCGGCCGCACACTGCACGGCTTCAAGCACCGCCGGATCGTCTCTCCTGCGGTCGACCAGTCGCTGAAGACAATGCTCACCGGCGTCGTGGATGAGCATGGCGCGACCGGCACCGCGGCGCAGATCCCCGGCTACACCGTCGCCGGCAAGACCGGCACGGCGCAGATCCCGGGCCCGCACGGCTACACGACCGGCAAGTACGTTGCGACGTTCATCGGCATGGTGCCGGTGAAGACGCCGCGTCTGCTCGTGCTCGTCAGCGTCGAGGAGCCGCACGACCAGATCTACGGCGGCGTCGTCGCCGCACCGGCCTTTGCCCAGATCGCGAAGTTCGACCTGCAGTACATGTCGGTGCCGCCGGACGCGCCGCTCACGAATCCCTAGCGCGACGCGAAGACTCTCCTCATGGAACGCTGACAACGACTTGCCAGGATCGAGCTCAGTGCGACTGACGATCCTCCACACGAACGACATCCACGGACGCCAGGAGCGGATCGCGCAGATCGCCACCCTCGTGCGCGCGGAGAAGGAGCAGGCGGACCACCCGGTGCTGTACCTGGACGCGGGCGACGTCGAGGAGAGCACCAACCCTCTTTCGAATGTCACGAAGGGCGCCGCGATGCATCGCCTGCTCAGCCTGACGACGTGCGACGCCGCGACGGTCGGGAACGCGTGCTGGCTTCGCTACGGCCCGGGGGTGCTCGAGGAGCACGCCCGCTTCTCGTCGTATCCCCAATTGCTCGCGAACCTCGCCCCCGTCGTCGGACCGGTTCCGTCGGTCATGCTCGGAGAAGTCGGAGTCTTCGGGCTGACCGACCCCTTCCGCGGCATGTTCTCCGGCACCGATTGGGGATTCGAGCCGCTCGACGAAATCGAGGTCGCCAAGTCCCTTTCTCGAGAGCTGCGGGAAGAGGGAGCGACGTTCGTCATTCTGCTCTCGCATCTTGGGCTGTCGACGCCCCGTGCACGTTGGGACGATCGCCGGATCGCAGTCGAATTGCAGGATGACGTCGATCTGATCATCGGCGCGCACAGCCATGACCTTCTGCCCGAAGGAGAGCTAATCGGCCGTGTGCTGGTCGTGCAGGCGGGGAGCTTCGGCGACCACATCGGCCGCGTCGAGGTCGACGGTGCCGAGCTACGGGCCACCGTTGCGGCAGTGGACGACGACGTACCGCTGTACCCCGCGGTCGCGGAGGAGGCCAGTCAGATCGAAGCGGAAGTCTCAGAGCTCCTCGCGGAGGTGATCGGACACGTCGACGCGGCCATCGACGCAGAGTGGATCGCCGAGACGCTTCGGCTGCGGATGGGCGCGGATGCCGGCGTGTTCGGCGAAGGCCTCACGGTCGGAGTGGTGCCTGCCGGCGCCGTGACCCGCGGTGCATTGTGGGAGGCATCCGAGACTGGCGCAAACCCCGGCGTGACGAGCATGACCGGCACGCAGCTGCGCGCGGTCGTCGAACGCGGCAACGACCGTGCGTTCATGGCCGAGACACCCGGGCCACTGCGTGGACGACAGCGCGGGCGGCTCGTTCTTACAGGGATCGACCTCGAGGCGATCGAGCCGGAACGGACCTACGTCGTGGCGGGAAGCGACTGGGAGCTCGACTCCTACGGCGGTTACACCGACGAAGCTTGGGATCTTTCGATTCGGTATGACTTCCCGGTGATCATCCGTGAGGCGATCGAGGACCGGCTCGCCGGCTCGCCCGCAGCGGGCGATTGACTCCGTCCGCTCGGCCTGAATGAAATAGCGCGTACCCCCGACAGGAGGACCGTGCGTGGACATTCGTGACGAGACGCCGGCCGAGGCGGCCTCGGACGAGGCAGAGCTTGCCCGCTTCGGATATCGCCAGGAGCTGCGGCGCTCGCTGGGCCTCTTCAGCTCGTTTGCGGTGGCATTCAGCTACATCTCGCCGTCGACGGGCATCTTCGCGCTCTTCGCGCTCGGCCTGAGCACGATCGGCGGCCTCTTCTTCTGGAGCTGGCCGATTGTCGCGCTCGGGCAGTTCATCATCGCCCTCTCGTTCGCAGAGGTCTCGAGCCACATTCCGATCGCCGGCTCGGTCTACCAGTGGGCGAAGTACCTGTCGGGCAGGACCCAGGCGTGGTTCTCGGGTTGGGTCTATCTCTTTGCCGGCATCCTCACGATCACCGCTGTCGCCGTGACACTGCCGCTCGCGCTGATTCCCGCGCTCAACAACATGGGCTGGCACTTCGCGAACAGCCTCCATCACCAGCGCATCGTCGCGCTGATCGCGATGCTCCTCGTCACCGTGTTGAACGTCTGCGGCGTCCGCGCCGTCGCGCTGATCAACAACATCGGCGTGCTGTTCGAGATCCTCGGCATGGTCGTGTTCGCGTTCGTCATGGCCCTCTTCCACAACCACCAGGGCGTCGGCGTCGTCTTCCACTCGGGTGGCCAGAGCGTGACCGTCTCGACCTTCCTGATCGCGATGTTCATGAGCCTCTTCGTGATCTACGGGTTCGATACCGCCGCGACGTTGGCCGAGGAGACGCGGAACCCTCGACGGGAGGCGCCGCGCGCGGTGCTCTACTCGATCGTCGGTGCGTTCGTGATCGGCGGCATCTTCATCTGGGCGACGCTGATGGCCGTCCCGGGCTCGCTGGCGTCGGGCGTCAAAGGCGCGCTCGGACCGGCGCAGATCATCGACGCGAATTTCTCGAACGCGTTCGCGACCACTTACCTGACGGTTGTCTCGATCGCGATCTTCATCTGCCTGCTCTCGATCCAGGCGAACGTGATGCGGCTCTGCTTCGGCATGGCGCGTGACGATCAGCTGCCCGCCTCGCGGGCGCTGCGTGTCGTCAGCCTCAGGCTCAGCACCCCGTGGATCGCGTGCATCGCCGTGACGCTGCTGGCCGCCGTCCCGCTGCTCCAGTACGCGGGGGCCACCTACCTCGCGATCGCCGCGACGGGATTGATCTACCTCGCGTACTTCCTGGTCGGGCTCGCGATCCTCCGCGCGCGCACCAAGGGGTGGCCGAGGCGGGACGCGCCGTTCAAGCTCGGCAAGTGGGGCATCCCGGTGTCCGTGCTCGGGCTGGCCTGGGGCGGCGGGATGCTCGTCAACTTCGCCTGGCCGCGCCCCCAGTCGAACCCGACGCCGCTCCAGACGGGCCAGCTGCTCAACTTCCACTGGACCTGGCTGAACCACCGCCCGGTGCTCTGGACGGCCGTCGTCGTGATCGTCGGGGTCGGTGCGGCCTACTTCGCCCTCGTGCAACGGCACAAGCCGGTGCGCATCGAGGCGCCCGAGGGCGAGCTGCCGACTGCCGCCCGATGAGCTGAGCAGTGGAGCGGGGGTGGCTCCGGCCGCCCGCGCTAGTCTCACCTCTCGATGGATCTGACTCGACTCGGGATCGCCGGCGCGCCGTCCGTCGAGATTCGCGATCTGGCGTACGACGCGCGTTCGGTCACCCCCGGGGCGCTCTTCTTCTGCGTCAAGGGCGCGAATGTCGACGGGCACGACCTGGCGGGCGCCGCCGTGGCGGCAGGCGCCGTGGCGCTCGTCGTGGAGCGGCAGCTGGACGTTGCGGTGCCGCAGGTGGTCGTGCCGAGCGTGCGCGCCGCGATGGGGCCGGCCGCGGTCAGCTTCTTCGGCGATCCGTCACGCGAGCTCGAAGTGGCCGCGATCACCGGCACGAACGGCAAGACGACGAGCGCCTTCCTGCTCCACGCGATTCTGGCGGCGGCCGGCAGGAAACCGGCCCTGCTCACGAACATCGAGCGGCGCGTCGGCGGCGTGTCGCGCCCGACGGGGCTGAACACGCCCGAGTCGATCGACCTGCAGCGGTTGTTTCGCGCGATGCTCGACGCCGGCGACCGTTCGTGCGTGATGGAGGCGACGTCGATCGCCGGCGCGAAGGGCAGGCTCGCGGGCACGCGGTTCGCCGTGCTCGTCTTCACCAACCTGACGCAGGACCACCTCGACTTCCACGAGACGATGGAGGACTACTTCGACGCGAAGCGCGCGCTCTTCGACCAGGCCGAGCGCGCCGTCGTGAATGTCGGCGACGAGTGGGGGAGGCGGCTCGCCGCCGGCCTCCCGAACGCGCGCACCTTCACGCCCGACGACGACCTCGAGGGGATCGATCTGAAGCTGCGCGGCCGCTTCAACCGCGCGAACGCGCTGGGCGCGATCTGGGCGGCGCGCGAGCTCGGCATCGACGAGGACGCGATTCGCGCGGGCATCGCATCCGTCGTCGGAGTCCCCGGACGGTTCGAGTCGGTCGACGCGGGGCAGTCGTTCGCAGTGATCGTCGACTACGCGCACACGCCCGACTCACTCGTCAACGTGCTCGAGGCGGCGCGCGGCCTCGGCCGCGGCAGGCTGATCGTCGTCTTCGGCGCCGGCGGCGATCGCGATCGTGAGAAGCGGCCGCTGATGGGGCGCGCCGCGGCCCGCCTCGCCGATCGCGCGATCGTCACTACGGACAACCCGCGCTCCGAGGACCCGGCCGCGATCGCGGCGGAGGTGGCTCACGGCAGGCTCGAGATCGTGCTCGACCGCCGGGCGGCGATCGAGACCGCACTGGCCGACGCCCGTCCCGGCGACGTCGTCGTGATCGCCGGTAAGGGCGCCGATTCCGAGATGGAAATCGCAGGGCAGACGATCCCGTTCGACGATCGCGCGATTGCGCGAGAGGTCTTGTCGTGATTCCCCTCGAGCTGGACCTCATCGAGCCCCTGGGCCGCCTGATCGCGCGCCCGTGGGCGGACGTCGTCACCGGGATGCAGGTCGACTCGCGCCGGATCGAGGAGGGCGATCTCTTCGTCGCGGTTGGCGGTGGCGAGGACTTCGTCGAGCATGCGCTCGCGCGCGGCGCGTCGGCCGCGCTCGTGCCGGCGGATGCGTTTGCGGCGCTCGCGTCGATCGCCGGGGCCGTGCGCGACCGGTCCAACGCGCGCGTCGTCGGGATCACCGGCTCGACCGGAAAGACGTCGACGAAGGACATCCTCTTCGCGCTCTGCGCGCCGCATCGCCGCACGATCGCGAACGAACGGAACTACAACACCGAGGTCGGCGTGCCGCTGACGATCTGCCGGATCGAAGAGGACACGGAGGTGTGCATCAGCGAGCTCGGCATGCGCGGTCTCGGGCAGATCGCATGGCTCGCGTCCTTCGTGCGGCCCGACATCGGCGTGATCACGAACGTCGGCCCCGTCCACCTCGAGCTCGTGCAGACGATCGAGAACGTCGCGCGCGCCAAGGCGGAGCTGCTCGCTGCGCTCCCGGCCGGCGGGATCGCGATCGTGCCGGACGAGCTGCTCCTCGACCCGTATCTCAGCCGGCCGGACCTCGAGGTCAGGCGCGTCGACGACGCGGCGCCGATCCCCTTCCGGACGAGCTACTCGTCGGCGCACCAGCTCACCAACACGCGCATCGCCATCGCGGTGGCCGAGGTGCTCGACATCCCACTGCCGGAGAGCGAGCTGACGGTCGAGTTCTCCAAGCTGCGCGAGGAGGAGCACGACCTGCCCGGCGGCGGAGTGCTGCTGAACGACTGTTACAACGCGAATCCCGTCTCGATGCGTGCCGCGCTGCTGCATCTCGTCGAGCGCGGGAACGGTCACCGGCTCGTCGTCGTCCTGGGCGAGATGGCCGAGCTCGGTGAGGAAGCGCCTGTCTACCACCGCGAGGTCGGCGCGCTGCTCGAGGAGCTCGGGATCCGTGACGTGATCGCCGTCGGCCCGCTCGCCCGCGACTACGGCGGCACCTGGGTCGCGACCGCGACCGAGGCCGCGGCCCGCCTGCAGGAGGCTCTGCGGCCCGGCGATGTCGTGCTGGTCAAGGGGTCGCGGTCGGTGGGACTCGAGGCCGTCGCGGAGAACGTTACGGCGTAATGGCAAGAGTCCTCGTTGCGGCGCTCGTCGCCATGATCATCGCGATCCTCGGAGGGCCGACCTTCATCGCCTTCCTGCGCCGGAACGAGATCGGCCAGCAGATCCGCGAGGAGGGCCCGCAGCACCATGCGGCCAAGCAAGGCACGCCGACGATGGGCGGGCTACTGATCGTCGCCGCCGCGACGCTCGCGTTCCTGCCGCTCTCGGACTACACGCTGCCGGCCCTGACGATCTTCGGCACCATGCTCGCCTGCGGCGCGATCGGCTTCCTCGACGACTACATGAAGCTGCACCACCAGCGCTCGCTCGGTCTGCGCGGCCGCTGGAAGATCGTGATGCTCGCGGGGATCACCGCCGCGGTCGGTTTCGCAGCACAGCATCAGCACCTGAGTCACTCGGTCTTCATCCCGATCGTCGACCGCTCGCTGCCGCTCGGGCCGTTCTGGTACCTGCTGCTCTTCCTGATCATCGCGGGCGCGGTGAACGGCGTGAACCTGACCGACGGCCTCGACGGGCTCGCAGCGGGGACGAGCATCATCGCGCTCGCGACGTTCACGGCGATGGCGGTGACGATCTACATCCGGTCGTCGACAGCGACGCACGGCCGCATCGAAAACCGCCTCGACATCGCGTTCATCGGCGCCGCGCTCGTCGGGGCCGGGGTCGGCTTCCTCTGGTTCAACGCGTTCCCGGCGGAGGTCTTCATGGGCGACACGGGCGCGATGGCGCTCGGCGGCGCCATGGCTGCGATGGCGATCATGATGAAGGTCGAGCTGCTGTTGCTCCTCGTCGGCGGCATCTTCGCGATCGTTGCGATCTCGGTGATGCTGCAGGTGATCAGCTTCAAGTACTGGGGACGACGAATCTTCCTGATGGCGCCGTTGCAACATCACTTCGAGATGAAGGCGTGGTCCGAGACGAAGATCATGGTGCGCTTCTGGATCGTCACGGCGATCTTCTGCGCCGCAGGCTTCGCGCTCTTCTACAAGTACTACTTGCCCTTCCGGGCCCACAGTTGAGAGCGCTCGTCTACGGCCTCGCGCGCTCGGGCCGTTCGTCGATCGAGCGACTCGACGACCCGGTCGTCGTCGACCGTTCGCTTGGCAACGAAGACGACCTCACGCTGCTCGACGGCGTCGACGTCGTCGTCAAGTCGCCGGGCGTCCCCGGCGAGGTGCCGCTCGTCGTCGCGGCGCGGGAGCGGGGGATCCCGGTGTGGTCGGAGGTCGAGCTCG
>Ga0265314_10003381_pt1 | contig 15464 bp, 11 predicted proteins | sample 4126metaG_FD_203106 | JGI IMG/M metagenome (GOLD analysis project Ga0265314, IMG submission 203106) | Rhizosphere microbial communities from Carex aquatilis grown in University of Washington, Seatle, WA, United States - 4-1-26 metaG | ecosystem: Host-associated > Plants > Roots > Rhizosphere >... | reverse complement strand
CGCTTCTCGCCGTTTTCCTGGCCTTTCTGGCGGCCCCAGCCTGGGCGCATGGCGGCTGGCGCATCACGAAGGACCACTGGACCCAGACCGACGAAGACGGCTTCAGCCGCTTCGTGCAGGCCATCGGGGAGACCAATTGCTCCTCCTCCCAAAGCTGCCTGCGCAATCCGGCCAACCCCTACCGCAACACCGATCAGGCCTTCGTCGATATCGATGTCGATTGCGCCAAGCTGCCTTATCTCTTGCGCGCCTATTACGCCTGGAAGAATGGGCTGCCTTTCAGTTTCGTGAGCGCCGTGTCCGGCGAGGGCGGGGACCTGCGTTTCACCAAGACCGCCAACCGGGCCGTCTCGCGCCACGACTTCATCGACACTGGCGCTGGCATAGATGGGCCGGAGGCGATCCGCCAGACGCTGGAAAGCGTGTTCTCGGGCACCTACCGGACAGACGCTTCGGAGAAACGCGGAATCCTGTCGGACTTCTACGCGCCGGCGCTGGCGCCCGGCTCCATCCGTCCCGGCACGATCGTCTATGATGTGAACGGCCATGTCGGCATCGTCTATCGCGTCGATGGCGACGGCCGCGCCTATTACATGGACGCGCATCCCGATTACACGATCACGCGCAGCGTCTATGGCGCGCAGTTCGGCAGAAGTCCCGCGCGGCTGGGCGGTGGTTTCAAGAACTGGCGGCCATTCAAGCTGGTTGGCGCGCATCGTGACGGCGCCGGCCATCTGTTGGGCGGCCATATGGCCTATGCCGAGAACGACCAGATTTCCGACTATTCGCTGATTCAGTATGTGGGCACGGAGCCCAATTCCAGCGGCGACGTGAAGAAAGCACGCTACACCTATAACGGGATCAAGCTGGGCTTCTACGAATATGCCCGCGTCGCCATCTCCGGCGGCAAGATGGACTACAATCCGATCTACGAACTGCGCCAGACGATGCGGACGATGTGCAACGATCTTGGCGACCGCGCGCAATATGTGAACCTGGCGATCTCAGACGGCATCGCGAACAAGGAACATCCCGCGCGCCTGCCGGGCAACATTTACGGCTCGGACAACACCGAATGGGAAAACTACGCCACGCCTTCGCGCGATGCGCGCATCAAGGCGGCGGCGCAGCAATTTTATCGGGACATGGGCGAAATGATTTCGCTGTGGATCAAGCGCGATCCACGCATTGTCTACGATGGCAGTTTTCTCAAATACGATCTTCAGCAGGCCTATAACGAGGAGTCCAACGCCTGCAAGATCACCTATATGACCTCCGGCAAGCGGCCCATCACGCTGACTTATGACGACATGATGCATCGTCTCTACAAGATGTCGTTCGATCAGTATCATTGTGTCGAACTGCGTTGGGGCGCGGAGGGCGACGAAGCGGCCAATTGCGGTGACGGGCGCCAGAAGCGCGCCTGGTATGATGCAGAGCAGCGCCTGCGCAATCAGTCCGATCGTACCTATGACGCTCAGATGGGCTTCGACGTCGCCGAGCTCAACGCGCACGAAAAATGGACCGGCATCGACAATCCGCCGCCGGTCGACGTGAAGGCGCTGATCGACGACATGGGCGACCGGGTGCCGTTCCAGGGCATGGCCGCCGTTGGGCGATAGCCCTGATTTGCCCTTCCGGAGGCCTTTCCGTAAGAAGAGCCACTGCAGCAAATCAGCCGGAATTGCCGACCGCCATGCGCCTTAGCCGCTACTTCTTGCCCGTCCTCAAGGAAACGCCGTCCGAGGCGCAGATCGTTTCGCACCGCCTGATGCTGCGCGCCGGCATGATCCGCCAGGAGGCGGCCGGTATTTATGCGTGGCTGCCGCTCGGCTTCCGCGTGCTGCAGAAGATCGAGCAGATCGTGCGCGAGGAAATGAACCGCGCCGGCGCCATCGAAATGCTGATGCCGACCTTGCAGCCGTCCGAACTGTGGAAGGAAACCGGCCGCTACGATGCATACGGCCCCGAGATGCTGCGCATAACCGACCGGCATGACCGCGAGATGCTGTACGGACCGACCAACGAGGACATGATCACGGAAATCTTCCGGGCCTATGTGAAGTCGTACAAGGCGCTGCCGCTCAACCTCTATCACACGCAATGGAAATTCCGTGACGAGGTGCGCCCGCGTTTCGGCGTGATGCGCGGCCGCGAATTCCTGATGAAGGACGCCTACTCGTTCGACATCGATGAAGCCGCGGCACGCAAAAGCTACAACAGGATGTATGTCGCCTATCTGCGCACCTTCTCGCGCATGGGCCTGAAGACGATCCCGATGCGCGCCGAGACCGGTCCCATCGGCGGCGATCTTTCCCATGAATTCATTGTGCTGGCGGAAACGGGCGAGAGCGGCGTGTTCTGTCACAAGGATCTGCTCGACATGCCGATCCCCGGCGAAGACGTGGATTTTGACGGCGATCTGGAGCCCATCGTGCGCCAGCGCACTGCGCTCTATGCTGCGACGGAGGACGTGCACGATCAGGCGCGCTTCGAAGCGGAAGTTCCGGCGGACAAGCGTATGGCGGCGCGCGGCATCGAAGTGGGGCAGGTCTTCTATTTCGGCACAAAGTATTCCGTGCCCATGAAGGCACTCGTCACCGGCCCGGACGGCAAGGACGTGCCGATCCACGGTGGTTCCTACGGCGTGGGCGTGTCGCGTCTTGTCGGCGCAATCATCGAGGCGTCGCATGACGACAACGGCATCATCTGGCCCGAACCCGTCGCGCCGTTCGATGTCGCGGTCATTAACTTGAAGTCAGGTGATGCGAAGACGGATGCGGCCTGCGAGGAACTTTACGCGAAGCTCTCCAAGGCAGGCCGCGACGTTCTATATGACGACCGCGACGATCGGCCCGGTGCGAAATTCGCGACCATGGATCTGATTGGAATCCCATGGCAGGTGGTCGCCGGCCCGCGCGGCCTTGAAAAAGGCGTGCTTGAGGTCAAGAACCGCGCCACCGGCGTCAAGGAAGAGCTGTCGCTGGACGCGGTGATTAACCGTTTCGCCGCGAAACCCTAATATAAGAGCGGCATGGCCGAAGAGCGCAGCAGTTTCGGAAATCGCATCGCCAGGATCGGCGGTGCCGAACCACCACCTTTTGCCGACGGTCAGCCCCGCCGGGCGGAAGCGAGCGTTCCGCCTCCTCCTCCCGCGAAGGCCAATCCCGGCACACGTCCCTTTGCGGCTTTCGAATGGATCATCGCTACGCGCTACCTGCGCCCCAAGCGTGCTGACGGCTACATTTCCATCATCTCCATCCTGTCGCTGGCGGGCATCGCGCTCGGCGTCGCGGCGCTCATCATCGTCATGGCGGTGATGAACGGTTTCCGGCATGAGCTCCTCTCGCGCATCCTCGGCCTCAACGGCCATGCCATCGTGCAGAACTACGGCGGCGATCTGCCGAACTTCGACAAGATCGCAGCGCGCGTGCGCGCGGTGCCGGGCATTGTGCGCGTGGCGCCGATTGTCGACGGGCAGGTGATGGCCTCGGCAAACGGGATGAACTCCGGCGTGCTGGTGCGCGGCATGCGCCAGGCCGATCTCAAATCCCTCACGATGGTGTCCAGTTCACTCTCCCAGGGCGCGCTCGCGCATTTCGCGGGCGGCGACGAAGTGATTGTCGGCCAGCGCCTTGCCGACAAGATGCATCTGGTGCCGGGCGCCGCCATCACGCTGATTGCGCCGCATGGCGACGTCACGCCCTTCGGCACGACCCCGCGCATCAAGACCTATCGCGTCGCCGGCACTTTCAATGTCGGCATGAGCGAATACGATTCCACCTTTGTTTTCATGCCGCTGGATCAGGCGCAGCTTTTCTTCAACCAGGAAGGCACCGTCAGCGGCCTTGAAGTGATGGTGCGCAATCCCGATGACATAAAAGCGATGGTCGCGCCCATCGGGCAGGCGGCGGGCGGTTACACCCGCATCCTCACCTGGCAGGACACGAACTCTAGCCTGTTCGGCGCCGTGGAAGTGGAGAAGAACGTCATGTTCCTCATCCTCTCGCTCATCATCCTGGTGGCCGCGCTCAATATCATCTCTGGCCTTGTGATGCTGGTGAAGGACAAATCCGCCGACATCGCAATTCTGCGCACGATGGGCGCCTCGCGCGGCGCCATCATGCGTATCTTCTTCATCGCCGGGGCCAGCATCGGCGTCAGCGGAACGATCATCGGCTTCGTGGTTGGCGCTCTGTTCTGCGCCAATATCGAATCCATCCGCCTGTTCCTGCAGTCGCTCACCGGCACCTCGTTGTTCAATCCGGAAATCTATTTCCTGAGCCGCATGCCGGCGGAAATGGATCCGCAAGAAGTGATCGCGGTCGTTGCGATGGCGCTGACGCTGTCGTTCCTGGCCACGGTCTATCCCGCCTGGCGCGCTGCCCGCCTCGATCCGGTGGAGGCGCTGCGCTATGAGTAGCTTCGCCGCTGCCGCTCTGCGCCTTGAGAAAGTGGCCCGCTCCTATCCGCAAGGCGAGGGCACGCTGGATGTCTTCCACAATCTGGAACTGACGCTTCGCCCCGGCGAAGTGGTGGCGCTGGTTGGTCCGTCCGGCGCGGGCAAGTCATCGCTGCTGCACATGGCGGGCCTGCTGGAGTCGCCCAGCGCCGGTGAAATCTACATCGCCGGCGCGGCCGCTTCGAAGCTGGATGAGAAAACGCGCACCCGCATCCGCCGTGACATGATCGGCTTCGTCTATCAGGCGCATCATCTGCTGCCGGAATTCACCGCGCTGGAAAACGTGATGCTGCCGCAGCGCATCGCCGGCAGGTCGCGCGTCGAATCCGAAGCCAATGCGAAACGCCTGCTCGAGCAGTTGGGCTTGGGCGAACGTCTTACGCATCGGCCGTCACAGCTTTCCGGCGGCGAACAGCAGCGCGTGGCGGTGGCCCGCGCATTGGCCAACAATCCGCGCATCCTTCTGGCCGACGAGCCCACGGGCAATCTCGACCCGCGCACATCCGGCGGCGTTTTCGATGCGCTGGTCAATCTTGTGCGGTCCGAGGGCCTTGCGGCGCTGATCGCCACCCACAACTTCGAACTCGCCGCAAAAATGGACCGCGCACTCGTCCTGCACGAAGGCCGCCTGGTCGATGGCGGCAAGCTGGGCGCAAGTAGCTGAGTCGACGCCAATTTGGTCGAGAACATCGACGCGGCATTCGGGTTTTTCGAGCCGGGCGCGTATCTGAAAGACGCGCCTCTTTATCCGGAAAGCTTCGCTCCTTATGCGAAGACGACCTTTCTGCAGCACCGGGTGGTCTACATGCCGGGCACGGGAGCAGGTCGTCCGATTTTTTTTAGGGTTTTCAAGGCGATACGCGAAATTGGCGCGACGGTCCTGTTTTGTTCTTGACTCGATGAGAACAATAGCGGAACATCGCTTCCAATGACGCGGGAGGAATCAGTGATGTGGGCGAAAGATATTGCAGCGGGAGCAGGGCTCCTCGCATTTGTGGCGTGTTCCTTTGCGCTGGCGACCATCGCGCAGGCGATGTCTGCGATCTGATTTCCAACCATCTGTGGATGGACGTTTCCCCGCGTCGCGCTTTGGGCGGCGTGCGGCGATGATCGGGGTTCTGGCGATGGAGAATCAGTCTGGCGATGGCCCGAAAACCGGCGAATTTTGTGCACCTGCGGGTGAAGAGCGCCTATTCGCTCCTCGAAGGCGCCATCCGGCCGGGCGAGCTCGCAGAATTGGCGCGCGACAACGCTATGCCGGCTGTCGCGGTTACCGATGCGAACAATCTCTTCGGCGTCTTTGAGATCACCGAAACGCTGGCGAAGCGGGGTGTCCAGCCTATCGTCGGCTGCCTGCTCTCCGTCGATCTGAACGAGGCGCCGGGACCTGTCGGAATAGGATCGCGCCAGAAACCGGCGCAGCTTCCGTTGCTGGTCCAGAACGAGCAGGGCTACCGCAACCTCTCGAAGATTCTCAGCCAAGCCTATCTTGGTGCGGAGCCGGGCGACTGGCCGCATGTGAAGACGGCGCAGCTGGCGGCGCATTCGGAAGGCCTGATTGCTCTGACCGGCGGTCCGGGTGGTCCGCTCAATTCCCTGATCGCCAATGGCCAGCCCGAAGCCGCGGACGAATTGCTCAAGCGCCTGGCCACGATTTTTCCGGGCCGGCTCTATGTCGAATTGCAGCGTCATGGCCTGCCGGAAGAACGCGCAGCGGAAAACGGCCTGATCGAGCGCGCTTATGCGATGGATCTGCCGCTCGTCGCCACCAACGATGTGCATTTCGGAGGCGCCGCGATGTATGAGGCGCACGACGCGCTTCTCTGCATTGCGGACGGCACCTATGTCTCGCAGCAGGACCGCCGCAAACTGACGCGGGAGCATCGTTTCAAATCGGCGGAAGAGATGGCGGTGCAGTTCGCCGATCTGCCCGAGGCGATCGAGAACACGATCCAGATCGCCAAACGCTGTGCTTTCCGCCCAAAGAAGCGCAATCCGATCCTCCCGCAATTCGTGCCGGAGTCCGGGCTGTCGCAGGCCGATGAATTGCGCGCACAGGCGGAGGCTGGCTTGACGCGCCGCCTCGCCGAACACGGCATGTTTGCGGAGGAAAAGGTTTACCGCGACCGGCTGGAGTACGAACTCGGCGTCATCAACGGCATGGATTTTCCGGGCTACTTCCTGATCGTCTCGGATTTCATGAAATGGACGCGCGCCAACGGTATTCCCGTCGGCGTGCGTGGTTCCGGCGCCACGTCGCTGGTGGCCTGGTCGCTCGACATCACCAACCTGGATCCCATCCGATTTGGTCTGCTGTTCGAACGCTTTCTCAATCCCGAACGCATTTCGATGCCGGACTTCGATATCGATTTCTGCCAGGAGCGGCGCGACGAAGTCGTGCGCTACGTGCAAAAGAAATATGGCGAAGACCGCGTGGCGCACATCATCGCGCTGGGTTCGCTGCAGGCGCGCGCAGCGGTGCGCGACGTGGGCCGGGTGCTGCAGATGCCGCTGGGACTCGTGGATCGCATCGCCAAGCTGATCCCCAATCCACCGGGCAAATCGATTTCACTGCGAGAAGCCATCGAAACCGAGCCGCGTCTGGATCAGATCGCGGAATCCGAGCCCATCGCACAGCAACTTTTTTCCGTCGTCAGCAAGATAGAAGGTCTCTATCGCCACGCCTCCACCCATCCCGCCGGCGTCGTGATCGGTGACAGGCCGCTCGACGAGATCGTTCCGCTCTATCGCGATCCGCGCTCCGAAATGCCGGTGACGCAGTTCGACTATGAAGACGCGGAAAAATCCGGCCTCGTAAAGTTCGACTTCCTGGGTCTGAAAACGCTCACCGTCATCGCCAAGGCGGAAGAGCTGCTGAAGCAACGCGGCATCACGCTGCACACGCAGAGCATCGACTTCAACGATCCCCGGACCTTCGAGATGCTGGCCCGGGGCGACAGCGTGGGCGTGTTCCAGCTCGAAGGCGCGGGCATGCGCGATTTGCTGCGCAAGATGAAGCCCGACCACATCAACGACCTGGTCGCACTTGTCGCGCTTTACCGCCCGGGCCCGATGGATTCGATCCCGAAATATATCGCGGTGAAGAACAAGAAAGAGCCGCCGGAATATCTCCATCCGACGCTCGAACCCATCTTGAACGAAACCTATGGCGTGATGACGTATCAGGAAGACGTCATGAACATCGCGCGCGAACTGGCGGGCTATTCGCTGGGCGAGGCTGACCTCTTGCGCCGTGCCATGGGCAAGAAGATCGCTTCCGAAATGGCGGTGCATCGCGACCGCTTTATCAAAGGCGCGGGCGAGAAGGGCATTCTTAAAGGCATCGCCGAACAGATCTTCGAGACCGCAGCGAAGTTCGCAGGCTATGGTTTCAACAAGGGCCATGCCGCCGCTTATGCGCAGGTCGCCTATCAGACGGCCTATCTGAAAGCGAACTATCCAGTCGAATTCCTCGCCGCGTCCATGACGCTGGATATCGGCAATACCGACCGCCTCAACATCTTCAAACAGGAAGCGCAGCGTCTGGGCGTTCGCGTGCTGGCGCCGGACATCAACCGCTCCCAATCCTATTTTGCCTGCGATGCGGAAGAGAACGTCATTTTCTATGCGCTCGCTGCCGTGAAAGGTGTCGGCAAGCAGGCGATGGAACATGTCGTTGTTGCGCGCGAGGACGGCGCGTTCAAATCCATCAGCGATTTCGCGCGCCGGGTCGATCCGAAGCTGGTCAACAAGCGCGCCTTCGAAAGCCTTGTGCGCGCCGGCGCGTTTGACGCGCTGTCGTCCAACCGGCGCCAGCTTGTCGAATCTTCCGATGCCATTTTGAGCGATGCCGCCCGCACCGCCCGCGAACGCGAAACGGGGCAGGTGTCCCTGTTCGGCGAGGCTGCCGCCTCGACCGAGGATTTACGTCTCGCACCCGTCGACGACTGGCTGGCCCATGAGCGGTTGAGCGAAGAATTCTCCGCCATCGGCTTTTATCTGTCCGGCCATCCGCTGGACAACTATCGCACTTCGCTCACGCGCCTTCAGGCGCTGACCTACGGACAAATCCTGGAAGACCGCCGCGCATCCTTCGTAGCGTCCGTCGCCGGAACGCTGATCCGAAAATCCGAGCGCCGCGGTCGCAACGACCAGAACTATGCTTTCGTCTCGTTCTCCGATCCGACGGGCATGTTCGAAGTGATGTTCTTCCCCGAAGTGCTGGCTGCATCGCGTCCGCTGCTGGAAGCTGGCAAGTCCATCCTGCTGAAGCTGAATGCCGGTTGGGAGGGCGACGAACTCAAGCTGCGTGCGATCTCCGCCACCGATCTGGACAAGGCCGCCGCCGATGCGGGCGAGGGCATGAAGATCTTCTTGGAGGACACGCGCTCGCTGGGGCCCATCGCGGCGCAGTTGCGCCAGCCGGGCAAAGGCATGATCACCCTGGTGGTGCCGGGCAGCGAAGGCCGCGAGGTGGAGATCAAACTGCCGCAACGGCTGCAGGTGAATGTGGCGCTGCGCAATGCGATCAAGTCGATGCCCGGCGTCGCCGCCGTAGAGACGGTCTAGAGCGCCGCGACGGCCTTTCCCAAACGCTCCAATCCGGTTTCCAGCAGCTTCGGATCCTGCGCGAAACAAATGCGCACATAGGAGTCGATGCCGGTGTCGCCGATATCGCCGAACGCCGAACCCGGCGCCACGCCAACGCGCGCTTTTTGCACCAGATTCACCGCGAAGTCGTGACTGTTGCGCATGCCTTCGACATGGAAGAATCCGTAGAACGCACCTTCCGGCTTCATCCAGCGGATTCGGTTCTGCGTGTCGATGAATTTCTGGGTGACGTCGCGGCCGTGACGGCAGCGCTCGCGAATGCGCTCGCGAAACGCATCGCCTTCGGGCGAAAGCGCCGCCAAAGCCCCCCATTGCGCGAACACGGTTGCGCCGGTGTTGTTGGCCATCGACAGCACATTCACCGTGTCCTTGATCGCGGCGGGATGGACGAGCCAGCCCACCCGCCAGCCGGTCATCGCCCAGGGCTTGGAGAAACTGTTGATGACGAAAACATTGTCCTCCGGCTCGGCGACCTGCAGGAACGACGGCGCATGCGGCGTGCCGTCATAGACCAGCGTGCCATAGACCTCGTCGCTGATGATCGCGATACCGCGCTTGCGGCAGAATTCCAGAACCGCGCGCTGCTCGGAAGGCTGCATGATCCAGCCGGTGGGGTTGCCCGGTGAGGCGATGAAGATCGCCTTGGTGCGCGTGTCGCAAAGCGAGAACAGCTTGTCGAGATCCAGATGCCAATGCGGCGTCGCGCTGCGCCAGTTTTCTTCGAGCTTGGCGAAGCGGATCTGCGCGCCGGCGATCTCGCCCGCCTGAAAAATATTCGGCCACACGGGCGACACGCAGACGACGTTGTCGCCGGTCTCCACCACGCATTGCAGCGCGCAAGTAACGGCCAGCATCGCGGCTCCCGGAACGGTAATGCGGTCCAGGGAAATATCGGTGCCGACGGTGCGCCGGTGAAAATCGCGGATGGCTTCGCGCAAGGGCAGGATGCCGTCGGCATGGGTGTAGAAGGTTTTGCCGTCATCCAGCGCGCGCTTGGCGGCGTTGACGATGAAATCGGGTGTGACGAGGTCGGTCTCTCCGAACCAGAGGGGGATGAGATCGGGCTGTCCCAGCGCCTTGGCACTCACCGCGCCGATGCCGTTGGCGCGGATATGGCGGATCGCCGGACGGATGGGGGACGGGCTCTGTTCGGTCATGGCGCCAGTCTATGCCGCCATTCGCGGCCCGGAATACGCGCTTTCGCATAGCGGCTGTGCGGCCAAATGGCTGCAATGGCTGCCATTTCTGCCGTGATAATCCATCCTTGCGCCGCCCGGCTTAAATCCCTATAAGCCCGCCATCTCGCACGCGTGGGTGGGTCTGCGGAAGGTGTTCTTCCGCCCCCGTCCGGTGTCCCCGCTTTCGCGGGGATAACCCACGCGTCTGGCTAACCGGTAAAGGAGAAGTACCCCAATGGCTCTGCCAGATTTTTCCATGCGTCAGCTCCTCGAATCGGGAGCGCATTTCGGCCATCGCAAGCAGCGCTGGAACCCGAAGATGGCGCCGTACATCTACGGCTCGCGCAACGACATCCACATCATCGACCTGACGCAGACGGTTCCGCTGCTGCATCAGGCGCTCGTCGCCCTCCGCGATGCCGCCGCCGGCGGCGGCCGCATCCTGTTCGTCGGCACCAAGCGCCAGGCCTCCGAGCCGGTTGCCGCCGCCGCGAAGCGTTGCGCCCAGTACTATGTGAACCATCGCTGGCTCGGCGGCACGCTGACCAACTGGTCCACGATTTCCGGCTCCATCAAGCGCATGCGTTCGATCGAAGAGACGCTTTCGTCGGCGCAAAGCTCGGGCCTGAAGAAGAAGGAACTCCTCGGCCTGCTGCGCGAACGCGACAAGCTTGACCGTTCGCTGGGCGGCATCAAGGAAATGGGCGGCCTGCCGAACATGTTGTTCGTGATCGACACCAACAAGGAGCAGATCGCTGTTGCCGAAGCCCAGAAGCTCGGCATTCCGGTCGTCGCCATCCTCGACTCCAACTCCAACCCGGACGGCATCGCCTTTCCGGTTCCGGGCAATGACGACGCGGCCCGCGCGCTCGCGCTCTATTGCGATCTGGCGGCCCGCGCGATCATCGATGGCCTCTCGCAGGGTCAGGTTGCAGCCGGCGTGGACGTCGGCGAGGCCGAGGCGCTGCCCGATCTGCGCCCCGCCGAAGAAGTCGCCGCGCAGCACGCATCCGCCTAATCATATCGACTACGGAGAAGAACCATGGCGAACATTTCCGCCACAATGGTGAAAGACCTGCGCGACAAGACCGGCGCAGGCATGATGGACTGCAAATCCGCGCTCGCCGAGACCAACGGTGACATGGACCAGGCGATCGACTGGTTGCGCAAGAAGGGCCTCTCGAAGGCCGCCAAGAAGGCCGGCCGCGTCGCCGCTGAAGGCCTCGTGGGCGTGGCGCTCGGCTCCGGCACCGGTGCATTGGTGGAAGTGAACGCGGAAACGGACTTCGTGGCCCGCAACGACCAGTTCAAGGATTTCGTGAAGTCCGCGGCACAACTTGGCCTCGAAGCGGATGGCGACCTTGAGAAGCTGCTCAACAAGAAAATGGGCAGCGACACGGTCGATGCCACACTGAAGGAACTCGTCGCCAAGATCGGCGAGAATATGAGCGTGCGCCGCGCGACCGCCCTGGCCGTCAATCCGGGCGTCGTGGCGAGCTATGTCCACAACGCATCGGGTCCGGAACTGGGCAAGATCGGTGTACTGGTGGCGCTCAAGTCCACCGGCAATACCGACAAGCTGATGGCGCTGGGCAAGCAGATCGCGATGCACATCGCGGCGGCCAACCCGCTGGCGCTGACGTCCGCGCATCTGTCCAAAGAGGTGATCGAACACGAGCGCAGCATCCAGGCCGACATCGCGCGTCAATCCGGCAAGCCGGAAAACGTCATCGAGAAAATGCTCGAAGGCCGCATGCGCAAGTTCTATGAAGAGTCGGTCCTGATGAATCAGGTCTTCGTGATCGATGGTGAAACGCCTGTCGCCAAAGTGGTCGAGAAGGCTGCGAAGGACCTCGGCACGGCCATCGAAGTTGAAGGCTTCGTGCGCTATCAGGTTGGCGAGGGGATCGAAAAAGTGACCACCGATTTCGCCGATGAAGTGAAGGCCATGTCGGGTCAGTGAACTGATCGTTTCCGGAGGGGCTATGGGTTCGATGCCGAAGTACCGCCGGGTTCTGCTGAAGGTCTCGGGCGAAGCCCTGATGGGCAACGAGGCCTACGGCATCGACACCGCTACGGTCGATCGCATTGCTGCCGATGTAAAGGAAGCGACGAACGCCGGTACCGAAGTGTGCATGGTGATCGGCGGCGGCAACATCTTCCGCGGCCTTGCCGGTGCGGCGAAGGGCATCGACCGCGCCACGGCCGACTATATGGGCATGCTGGCGACGGTGATGAACGCCCTCGCCATGCAGGCGGCGATGGAGCGGATCGGCGTCGGTTGCCGGGTGCAATCCGCCATTCCGATGGCCAGCGTTTCAGAGCCCTACATCCGCCGTCGCGCGATCCGGCACATGGAAAAAGGCCGCGTGGTGATATTTGCCGCCGGAACCGGCAACCCCTTCTTCACCACCGACACGGCGGCGGCCCTGCGCGCAGCCGAGATGAGCTGTCAGGCAATGCTGAAAGGCACGCAGGTGGATGGCGTCTACTCGGCCGATCCGAAAAAGGACCAAAACGCCAAGCGCTATGATTCTCTCAGCTATCACGAGGTGTTGGCGAAGGATCTTCAGGTGATGGATGCATCCGCCGTGAGCCTTTCGCGGGAGAACAAAATCCCCATCATCGTGTTTTCGATTCACGACCGCGGCGCGCTGGCCGCGGTGCTTCGCGGCGAAGGCCGCTGCACCATCATCGAGGAACGGGCGTAAGCTCGGGTCCTCGCGGAGGAACTTGCATGAGCTACGACAAGAACGAACTCGGCCGCCGCATGGACGGCGCCGTCGCCACGGTGAAGAGCGAACTCAACGGCCTCCGTACCGGCCGCGCCAGCGCCGCGCTGCTCGATCCTGTGAAAGTCGAGGCCTACGGCAACATCTCGCCCATCAACCAGGTGGGCACGGTCGGCACGCCGGAACCGCGCCTGATCACGGTGCAAGTGTGGGACAAGAGTTTGGTTAAGGCCGTGGACAAGGCGATCCGCGACGCCGGAATGGGGCTAAATCCTCAGACGGATGGCCAGTTGATTCGTGTTCCACTGCCCGAACTGAACGAGGAGCGGCGCAAGGAACTGGTAAAACTGGCGCACAAATACGCCGAAGCCGCCCGCGTGGCGGTTCGTAATGTGCGCCGGGACGGCATGGACGCCCTGAAAAAGGCGGAAAAAGACGGCAAAATAGGTCAGGATGAACACCATAAGCTCGGCGATGAATTGCAGAAGCTGACCGACGGGCATATCCGGGACATAGACCAGGCCCTGCATGGCAAAGAGCAGGAGATCATGCAGGTCTGAAGGATCACCGGGTTTAGGGCAGGAACGCGTATGGCAAAGACAGTACCGCTGCCGGAGAAGGCCAGCCTGCCGCGCCATGTCGCGATCGTCATGGATGGCAATGGCCGCTGGGCGAGCAAGCGCCTTATGCCGCGTGCGGCGGGCCATGTCGCCGGTGTTTCGACGGTCCGTGCCATCGTCCGGGCCGCGAACGACGTCGGACTCCAGAATCTGACGCTCTACGCGTTTTCATCCGAGAACTGGAAACGTCCGATCACGGAAGTCAGCCACCTGATGAGCCTGTTCCGCGCCTATGTGCGCGAGGATGTGAGCCAGCTTCTGGAGAACAACGTGCGCGTGCGCTTCATCGGCAACCGTTCACGCGCCAGCGCCGATATCGTTTCACTGATGGAAGAAAGCGAAAAACGCACCGAAGCCTGCACGGGCTTGAACCTCACGCTCGCCTTCGACTACGGGTCGCAGGAAGAGATTGCGGCGGCGGCACGCGACATGGCGCGCGCGGCGGCGAAGGGCGAACTCGATCCTGAATCCATCACGACCGAGTTTTTCGCTTCCAGGCTTTCCACCGCCGGCACACCGGATCCCGATCTCGTTGTCCGCACCAGCGGCGAGCACCGCCTGAGCAACTTTCTGCTCTGGCAATCGGCCTATTCGGAATTTGTTTTCGTGGAAAAGGCGTGGCCGGACTTCACCAGAGAAGATTTCTTCGAAGTTCTGAACACCTTCGCGCGGCGTGAGCGCCGCTTCGGCGCGGTTACGCCGGAAGCCGTCGCTTGAGCGGCGTGTCCAACACCGCGAATGCGCATGACCGCCAGAACCCGGCGGCGAAATCGCCGCGAAAAATTTTGGGATTTGAGGTCACGCTCGACTGGCTAACGCGGCCTTTGTTTGGGCTCGGTCTTGCGGCCCTCGCGATTGCGGCGACTTGGTATGGCGGTTTCTGGTTTGCGCTCTTCATTGCTGTTGGCGCTTCAGCTGCCGTGCGCGAATGGCACCGGATGCTCGCGGGCGCGAATTATTTCTGGCTGACGATCGTCTCCATCTTGGGAATCGTAGGTGCGACAGCCTGCGAGGTTCTTGTCGCCCACGCGGCCAATCCGGATTTTGCCGGCGCGCCATGGCTTTTCCTCACGGGGGCGGGGCTTCTCAATCTGGCTCTCTCGCCGACGCGCCGCAACACGATGCTCTGGCATGCGGCCTCCATGCTCTACGTGGGCGTGCCGGCGTTGTGCCTGGTCGCGATCCGCGAAGCGGCGCCAAACGGAGTGTGGGAGCTGTTTGCGCTGTTCTTTGCCGTCTGGCTGACCGACACAGGCGCGTTGATTACGGGCAACTTGCTCAAAGGACCGAAGCTCTGGCCCGCGCTGTCACCCAACAAGACATGGTCCGGCGCGATCGGCGGCGCTGTCGCCGGCACGCTGGCGACAGCCATTCTGTTTCTGGTTTTGCGGTCGAACCCCTGGCTCGGCGCGGCCCTGGGGCTGTGCGCGTCCGTTGTCGGACAGTGCGGAGATCTTTTTGAGTCCTTCGTGAAGCGAAAGGTCGGCCGAAAGAACAGCGGCAGCCTCATTCCCGGACATGGCGGCGTTCTCGACCGCATCGATTCCATGCTGTTCGTGGCGCCTGTCGCGGCGTTGGCGTTTCTGGCGCTGCATGTCGATCCGTTCGCGGGAGGCGTGCCATGAGCGGCGCCGATCTCTCAGCAGTGACCGCGCGTCGGGTGACGGTTCTGGGCAGCACCGGTTCCATCGGCGTGAGCACGCTGGATGTGATCGCGCATGCGCGCGCGACTTACGGTGCGGAAGCGTTTCCGATTGAGGCTTTGACGGCGCAATCGAACGTGGAACTGCTTGCAGATCAGGCGCGCCGGTTCAAACCAAAATCCGCGGTGATCGGCGATGCCTCGCTCGGCGCACAGCTG
>Ga0265314_10003380_pt1 | contig 15464 bp, 7 predicted proteins | sample 4126metaG_FD_203106 | JGI IMG/M metagenome (GOLD analysis project Ga0265314, IMG submission 203106) | Rhizosphere microbial communities from Carex aquatilis grown in University of Washington, Seatle, WA, United States - 4-1-26 metaG | ecosystem: Host-associated > Plants > Roots > Rhizosphere >... | reverse complement strand
CCCCACGCGCCGTCGGTGGCAAGGGTGGTCCCGGCACTCGAGATCAGGGCAAGCTCGGGCAGGGAGAGGGCTCCCGAGACGCCGAAGGTGCCGAGGGTCGGCCCCACGCCGCGCAGGAGAACGCCCTTAGCCCCCGTTCCCTGGATCACGAAACCGGCGATGAGGATGTTGCCGCCGGTACCCACCGCGCAGCGCGCCGAGAGGTTGACGATCCTGCCCGAGGCCCCCTGCGTCGGCGGGGAACTCGGGTTTTGCACCGTGAGAACGGCGGCGGAACTCGTTATCGTGGACTGCCCGCTCGTCACGGTTACGGTGTAGGCGCCGTCATTCGCGGCCGTCGCGGAGGCAATCGTGTAGTCCGCGTTCACGGCACCGGCGATCGCGATTCCGTTGTCATACCATTGGTAGGACAGGCTGCCCAGGCCGGTCGCCGAAACCGAGAAGGCTACGGCGGTGCCGGGAGACACGGTCTGCGCGGAGGGTTCCGACGTGATGGCCAGCGTGTCGACCTCGGCCCTCCCAAGGCGCCGGCTGTTGAATTGGTACATTGGCCAGTCGGACGAAGCCGAGCCGGTCCCCAGGTCGAAGGCGTAGACCTTGTGGTCATTGCTCCCGAAGTAGAGCGTCGTCCCAGCGATGACCGGCGACGACCGGATCCAGTCGTCTGAGGCGTACGTCCTCACAAGGGCCCCGGAGGGGCCGACCGCGTAGACATTGTGGTCGTAGCAGCCGATATAGACGACGCCGTTCGCGTCCACCGCCGGCGCGCTTGCCCGCACCTGGGCACCCATGGCGAACTTCCAGTTCAGCCCTCCGCTCGCCGCCGAGAGCGAGTAAAGATTGCCGTCGTAGCCCCCGAAGTACACCGCGCCATTGGCGAGCGCCGCGGCCGACGTCACGCCGTTGCCGACCTTGTAGGCCCACCGCTGGTTCCCCGAGGGGTCGACCGAATAGAAGTTCCCGCTCAGCGTCCCGAAATAGAGGTTCCCGGCCGCGTCGATCGCGGCCGCCGTGTAGATCTGCTCGCCCGACACGGGCGCGGTGAACACCCATTTCTGGGCGCCGGCCGGGGTGAATGCGTAGAGGGAGCCCCCGTCCGTCGGGATATAGACCGTCCCGTCCGGCGCGATGGTCGGCGCGGCGTAGGAGAAGCCCGGCACCGGAGCCTTCCACTTCAGGGCCCCGGCCGGGGTCAGCGCGTAGAGGTTCCCGTCGTCCGCGTGGATGTAGAGCGTGCCGTCCGCGGCCAGGGCCGGGGACGACGAGAGCCCGTTGTCCAGGCCCGAGCCGGAGGCGGGGGTGGGCACCGTGTACTTCCACTTGAGCCCGCCGGCCGAGGTGAACGCGTAGACGTTCCCGTCGTCGCAGCCCGCGTACACCGTCCCGTCGGAGCCGATCGCGGCCGAGCTCGTGTCAAAGGAGCCGCCCGCCGCGTAGCTCCACTCCACGGTGCCGAGCTGGTTGAAGGCGTAGAACGAGTTGTCGTTGCTTCCGACGTACACGGTCCCGTCGGGGCCCACGGAGGGCGAGCAGGTGACCGCGTCGCCCGTCCGGCCCTGCCACCGCGAGTCCGCGATCGAGAGCGTGAACTGACCGATGTCGTTCGCCGTCTGCCCGTCGACGCTGATCAGGTACGTCGTCCCCGCCGACGCCGAGAACGAGGCCAGGCACGAGCTCACGGCCGTTGTCGTGCCCGCGGTCCCGCTCGAGGCCGCCGACGCGACGAGCGAGAGGGAGCCTACCGACGAGCCCGTGTAGACGGCGACGTCGGGATTGAAGTCGGCGCTGTAGCCCGAGACCTGCACCGGGCCGGTGCCGGGCGCCGTCCAGGAATACCAGAGCGAGTGGCCCCCCGCGTGGCCCAGTATCCGGGGCTCGCCGGCCTCAAGCGTCGCGTTGGGATTGGCGTCAAGGAGGGAGGTGCTCGCCCCGGAGAGGACCCTCGGCTGGGAAGCGGAGTCGTTGTCGGGGTCCGTGTTGACCGCGAGGATCGTCTGGCCGCTCTGGCTTCCCTGGCCCTGGACCAGGATCTGGTAGGTGGTCCCGGCCGAGGCGTGGAATTTCACCTCGCTGTAGCTGACCCTCGTGCCGGACGCCCCCTCCAGGGGCTCCGACGCGAAGTTGGCGCTGTCGGCGACGAGGCTGAGCGAGCCCAAGCCCGCGCCGGTGTACACGCCAAGCAGCGTCGCATAGGTGCTTCCCCCCGTCTCGAAGGTGCCCCCCGCCGTCCCGCTCGTGTCGATCTCGACGCTTGCATCCTGCGGCGCCGTCCACTGCCACCAGAGCGAGTGGCCGCCCGCCGTCCCCGCGACGGTCGGCGTGCCCGGATCGGGCGACGCAGGCGAATCCGCGTTGTTGGACCGCGTGTAGGGATCCAGGCCAGCAAGGGTCACCCGGCCGGCGAACGTGGCGTTCGGGGGCGTGTTCGCGGCCGTCGTGAGCGAGGCCGCCAGGTTGAGCCGGCCGTTCGTCTGGGCCTTGCCCACGAGGGCCGGGATCCTGTCGGCCCCGTTGAGGACCCGGTTGATGATCTGCCGGTAGGTGTCGCCCGGGTACTTGGCCCGCAATAGCGCCACGGCGCCGGTGACGAACGGCGTCGCAAGCGAGGTCCCGCTCGCGTAGGCGTAGCCGGACGGCCCCGAGTTCGAGGTGGACAGGATGCTCTCCCCCGGCGCGAAGATCTCGACGGAACCGGAGCCGTAGTTCGAGAAGTAGACCGGCAGGTCGCGGTTGTCGGTGGCGCCGACGCAGATGATGTTGTCGAGCGGGTAGTCGGCCGGGAAGGCCGGGGAGATGTCGATGTTCTCGCCGCTGTTGCCGGCCGCGCAGACAAAGACGATGCCGGCCTTGCCGGCCGCCTGGATGGCGTCCATCTCCGCCTGGGACCCGCTCGAGCTGCCGAAGCTCGCGTTGATCACGGAGACGCCGTGCGAGATCGCATAGTCGATGCAGGGAAGCTCGTCGGTCGTCGTGCCCGAGCCGGAGCCGTCCAGAAACTTGAGCACCATCAGCTGCACCTTCCAGGCGACCCCGGCGACCCCCTTGCCGTTGTTTCCCACCGCCCCGACGACGCCGGCGGTGAGCGTGCCGTGCCCTCCCGCGGACACGTCGTCCGTGGGCACCCCGCTCTTTGCGACGCCGTTGAGCCCGTTCGCGCTGTCGGTCTCGGAAATCGAGTCCGCCCGCCCGTTCGAGCCGACCGACGCATAGGAGGTCGTGGTCCCCGGGGTCGGGTTGGCCCACAGGTTCGCCATCAGGTCCTCGTGGGTCGTCAATGCGCCCGAGTCCAGCATGCCGACGACGACGCCCGGGGCCAGGGTCAGGGTGTCCCATCCGGCCTGGGCGCGGATATCGGCGCCCGCGATGCCGCCGTTCGCCCCCGTGTTGCTCAGCCCCCATTGGCTCCCGAAATCCGGGTCGTTGGGAACCGTGGCCAAGGCGCTGCGGACATAGTCGGGCTCGACGTACTCGTAGCGCCCGGTGGCCATGAGCCGCTTGACCGCGGCCTCGACGGTGTCGCCCGGGGCGAGCCTGATGACCCGAACGTTGCCGAAGCGCTCGAATTTCGCCCTCAGGCCGAGGCCTTCGGCCTGCTCCGCCTGGTCGATCGCAAGCGAGGCGAGCGGCTTCGGCTTGGCGATCACGACGCCGTCCCGGTAGCCCTGGGCTTTCTCTCGGGTGCTGATATTGCCCCCCACGGTAAAGGGCGCGCCGGAAGAGGGGCATGCGAGGGCCAGGGCGAGGGCGACGGGCATAAGGCCCCGTATCGCACGTCCTCTCAATGACTTGCTCATCGTCTCGTTTGGGTGGGGTGGCGGATCGCGGACTCTTCGGACAGGAGACGAAAGGCAAGGTGCCAACGTTTCAACGCCCAAGCGGATTTCCCCGGAGCCGGGACCCTATGTTTCCTGCCTGAGGACCTCGAGCGGTGGGTGGTCGAGGATTCCGCGGCCCGCGACGAGTCCCGTCGCGACCGCCAGGGCGGAAACCACCGCCACCGCGGCGGCGACCTGCCCGATCGGGGACGACGCCGTCACATGGAACACGTAATGCGCCAACAGCAGGTTGCCGGCGACGGCGAGGACCGCGCCGACCAGCGCTGCCTGGATCCCGAGGACCGCGTACTCAACCAGCTGGATCAGCGCCAATTGGCGGCGCGTGGCGCCGAGCGTCCTCAGGAGCACCGTCTCTCGTATCCGCTGGTGGCGTCCCATGAGGACCGCGCCGGCGAGGACGACCAGCCCCGTGGCCGCGGTGAAGAGCGCCATGAACTGGATCGCAAAGGCAACCTTCGAGAATATCCCGCCGAGGGTCTCGACGACGAGCGCGAGGTCGATCGCCGTCACGTTCGGGAACTCATCCACGACGGCGCGCTGGACCCGCGCCGACTGGGCCGGCGAGCCGGCGTGGAGCGCCGCCAGGTAGGTCTTAGGCGCGCCCTCGAGCACCCCCTCCGGAAACACCACGAAGAAGTTGGGCTCGAGCCTTCGCCATTCGACGGAGCGGATGCTGCCGACCCGTGTGCGCACGGGAAGGCCCTGGACGTCCCAGTCGACCTCGTCGCCCAGGTGCAGCTGCATGTCGCGGGCGAGCCCCTCCTCGACCGAGATCGGCACCAGGCCCCCTCCGGGGTCGGCGCGGCCCGTGAAGGTCCCCTCGACCACCTTCTCCGTCGCGCTGAGTCCTCCCCGGAACGTGGAGCGGTACTCCCGGCGAAGCCCCCAGGCCGCGACATGCGCGTCTTTCTCGTGCAGGAGCTTCTCGACCGCCACGCCCCTAAGGGACGTGATCCTCATGGTGACGATCGCGGCGCTTTCGATGACGGGCGAGCCCTCTCCTGCGGCGACCTTCCCGAGCGGGCCCATCTGGTCGTCCTGGATGTCGAAGAAGATCAGGTTGGGCCTGCCGAGCGAGTCCGCGCCCTGGATCTCGCGAAGGAGCGTCGTCCGGACAAGGAAGAGCGTAAGGACGAGGAACGTGCCGAGGCCGAGCGAAAGCAGGAGCAGGACCGTCCTGTTGTTCGGCCTGTGGAGGTTCCCGAACCCCTGGCGCACGACATAGGGAAGGCTCTTGGGGACGAAGCGGCGGGCGGCCCAGGCGACGGCGGCGCCGAGACCTGCGAGGACGAGGAACCCGAGGCCGAGCATCCCGGCGAACCCGAGGCCGATGGAGAGGGCGCCCGTCTGCCACACCGCGAAGCCCGCGACGGAGGCGGCGATCAGGGCGCCGATCCCGAGCCTCCACGGGTCCGGCGCCGATGCCGCGCGCTCCGCGACCGCGGAGCGAAGCGCCGCAAGCGGAGGGATCCGGCGCACGGACAAAAGCGGTAGAAGGGAGAAGAGCAGGCAGATGACGACCCCCGCGCCCATGCCGCGAAGGAGCGAGGGCCAGGAGACAAAGAAGTCCACGTCGATCGGGAGCACGCCCTTGAAAAGCGCCGGAAGGGCCATCTGGACCCCGACGCCCAGGGCCCCTCCGGCCAACGCCCCGGCAAGCCCCAGTCCAAGGCCCTGGGCAAGGTAGACGGAAAAACTCTGCCTCGCGCTTGCGCCCAGGCAGCGCAGCACGGCGACCGTGGATATCTTCTCCCTGATGTAGGCATGGAGGGCGCTGGCGACCCCGATCCCCCCGAGGACGAGGGCCACGAACCCCACGAGGCTCAGGAACCCGTCCAGGTGGGATACCGCCTGGCCGAGGTTGCGCTTGCGCTCGGCCACCGTCTCAAACGAGAGGCGAAGCTGCGGGAATTGGACCTTCATCTGGCGGACGACCAAGTCGGGGTCGCGGCCCGCCGGCAGCGTCGCCATGGCCCGGTAGCGGGCGAGCGCCTCGGCCCCAGCAAGGCCCGTGGCGGCGAGCGACCCCGCCGGGATGTAGGCGCGCGGCGCCATCATGGCGACCCCGGGGGATTCCCCGGGGACCTTCCTGAGCGACCCGGCGACCGTGAAGAGGGTCTTGCCGAGCTTCACCTTGTCGCCCACCCGAAGGCCGTACTGCGCCATGAGGGTCGGCTCGAGGACGGCCACGTCGCCGCCCTCGCGCAGGAGCGCCGCGGCGCCCGCCGGGTCGGTCTCGAACTTGCCGTAGAACGGGAAGGCCCCCTGCATCGCGTGGACCTGGACCAGGCGCAGCCTCTTCAGCGCCGGGAAGGTCATCATGGAGGAGAAGGTCTCCTCGCGCGCGAGCTCGCCCCCCTGGGAGGCCAGGAAGTCGACTACCGGCTTCTGGAGCGGCGCCGCCGAGGTCACGAAGAGGTCCGCCCCGAGGAGGCCCTTCGCCTCGAGGTCGATCGCCTGGCGCACGTTTGCGCTGAAGGAGCCGATCGAGACCAGGGCCGCGATACCCAGGACGACCGAAAGGGAGTAGAGGAAGAGCCGGCGCCGGGAGGCGCGGGAGTCGCGCCAGGCCATCTTCAGGATGAAGCGCATGGGCCGTTCAGGAGGACACCGACGTCCGCTCGTCGGAGGCGACGGTGCCGTTCCGCAGGCGCAGGATGCGCTGGCATCGGCCCGCGAGCTCGAAGTTGTGGGTCACGAGGACCAGCGTCGTCGCCCGCTCCCGGTTCAATCCGAAGATGAGCTCGACCATCGAATCCGCCGTGTCGCCGTCCAGGTTCCCCGTCGGCTCGTCGCAGAAGAGGATCTTCGGGCTGTTGATGAACGCCCTCGCCAGGGCGACCCTCTGCTGCTCCCCACCGGAGAGCTGCACGGGGTAGTGGTCGAACCGGGCCGCGAGCCCCACCCTCTCAAGGAGCGCCCGGCCCTGCGGCTCGCACCCGCGCTCGCCCCGGAGCTCCAGGGGGACGAGCACGTTCTCAAGCGCGGTCAGGGTCGGGATCAGCTGGAAGTTCTGGAAGACGAACCCGACGCTGGCGTTTCGGACGCGGGCCCGGGCGTCCTCGTCAAGGGCGTCGAGCCGCTCGCCCGCCAGTTCCACGGAACCCCCGGTGGCCCGATCCAGCCCGGCGCACAGGCCGAGGAGCGTCGTCTTCCCGCTGCCGCTCGGGCCCACGACGGCGATGCTCGCCCCCGCACCGAGCTCGAAGCTCGCCTCGTGGAGGACGGTCAGGGGACCGGCCGCCGTTGCGTAGGTCTTGGTCAGCCGGTCGACCCGGAGCATCGCTTGGGAAGGCATGGACCCCACGAAACACTCCTGGAGCGGCAAGCGCAAACGGGATCACGTGCCCCGGCACCGGCGAATACACTCGAATGCTCGCCGCGCGGTCGATCAACTGGACGGGAACGAACATGCGGACCGTCATGGCAAGCTGGCACAAGGGGACCGCCGTCCTTCGTGGGGCCGCGGCGATTGCCCTCCTTGTCCTGCCGGCCCTGGCCCCGGCCGCGGGACCGGCGGCCGCAAGGACGATCGTGTTCTTCGGCGACAGCCTGACGGCGGGGTACGGTCTCCCGGATCCCGACCTGCAGTCCTACCCCGCCCAGATCCAGGCCAGGATCGACGCCGAGCATCTGCCCTGGCACGTCGTCAATGCGGGCCTAAGCGGGGAGACAAGCGCCGGAGGGGTGCGCCGGATCGACTGGGTCCTCAACCAGAAGCTCGACATCTTTTTTCTGGAGCTCGGGGCTAACGACGGCCTGAGGGGAACCTCCACCGAGTCGACCCGTTCCAACCTCCAGGTGATCATCGACCGGGTGCGCGCAAGGTACCCCCAGGCCCGGATCGTCATCGCGGGAATGAGGATGCCCCCCAACATGGGCCCCGACTTTGCCGAGGCGTTCCGGGCCATCTTCCCCGACCTCGCCGGGAAGAACCACGCGACCCTGGTGCCCTTTCTATTAGAAGGCGTCGCCGAGGTCCCCGGCCTCAACCAGGGGGATGGGATACACCCGAACCCGGCGGGAGCAGCAAGGGTAGCCCTTGGGGTTTGGAAGATCCTGGAACCCCTCCTCGTGGCCGAACCCTGCGCTGACGACACTCGTTCGCAACATGTTGCTGGAGAGGCAACAAATGCATTAGTTACCCATTAACCTGTTTTGGGTAAATAGCTTAAGGGATTATCAGCATAAGTAAAAATGTGAATAATTTCCCATTGCAGTTGCAATTTGTTTGTATCAGTGTCCCGAAACCATGTGGCGGAACTTCAGCTCCGTCTGCGCAGTCCTCTGCGCGATGGCCTGTGTAAGGACACAGGCACAGACGACTGTAGACTGGGTTGCGACCAGCGGCTCGAATTTCGGCACCGTTACAAACTGGAGCAGCAACCCAACCGCTCCCGGCTCCGGGAATATCCTGAATTTCGTCAACGACGGAGTCACCCTGCCGCTCCTGACCATGGATACGTCGGGCAGCGTCCTGGGCCTGGTCGTCCAGGGCGACGGCGAAACGACAGGAGGCAGTTTGTCGATCGACGGCTCGGGGTTGCTGACAATCGGATCCAGCGGCATCGCGGTCTCCGGCGGCCCCAGCGTTCCGGGCCTGCTGGATATCACAGCCAACGTCGCGCTTTCCGCGGCCCAGACGTGGAGCCTCAATAATTCGAACATCCTGTTGACCGGGTCCCTCTGCGGATCCTCCACCCTCACGATCACGGCCACGACGGCGGGCACCGTGACGCTGACGTCAGGCGCCAGCTCCTTCAGCGGCCAAATCAACGTCACCGGGCCCGGCACGATCCTTTCCCTTGGGGCAAGCAACGCCGCGGGCGTGGGGACCATCTCGATGGGCGACGGGACCTTCCTCAAGACGCCATCCAACTCCGGATCGGTCTCGATCGGAAACAACATCGCGATCGGAAGCGGCATCACAGTGTCGCCGGGCATGTGCTCGAACTACACCCTTGCGGGAATCATCAGCGACATCGAGACGGCGGACTCCCTCATCGTTGCGGGACCGGTCACCATGACGGGCGACAACACCTACTCCGGGGGGACCACGATCAACTGCATGGCCACCCTGCAGCTGGGCAGCGGCGGGACAACCGGGTCGATCATGGGCAACGTGGTCGACAACGGCACCCTCGCCTTCGACCGCTCCAATTGCTTCACGCTCAGCGGCACGATCTGCGGAACCGGCGGGCTGGACGTCGTGGGCGGGATGTTGGTCCTCGCGGGAAGCAACACCTATCAGGGTGGAACGACGATCGCCTGCATGAGCACGCTCCAGCTTGGAAGCGGCGGGACCACGGGATCGATCACGGGCAACGTGACCGACAGCGGAACGCTCGCCTTTGACCGCTCGGACTGCGTCACTTTCTGCGGTAGCATCTCCGGCAACGGCGGCGTGAACATCCTGACTGGCATGGTTACCCTAGCCGGGACCAACTCCTACCACGGCGAGACCAACCTGAGCGCGAATACGACCCTCTCCGACTCGGCGGACAATTCCTACTCGGCGAACTCGGACGTGCTCCTCAACATGGGCGCGACCCTCAACGTCAACCACAACGAGTCGATCGGGAACCTGAACGACACGAGCTGCGGGTCGACCGTCAACCTCGCCTGCATGACCGCACTGACCGTGTACAATACGGCCCGCAATACCTATTACGGGTACATCACGGGGACCGGCGCCCTTATCGTGAACGGAACCTGCAGCAGCGACCTGATACTCGTCGGGGCGGATGACTACGCAGGCGGCACGACGATCGGGTGCATGGCAACCCTCCAGCTGGGCAACGGGCAATCGACAGGCTCCATCACCGGCAACGTCGTCGACAACGGCACCCTAGCCTTCGACCGCAATAATTGCTTCACGCTCTGTGGCACCATCTGCGGGACCGGCGGCCTGGACGTCATGGGCGGGATGTTGATCCTCGCTGGCAGCAATACCTATTCGGGCGGGACGACGATCGCCTGCATGAGCACGCTTCAGCTTGGAAACGGCGGGACAACAGGGTCCATCACGGGCAGCGTGACCGACAGCGGAACGCTCGCCTTTGACCGCTCGGACTGCGTCTCCTTCTGCGGGGGCATCTCCGGCAACGGCGGTGTAAACATCCTGACCGGAATGGTCACCCTGGGAGGGAGCAACACCTACCGGGGCCAGACGAACCTGAGCGCAAACACGACCCTCTCCGACTCGGCGGACAATTCCTACTCGGCGAACTCGGACGTGCTCCTCAACATGGGCGCGACCCTCAACGTCAATCACAACGAGTCGATCGGGAACCTGAACGATACGAGCTGCGGGTCGACGGTCAACCTCGCCTGCATGACCGCGCTGACCGTGTACAACACGAGCACCAATACCTATTACGGTTACATCACGGGGTCGGGTGCTTTGATCGTGAACGGAACCTGCAGCAGCAGCCTGGCGCTCGTCGACGCTGACGACTACACCGGCGGCACGACGATCGGGTGCATGGCGACCCTGCAGCTTGGCAACGGTGGCACGACCGGCTCCATCACCGGCAATGTGGTCGACAGCGGAACCCTCTCCTTCGACCGCTCAAACTGCCTCACCTTCTGTGGCACTGTCTGCGGAACCGGCGGCCTGGACGTCATCGACGGGATGGTGGTCCTCGCAGGCGACAATACCTACTCGGGAGCCACGACGATCGCCTGCATGACGACCCTCCAGCTGGGCAACGGCGGCACAACGGGCTCCATCACGTCCAACGTGACCGACAACGGCACCCTCGCATTCGACCGCTCCGACTGCATCACCTACAATGGGAACATCTGCGGCAATGGCGGCGTGAACATCCTGACCGGAATGGTCACCTTGGGCGGGAGCAACACCTACCGGGGCGTGACGAACCTGAGTTCGCATACCAGCCTTTCCGACGCGGCGGACTACGCCTACTCGGCGAACTCGGACGTGCTCCTCAACATGGGGGCGACCCTCAACGTCAACCACAACGAGTCGATCGGGAACCTGAACGACACGAGCTGCGGGTCGACCGTCAATCTCGCCTGCATGACTGGGCTCACGGTCTACAATACGGGCAGCAACACCTATTATGGGTACATCACGGGGACCGGCGCCCTGATCGTGAACGGAACCTGCAGCAGCAGCCTGACGCTTGTCGGCACAGACGACTACAGCGGCGGGACGACAATCGGCTCGATGGGCACCCTCCAGCTTGGCAACGGAGGGACGACCGGGTCGATCACCGGCAACGTGGTCGATTATGGAACTCTCGCATTCGACCGCTCCGACTGCATCAGCTTCACCGGAAACATCTGCGGAAGCGGCGGGGTGAAGATCATGACGGGTATGGTGACCCTCAGCGGAGCCAACACGTATTCGGGGGGCACCTCGATCACCAGCGCCAACGTCACGGTCTCATCCGACAACGGCCTGGGGAACAGCTGGGTCGACGCGCTCGGCAGCACGCTCACCTTCACATCGGGCTCGCCCTTCATCTCGGCCCTTCAGCTCATCAACTCCACCGCGAATTTCAGCTCCGCGGGGACCCCGCTCATCAGCAGCCTCACGATGCAGAATTCGGTCCTCAACTTCACGGGGGGCTCGAGCCCGAAAATCGATGGGCTCTCGGATGACCTTTCGGGTTCGACCAACGCCATCAATCTCGCAGCGGGCTCGAACCTCCAATTCAGCCTGCCCTCCGATCCTGTCTACTACGGGACGATAAACGGCGCTGGCACGGTGGACATCGAGGGCAGTCACGCGGAGCTCGATCTCTTTGGTGCGAACACCTACACGGGCGGAACTACCATCGGATCGAACATGCTCGCCGTTGCTGGCAGCAACTCGGCGTTTGGCACTGGATCCGTGACGATGAGCAACATCTCTGCGCTGGGAACCACGCCCGGCGTCACGGTCACGAACACGATCACGACCGGAACGAACACGGTGGCCATCGGGGGCTTCGGGACCGTGGCGCCCGCGGTCCCGCAGACCTTCACGTTCCAAGGTGGATCGGTTATCGCGGGCGGACGCGGGTCCATCGCTGACTTTATAGGAGGCTCCTCGTCGGGGCCGGTGGTCGGCACGTTCACCCTTGGCTCAAGCGCGAGCGTGGTGTTCGGCGGCGGAGGCGTCCTCCAGTTCTCGATCATGAACGCCTCGGGCGCCTCCGGGGTCGACTACAGCGCCATCAATGCCAATGGCAGTGTGGACATCACGGCTACTCCTGGGAGCCCCTTTAAGATACAGCTGGTCGGCGTCGATCACACGAACCTCCTCACGGGAACCGCTTTCACCTTCAACTCCTCGCAGTCCTATTCGTGGACGCTGCTTTCGGCGGGAACGCTAACGATGAGCGGTGGCTTCAACCCGCTGGCATTCGCGGTGGACAGCTCAACTTACTTCTCAAACGCGACCAACGGTGGCCAGTTCTCGGTGACGGATCCCGGAAACTCGCTCGTACTCAATTTCACGCCCGTGCCGGAGCCGTCGACATGGATGCTGATGATTAGCGGACTCTGCGCCGCTGGAGCCGCGGTTCGCCGCCGCCGCCGTCGTTGACCGCGAGGTTTGCCGCCGTCCTGGCGCTGGGCCTCTTGGCGGCTGCGGGCTGCAGGCGCCACGAGGCTCCCGCCGTCGCGGCCGTCAGGTCGCAGACGCTCCTCCTCGGCAACGGGGCCGAGCCCGAGGACCTGGACCCCCAGGTCGTGACCGCCTACTCCGACCAGAACATCCTCCTCGCCCTCTTCGAGGGCCTGACCGCAATCGACGAGGCCACGTCGCAGCCCGTCGCGGCGGCCGCGCAGTCTTGGGAGCCCTCGGCGGACGGCCTCACGTGGACCTTCCACCTGCGCCCCGACCTGCGCTGGTCCAACGGGGAGCCCCTCATTGCGGGGGACTTCGTCGAGTCGTGGAGGAGGATGCTCTCCCCGGCTCTGGGCTCCGAGTACGCCAACCTCCTCTACCCTATCAAGAACGCCGAGGCCTTCAACCAGGGCTCGATCTCTGACCCGGGGCTCCTCGGCCTGGCCGCGCCCGATCCCCGGACCGTCAGGATCACCCTGCGCCACCCCACTCCGTATCTGCCCGTACTCGTCGCGCTCCCCCCTTGGTACCCGGTCAACCCCAGGGTGCTCGAGCGTTTCGGCGCGCTTGCGAAGCGCGGCACCGAGTGGACCCGGCCGGGCAACCTGGTCGGCAATGGCCCCTTCGTGCTCGACGAGTGGACGCCCAACTCCCGGATCGTGGTCGCAAAGAACGCCAACTACTGGAACGCGCAGGCCGTGACCCTGCGCCAGATCGTGTTCTTTCCCGACGAGAGCCCCGACACCGAGGAGCGGGACTTCCGGGCGGGCCAGCTCCACGCGACCTACGCCCTGCCGCTCGCGAAGATCGCCGGCTACCGGCGGGACTCCCCCGACCTGCTGCGGGTAGACCCCTTCCTGCAGACCTTCTTCCTGCGCTTCAACACGAGCCGGGAGCCCTTCGCCGACCCGAGGGTGCGCCGGGCGCTCTCGCTCGCCATAGACCGCGACACGATTGCAGCGCGCGTCCTTTCCGGCGCGTTCCAGCCCGCCCACTCCCTCACGCCCCCGGACTGCGGGGGCTACACGGCAAAGGCCCGGGTCGACCTCGACGTCGCCGAGGCGAGGCGGCTCCTCGAGGAGGCCGGCCACCCGAGGGGAATGGGGATAAGGCCCATCGAGGTTCAGGTGCGCAACGACGAGGTGCAGCCCCTGGTCATGGAGGCGATCCAGTCCATGTGGGCCAAGGGCCTCGGGATCCGCGTCACGCTGGCGACCCTGGAGCAGAAGACCTGGATCCAGAACCAGCAGACGCTCAATTACGACGTCTCCACGGCCGGCTGGGCCGGGGATTTTCTGGACCCGGTCACCTTCCTCGACCTTTTCGTGAGCGGGGGCGGCAATAACTGGACCGGATGGGGCGACAAGGCCTACGACCAACTGATCCAGGAGGCGGCCCTGGCGGGCGATCCCGCGGGGCGCCTTGCGGTCTTCCAGAGGGCCGAGGCCTATCTCCTGCGGGAGGGGCCCGTCGCGCCGCTCTACCACGGGGCGCACTCCTACCTGATTCGTCCGTCCGTGAAGGGATGGACCCCCGCGCTCCTCGGCTACCACCGGTACGCCCTCGTCCGCCTGGGGGATTGAGGTATCGGATTGTCGAGGGCGGGTCCTCCCGATAGCTTCGGCCAAGATGCGATCCCTCCTCGCCCCGATGCTCCTCCTGCTGGCCGCCGCGCTCCCGGCACGGGCCGCCGACCTGCAGCTCAAGCGCGTCTGGCCCCAGTGGTACTCGGCCGACTCCTTCCAGAGCTACTACGAGGACAGGACGGGCCACGAGCTGACGGGAAAGCGGACGCTCCTTCGCAGCCGGCCCGAGGAACGGGGCGGCCTCTACTTCCTGACGAGGGTCGAGAACCCGGGCGGACCCCTTGCGGGGGCGACGTTCGTCGTCCGGGTGATATCGCCCGAGGCGACGGACACGAGGGTGTTCAACTTCCCCGCCGACATCCCGGCGGGCAGCTGGCTCTTCCAGATCGGCCTAACGGGCCGGGACTGGCTGGGCGCCCGCACGTACCCGGTCGCCTGGGAGCTCGAGCTGCACGGGGCCGACGGGAAGGTCCTGGCCTCCGCCAGGAGCTACCTCTGGGAGAAGACCCGCTGACCGCGCGGGGGGCTCCCGATGATAGACCCCAACAGAGTCACGAAGACCGGGAGGACCCAGGAGGAGCTCGAGGAGTTCCTGCTCTTCTGCGTCGTCGTGGCCGGCAAGAACGCGGACCAGCAGGCGGCCAAGCTCGAGCGCTTCCTCGCCGGCCGAAGGCCCTTCGCGCACATCCTCGCCAGCGGGCGCGACGGGTCGCTCGGCAGGCGGCTAAGGGAGGTGCGCCTCGGGAAGTACACGCTCCTCGCCCGCAGCTTCCTCGAACTCGCCCGCTCGGGTGCCGACTTGGGCGCCTGCACGTGGGAGGACCTGACCCGGTTCCCGGGGATCGGGATAAAGACGGCGAAGTTCTTCATCCTGCACTCGCGCCCGAACGAGATGCACGGGGTCCTGGACACGCACGTCCTCGCGTGGATGAGCGAGCGCTGGGAGGCCGCGGGCCCGCGGCAGGCGCGGGTGCCGAGGCATTCGCCCCAGGACCCGCGGACGTACCGCTTCTGGGAGACGGTCTACTTCGGGATGGCCGCGGCCCGCCACCACGGGGCCGGCCGGGCGAAGGAGCTCGACTGGGCGAAGTTCGACCTCGACCTGTGGAGGGAGAGGCGGGGAAGCGCGGACGCCGGCTAGCCCCGCTGGATCAGCTCGATCTCGTAGCCCTCGGGCGCGTCGATGAACGCAATGATCGAGCCGGAGCCGGTGCGCGTCGGCCCGTCGCTCAGCTTCCAGCCCTTCTTGCCGATCTCGGCGGCGAATGCGGCGAGGTCGTCGACCTCGAAGGCCATGTGCATGAGGTCCGGCTGCACCTCCACGGGGGGGCCGCCGGGCATCTGGCAGAGCTCGATCTCCTCGTCGCTGTTGGGCGTGCGGATGAACGCAAGCTGGGCGCCCCGAGGCGACGTGTGCCTGCGTCCGACCTTCAGCCCGAGGATCTCTTCGTAGAATCGGAC
>Ga0265314_10003379_pt1 | contig 15467 bp, 10 predicted proteins | sample 4126metaG_FD_203106 | JGI IMG/M metagenome (GOLD analysis project Ga0265314, IMG submission 203106) | Rhizosphere microbial communities from Carex aquatilis grown in University of Washington, Seatle, WA, United States - 4-1-26 metaG | ecosystem: Host-associated > Plants > Roots > Rhizosphere >... | reverse complement strand
AAAGATCTGGGCGAGCTGGGCGGCCTTGTTGGCCGGGGTTGCTTCAACCACCAGCAGGTTATTGGTGATATCGAGCTTGCCGGTCCAGGCGTTGGTCGTGCCCGCGAGGGTCAGGCTGCTGACTTTGCTCGCGCCGCTGGCCGATCCGTTAGACCGGATTTGGTCAGAGTTGTTCACGATAAGCCGGCTGGCGGTGATGCCGTCAGAAACAAGCGGCGAGGCGCCCGTCGCAGTCACCGTGCCGCTGCCTGCCACCGATCCAAAAATCGCCCCATTGCCGCTGATCAATCCGCTCAGGTTTGTAGAGGGCGCCGCGTAACTGCCACCCTGAAGGCTAAGCAAACCGCTCACCCCGATCACCGAAGTCGCCAGCGCCGAGACCGAACCCCCGGAGCCAATCGAAAGCGTCCCCACACCTGCCGCGAGAACCTGGCTGCCAAGATTATTGCCAGTGTCGTTCGCCGCGATAAACAGCGCCCCGGAATTTGACCAGCGCGCCCCGCTGCCCGAGACCGTCACAATCCCGCTCGCACCGGCATACCGGCCGATGTAGCCGTTGGTGTCGGAAACCACCGCCCCATTAAGAATGCTCACACTTCCAAAACCGCCGCTACTCGTGTTGCTGCCGTTGGCGCCGAAGCCCACAGCCATGTGCCCCGTAAGCACCACCTGCGTGCCCGCTCCACTCACGCTCAGCACCCCGATGCCAGTCGTCTCCTCGCCGATGGCCAGCGCCGTATGAGAGACCGAAGAACTCGGCGCCGTCGCAGAAAGATGCGCCCCGCCAAGCAGCGTCATGGTCCCCGAACCTTGCACACCTATCGCGATCTGTGAATTGCTCGTGAGCGCCGATCCCGTGCCGCTGATGGTCACCTGGCCCGTGGCCCCGGCATTCTGGCCCACGAAAAGCGCCCCCAGCGTGGTCGCGCTCGCCGCACTCTGGATCACCAGCGTTCCACTCCCGCCCTCGCCGATGAACACGTTCCCGTTGTTGGTCCAGTTGGAGCCCGGGTCCTGAACGATCAGGCTGCCCGTGCTCTGCGACCCAAATGCGACATAGGTCGTATCGTTCGAGTTGACCGACCCTCCCTGATTAATCATGAGCAATCCGCCCCCATTGACGCCGATATTCATATCGCCGCCTTCCGCCCAGGTCGCGCCCGCGCCCGTCACCACCACTTCGCCGAAAGACCCCGTCGCGTTGCCCATGTACGCGGTATTGCCGTTGATCACGCCGCCCAGGCTGGAGATGGTCAGCGTGCCATTGCCGGAGTTGCCCACGGTGAATGTATTGGTGCTCTTCCAAAGGCTCCCCGCCCCGCTGACGGTGGCATTCCCCGAAGACCCGGCCGCAAACCCCAGCCCCCCATCGGTATTGGATAAGTTTCCTCCATTCCGGATCGCCAGCACGCCCGGGCCCCCCACGCCCACCGTCAAAAACCCGCTGCTCGCCCATGTGGCGTTGTCGATCGTAAGCGTCCCCTTCGAAAGTGCATCGATCGCAACGTTGACATCACCAGTGGTCACGCCCGCCAGGTTCTGCACCGACATCGTCGCCGACCCGGATTCAGCCAGCGTGAAAAACGAGTTGACGCTCCACGAGGCGTTATCAACCAGCACCGAACCGCTAGAACCGGGCCCGTACCCGGCAATCGCAGAATCGCTCGCGACTATGCCCCCATTGCTGATCGTCAGCGTCCCATGGCCCAGGAAGCCAACGCTCAGCGTCTCGCCGACACTCAACACCGACCCCCCGTCGACCGTCACTTCACCCCTGCCGGTACTGTTGGCGCCGATGTAGGCGTTCGTCCGCGCATTGGCGGCGCCGCCAAGAAACAGGTCCAGCGATCCCGTGCCCGAAGCGCCCACAAAGAGCGCTTTGGTCCCGTCCTCATTGGTGTCGACATCAATTGCCCCGAAGGCGCTGATCACCACCGAACCTGTCGAACCGGTGTTGTTGCCGACCACAAAATCATTGCCCGTTTCCACAAGGGCGCCATTCGAGAGCGTGAGCGATCCTGTGCCCGCATCGCCCACGTAGATCGACCCGGTACTCAGCCACTGCGAGAGCGCCGTGATGTTGCTGGCGGTGTTGTTGAAACCGCCATCGAGGTTAACGACGCCAACCGCGCCGGGCGAGGTGCCGATCTCGCCGTCGGTGCTGAAGACCAAACCGCCGTCGGTGATGTTGACCACGCCCACGGTATTGGCATAAACCCCCGCAAACAGCCGGCCGCCGCCGGTGCCAATGTCGAGCGTGCTTTGAAAGCCGTTGCCGCTGGCGTCGACCCCGCCCCCGGTGACGGTCAGCGTGCCCGCCCCGCCGGATGTTGCATCGACTTGCCCCAGCCCCACGTTGACGTCCCAGCCCCCGCTGACGTTCACCCGCGCCCCGCCCGAAACCGTCATCTGCCCGCTGCCGAAGCTGCCGACAATGACGTGCCCCAGGCCATAAAAAGAATTCGCAGCATCCAGTCCCGTGTTCACGACCGTCCCCAGTCCGTCGAGCACGAGCGTCCCGGAGCTCTCCGCCTGGTCGCCGACGATCAGGCCGCCGTCAATGTTGATCGCCGTGTTGCTGACGTTCACCGAAGCGTTGCCCAGCTCGCCGACCCACATATCGCTGTGCACCGTGAGCGCTGAGTGCGTAATCGTCGTGGTCGAACCCGTGCCCGGCGCCCCATCGCCGTCGAGGTTGAACAGGCGGCTGCTCAGCTCAGAATTGGTAACCGTGACATTCGTGTTCCCGACCACCGTAAAGTCTGAAAAAGAGTTGCCCGAATCCGGCGTAAGCAGCACGGCGGCATTGATGATATTGAGCTGCCCGATAGCGACATCGATGGCGCCGGTGATGGTCGTGGGAATAACCTGGTTGCCATTGTGCGGATCAAGCAGGCTGCTCTGAAGGTTCATGGTAAACGCCGGACCGCTCAGATTCAGATCCGAGTTGTAATAAAGCGAGTCGAACGTGAGCGCGCTTCCAAACGCAAACGCCGCTCCCCCGTTCCGCAGGATCACCGACCCGCCCCGAAGCGTCGCGCCGTCTCCCATATTAAAGTCGCTGTTGTCCACCACAATCGACCCGGTGTTGTACCCGCCGCTGGCGATGTCCGGTGCCATGTTCACCACCGAACCATCGCCCGTGTCAAAAGTCGCCTGGTTGATCAGGTTGATCGTCTGGTACACGTTAATCGTCGACCCGCTGTGCACCAGCACCTGCGCATTGCCCGTGGTCCCGTTCACCGTGAGGAACGTATTGGCCAAGGGAGAAACCGTGCTCGCCGTGCCGACATCGAGGCTCTGCGCCAGCAGATATCCGTTGGCGACGGTCAGCGACGCATTGTTGGTGATGATCAGCGACGCACTCGTCGCGCTCATCGTGGCCTGGTTGACCGTCAGGTGAAACTGGTTCAGGCTCAATGTGACTGGATTCGAGACGGCCATCGCATTGGCCGTGGCATCGGCGCTAAAAGTCACGGTGTAGGGCACCGCCGGATATCCCGGCGCATTGAACGCCAGATTGACCGTCAGGCCCGGAATGCCGCCGGGGTTCCAGTGCGTGCCATCGCCATAATTCCCGTTCAAATGCGTCCCGGCATTCACGTCGTGCAGCAAGCCTGTGGGATCCGCCGGATCAATCCAGACAATGTTCACCCCCAGTGCCCGCCTGGCGCTCCCGGGAAAACTGCCGGTTCCGGCGACCGCGGCCACGAGAACCGCCGCATAGCGCGCCGCACAGGCGGTGCTGTTTTTCATGGACATTCCTTACTGCTCCGGGGCTACAATTCACGCATGGCTCCGGCTGTCCACCATGGCATCCATATTGCTCGGAAGCCAAACTGCGGTGGAAGTGTTGCCCCGGCGGCAGCATGATTCCGCTCGGAAGGCTAGAATGATCGGCCGACCCCAAGGATTGCCCAGATGCGCCCAATACCCAAACCTCCCAACCGCGGCTCTCGAGCGACGCCACGTGCGCGAACCGCAAGCCCGCACTTCAACTCAACAATAAGAAAATACCACCAGGATTGACCCGGGCAAGTCCGAAAATCAGAAAAAGGGAGGTCGCAATGATGAAAAACAGCCAAAAACTGGTCACCGACCACCAGCTCACCCCCGGACAAATGCCCCCCGAAACCTCCGCCTCGCCCGTCCCTGATAAATCAGACAAGCACCACCATTTGCCGACCAGGCGGTCCTCCCTCCTCCTCGTCGCCGCCCTCGTCGTCCTCGGCGTCATGGCCGCCGGCCAGCACAAGCCCCCTCCCACGCCCCCCGGCCAAATCGCCGACATCAGCGCCGATGACCTGCGCAGCGCCCTGGCCGACCTCTCCCGCGCCAATGGCCAAAAGGTCGAACTCGCGTTTTACGCCGGCCTCCCCTGGCAGGGTGTCAACGCCCCCTTTGACACCTTCTACAAGCAAATGGGCAAGGAGCAAAAAGACCTCTCCAATGAAATCGAGGCCTGGGCCAAAAAAAACCACGTCGACCTCGCCTACCACTACTCCAAGGATGTGCCCGGCGAGGCCCAGAAAATCCTCGAGGCCCGCGAGGAAAAACTCGTCCGTGGAGACTCCAAGGCCGACTTCACCCGCGATACCCTCATGCAGATGTACCAGGACTACGAATGGCAGCTCAGCGAAACCCAGGCCCTCCTGCCCCACGTAAAAGACCCCGAACTCAAGGCCTACCTCGAACACAACCTCAAAATCCACACCGCCGGCAGCGATCAGATCATCGGCCTGCTCCGCCGGTTCAAGGCCAGCTAAAAAGAGGCACGATGCGCGTCATCGGAATCGACTACGGCACCCGGCGCACCGGAATCGCCATCGGCGACACCGAATCCCGCATGGCCCTCCCCTTCGAAATGTTCGAAGGCCTGCCCGATCCACAACTCGCCGCCGCCATCGAACAACTCGTCCGCCGCGAAGCCATCGCCACCATCATCATCGGCGTCCCCCTCAACGCCGACGGCAGCGTCTCCCAACAAAGCAAAATCACCGAACGCTTCGTCCTCACACTCCAGCAAACCATCGGCCCCAAAGTCCCCCTCCACCGCGCCAGCGAATATCTCTCCACCCACGACGCCGAAGGAAAACTCGCCGGCCATTTCACACGCAATCAAAAACGCGCCCGCGTCGACGCCCTCGCCGCCGCCCGCATCCTCCAGGACTGGCTCGACGCCCAACCGCGGGAATGATCCTCAGCGGGCCGGATCAAACCGTACCACCGTGTCAAAATTTTTCCCCCCGTGCCGCTCCGCCACGATCTGTTCCTTCAGCATCGCAATCTTCAGCGTATCCACCGTAAACCGCGCTTCATAATTCGTCTCAATCGCCCGCCCCATCCCCTCAAGCACCAGCAGATCGCTTTCCGCCGCGGCCCTGTTTGCCTCATCAGAGATCTTCGACAAATCAATGAGCGGCGCGATCCCACCCGAATCCACCATCCCAATCAGGCCCTCGCCTACCAATCTCTCCAGCACCGGATCGATCGCCTGAAGCCGCGGAAGCAGCTCGCGCAGTTCCGCCGCCGTGATGTCATTGAGCGCCGGCAGCCGATTCGCCGCAATCACCACCCGCGTCCCCATCCCCGCCAGCAGCCGGCAGAATGGAATCACCCCCAGAATCACATCCGAGCCAGCATTGTCACAAAAGAACAGCACCTGCCGATACCGCAGCTTCCCCGACAGCAGCCGATCCGCGAACGCATCGAAATGATCCACCAGCCACGGCCGCTTGGTGTGCAGCTCCTTCCGCACCGCCAGAAAATCCGGCGATTTCTCCGCGAAAAGCTTGGTCGTCGCCCCCGCGCCCAGATCAAAAATATTCCCCGCAAAAACCCCTTCGATCGCGCACAGCAGCCGGTCATACGGATTCGCGTGCAAGTCGAGCTCCGCGACAATCTTCGGATATTGCGGAAGACACGCCTCATTCTCGCGCGTCTTGGTTTTTTCAAACGGGTCCGGAATGCCATGCGCAATCAGCTGCTCCTGCCGCAGCACATCCAGCACCAGCAGATCCAGCACCGGCAGCATCGCGGGATTCTCCCGGATGTCATGCAGCTGCCGCAAAAAATCGCGCATGCACGCCTCCGTGCGCGGCGCCGACCCCGGCCCGTAGTTCTCCAGCGCCAGCTTCATCACCGTCTGAAAATGATGCTCAAAATGATTCAGCCAGTAGTTGCGGTACTCATGATCGACCAGCATGTTTTCGGTCGAACACGGAACATAACCCGCGGGATCGGCAAGCAGGGACAAAACAGGCATGCGGTACTCAGGCTCCAATTACGGGTGCGACACGGGTTGTGTTTGCGGGTTTGCTTTCGCTGGCGTATCCGGCGCCGCAGCCATCGCCGCACTCCCCACCCGCCGCGAAATCACCGGCTCCGCCGCCTCCGTCCGCACCGCCAGCAGACGGCACTCATCGCTGAACCAGTACGATTCCACCAGCATGCCGCAGAAAACCAGATCCACTTCCCACGCGGTCTCGACCGGGCGCGTCGTCGGAGATGTCGTCACCGACGGAAACGCCGGCAGCGGTTTTTTTCCCAGCGTCTCCAGCACGTACCCCGGCCGCGGAAGCAGATCGCGGATCGACAGCAGCTCCACCGCCAGCACCGTATTCCCATCGTGCGGCAGCGCCGCGGCAACCATCGGTATCGCCGGCTGAATAATGGCGTTCTGCGGAAGCGCCCCCTGAAAAGTCGTGCTCTCGTTTCGCGGCGGATTGCCTCCGGCAACCGTAATCGTCGCGTGCAGCGCCGCCCCAAGACGCCGCCCCGCCATGGAGACCGACGCCCCATCTCCCGTGGTGTAATGTGCCGTCAGGTCATCCAGCAGAAAAGGCGCAGACGTCTTAAAATCGCCCAGCGCCAGATGAAACGTAAGACTCGTGACCGCCGCCGCGCCGGCGCCCGCCAACGCGTCAACCTCCGGCCGGTGAATTTCGATTTTCCCGTCCAGCGCCGCCGCGGCATCCGGCTCAACGGCCATCGTCTGCCACCCCAGCCACTGCTCATCGAAGCCACTCCCCGCAGCATCCCCCGGGATCTGCATCGTGGTGCGGAACGCCGCCGCCTCCCGATCGTGGTCCTGCTGCGCCGCAGCCAGAACCGTCGCCCAGTCAAAAACAATCGTCCCCCGCAGATTCGCCGGCGGATTCCGCGGACCTGGCACCCCCGCCTGCACTTCAATTGCCCGTATCCCCAGCGGCGCCCGAGGCAGCTGCACAACAACCGTCTTGCCGTTGCGGAACGCCTTCACCAGCACATTCGCCCCGGAATTCGGATCCACGAGCGCCCGCGCCGTCGCGTCGGCAACCTGCGCCCGCAGTTCCTTCAGCGTGCCAATGCGCTCCCCGTAATAATCCGTAATGATGTCCCCGCCCCGCAGGCCCGCCGCAATCGCCGGCGAATCAGGCTCGATCTCCGCAATCAGCACGCCCCGCGCCGGCGGATTCTTCAGCGCCCCCAGCACATCCTCATATTGTGCTTCAATATCCGCCGCCGCATCCACATCCGCGGGAACCGCCCCCCGCACCGCCGCCCCCGCACCCAGGCCAGCCACCAGCATCAACGCCCAGGAAGCTTTCCGGCGACCCAATCCCATCAGCCCAGATCTTCCGCCAGGTTCTTTTCAAACTGTATCAGCAGATCCGACCGCATCGAATCCCACCGCGTCCCCACAATCTCAAATTCCGTCACCAGCGCCAGGTGCAACATCGGCTTGTGCCGGTTCAGCGTCTCAAACCGCATGAATTCATACCCATGCGTCTTCGACCACTCCACCTGCGACTCCAGCAGTTGCCGCCCGATCCCCTTCCGCCGGAAATCCCCGTGCACCCCCGTCAGCCAGTTGTAAAACACAAACGGCTTAAGCTCAAAACCAATGATGAACCCCACCGGCCGGTTATCCAGCGCCGCCAGCATCACCAGGACGTTGTACCGCCCCTGAAACCGCCGGCGGAAATAGTCCTCCGTCTCCGTCGGCCGGAAAATCTGGTTATACAGCTCCACGATCGTCGGGAGCTGCTGCTCGGTCACCACGCTGATATCTGCCTGCGCCATCACCAATCCTGCTCGAACCACGGTACTCGGTTAGTATATGAGAAGCACGCCCGATGCCCAAGCCCCCCCGTGGCATCGGCGTCCCGCCGATGCTTTGTCCGACGACCAATACGGTAACGGAACATGGAACCATCTCAACTCCACACCCAGGCACAGAGCCTGATCCACTCCGGCCATCCCGAACAAGCCATCACCCTCCTCCGCCAGAACGGCGCCGGAAAAAACCGCGACGCCCCCCTCGCCCTCCTCCTCGCCCACGCGCTCGAAGCCGCCAACGACCGCCCCGCCGCCGCCGAAATCCTCCACCGCATCCTCCAATGGCGTCCCGATTCCGCCGAAGCTTACCTCGCCCTCAGCCGCATCCTGGTGCAGATGGCAAAATGGGAAAAGGCCCTCGATGCCGCGCTCACCGCAGTCCGCCTCGCCCCGGATTCCGCGGAAGCCCACGCCGCACGAGCGCATGCCCTCGCCGGATTGGGGCGCAAAACCGAAGCCCTCTCCACCCTCGCCAAAGCCGCCGCCCTCGCCCCCGATAGCGCCGCCATTCAAACCGACCTCGCCATCGCCCAGCTCGAATCCGGTGACCCCGTCTCCGCCGAACGCACCCTCAACACCGCAGCCTTCCTCGATCCCAGCAATCCGCAAGTCTGGAGGCTGGCCGCAAAAATCAAATGGACCCTCGAAAAAAAGGATGCCGCCCTCCTCGCCCTGCGCAAAGCAGTCCAATTGCAACCCGCCTCCGAATCCGCCCGCCACGATCTCGCCCGCACCCTCGAACAACTCGACCAGCGCGAGGAAGCACTCGATCACTACGCAGCCGAAGCCCAACTCGCCCCCACTCGCGCCGAACCCCACTACCGCGCCGGTGAATGCCTTCGCGCCCTCGGCCAATGGGAACATGCCCTCGCCGCCTTCGATGCCGCCCTCGCCCGCGACCCCCACCACATCCTCGCCCACGGCGGCCGCGCCCTCACCCTCCTCGGCCTCGGCCGCTTCAAGGAAGGCTGGGCCGAATACGAATGGCGCTGGAAAGCCCCCTCCTTCCCCTCCAGAAAAATCACCCTCCCCGGCGCAACGGAATGGAAAGGCGAACCCCTGGAAAATAAACGCCTCCTCGTCCACGCCGAACAAGGCTTCGGCGACACCCTCATGCTCGTGCGCTACGTCCCCCTCCTCGCCAGGCGAGGCGCCACCATCACCCTCCACGTCCCCGCGGAACTCGAACCCCTGCTCCGCGAAATGCCCGCCGCCCACCGCGTAACCTCCACCGCCGACATCGGCCCCGTCGATTACACCGTCAGCACCTTCAGCCTCCCCCGCCTGATGGAAACAGAAGCCATCTCCGCCATCCCCGCCAACGTCCCCTACATCACCCCCGACACCCCACGCACCACCGAATGGTCCAAACAACTCGCACCCCTCCAATCCCCGCGCATCGGAATCTGCTGGTCCGGAAACCCCAAATACTGGCGCGACGCTTCCCGCTCCTGCCCCCTCGCCCTCTGCCGTCCGCTCTTCGAACTCCCCAACATCCACTGGATCAGCCTCACCAGACAAATCCCTCCGGAAGACCGCAAACTCATGGCCGGCCTCCCCCAACTCCTCGACGTCTCCCCTCAACTCACCGACTTCGCCCAAACCGCCGCCCTCATCGCCAACCTCGACCTCGTCATCACCGTCGACACCGCCATCGCCCACCTCGCCGGCGCCCTCGCCAAACCCACCTGGCTCCTCCTCCCAAACGTCCCCGAATGGCGCTGGCAACAAACCCGCCCCGACTCCCCCTGGTACCCCACCATGCGCCTCTTCCGCCAGCCTTCAAAAAACAACTGGCCCGCCCTCATCACCCAACTGCGTAATGAACTCCCCCACATCGCCCCCCGCGATCCCGCCTAACCTGGCGAAGCAACGCAAGGCCAAAACGCTCCGCTGCACCCCAGCGTGCCTCGGGGCAATGGTAATCTGCGGGGATTGGGGGGGGGTGCGGTGGCAGATGGCGAAGATATCCCCCGCCGGAACATTCCTCCGTCTCCGGAAAATAGGATCTCATATCGTTTCACGCAATATATCCGATTATCGTTAGATTTTTGTTTGCAAGATGCAGCGCAACTTCCTATCGTGAAATGTTCGTGGGTAAATTTGCGCCAAGCGCAAATTTAATGATCTTCTGTTTCGCATCCGCTCATGGACTGGAAGGGAGCTACGTGCAATTTTTCAAAAACAAGAGGCGGCGACCGGTTTCATCTCGCGCGATACCGATCTCCTTGATGGTTCTCTTTGCGTCCGCTTTCGCTGGCACCGGCCGCGTCTACGGTGTGACCGACGTGACATGGACATTTGTTGGCGTCACGTTCAACGATGGCGGAACTCTCAACGGCTCGGCAACTTACTATGCCAATGGCACCTGGACATGGGACCTCACGACGTCACTGGTGGGACCCATCACAAATGTTCATAACGGCACAATGGGCTTTCACTACACCAGCGATGCCAATGAATTTGAATTCACCTTTTCTTATCCGGGCGGAAATGGCGGAATCAACCAGGAATTTGAAACCAACGACAACGGCGACCAGCTTTGGTTCCAGGCCACCAGTGGCAACAGGTTTGCATATGTCCCCTTTTATCCCGATCAGCCCGCCACGTACAACCTGGCGAATGACCAGGCGGAAGAATACGCGCTGCCGAACGGAATCACAGGCTACGGCGGGCTGCGCTATAGCGTCAGCGGCTTGCTCGTTGGCCAGGCGGTGATCGAACCCTTGCCGCCCGGCGTCGCGCCTATCGACACCAAGCAATCGTTCTATGTGGCCTCGGGGGTAACCGGAGGAACCATTTCCCCCGACTTCCAGGGTGGAACGCTGCGGATCGATACCGCCACTGTGTTCGGTCAGAACTTTCTCGTCGAAAGCACCGGCGGCACCGTCGACACCTATAAGAACACGGCGCTCTTCAGCGGGGGAAATATCACGGGCGCAGGCAGTCTGACGATCACCGACAGCCTGAACAATTCCAACACTGCCGTCGGCGGCCTCTTCCTCCTCGGAGAACCCGCCACCTACCTCGGCGCAACCACCATCAACAGCGGCGCAACAGCCCGGCTCGTCGCGGCAACCGCCATGCTTCCGTCAACCACCGACCTCACGCTCAACGGCACTTTCGCTCTCAACGGCTGGGGGCAGACCCTCGCCAGCCTTGCCGGCACCGACCCGACAGCCCTGCTGGATCTCGGAGCGACCGGCACGTTCACCGTGAACAGCAGCGAAACAAAGACCTATGCGGGCGCCATCACCGGCACAGGCTCCGCCGCCTTCGCATTGACCAACGGCGCAAGTCTTACGCTCACGGGGACAAGCAACTATGCCGGCGGAACCACCATTGACGGCACAAGTTCCATGACCATCGCCAACACCGGCCTAATCACCAAAACCGCCTTTGTTGTAAACAACGGGAAGCTCGCGCTGACCAATAGTGGCAGCCTCCAGACTCCAGGATATGTGAATAACTCGGGAAAGGTCTCGATTGGTCCCACCGCTTCACTCGCTGCCAATGCTTACAATCAAAGCAGCGGATCCACATTGCTCGATGGCGGCAGCCTGACGGCGCCCACGGCCAGCATTACCGGCGGAGTGTTCGGCGGAACGGGAACCTTCACGGGGAATCTGACGCTTACGGGTGCCGGCGTCCAGGTAGGCGCATCGCCTGACCCGCTGCATGTTGTGGGCAACTATCAACAGACCGGCGGATCACTTGCCTTTGAAATCGATCCCAACGGCGCCGGCGGCTTTCTCGTCAGCAGCCTCATCTTCGATCCGGGTTCCACCCTCTCTGTTACTGGCGCCAATATCGTCTTCAATTTCAAGAATGGCGCCGATCCACTGGCCTTTTTTAACTCCGGCAAATTCAACTTCAACACCTTCCTCCAGAACAGCGATGCCTCGGTTTTCTCCGCGGAATTCACGCTCCACAATCTCTTTCAGGGCGATACGTTCACCGCCGCCTCCTCCGATTTTAATATCGCCACCTTCGCCTTCACGCCCGATCAAGGCGCGACACAACTCACCGAATCCGTTCCAGAACCCGCGACGCTGTCGCTGCTGACAATCGGCGCACTGGCGCTGCTGCGCCGCTCCTCCCGCCGCCCGCGCGAATCTCGTTGTCTCTGAATTTCCCACGGGGCCTCACTGCCTGAAGGAGGAAAAGGGGAGAAGGAAAAGGGGTCAGGATCCCGACCCCTTTTCCTTTCCAAAGAAGTTACTCGCCGCACCCCTTCAGAAAAGAAAACGGCAGTGTGGCGTTAACGCAACTTCGCAATAGCAGGATCATAGCAAAAACATTTGACTGAGGGATTTCATTTCTGGTCCTGTTTCACATCGTGAGAGAGCACGCCATTATATCCAAGTGCCGCCGCCGCCTCATCCACGCTATCCAATTGGTCTGTCTTTAACTGAGAAATACGCTTTTCATCTTCTGGTGTGCCTTGCCCCGCCGCAATGATCCGCTTTAAGCCATCTATTTCTAGTTGGTCACGCTCCACCTTAATTTTGGTCATTTCTTCTAGGGCTTGAGCGGTGGCTGCGACCGGCCCGCCCTGATTCTCTAGAATGGTTTCTTGGATCATAATCTGCCGCTTCCGATGCACGGATTCGTCATCGAAGTCCATTAGCTTCTGTTGTTCGATAGCTCTCTGATTGACCGCCGTTTTTGATGCCACAGGCGAAATCGCCCTTAATGGAGCCGTCTGTTTCTGGATATTGGTGGTTGGTTGCGGGGACGCTTCTGGCGTGACTTCCACTATGGCGTGGCGATTTTTGATGGATAATTCTGCCACCGTTATAACGGCGGTGGCAACCACCAAAAGAATCACGCTTATCGTTCCAGCCCTAAGGCCGAAGTTCGCCCACCAGCACTTGCGACAAATCAGTTTATTACCACGCTCGAAAACGTCTTCGGTTGCGCCAAGTTCGCTACGGCATTGAAAGCAGATCATTCTCTCTCCACAGAAAAGAAAAAGGGGAAGAGTAACGGGTCGGGGAAAAGTAAAAGGGTCGAAAGGTCGGGAGTCATTGTTTCGCCGCACCCTCAATCCCTTCGGCCTGCCGCGCGGGTGCGCGAGCTTGGCGCACGTCCGTCTGCCAACCGACACCGCCGCCTTTCGAAGCCCGAAACGCAACCGCACCCGATCAAGTTTGCCACGGCAGCCATGGCTGGCCACACGCCACCCTGTGCCTCCCGCCCGCACGTCATCACCCAACCAAATCTTCATCACAATTCCCTCGCCCACGGATACCCCCGCCATCCTACCACCCAAAACCACCCGCAACACCCCAATGACGAATTACAATTTCCACGCTCCGCACACTCCCAGCGCACGGCAACCAGCAACTACCCGCCTCCGATTTAACCATTTAACCAATTAACTACTTAACCTCCGCGCCCCCCGTGCGCACAACTCCAGCAAAACCCCGCCCCCCTTAAGGAGGAAAAAGTGCGCCCACATCACCCTAATAAATATTCACGATTCGCAAATAAAGATTGCCAACCGCGCGCGCACACACCCGCACCATTTGGCGATCTTAGCTTTTTGGCCCAAAACTCCGTGCGCTCTTGTATGGTCATTGGTCATTCGAATTTCGTCATTCCCCTATATAGGGAGGTCCTTCCCCACCGACGTCACCGTCAGCTTACCGTGCTTCACCCCCTTGGCCCCGATCAAGGCATCCGCGATCGCCTGCACCTCCCGCGCCGCCCCGCGCACCGCGATGATCTCCAGGCAGTTGTGATGATCCAGATGCACATGCAGCGACGCCAGGATCAGCTTGTGATGGTCGTGCTGAATGTGCGTAAGTGTCTCCTGCAAGTGGTGTTTATGGTGGTCGTAGACCAGCGTGATCGCCCCCGCGATCGTGCGATTGGGATTGGCCGAGCGGTGCTCCACCAGCCAGTCCCGGGCCATGTCCGCAATCGCCAGCGACCGGTTGTCATACCCTTTTTGGTGGAGCATCGCATCTATGTCTGCCAAAAGTGCCTGCGGGAGCGAAATACTAAAGCGGCCCGCGAGTTCCCGGGAAGGTTTGGCCATGCGTGTTACTCCCTTTATCAATCGTAATACTGCTGGTACAATCCCTGCCGGCGGTGCTAACCAGACGCGGGCAATTCCCCGTGCGGAACACGAGACGGGCTTTCCGTCCGTGCATGATACCGGAGGTTTCCGGATGAATCCCGAAGCACCTGTCCTTTCCTATTCCAGCCCTCCCGCGTCCTCGCCAATTCGCCGCAAGGTCATTTCCCTGCTCCTGCTGCTTGCCGGCTTCAATCTCCTCCTCTGGCTCCTGGCTCTTGTGGTCTTCCACCGCTTCCCGCTGCTGCTGGGGACCGCCACCCTCGCCTACACCTTCGGCCTGCGCCACGCCCTCGATGCCGATCACATCTCGGCCATCGACAACGTCACCCGAAAACTCATGCAGGAAGGCAAGCGACCGCTCGGCGTCGGCTTTTTCTTCTCGCTGGGCCATTCCACGGTCGTGGTCCTCATGTCCGTGGTCATCGCCATCACCGCCGCCCACGTGCAGGATTTCCCCACGATCAAACACATCGGCAGCCTGATTGGCACATCGGTGTCGGCGCTGTTTCTGTTCCTGATCGCAGGGATCAATGCCGTGGTCCTTTGGGGCGTGGTGGGGGCGTTCCGGCGGGCGCGGCGCGGGGAACGCGTCGAGGAATCGCCGGATGCCATGCTGCAATTAGGCATCATGGGCCGCATCTTCCGCCCGGTGCTCAAACTCGCCGACAAAAGCTGGAAGATGTACATCGTCGGCTTCCTCTTTGGCCTGGGCTTCGACACCGCAACCGAGGTCGGCCTGCTCGGCATCTCCGCCGCCGCCGCCACGCAGGGCCTGCCCATCTGGTCGATCCTGATTTTCCCCGCCCTCTTCACCGCCGGCATGTGCCTCCTGGATACCGCCGACGGCGTCCTGATGCTGGGCGCCTATGGCTGGGCCTACGTCCATCCCATCCGCAAGCTCTATTACAACATGACCATCACCGGCGTCTCGGTCCTGGTGGCGGTGGTGGTGGGGGGGATCGAGGTGTTGAGCCTCGTCGCCGATCAATTCGAACTCCACGGCCGCTTCTGGGACAGCGTGGGTTCCATGGGCGATCACTTCGGCCTCATCGGCATCGTCATCGTCGGCATTTTCGTCCTGAGCTGGGCGGGCTCGACCGCCGTCTACCGCTGGATGGGCTGCCCGGAACTGGAACTGGCGCAGGAAAGCATCGCGTTGCAGCGCGGCTGACCGCGACCGATGCGGGACTATTCAGGATGGGCGGATCTGGCGGGTGATGGCGGGATCGGTGATCTTTTCATCTGCGGCGAGAAGGAATGCCTTGGAGAGGATATCTGA
>Ga0265314_10003376_pt1 | contig 15477 bp, 12 predicted proteins | sample 4126metaG_FD_203106 | JGI IMG/M metagenome (GOLD analysis project Ga0265314, IMG submission 203106) | Rhizosphere microbial communities from Carex aquatilis grown in University of Washington, Seatle, WA, United States - 4-1-26 metaG | ecosystem: Host-associated > Plants > Roots > Rhizosphere >... | reverse complement strand
CGCCGCGGCGGAGGAGGGCGCTCGCACGGTCTCCTTGATCGCCGACCACCAATTCAGGCTCGCGGGCGGCCAAAAGGGGCCGCTCGTACTGAAGGCCGGCGAAAGAGTCACGTTCAAGATCACCGCTTCGTCCATGAGCCCGGCGGCGAAGGACGGCGCCATTCACAGCTTCGTGGTTCGCAAGCTACGTGCGCAGGGCTGGGACGTCCGGCTGAAGGAAGGCGTCCAGGAGTTCACGCTGACGGCGCCGCCTCCGGGCGAGTATCTGATCGAATGCACGGTGTATTGCGGAGCCAGCCACGACGCCATGAATCTCAAGATGGTGGTCCAGTAGGACAGTTCCCGCTCCTTACGGCAACACCCAACGCATCCGCCCCAGCGCGGGAAGCCTGTCTTGCGTCCATGGGTGGTTCGCCATTCATCTCGCCCGACACCTTCCTGGTGCCGCTGGGTGGACCGCCGGTAGCTTCTGCCGCGAAACGGCGACAATGAAGTTCACGGCGGCCCGCTGACACGTTCGCCACCTCCATTTTTCTGGAACCTTTCCCGCCGCTCCCGCGAATCCTATAGGAAGGCTCGATGAACGAGGAGAACGCCAGCGACGGCGAGTTGCTTGAGCGGATGGTGAGCGGCGACCGCGACGCCTTCGCCGCGCTCTACCGCCGCCGCCAGGCCGGCGTCTATCGCTTCGCTCTCCAGATGAGCGGCTCGGAGGCGCTGGCGGAGGACGTCGTGCAGGAGGTCTTTCTGGCGCTGATCCGCGCCGGAGCCACCTACGATCCGGCCTGCGGGCCGGTAACTGCGTTCCTTTACGGGATCGCGCGGAATCACGTCCGGCGCGGGATGGGACGTGGCTGCCACGGGAGCGCGGACAACGCTCCAGAGCCGCTTGCGGCGGATCACCCGGAGAACGATCTGGCGCGCAGCCAGACGATTGCTTCGGTTCGAGCGGCGGTGCTGGCTCTTCCCGTGCGCTACCGCGAAGTGGTGGTGCTGTGCGAACTGGAAGAGATGGATTGCCGGGAGGCGGCCGACGTTTTGGGGTGCGCGGTCGGAACCGTGAAGTCGCGGCTGCACCGCGCGCGCCGGATGCTCGCGGGACGATTGTTGCCGGCCGGCGCGACTCTGGCTGTTGCTCGTGCCATCAGGCCGGCGAGGTGCGTGCCATGAACTGCGGGGAATTCGAGGCCTTGGTAGGAAACCTGGCCCGCGAGCGTGGGCCGGAGGAGTCCGAGCGCCGCGCCGCGACGGCCCACGCTCGCGAATGCGCGGGTTGCTCGTCGCGGCTGGTGGAGGAGCGGGAACTGGCGGGTCTGCTGGGCCTGTTCGCCGCCAGCGTGGCGCGGCGGGCGGCGCCGCCGCGGGTGGAAGCCGCGTTGCTCGATGCTTTTGCCCGCCAGCACGCTTTGCCGCCCGCGCGACGGCGCTCGTTGGCATTGCCGCTCTGGGCGCTTGTCGCGGCGGCAGCGGTGACGCTCGTTGTAGCGGCGGCGTGGCTCTTGCGGCCGCGGCCGGTCCTGGCGCCGCCCGCGCTTGCGGAGAGCCCGATTTTGGCGCCGGTTCCGGTCCCAGTCGCGGCGCCGGTGGCCCAGCGCGCAACGCAGCCCCGGCGCAGGCGGCCGCCTCGCCGCGAGCTGCCGGCGGCGCAGTTCTATCCGCTGACGCCCGTCGATGCGGGAGCTCAGATTCAGGGCGGAACCATCGTGCGGATCGGGATGCCCCGAAGGGCGTTGGCCTCGTTCGGATGGCCGGTCGATCCGGACGACTCCGGCGGGGCGATCGAGGCGGAAGTAGTTCTTGACGGTGACACCGGCATGGCCCGAGCGATTCGTTTCGTCGGCAGCCGGCAGTGAACGGAAGTCATAACCAGGAGATGATCATGACAACTCGATTGATGCTGGCAGGGGGCGTTACGGCGTTGGCCGCCTTCGCCCAGGTCGTTACCATGTCCACGCAAGCCGGCCCTGGCGCCGGCCCCGGCCCCAACATGATGTTCTATAGCGTCGAGTCTGCGGGCTCCTCGAAGGTGGTCAAAGGAGCTCCGTATTCGGCGCAAATCGTCACCGAACACACACAGACTCTGGCTGACGGGAACACCATCAGCCAGAAGCAGACCGGCCTTCTGTACCGGGACAGCGAGGGCAGGACGCGCCGCGAGCAGGCGCTCGGTGCCATTGGCCCGGTGCCGGCTGGTCCGAATCCGCCGCAGCTCGTTTTCATCACCGATCCGGTCGCCGGCGTGAGCTATGTGCTCGACGACAGCAAGAAGACCGCACATAAGGTCCCGGTTGCACCGGGCATGGCGCAGGGAGCGACGATGATCGCGTCCGGCGTCGGGCAGGCTGGAGGGGTGGTGATGGGTCCCGGGCCGGAGACGGAGATGCGGATCGAAACGCGCGTGCGGGTCAGTGGCGATACCTCCGGTCCACCCCCGGCGCAAGAATCGCTGGGCAGCAAGGAGATCGAGGGAGTCCAGACCGAGGGCACGCGCACCACCATGACGATTCCCGCCGGACAGATCGGCAATGAGCGCCCGCTCGTGACGGTTACCGAGCGTTGGTATTCGCCCCAGTTGCAGGCGACCGTACTGAGCACAACCAAAGATCCGGTGATGGGCGAATCCACCTACCGCCTCACGAACATCAGCTTGTCCGAGCCCGCGGCCTCCTTGTTCGAGGTTCCCGCCGATTACACGCTGACCGAGGGGCCGGTCGTCAAGAAGCAGGTCTACATGACGAAGTAGTTGTGCGAAGATCGTGTGAATGATGAGAGCACTGGCCGCCCTGGCCGCGGCTTCGCTTGGCGCCCACGCCGCCGCCCCGATTCCGGACCTCATGCCCCTGCCGGCGTCGACTTCCTGGGGCGACGGCAAGCTGGCGATCGATTCGACTTTCCGCGTCACGGTGGCCGGTTGCCAGGACTCACGGCTTACGGCCGCCGCCGCCCGCCTTCCCGCGCGGCTCACCCGTCAGACCGGGATTCCGATTCAGCCGGCGGCGGGCGATGCATCTACCGCGACCCTGGCGATCGAGTGCCAGGGGCCGGGCGAGAAGGTGCAATCGCCACGCGAAGACGAATCCTATCGGCTCGATGTCACTCCGCAACAGGCGCGCATCGCGGCCCGCACTCCCGTGGGCGCCTTGCGCGGGATCGAAACTTTTCTCCAGCTCGTGAGCCCCGGACAAGGCGGGTTCGCCGTGCCCGCGCTGCGCATCGACGACAAACCGCGATTCGCCTGGCGAGGCCTGATGATCGACGTCTCGCGTCACTTCCTGCCGGTGGCGGTGATCGAGCGCAACCTCGACGGAATGGCGGCCGTGAAGCTCAACGTGTTTCACTGGCATCTCTCCGACGACCAGGGCTTTCGCGTCGAGAGCCACCGCTTCCCCAAGCTGCAGCAACTGGCTTCCGACGGCCTTTACTACACGCAGGACCAGGTCCGGCACATCATCGCCTACGCCCGCGCCCGCGGCATCCGCGTGGTGCCCGAGTTCGATATGCCCGGCCATTCGACGGCCTGGTTCGCCGCCTATCCGGAACTGGCCAGCGCGCCGGGGCCCTACCACATCGAACGCGGATTCGGCGTGTTCGACCCGTGCATGGACCCCAGCCGCGAAGAGGTCTTCCATTTCCTCGACGCCTTGATCGGTGAGATGGCGGCGCTGTTTCCCGACGAGTACTTCCACACCGGCGGCGACGAGGTCAACGGCAAGGACTGGGACCGCACGCCGCGCATCCGAAGGTTCAAGCGCGCCCGCGGCTTCAAGACCAACGAGGCTCTACAGGCCTATTTCAGCAAGCGCGTCCATGCCATCGTGATGGCGCACGGCAAGAAGGTGATCGGCTGGGACGAGATCCTCGACCCCGCGCTGCCCAAGGGCTCCGTGGTGCAGGCCTGGCGCAACGGGCGCATCCTGGCCGACGCGGCGCGGCGAGGGTATCCGGTGATCCTGTCGAGCGGCTACTACCTGGACCTCATGCAGCCGGCGTCGTTCCACTATGGCGTCGATCCACTAGGCGGCGACACGGCCGGCCTCAGCGCCGCTGAGAAATCCCGCGTCCTCGGCGGAGAAGCCTGCCAGTGGGCCGAGTTGATCGACAGCGAAAACGTCGATTTCCGTATCTGGCCGCGCATGGCGGCCATCGCGGAGCGATTCTGGTCGGGGGCCGACGTGACCGACGTGGGGTCGATGTATCAGCGCCTGGAGTCCGCCAGCGTGCGGCTCGAGTATCTCGGGCTCACCCATCGTTCGGCCCAAGGGACCATGCTGGATCGCATCGCCGGAGACCGGCCCGCGGGCGCGCTCCGGAAGCTTGCCGCGGCCGTCGAGCCGGTAAAGGGCTACGCGCGGCACGCGGAGCGGGACTACAAATCCTCGAAGCCGCTAAACCGCATGGTAGACGCGACGCCTGCCGAGAGCGACGCGGCGCGCGATTTCTCGGGAGCGGTGGATGCACTACTGGCGGGCGATCAATCCCAACGCGAGCCCGTCCGGACGCGGCTCGTCGCATGGCGCGACCAATACGAGGCGCTCAAGCCGGTCTTTGCGGCGTCCTCGCTGGCCGCCGAGCTCGAGCCGCTGTCGCGCGATGTCTCAGCCCTTGCCGCGGCTGGCCTGGAGGCCCTCGATACGCTCCGCTCCGGCCGCCCGGCACCTGCGGGCTGGGACGATCTCCTGCAACGCGCGAAGACACACCGGGCCGAGCTGTTGATCGTCATCCTCGACCCGATCCGGAAGCTGGTGGCGGCGCAGTAGCTGCGCTCCGCGGAGCCAGCACCGAACCGCCGGCCGGCTCCTCAGTGAACCAGGATGTCGTAGGTGGTGGTCCCCGGGACCCGGACCTTGTCGTAAATCGCAAACCACTCTTTGCGGCCGGCGCTGTCGGCGTATGCCTTGAGGGCGGCTTCGTCGCTGAACTCCATGCAAGCGCCGTACTGGCGTACCGCGTCGCCGGACTTCAGCGGGCGGCGGAGCTTGCCGACCCATACGTGCTGCAGGCCCGGAACCTTGCCGGGCAGGGCATCCGAGGCCTTGTAGAAGGCATCCCAGTCGGCGGCCGACGCGGTGTCGATGGCCGTGAAGGCAAAACAGTGCATCAGCTTTCCGTCGGCGGCGCTCATCACGCCGGCGAACAGACATACGGCAAAGACAACGGCAACGATGCGGATCATTCTCTTGTCCCTCCTTATCGCGCTCCGTTACGGAGCAACTGCACTGAACGAAAACCCAATCCGGGCGCCCCAGTAGTGTATGGTTGCAGGCCCGCCCTGAACCTGGTCGCGGAGCTCGAAGCGGAACGCGACGGTGTCGGCGAACCAGTAGTTCACCCCGCCGCCGAAGTTCCCGAGGCTCTTGGCACCGCGCCGGAAGAAGAGCGAATAGCCCCCCGTCACGAACGGGTCCCAGCGCGCCTGCCGCGAGTGCCGAAAATGATAATAGCCGTTGACCGAACCTTCTCCCTGCACGGTGTTGATGTAGTCGTGAGCCAATGCCACCGCGCCTCCTTCAATCCCCAGCGAGACGCCCTTGGCCAGGCCGAGCTCGCCTCCGCCACCCATCTGGAGGGTCAAAGCCGTATGCCCGGGGGTGCTCAAGCCTCCCGGAGCCACGTACCAATAACCGAGCGTCCGCTGTGCCAGGGCCGCGGGCGCCAGACACGCGATCAGAAGAACCGCGGTAAGAGTCAGTTTCATCCTCTTGATGTTCGCACATCAGCACCGAACCGCGACCGTCAGGGAGCGGCCGTCACGGAGCGGACGTACACCCGCTACTCCGCGTCCAGGACCGCGCGCACGCCTCTGCCCAGCGTCTCTGGCGAGAACGGTTTCTGCAACAGCGCCGCTTTGTCCGCTTCGACCCCGCGCTTGAGAATCACATCGTCGCTATAGCCGGTGACGTACAGGATCTTGAGACCGGGGCGGGATTCCGACAGCCGATCGGCTAGCTGGTGGCCGCTCATCTGGGGCATGACGACGTCGGTCAGCAGCAGGTCGATGGAGCGCTCGCTCTCCCAGATCCCCAGCGCCTCCAAGGGACCAGCCGCCTCGAGCACCCGATAGCCGAGCCGGATCAGCATCTCCCCCGCCAGTCTGCGCACGCCCGCGTCATCCTCCACCAGCAGGATCGTCTCGTGGCCCCCGCACAGTTTGGAAGGGCTTGGCGCGGCCTTCTTCCGGTGGGCTACTTTGTCCGTCCGTGGAAAGTAGGCTTCGAACCGCGCGCCCTTGCCGGGCTCCGAATCCACCCAGATCTCACCGCCGCTTTGCTTGACGATTCCGTAGACCGTCGCCAAACCCAGGCCGGTGCCTTTGCCCTTGGCCTTGGTCGTAAAGAACGGCTCGAAAACGTGGCTGCGCGTTTCCGGATCCAGGCCGTGCCCGGTGTCGCAAACCGCCAGCAGGACGTAGCTCCCCGGCGCCAGCGGCGGTGTTCCGGGCGCAGCGGTCACCTCGCGGTTATCGGTGACGATCGACAGCCTGCCCCCCGCGGGCATGGCGTCGCGCGCATTTACGGCCAGATTGACGATGATCTGCTCGATCTGGCCGGGGTCCGCCTCCATCCGCCAGAGACCGGCGCGCAGCAGCAGGCGCAGTTCGATGTCCTCGCGCGTCATGCGCTCGAGCATTCGCGCCACCCTCGTCACCAGGCGGTTCAGATCGAGAACCCGCGGCTGCACCGGCTGGCGCCGGCTGAAGGTCAGGAGTCGCCGGGTGAGAGCCGAGGCGCGCACCGCCGCCTCAACCACGATCTCGATGTCGCGGTGCAGCACACCCTGGCTCTTGTCAATGGATTCCAGCGCTCTTTGGCCGTGGCCGCCAATGATGGTCAGCAGATTGTTGAAGTCGTGCGCGACTTCGCCCGCCAGACGCCCCAGCGCCTCCAGCCGCTGCGAGTGGCGGGACTGCTCCTCCTGAACCTTGCGCATCGTGATGTCCTGGAAATAGACGGCCAGACCCTCCGCGGACGGGTAAGCGTGGACGTCCAGCCACAGGTTCAGCGGAGCGTAAGGAGCGGAAAACTCGATCGCCCGCTGGGAGTCAATGGCGCGCTCGAGTTCCTGGCGAAAGACGGAGCCCGCCAGTTCGGGAAACTCGTCCCATAGTCGCTTGCCTAGCACCTGGTCGCGCTTGCGGCCGACGATCTGCTCGGCTCGTCCGTTGAGGTAGGTGAAGCGCCACCCGCGGTCCACCGCGAAGAAGCCATCGGTGATGCTCTCGAGGATGTTCGCAATGCGGTGGTCCAAGGCCCGCAGCGGTTCTTCCGGCCGCGCGGTGGCCGTCCCGCTCTGTTCCGCCTGCACCGGATCGAAACCGATCTCGGGAGCAACCTCCGTCCCGTCATCGCCGCAAGCCAGAGTCTGGAGCGAGGCGTCGCTCGACGGGCTGCTCGGAATCAGCTCCCCAATGCGCTCGTTCATCGCTCGTCGCGCTCACCGTCCAGCACCAGCCGCACTGAGTGAATCAGCGTGTCGGAGGTGAATGGCTTGTGGAGGAAGGTGGATTCCGAGGCGGTGAGTCCGTGCTTCGCCATCACCTCTTCGGGGTATCCGGACATATAGAGTACCTTGAGGCCCGCGCGCTCGGCAGTCAGCTTGGCGGCAAGTTCGGGGCCGGCCATCGACGGCATGACCACGTCGGTGAGGATCAGGTCGATGGCACTCGCCTGCTGGCGCCAGATGCGGAGCGCATCAGGCCCCGATGCCGCCTCCAGCACACCATAGCCCTGGCGGCTCAGCATCTCCGCTGCCAGCTTGCGTACTTCGGCGTCGTCTTCGACAACCAGGATGGTTTCGGTTCCGGGCCGCGCCGCCGGTCGCCGGCCGCCGGCGCCGCCGGATTTGACGCGCTCCTCGGCCAGGGGGAAATAGATGCGGACCGCGGTGCCGCGGCCGAGCTCGCTGGCGATGACGATCTCTCCGCCGTTCTGCTTCACGATGCCGTAAACGGTGGACAGCCCCAGCCCCGTTCCTTTGCCCTTGCTCTTGGTGGTGAAGAACGGCTCGAACAGATGGCTCTGCGTCTCCGCATCCATCCCCGTGCCCGTGTCGGTCATGGACAGGGCAACGTACTGGCCGGGCTTCAGGCCGTCCCGTGGTTCGGCCTCCTCGGCGATCACGACATACGCCGTCTCCACGGTCAGCTTCCCGCCCTTGGGCATCGCATCCTTGGCGTTGACCGCGACGTTCAGCAGGACCTGCTCGATCTGCGCCGGATCGGCTTTGATGCGCGCCGGATCGGCCTTCAGGAGGGTCACCAGCTCGATGTCTTCGCGGATCACGCGGCGCAGCATCCGGCTGACCCGGGAGATATTCCGGTTCAGATCCAGAACCCTGGGCTCCACCATCTGGCGGCGGCTGAAGGTCAGCAACTGGCGCGTCAGCGTCGAGGCGCGGTCCGAGGCTTCGAGGATGGCTTCGAGGTCTCTCTGCAGGGGGCTCTTCGGATCGAGCGCGTCCCGCACCATCTGGCCGTAGCCGCCAATGACCGTCAGCAGGTTGTTGAAGTCGTGCGCCACGCCGCCGGCCAGCCGCCCCATGGCCTCCATCTTCTGCGCCTGGCGGAGTTGATGCTCGAGCTGCGTGCGCTCGGTGACGTCGTGAAACGTGAGCGCGCCGGCGAGGATGGCGCCCTCGGGGTTGCGGATCGGGGCGGAACTGACCAGCAAGGCGGCGCGGGTTCCGTCCGCGCGCACCACCTCCATCTCCTCGTCCGTGATCACCTCGCCGTTCCGGATGGTGCGCGCGAGCGGGTGCTCGTCGGGCCGGTAGGGCCGCCCGTTCGGCCGGAAGGCCTGGTACTGAAAGTAGTCTTCGATGCCGCCGCCGATGCGGAAAGGCCCGCGAAAAATCGACTCCACCCGGCCGTTGATCAGGACCAGCTTTCCGGACGGCGCCTCCGCCATGATGACGCCCGCGGGCATCTGCTGCAGGACCGTTTCGAGGCGCGCCCGCTCGCTTGCGAGCTGGCTCAGAAGGCGCTCACGGTCCCGCTCAGCGGCCTGGCGGTCGGTGATATCCTCGACGGTTCGCACCGCACCGCCGAACGCGCCATCGCCATCCAGAAGCGGGTACACCTCCACGCGAAATGCCCGTCCCCCGGCCTCGAACTCCGCGAATTGCCAGCACAGGCTTCGCCGTGCGCGGTCGAATGGCAGGCCTTCTTCCGATTCGGTTATGCCGGGTCCCACTTCGAGGTAGTGCTTCCCAATCAGCTCCTCTTCTGGTTTTCCGACCAGTTCGCATAGCGCGCGGTTCACCTGCTGGATGATGCCGGATGCGTCGAGCATGAGCGCGCCACAGCCGACAGCCTCGAGCGCCGCCTGGCATGTGCGGCCGGGGTCGTCTTCGCGCTGCTCGGCGCACCGCGCGCGAACCAACGCTCGGGCGACCGCAATCAGCGCGCCCGGTTCGGCCGGATTCGTCAGGCATGCATCCGCCGCGCTTTCGGGGGCCGAATGCCGCGCATGCGGCCGGTGAAGCTGCAGGATCGGAATGTGCCGGGTCAGCGGGTCGTGCCTGAACCCTGGGCAAAGAGCCGCGTTGTGCAGAACGATCAGGTCGGGCGCTTCGGCCGAAGAGGTCTCTTGGACCGAGAAGCCGTCCCGCTCGAAGATCCGCCGCAATTCGGCCCGCTCCCCGGCGTCACCATCGGCGAGGAGAATGGTTGCTGCTGTGCCTTTGCCGGTACGAGCCATGGGGGGACGCTAAGCGGGTCCATTGTACCGCGCCGTGGGACGCCGCGTCGCTCGCCAGTCACTTGGCCAGCTTATCTTCCAGTTCCGCCCACCGCGCGTATAAACCCTCGACACTCCGCTGGGCCTTTTGCAGCTCTTCATAGGCCTCGGTCAATCGCCGCGCGTCCGATGTGGCTTCCTGCATTTCGCGCTGGCGCGCAGCCAGCTCGCGCTCCGCCTCCAGGATCTTCGCTTCCATAGCATCCCATTCGCGCTGTTCCAGGTAGGCCAGCTTCCTCCGGGGCCCCTCTTCCTGTGCCGGCGTCAGGCGCGGTTCCTTAGCCGCCGGCGTCTGCGCAGCCGCATCGCTTCGCGATGCCTCCCACTGCGAGTAGTCGGCGAAGACTCCTCCCTCGCCTCCGTCCAGGCCGATCACCACGGTGGACACGCGGTCGAGCAGATACCGATCGTGGCTTACCAGGACGATGGCGCCCGAGAACTCGAGCAAGCTGTCCTCCAACACCTCCAGGGTCGGGATGTCCAGATCGTTGGTCGGTTCGTCGAGCAGAAGGACGTCCGCCGTTTCGAGCATCAGCCGCGCAATCATGGCGCGTGCCCGCTCGCCGCCCGAGAATCGCGACATCGGCATTTCGAGCGCCTCATCGCGGAAGAGGAAGCGCTTGGCCCACCCCGCCACGTGAATGGGACGTCCGCGGTAAATCACCGAGTCGCCCTCCGGACACAAAGTGCGGCGCAGGCTGAGTTCCAGATCGAGATGCGCGCCGCGGTCTTGCGCGAAGCTCACGATTTGCAGCCGGTCCGCCCGCTGGACGGTTCCTTCGTCGGGCTCCAGCTCGCCTCGCAGGATCTTGAGCAGCGTCGTCTTCCCGCTCCCGTTCGCCCCCACCAGACCGATGCGAACGCCCGGCGCAAGAGTCAGGTTCAAATTCTGAAACAGCCGGCGCCCGCCCAGCGTCTTTCCGATGCCTTCGGCCTCGATCAGGCGCTTGGTCTGTCGATCGGAGGCCGTGAAATCGATCTTCGCCGTCGCCGTGCGGTTGCGCGCCGTGACGGCCGAGAGTTCCTGGATCAACCGTCCCGCGGCGTCGATACGCGCGCGCGACTTGCCGGTTCGGGCTTTGGGTCCTCGTCGCAGCCACTCCACCTCGCGGCGCACCTTCGTCGCCAGCGAGTCCTGCTGCTTGGCTTGCGTTTCGAGGAACTCTTCTCGCCGCTCCAGGAACTCGCTGTAGTTCCCCTTCACCTGGAACGCGCTCTGCGGATAGACCGGGTTGACCTCCACCATTTGTGTAGCGACGTTCTCGAGAAAGTAGCGGTCGTGGGTGACCACGAGGCAGGCGTTGGCGGTCCGGATCGCGCCTTCGAGCCACAGGATGCCTTCAAGGTCGAGGTGATTGGTCGGCTCGTCCAGAAGCAGAACGTCCGGCGATGTCACCAGCGCGGCGGCAATCGCGAGGCGCTTCCTCCATCCGCCGGAGAGCGCCGCGGCCGGTGTTGCGGGGTTGTCGAACCCGGCCCGCCCGAGTATCATCTCTTTCCGAGCGGTCTTCTCCTGTTCCTCCAGGGGCAGCCCCGCCAGCGCCGCCGTGAGCACGGAACCGACGGTATCCTCCGGCTCGAACACCGAATCCTGGGGGACGTAGGCAATCCTGGTCAGCTTTCGCAGCGCCCGCACGCCGGCACTTGGCGCCTCACGCCCGGCGAGAATCTCGAGCAAGGTGGTCTTGCCGCTGCCGTTCGGACCGATCAAACCGGTCCGGTCGCCTTCCGAGAGGCTCAGCGAAAGATTCTCGAACAGGACCCGCGAGCCAAACGACTTCCCGAGGGCGGCGACACTGAGTAGAACGGCCATGCCCTTCCAGCATGGCACTGAGCCGCGCTGTCGCGACAGCGGCCCGGTTGCGCACCCAGTCGCACCCAGTCGCGACTTGACAGCTCCCGGCCAGGCCGATATTCTGGGTCCTTCGACTTTATCGTTAACTACTATGCCTGACGCCAATCTCCCCATCGAACGACAGCTTCAACCGCATGACCTGATCGTCATCGCCGGCGCCGGAGGTTTTGTCGCCGGAGCACTGACCCGCCGCTTCCACAACCTCGGCTTCACGCGTATCCGGGCCATCGACCGCAAGCCGCTCAAAGAGTGGTACCAGCGCGTCCCCGGCGTCGAATGCCTCTCCATAGACCTGAGCGAGAAGCAGAATGCCATTCGCGCCGTGGAGGGCGCGGTGGAAGTCTACAACCTCGCCGCCGACATGGGCGGGATGGGCTTCATCGAACGCTTCCGTGTGGAATGCCTGCGCAGCGTCCTGATCAACACGCACCTGATCGATGCGGCCTGGCGGGCTGGCACCGAGCGCTACTTCTTCTCCTCCTCGGCGTGCGCTTACAACACCAACCTGCAGAAGGATCCCAACGTCACCGCGCTGAAAGAGTCCGACGCCTATCCCGCCATGGCCGAGCGCGGCTACGGCTGGGAGAAGCTGATCTCGGAGATGTTCTGCGAGGAGTATTGGGCGGAACGCGGCCTCGAAACGCACTTTGCCCGCTTCCACAACATCTACGGCCCCCACGGCACCTGGTTCGGAGGCCGCGAGAAGGCGCCCGCGGCCATCAGCCGCAAGGTGCTCGAAGCCATCGACTCGGGCAAACACTCGATCGACATCTGGGGCGACGGCTCGCAGACGCGCAGCTTCTGCTTCATCGACGACTGCGTCGAGGGCATCGATCGCATCATGCACTCGAAGGAGCTCATCGCCACCCCGATCAACCTCGGATCGAGCGAGCTCATTTCGGTCAACGATCTGGTGAGCATGGTGGAAGACATCGCGGGGATTCATCTGGAGCGTACCTACGATCTGGATGCGCCCAAGGGCGTGGGCGGGCGCAATAGCGACAACACGTTTATCCAGCAGGTCCTGCATTGGGAACCGCGGACTCCTCTGCGCACCGGCATGGAGAAGACCTACGCCTGGATCGCGCAGCAGTACGCGGATCGCAAGGCCGGCAAGCGCGTGGTCACCGACTGATGTTGCGCGAGCTGTGGGGCGGACCCCTTGGTCCGCACGCCTCGACATTCGTGTGGAGGCCGGTTTTCGCGTCGAGAAGAGTCTCGACGCTGCAGACTAAGAGTCTGCGCCACGGGCTAAACTTAACGCCTATGCCTGGTCCGCACGGGTCCCCCTGGACCCGCTCGGCACGACAGGCAGGCCGACGGGGAGGACTCGCATGAAGCGGCTGATCGGCAACATCCCGCATCGTCTGGCGCTGGCCGGAGGCTGGATCGACCAGCCGTTCGTTTCCAGGCTCAACCCCGTGCCGCCCGGTTCGATGGTCGTGGTCGGTCTCGAACCGGACCGCTGGTTCATGGAGCGCGCCGGGATCGCCAGCGGCACCCGCCGCGTGGCATCGAGCCTGTGGAGCGGCATGCTGCCGGATAGGTCCACGGAAGAGCTCGTCCGCGAGTTGTACCGGGCGGAGAACGAAAGCCAGCCCGAGCCCTCGGGATCCCAGGATATGATCGGTCTGATCTGTCCCGGGGTGAACCGGCTGGATTACGACGCATCGTGCGAGGGAGGGCTGTTCCCGGCGCACATCGAGTCCAACTGCGATCCGGCGATTGCGCGCTGGCTCGAGCGGGTCCTCCAACTGGTGGCCGTCAATCAGCGGCCCGCGGGCTACAACCCGCTGGGGATCAAGAACCTCGATCCGGAGTGGATCCGGCGCCTGGGCGAAACGGGCAAGAGCTGCTATGCGGCCATCCTGCGGCGGGACATCCGTGCGCTGGCGGATTCCATGAACCTGTGCATGGAGTGTTGGGAGGCCATCCTGCCGCAGACCGTGCGGCATCCGAGCATCGGCATCGACCTGAAAGGCATCCTGGCGAACTTCCAGTCCCGTTACCCCGGCGCGATGTACTCGGGATGCGGAGGCGGCTATTTGATGGTGGTCGCCGAAGAGGACGTTCCCGGTGCTTTCCGGGTGAGAATCAGAACAGAATAGCGGGGGAGGAACATGCTCAAGACCGGCATCCTGAATCCGGCCATCAATTCGCTGCTCAGCCGGGTCCGGCACACCAATACGCTCGTGATTGCGGACCGCGGGTTTCCCTTCTGGCCCCAAATCGAGACCGTGGATATCTCGCTGATTGACGGCATCCCGCGGGTTCTCGAGGTGCTGGCCGCCATCCGTGCGAACTTCGTGGTGGGAAGAGTGTTCGCGGCGGAAGAGTTCCGCGCATCGAACGACGCGGCTACCCAGGCGCGGCTGGAGCAGGCCCTGGCGGGGGTGCCGCTGGTGTATGAGCCGCACGTGGAATTCAAGAAGCGGGTTCCGCAAGCGATCGGCTTGATCCGAACCGGCGACACCGTCCAGTACGCCAACCTGATTCTGGAGTCGGCATAGAGGCTTTTCGTGGCGCAGGCACGCTGCCGGCAAACTGCGGCAAGGAGCAGAGACATGAACAACGCGCGACCGCACTTTCTCTTTCTGGCCCTGCTCGTGGCGGCGGCCAGCGCTTCGGCACAAACCTACGAGCAGAAGGTCCAAGCCGCCGTGCGGGAGGTCGACCAGGTGGCCGCTGCCGGCCCATTCCAGCCCAACTGGGACTCCCTGCAGGAATACCAACTGCCGGACTGGTATCGGGACGCGAAGTTCGGCGTCTTCATTCACTGGGGCGTCTATTCGGTCCCGGCCTTCGGCTCGGAGTGGTATCCGCGGCTGATGTACCAACAGGGGACGCCGGAGTTCGAGCACCATGTGGCCACCTACGGCCCGCAGAACAAGTTCGGCTACAAGGACTTCCTTCCGATGTTCCACGCCGAAAAGTTTGACGCGGCGCGCTGGGCGGAGCTGTTCCGCCGCTCGGGCGCGAAGTATGTGGTCCCGGTGGCCGAGCACCACGACGGCTTCCCGATGTACGACTGCAGCTTCACGGACTGGAGCGCGGCGAAGATGGGCCCGAAGCGCGACATCGTCGGTGAGCTGGCCGTGGCCGTGCGTAAAGAAGGGTTGCACTTCGGGGCATCGTCGCATCGCATCGAGCATTGGTTCTTCATGGAGGGCGGCCGCAAGTTCGACTCCGATGTTCGGGATCCGAGGTTCGAGGCCTTCTACGGGCCGGCCCAACCGGAGAAGACCGCGGACGGCAAGGAGAATCCGCCCAGCGAAGCGCACATGCGCGACTGGCTGGCGCGCACCTCCGAGATCGTCGACAAGTACAAACCGGAGCTGGTTTGGTTCGACTGGTGGATCGAACAGCCCGTCATGCAGCCCTATCTGCAGAAGTTCGCCGCCTTCTACTACAACCGCGCGAAGCAGTGGAAGAGCCCGGGCGTGGTCATCAACTACAAGAACGCTTCGTTCCCGGATCGGACCGCCGTGCTGGACATCGAACGCGGAAAGCTCGACAAGACCCGCGACCTGTTCTGGCAGACCGACACATCGGTGAGCGAGAAGAGCTGGGGCTACATCGAGAACGACAAGTTCCGGACTCCGGGTTCGATCGTCAGCGACCTGGTGGACATCGTCAGCAAGAACGGCTGCTTGCTGCTGAACATCGGGCCGCGCGCGGATGGCACGATTCCGCAAGAGGTGCAGGACATCCTGCTCGCGGTGGGCGGTTGGCTCGACGTAAATGGGGAAGCGATTTACGGCACCCGCCCCTGGAAGATCTTCGGCGAAGGACCCACCGAGGTAGTCGGCGGCGCGTTCAAAGATACCGCTTCCAAGCCCTTCACGGGCGAGGATCTTCGTTTCACTACCAAAGGCACGACCCTGTATG
>Ga0265314_10003375_pt1 | contig 15478 bp, 7 predicted proteins | sample 4126metaG_FD_203106 | JGI IMG/M metagenome (GOLD analysis project Ga0265314, IMG submission 203106) | Rhizosphere microbial communities from Carex aquatilis grown in University of Washington, Seatle, WA, United States - 4-1-26 metaG | ecosystem: Host-associated > Plants > Roots > Rhizosphere >... | reverse complement strand
GGATTGTACGAATTGCTTGCCGCAGTTTTTAGCGGAGCGCCGCCGCAACCTACGCCAATGGTGAGCACAAGCTATGCAGGTACGAGCGAGCATTCAGGCGCAACGCTGCCGTTTCGTGACTATCGACGTGCAGCCGAAGAAGATTGCGCATCTGGACGCTACGGACAGTGTGCCAATCGATTGAAGAACGACCCTGCGAAGGGGAGCGCCGACAGCTTGCTGTTGCTGGCTACTTGTTCCTTCCTGACAGGGGACTACGAGCTTTCGGCAAATGCGAGCGCTGCCTTTTTGGCGATGTCGCCGCATTCCCTGCAAGCGCTCTATTGGTCGATCAAGGCGAATGAACGGCTGGCATTCGAATCGTTAGCGAAATTTCAGCAACTGGAGCCAAACTCGGCGAAGAGCGACATCCTTCTCGGAGATATCTATCGCCAGCAGCACCGCTACGAGGATGCGCAAGTCGAATACGAGCGGGCATTGGCGAAGTCGCCAAACGACGTTGCCGCGCTTCTAGGGCTAGCCAATGCATATTTCGGCAACGCAAATGTCGAAAAGACTGTCGAGATAGTTCAGACGGCGCTTCGGAAAAGCCCTGACGATCCGGAATTGAATCTGTTGATGAGTGAAGCACTGGTGTCGCGTCACGATTTCGTCAATGCCATGCCGTTTCTGGAGAAGAGCCTCGGTGTAAAGCCGCAGGCGCTCCCGCATGTCCATGCGTTGCTTGGTGAAGCGGAGTTACTTGGAGGTGTGGGCACGACGCAGGATGCAATCAACCACCTGAAACTGGGCCTGGAGAGCGATGAGGATGGCAGTGTCCACTATCAATTGTCTCGCGCTTATCTCAAGATCGGCGACGCGAAGAATGCCTCCGCGGCAATCGAGCAGATGAAAGCAATCCAGCGGCAGCGCCGCCAGAGAGCGGCCACTGCGGTCGGGGATTCTGCCCTTCCCAATGACGGAAACGATCAACAATGACATCGAGGACATCCGGAGACAAAAGATGATGCGTTCGTTTGTGAAGGCGGTCGCTGTATGTTTTGTCGGTTTGATTCTGTTGGCGACCGCGGCGGCGCAGCAGCCGGCGGACCCGTGCGCCGCTCTCAAGGAAAATCAGAAAGAAATGGGATCGAGCTTGCGCGATTGGCCCAATCTGGCCAAGTACCGCGACGACGATACAAAGCTTGGCGCGCCCGCGAAGGGGGAATCGAGAGTGGTGTTTCTGGGTGATTCCATCACGGAGTTCTGGACGCTGGCGGACTCTTTCCCCGGCAAGCCTTATGTAAATCGTGGAATTAGCGGGCAAACCACACCGCAGATTCTACTGCGCTTTCGCCAAGACGTGATCGCATTGAAACCGGGCGTGGTGGTGATTCTCGCCGGCACCAACGATATCGCGGAAAACACCGGTCCTATGACGCTCGAGGCGATCGAAGACAATCTGATGTCGATGGTAGACGTGGCGAAGCGAAGTGGAATCCGCGTGGTTCTTTCTTCCCTCGTGCCCGCTTTCCAGTATCCGTGGAAACCGGAGTTGGCGCCGGTGGAGAAGATTCACGCTTTAAATGATTGGATAAAAGACTACGCCGCGAAGGAAGGGTTAATATTCCTCGACTACTATTCGTCCATGGCGAACGAAAAGCGTGGTTTGAAGGCGGAACTCTCCGACGACGGCGTCCATCCGAACAAGACCGGCTATGCCGTCATGGTGCCTCTGGCAGAGAAAGCGATCGCTACGGCGCTCGGCAAGCACTGAAAGTGTCCCCTATGCGAAACAGGCCAGCGCTGGTTGTTGTGTCGAGGCTTCTGATTCCTGTGCTTCCCCTGGCCGCACCTCGCGGATGGGCGCAGACGTCTCCGCAGCAAATGAGTGGCATGGCCACGGGCACACCTTCCAAGGCTGTTTATGATTTGCAAAACCGGCCCATCACCGCTGGCGGTTTCGTAAAAGCGGGCCCTGTCGTTTTTATGAACGTCGCCGAGCAGGCGGGCCTTACGCAATGGCACCACACCGCGGGCACTACGGAAAAGAAATTCATTGTGGAAGCCAAAGGTCCCGGAGTTGCTTTGCTGGATTACGACAACGACGGCTGGCTGGATATTTATTTGGTGAATGGCTCGACCTACAAGGCCTTGGACGGCACGGAAACGCCACCCCATGCCGCGCTCTTCCATAACAATCATGATGGAACGTTCACAAACGTGGCGGCGAAAGCCGGAGTGACCAATGACCGTTGGGGTTACGGAGTGGTGGTGGGCGACTTCGACAACGACGGATGGTCGGACATCTACGTCACGAATTATGGGAAGAACCGGCTCTATCACAACAACCACGACGGAACTTTCACCGATGTGGCCGAGAAAGCTGGAGTAGCGCTGGGCACATGGTCGACGGGAGCAACGTTCGGCGACTACGATGGCGACGGCCGTCTGGACCTGTTTGTCGCAGGCTACCTGAAATTTGACCGCAAGAGTCTCCCCATCGCCGATGGCAAAGAGGCGGGATCTGCCATGTGCGCGTTTCGCGGCACCCCAGTGATGTGTGGTCCTCGCGGGCTTACAGGCGAGCAGGACCATCTGTTTCACAACAACGGAGATGGCACGTTCACCGACGTCAGCAAGAAGTTGGGCGTCGACGATCCCAAAGGGTTTTACGGCCTCGGGGCGCTATTTGTGGATGTGAACAACGACGGCAAGCCCGATCTGGTGGTGGCGAATGACACGTCGCCGAACTATCTCTACATCAACAAGGGAAACGGAACGTTTGAGGACGATAGCTACTCGAGTGGCTTCGCTCTGAATTCGGAAGGCCGCGAGGTGGCGAACATGGGCCTGGCCGCGGGGGATTACGAAAACAACGGGCACATGGATCTGGTGAGCACCACTTTCTCCGACGATTACGATGTAGTTTTCCGGAATGACGGCAAGGGAAATTTCGAGGATGTGAGCTATGAGGTCGGGGTCGCGCTGCCCACGATCCCTTTCGTTGGTTTTGCCGACGGGTTTCTGGACTACGACAATGATGGCTGGAAGGACCTGCTGTTCGTCAACGGCCACGTCTTTCCAACGGTGGATCAGCATCCCGAGTGGGGGACGACCTATGCCGAGCGTCCGCTGCTGTTTCACAACCTCAAGAACGGAAAGTTCGAGCTCGTGCCCGCAGTGGAAGGTACGGGACTTGCAGTGGTGAGCGTCGGGCGCGGTGCGGCTTTCGGGGACATTTTCAATGACGGCAAGATCGGTGTGGTGATCAACAACATGGATGGGGTTCCGGTCCTACTGCGCAACGTGAACCCGAATCACCACCACTGGGTGGAACTGCAGCTCATCGGGGGCGAGAAAAGTCCGCGCGATGCGGTGGGCGCAACCGTCTACCTGACTGCGGGAGGTATCCGCCAGCGTGGAGACGTGCTGAGCGGCGGCAGCTACCTCTCGTCCAACGATTTCCGCGTGCATTTTGGCCTGGGCGATGCCACGGCAGTGGAGAGTGTAGAGATCCACTGGCCGAGTGGTACGAAAGAATCGATACGGTTGCCGGCGGCGGATCGCATCTACACTATCATCGAAGGCAAAGGCGTGACGTCTGCTCGGTGTGGAGTCGGGCTTTGCCCCGCGGATCCCGACAAGTCCGTGCCCTGACCTGGTACGCGGGAACGGCCGCCAGTTGTCGCGGCGTATGCACGACAATCAACCGGCCTGGATAACACATTCCAAGAAGGAGAGGACATGGAAGTCGGCAAGAAGCGTGAAGGCTTCGATCTTGATCGTCGCGAATTCATGCGCCTCCTGCTAATAAGTTCGGGAGCCGCATTGAGTTCTGCCCCTCTCTTTGGCACAGCGAACGCATCGTCGCCCTCTCCCTCACCTGCGTATGCAAAATTCCATGCGCTGCCGCCCGGGGCCGTTCAACCCGAAGGCTGGTTGCGCATCCATTTGGAAAAGCAGGTACAACAGCTTGGTTCGCAGTTGCCGCATGTTTCATGGCCCTTCACCGAGGCTTATTGGGCGGGAGAAGAACAGGCGGAATCGTGGTGGCCATGGGAGCAGCGCGCCTATTGGATCGATGGAGCCACTCGCCTTTCCCTCGTGCTGAATGACGAGCAACTGATGCACCAGGTGCGCGAGTCGATCGACTATACGCTCGCGCATCCCGCGGAGGACCAATATCTTGGGCCCCGAAATTTCAGCGATCCTAAAGGTGACTTTCATCGCTGGCCCCATACCATCTTCTTTCGCGCCCTAATGGCCCTTTCTGATGCGCAGCAACGAAGCGACATCGCCGAGGCCATGCGACGTCACTATCTTTTCGACAAAGCCTCCTATGCTGAACCAACACGCAACATTACAAACGTAGAGACGATTCTCTGGTGTTACGGCCAAACCGGCGACCCAAAACTACTGGCACTTGCCGAAAATGCATGGCGCGGCTATTTGAAAGTCGCCGGAGAAGAGGAGCATGGCGATCTGTCGGAACTCCGGGTGTTTGCCGCAACTCCGATCGCCTCCCATGGTGTTACGCACATTGAAATCGCCAAGCAGCCAGCGATCCTGTATATGCACACCGGCAATCAGGATTATCTAAAGTTTGCCCTCGCTGCCCAGCGTCGCATCTTCGATCATCACATGCTGATTGACGGCGTGCCCTCAACCAGCGAGGTATACCGAACGCGGACTTCGCTCGACTCCCACGAGACCTGCGATATCACGGATCACGCCTGGTCTTGGGGCTATCTGTTGATGGCCACCGGCGATGGCCTCTGGGCCGATCGTGTCGAGCGTGCCTGCCTGAACGCCGGCATGGGCGCAATCAAGAAGGATTGGAAGGCTCTGCAATACTTCTCCTGCCCAAATCAATTCCTTGCCACGGTCAATTCCGATCATAACGTCATGATTCACGGCGGACGGATGATGGCCTTTCAGCCCAATCCTGGCCAAAATACCGCATGTTGTGGGGGGAATGTGCATCGCTTATTCCCGAACTATGTCATTCGCATGTGGATGAAAAACGCGAACAATGGCGTGGCGGCAACTCTCTACGGCCCCTCCCGACTGAAAACGTCAGTCGGAAAGGACCATCGGCAAATCGAGATTGTGCAAGAGACCGATTATCCATTTGGCGAGCGGATCGACTTCACAATCCGAACCAAACAGGCGGTCGAGTTCCCGCTCTCGTTCAGAATTCCAGAATGGTGCGCTGGCCCAGGGCTCTCAATCAACGGAAAGCCTGTCAATCTTCCGCTAGTCAAACGCGGTTTTGTCGAACTGCAACGCGAGTTCAAGCCGAACGACAAGATCTCGCTGACTTTGCCGATGAAGTTCGCCACGAGTCGTTGGCCGCAGCGTGGCATAGCAGTCGAACACGGTCCCTTGGTGTACTCGTTGGCAATTAAGGAGAAATGGACTTCGGTCGTAGAGCCGAAGTATTCAACCACGGAGTTCCCTGGCTGGAGCGTGACGCCCGCCAGTGCGTGGAACTACGCATTGAGCGCAAGCCCAGAAACGCAAGCGGTGCACGCCACTCTCGAACGGAAGGCGATGACACCAGATCCCTGGACAGATCCCCCGGTTAGTGTGACCGTTGCTGCCAGGAAAGTAGAGGACTGGCAGCTGCAGAAAAACCCCGATAATCCGGACCAGCAGTTCACTCCACCACTTCCAGATCTCAACACTGTCCAGGTGAGCAAGAGCGTCGAACGATTGAGCCTTACGCCCTATGGCTCGACTCATCTGAGGTTGACCATCTTCCCCGAACTCTCAAAGGGCGACAAAGACTTCGACCGGTAGACTCCGCGAGGTCGCTACCACGGCTGTCCGAAACAACGGATAACCTCGCCTGGGGATATTCAACGTGCTCATATGACGGGGTGATGGGTGCGATCCGTGCGGGCACTCCTTACGGTAAGTTGTCTGACATTTCTCTGTAAATTCCCCTTTATCTAAACGGCGGCTTCCAACAGCATTGCGCATTCGACCGGAACAGGCATGGGCGACATGCTCGACGTGCCTGTAGAGCTTCGGCGGGCAGGGCAAACGGTAACGTAAGAGATAGGCGAGACAATCGACGACGCCAAGAACCAAGGAGTACCCACAATGGATACAATCAAGCGCTTACTTCGTTTGGCAATTGTCTGTCAAATGATTGCGTTTGCGGCAAATGCGGCATGGTCGCAAACAACTGCAGTAAGAGCCAACGATTTCCTCAACACCATCGGCGTAAATACTGGCATTTGTTATGGCAGCGATAGCGCAACGACGGATGCCACCCTCATAAAACAATTTGGCATCCGAGAAGTTCGGGACGACGATAACGATGATCCTAGCTGCACATCGCTCTTTATTTCGGTTTATCAGTCGACCGGCGCTCGATTCGCTATCGTTCCGTCCCAATCCGTGGGCCAAAGCGACATAACGACTTACCTCAGCGACATGACAACGTTAGCGAATGCTGGGGCTTTGCTGGCTCTGGAAGGTCCGAATGAGCCATACTATCAGCCCGTTGGCTGGAACGGCGCGACATCCAGCAATACCAGTTCGCCTTACTGGACGCCGGTGGCGGATTTCCAACAGGCTCTTTACAGCCAAGCTAAAAGCAACTCCACGTTAAAAAGCTATCCGGTTTGGGATGTGACGCTCGGTGGATGGGAGTCGAACGACGTCGGACTCCAATGGTTGACCATTCCCAGTAATCCCCCGGATGCTAGCACGCTTGTGATGCCCGTTGGCACAGAATACGCCGATTACGCGAATGTACACAACTACACCAGCGAAGCGTGTTGGCTTGTTTACCCCACATTCCCTGTGGCTAACATGATGTGGGACCAAGAGAGCACGACTGAGACGTTGGAAGCCGATGCCTGCGTTCTCGGACTGTACTTAGACTATGGATATACTCTGACGGCAAACTATACCTTAAACTACCCTGGTTATACTGCCAGTCAGCTAACGACGCTGCCCAAAGTCAGCACGGAAACCGGATTTCAAGAAGAGAACTCCTCACCTCCGTTCAATCTAACCGACGATCAAATCGGCAGATTGTACCTGGATCTCTTTCTGGATGCGGAAAAGAATGGATGGAGTTACACCTTCCTCTACGAACTGCATGATTCGGGCGACGGTTATGGCCTTGTGAGCAGCAGCTACGCTGTGAGAACGCAGGGGACCTACCTGCAAAATTTCACAACGATTCTGGCGGACACTTCCTCCAATTTCACGGCTGGGACGCTCAGTTACTCGGTTGCGAGCGAGCCGGCAACGGTGCACGATTTGCTCCTGCAAAAGAGCAATGGGACGTTCTACATTGCGGTGTGGGATGAACAGGTGCCCGGCTCCGGTACCACGGACACGGTCACCGTAAACCTGGGCGGCACCTATAACGTGTCGGAATTCGACCCCACGGTAGGCACATCGGCCACTACGACACTTACGGGCGTTTCCACGGTGTCATTGACTTTGTCGTTGTCTCCGATACTGCTCCAACTCAGCAGTGCAACTATTCCCGCGGCGCCGGTTGCGGCGGCGGCCACGTCCGTCACCAGTACGGGCTTCACGGCCAACTGGGGGGCTTCGTCGGGCGCCACCGGCTACTACCTGGATGTCTCCACCAGTAGCAGCTTCAGTTCGTTTGTGAGCGGGTATAACAACCTGAGCGTGGGCAATGTCACGAGTCGCGCCGTAACCGGGCTGACGGCCAGCACGACGTATTACTACCGCGTGCGCGCCAGCAATTCGGCCGGCACCAGCGGTAACTCCAACACGATCACCGTCACGACTACAGTGGCCATTCCCCCGGCACCGGTTGCATCGGCGGCTACGTCCATCACCAGCACGGGCTTCACGGCCAACTGGGCAGCTTCGTCGGGCGCAACCGGCTACTACCTGGATGTCTCCACCAGTAGCACCTTCAGTTCGTTCGTGAGCGGCTACAACAATCTGAGCGTGGGCAACGCCACCAGTTCCACCGTAAGCGGTCTGACGGCCGGTACTACGTATTACTATCGAGTACGCGCCAGCAACTCGGCCGGCACGAGCGGCAACTCCAACACGATCACAGTCACGACCACTGGGGGAACTGCGCCCGCAGCGCCGGTTGCGGCGGCGGCTACGTCCGTCACCAGCACGGGCTTCACGGCCAACTGGGCGGCATCGTCGGGCGCCACTGGCTACTACCTGGATGTTTCCACTAGTAGCAGCTTCAGTTCGTTTGTGAGCGGGTATAACAACCTGAGCGTGGGCAATGTCACTAGCCGCGCGGTAAGCGGACTGACGGCCAGCACCACGTACTACTACCGAGTGCGTGCCAGCAATTCAGCGGGAACCAGCGGCAACTCCAACACGATCACAGTTAACACCTCCGGGACTGTACCGGCTGCGCCGGTTGCGGCGGCAGCCACGTCCATCACTAGCACAGGCTTCACGGCCAACTGGGCAGCCTCGACGGGCGCAACCGGATACTACCTGGATGTCTCCACCAACAGCAGTTTCAGTTCGTTTGTGAGCGGCTACAACAACCTGAGCGTGGGTAATGTCACTAGCCGCGCGGTAAGCGGACTGACGGCCAGCACCACGTACTACTACCGAGTGCGTGCCAGCAATTCAGCGGGAACCAGCGGCAACTCCAACACGATCACAGTTACCACCTCTTCGAGCGGCGGGTCCTTACCCAGCCCATGGGTGACGCAGGATATCGGCGCCACAGGTACGGCGGATAGCGCCAGCTACAGCAACGGCATATTCACCATCAGTGGCGGCAACGGGGACATGTATGGAACGAGCGACAACTTCCGCTACGTGGATGAAGCCACCAGCGGCAATTGGACCATAGTGGCCGACGTGACCAGTATATCGGACGTCGACGGGTGGGGTAAGGCAGGGGTGATGATCCGCGCCAGCACGGCGGCAAATGCCGTGTATGCGGGCATCTTTGTGACTGCGGGCGATGGAATTGCATTCCAATATCGGACGAAAGCCGGCGGTTCCACTACGGCCGTGTCCGCGAACGACTATGGAGTGTATTGGGTGAAGATGGTCCAATCCGGAAGCTCGTTCAGCGGATATTATTCGACGAACGGGACAACTTGGACGCAGGTGGGCTCAACCGTGACGATCACTGCAATGCCAGGCAGCGCCACCGCTGGCATGGCCGTTTCAAGCGACACGGCTGGCGATCTCTGCACGGCCACTTTCAGCAACGTGACGTCGAACTAAGTGGCAACTCGGCGCCGCCGGCTGCGACAAGGCTGGCGGCGCTAAAGTCTAACAGCTCGGGAACCCTTCACAGTCCAACCAAGTTATCCTTTCGGGTCGACGGGGAACGGCGGGTGGAGAGGTCACTTGCAATTAAGCGACAAGCTGTCAGCGATGTTTCAACTGGGGTGCGTAGTCGTCGATTGGGTGGCAGCATGGCAAGCCGCGGCTTCGGTTGCGGTCTTTTTCCGGACGTGAACTACAATTCCTGCCGAGGTTCGTCATGACCCGCAGCGCCGGGGTGCGTCCATTTACCGCGATCAGCTACCTTGAGGGTCTCGCCCAGTATCTCGGCAAAGATACCACCGTGTATTACGAGCGGGGAATTCCATCGCTCGGCGAGATGGCCGACGCTACCGTTTTTGCCAGTGACGAAGCCGGTGCGCATACCGCATTTTCCTACTACGACACCGTCAACCATGAGCGGACAGCTGACCAAGGCAATTTCAGCATTAAGGTTGGACACTCTGCCGGACAAATTGACCTGACAGGCTCAGTCACACGATCAATCCCGTGACCTCAGGCCGAACTGGCCGCAACTGTTCACTTGTTAGCAAGTTGGCAAACTTTTTGGTACAAGGCTCTTCCAAGGGCACAGCTTACCGTAAGTAGTCTGAGGTTTCTCTGTGAATTCCCATTAGCGGGTGCGATTTCGCAGTGCATCATCGGCATTTGGGAGCAAAAGCTCGATGATCACGAGAAGAAAGTTTTGCAGGGCGATTTCCTTGCTACCGATGGCCGGCCTGTTTCGCTCCGCGGATTTGGTAGGCCAATCAGCAGCGTACTCACCTGAGGCATCCGCTGCCGAACCGGAGAATCTGACGCAGTTTGTCAAAATCGCCATCGGCACAGGCGGACACGGGCATACCTATCCTGGCGCGACCGTACCCTTCGGCATGGTGCAGCTCAGTCCTGATACTCACAACGACGACTGGGATTGGTGCTCTGGCTATCATTACTCCGATAGCTCCGTCATGGGGTTCAGCCACACTCATTTGAGTGGAACAGGTCGGGGCGACATGCTCGACGTGCTGGTGATGCCGGGTACCGGGCCTGCCCGAACAGTTCCGGGATCGCGTGAGAACCCCGAAGGCGGCTACCGATCGCGCTTTACCCATGCCGACGAGATTGCCGAGCCGGGCTACTACTCAGTCATTTTGCGGGACTATGACATCGGGGCTGAGTTGAGCGCCACCGAGCGAGCCGGCATTCACAAGTACACCTTCCCGACGAGCGACACCAGTCATTTCATCGTCGATCTTGCGCACCGATGGGGGAATGTCCCCATATTGTGGTCTCATCTGAAGATCGTGAATGACGACACGATCCTGGGAGGCCGCAGCACAGATGGATGGGCCTCAGGACGGCAATTGTACTTCGCCATGAAGTTCTCTAAGCCGTTTACCTCTTCGGATATCTTTTCCGACGATGAAAAGACCGACAGTACCGTGAGAGAGGTGAAGGGCAAGTCGCTGAAATGTCTGGTCCACTATCAAACGGCAGACCGGGAAGTGATCTACGTCAAAACAGGCATTTCCGGTGTGAGCGCAGAAGGCGCTTTGAAGAATCTGGAAACGGAGATTCCAGCTTGGGATTTTGCCAAAGTCCGTCAGGCCGCTCGCGAAAGTTGGAAAAGTGAACTTTCGCGAATCACGATAGAGACCTCAAATCGGAAACAAAAAGAAATCTTCTACACAGCGCGGTACCATATGTTGCTTGCGCCGACTCTGTTTGACGATGTCGATGGCCAATATCGGGGGATGGATGCGAAAGTTCATCGGCTCCCACCGGGGCTTCACAATTACAGCACTTTTTCCCTTTGGGATACCTATCGAGCCTTGCACCCGGCACTGACCCTTGCCCATCGAGATCGCGTCCCAGACTTTGTGAGCTGCCTGATTCGAATGGCGGAAGAGAGTCCCGAAGGAATGCCCGTGTGGCCGTTGCAAGGGAAAGAAACGGGGTGCATGACTGGTTATCACTCTGCCGCCGTCATCGCGGAAGCTTGCACAAAGGGCTTTACCGGCATCGATTTCTCGCGAGCCTATCCGCTCATGAAGAAGCGCGTCATGAACGACGACTATCGAGGGTCAGGTTACTATCGCAAGCTGGGGTACATTCCCTGCGACAAGGAGGAAGAATCCGTCAGCAAGGCAATGGAGTACATCTACGACGACTGGGCGGTGGCGCATGTTGCCAGCGCCGTCGGCGCGAACGAAGACGCAAAAGCGTTGCGCGAACGTGCGAAGAATTACCGGAATCTCTTCGATCCGAGAACTTGCTTCATGCGTCCGCGCCTGGAAAATGGAGACTGGGCCGAACCTTTTGACCCCAAAGCTATGGGACATTCCAAGCAGTGGCGGGATTTCACGGAGTGCAACTCCTGGCAGACCAGCTTCGCAATTCAACATGACCCTGCTGGTTATATGCAGCTCTTCGGTGGCCGCCCGGCGTTTGTGGAAAAACTCGATAAACTGTTTAACCAAAGTTCCGACCTGCCTCCGGACGCTCCCCCGGACATCGCCGGGCTTGTCGGTCAGTACGCTCACGGCAACGAACCCAGCCACCATATCGCCTATCTCTATGCGTACGCTGGAGTTCCCCACAAGACACAAGAACGCGTGCGAAGTTTGCTCGAAACTATGTATGACAACCAACCCGATGGGCTGGCGGGAAACGAAGACTGTGGCCAGATGTCGGCATGGTATGTGATTAGCGCGCTTGGCTTCTATGCGGTGGACCCCGTTAGTGGCAATTACGTGTTTGGCACACCGTTATTCGATCGCGCGGTGGTTGATCTCGGAAACGGGAAGCAACTAGTGCTCGAAGCGAAACGCAATTCCGCCGAGGACAAGTACATTCAGTCTGTAACCTTTAACGGAAAGCCTTATCGCAAAGTCTGGTTTCGTCATGCGGACATTGTTGACGGGGCAACCATCGTATTCAAGATGGGCAGTCGTCCGAATATGCAATTTGGCGCACAAGAAAGTTGGGCGCCCCCATCGTTGACCTGGCAGTGTCCGGATTGAAGCGCGGCTGAGCACCTTGCTAACACGAAGGGTGTTCCTCCAAGCTTGGAGGAGAAAATGAATCGACGAAAGTTCTTGATTGCCTCTGCAGCCGTGAGTGCAGGTTGTTTCGTGTCAACGGACGCGTCGGCCTCCTCAGCGGGTGCCCCACCTGCTGTGGGCGCGCCGCCACAGAAGATTGCACCCGGGATCTGGAGGTTTCGGCTTGGTGTTCCAGAACTGATAACACCCGTTCGCACACGCTATTTCGCTCCCGAAACAGCGGGTTTGCAGAAACTGCCGGACGTGAAAGAGTGCCCGGTCAGCCTTAGCGCTAAAGTCACTCCGCGCGGGTACCAATTGTCGATTCCGTTGGCGCCGAAGGAGGCAGTCTACGGATTTGGATTGCAGTTCCTCTCTTTCATGCAACGGGGTACGAAGAAGACGCTGCGGACCAACGCGGACCCAACATCAGACAGTGGTGACACCCACGCGCCGGTTCCGTTTTATGTCACGACAAACGGCTACGGTGTGCTCGTCGATACGGCACGATACCCCACATTCTATTGCGGCAATCTCGCTCGGAAAAGGAAGGAGGAACAATCGGATGAGAAGGGCGCCGTTGCGCTCGGTGGATTACCCGCCGCCTACCGATCCCAAGGAATGCTCGATCCCGCCGAAGTTGCGGTGGAAGTTCCGCGGACAAACGGAGTTGACGTTTATGTCTTCGCTGGTCCGACGATGCTGAATGCCGTCCAGCGGTACAACTTGTTTTCTGGCGGAGGTGTGCTGCCCCCCCGATGGGGCCTTGGGGTTTGTTATCGTGCCAGAACCGAATACACGCAGGAAGAAATTCTGAAGCTGGCTGCGGAGTTTCGCGCCAACGACATACCCTGCGACATCATTGGCCTTGAACCGGGATGGCATACGCACTCCTACTCCTGTACATACGTTTGGTCGCAAGCTTTCCCTGGGCCCGAGATGATGTTGAAACAACTCGCGAAAGAACACTTCCGGGTTAACCTATGGGAGCATGGCTTCGTTCATCCGGCATCGCCCATTCACAATCCTCTCATTCCCCACTCGGGAGACTATACGGTTTGGCAAGGGCTGGTACCTGACTTCCTGAGCACGAAAGCGCGCAAAATCTTCGCTGATTTTCATGAAAAGGAACACGTCGCGATCGGAGTTTCCGGATACAAGCTCGACGAATGTGACAATTCAGACTTTACAGGGAGTTGGTCCTTTCCCGAGACCAGCCGGTTTCCGTCGGGAGTTGATGGCGAGCAGATGCACTCATTGTTTCCGATGCGCTACCAAGACTGCTTGCAAGGCATTTTCGAGAGGCGCAAACAACGTACATACGGGCTGATCCGCGCGGCGCATGCACTTGCTGCCCCGTATCCGAACGTCTTGTACAGCGATCTGTACGACCACCGGCAGTATGTTCGCGCGCTCGCGAATTCCGGCTTCAGTGGGTTGCTGTGGTCGCCGGAAGTACGCGATGCTGGCAGCGTAGAGGAACTGGTGCGCCGACTGCAGACCACCATCTTTTCTCCCATGGCATTGATCAACGCTTGGTACATCCGGAATCCGCCATGGAAACAGATAAAAAAGGAAGAGAATAACCTGGAGCAATTCGATGCCAACTGGAAACTGACAGAAGCTCTGTGTCGCCAGGTGCTGGAGGTACGTATGCGGTTTATCCCCTACCTTCACGCTGCTTTTGTTCAGTATCTTCGGGAAGGCATTCCACCCTTCCGGGCGCTTGTGATGGACTCTCCGGCTGACCCAGGGACATGGGAAGTTGACGATCAACTTCTGGTAGGGAGGGACCTTATGATCGCTCCAGTCTTTGCCGGCGAGCCGAAGCGAACTGTATACCTCCCTGAAGGCGAGTGGTTCGATTTCTGGACGGAAAAACGATATGCGGGCAAACAGTCAATCGGCATCGAAGCGTCATTGAACCAGATACCAATCTTCGTCAAGGCCGGCAGCTTGCTTCCGTTGGCCCAAGTGACCTGTCATACGGAGGATCCCAAGTCCTGGCTGATCGAGGTCACGCTCTATGGAGGCGGTTCGGCTTCGACCACGATCTATGAGGACGATGGCACCTACGAACCCGAGCTTGAAGCTGTAACACTAAGGTGGAACGGCGCTGAAACGCAAGGAGAAGAGACGAACTCAAACGGAGAAAAACCGAAACGGTACCAAGTTACCCGCTGGAGGCTAGCTTCAGGATAGCTCTTCCGAGAAGACGCGAACCAAGCGATCGTTCTGTGGGCACCCACACGGGCACGGTCAGTCTACCGAACGCGGTGGGTGAAGCGAGTAATTGCAGACATTTCGGCAAGCCATTCGCCGTGTGCTAAGCCACCAATATCGGAGAAGGTACATCGCGGCGGTTCGGGGCGACATCCGCCCCGTCGATACATGGGAGTTCCACACGAAAATCATTTCACAACGTTGCGAGCGGCCGAGACGGTTTGTAGAGGTCTCTGTGTTTGAAGTTAAGAAGCAAATCCCAGTTGAGGACACTTTCGTGAGTATATTAAGTATTTTACTGCCACTAATTCTAGCTGCTGTTGCACTCGCGCAACCCAGCCTCGCGCCACCGAAGTTCGTTTTGCGGGAAGGTTGGTCGCTGCAATCCTCAGCAAGAGTGCCCGATTCAGGGGAAGCGATTTCTTCCATTACTTACCCAACCAAGGAATGGATTCCTGCGGATGTTCCGACGACGGTAGTGGCAGCGCAAGTCAAGCAGGGACTGCTGCCGGATCCTTTTTTCGGCATGAATCTGCGGCAGTTCCCCGGGGTGGGCTACCCTATCGGGTCTAATTTTTCCCAGATGGCAATGCCGTCCGACAGCCCTTACGAAGTTGCATGGTGGTACCGCAAAGAGTTTACGCTGCCTCATGAATATGCGGGCAAGACGGTGTGGCTCAATTTTGAGGGGATCAACTATCGCGCGAACATCTTCGTCAATGGGAAGCTGATTGCGGATTCGCACGAAGTGACGGGCGCATGGCGCACCTATGAGTTTAATGTGACGTCCTTGGTGAAACCCAGCGCTAACGCACTGGCCGTGCAGGTGTGGGCCCCGGCGGAAAACAGTCTGGCCATCACATTCGTGGATTGGAATCCGTCGCCACCAGATAAGAACATGGGTTTGTTCCGCGACGTATACCTGGCGATGAGTGGGCCGGTTGCGGTTCGGCATCCAGCGG
>Ga0265314_10003373_pt1 | contig 15481 bp, 7 predicted proteins | sample 4126metaG_FD_203106 | JGI IMG/M metagenome (GOLD analysis project Ga0265314, IMG submission 203106) | Rhizosphere microbial communities from Carex aquatilis grown in University of Washington, Seatle, WA, United States - 4-1-26 metaG | ecosystem: Host-associated > Plants > Roots > Rhizosphere >... | reverse complement strand
GGGCAGGTCAAGATGATCGTTAGGGTTTTGGTCTGGCCTGCCTTGGTTTCCAAGCGCGCGTTCAATTCGCCCTGGCCGTTGCGCCCGATCAACACCAGACGGTACGTCGTGGCGTGTCCGTCGTGTCGGGGCAGGGGGAAGGAACTGCGATCGACCTCCGTGACAAAGACCTTGCCGCCGAATTCGTCGCGCACCATCTCGCTGTTGTGGGCGATAACCAGAATGGCCTGAAGGCGGGGGTCGTCGCCGAAACCTTGATAGAGGTTCCAGGCCATGTAGCCGACGGTCCCGCCAACCGCGACGATGAAAAACAGCACAACCCCAAGGCATCCCCACAGGCAACCATGGCTTCGGCGCCGCTGCGGCAGGTCTTCGCTAGACGGGTCCATGCTTCCCCCAAGTCAATATTTCCATTGAACAAAAGCGCTGTTCGGCGATTGCCGCAAGGCATGTTGTACGCCTAGTGTGCGCGAAATTCCCTGACGAATTGTCACTGGAGAAGGCGCATGCCCATCAAATACGACGAGATCATGCAGCTCAAATCGCTCGGCGATACGTTCCGCTATACCGACCGCGAAACCATGCTTTATGCCCTGGGCGTAGGTTTCATGCGCGATCCGCTCAACGAGGCCGAACTCAAATTCGTTTATGAGAACGACCTGCAGACCGTGCCGACCTTCGCCACCGTGATCGGCTGGGGGCAGGCGACGCTGGCGCCGTCCGGCATCGATTATCTGATGGTCGTGCACGGTGAGCAGCGGCTGACGCTGCACAAGCCTCTACCGGCGCAAGCCGAAATCATCGCCGACGAACGCGTCATCGGCGCTTTCGACAAGGGTGAAGGAAAGGGCGCGCTAATTCTCGTCGAGAAGGCCATTCGCGAAAAACAAAGCGGCGACAAACTCTGCACGCTTCTCTCCACGATCTTTGCGCGCGGCGACGGCGGCTTCGGCGGTCCGAAGGAAGGCGCGCCCGTGCCGCACGGCTTGCCGGCACGCGCGCCCGATTCTGTGGTCGAATGCGATACGCGCCCGGACCAGGCGTTCCTCTATGCCCTGTCCGGCGACCGCAATCCGCTGCATCGTGATCCCAACGTGGCGACGCAGGCGGGCTATGCCAGGCCCATCCTGCACGGGCTATGCACCTACGGCACGGCCTGCCGCGCGATCATTTCGAGCGTCTGCAAATACGACGCGAAGAAGATCGTCGGCTTCGATGCGCGCTTCTCGGCCCCGGTCTATCCGGGCGAGACGATCGTCACGGAGCTATGGGTCGACGGCCAGATCGTTTCGTTCCGCTGCAAGCTGAAAGAACGCGACGTGGTGGTGCTGAACAACGGAAAATGTACGCTCGCCGGTTGACGATGTCCGCTCGGCGGGCGACCTTGAAGCGTGGACAGTGATCCTCTCGAATACGCGGCGAATCTCGTCGAGCACGGACGCGCGGCGGAAGCGGCGGAATTTCTTCGCCAGCGGATCGACGCGCGGCGGGGCGGATTGTTGATGCGTCTCGCCTACGCGAAGGCGCTGTTGGCCAGCGGCGACACACCCAGCGCACTCGGCGCCGCGCATGAAGCGGCGATGCTTCATCCGGGCGTGCCGGAAGCCGCTCTTGGGCTCGGCGAGGTGCTGCTTGCCTGTCAGATTCTGCCGACTGCCATCGCGGAGTTTCAGCGTGCGCTGAGGCTCGATCCCGATCTGGCCCGGGCACGGTTTCTTCTCGGCTGCGCTTGGCTGGAGGCGGGAGAAGCTGGCAAGGCGCTGAAATCATTTGAAAATATTGATCCCGCGCTGCCTGGCCTCGGTGGGAAAATCGCCGAGGCCAAGGCGATACGCGCCCGGCCGCGTTCCGACGCAGGCTATGTGCGCCATCTCTTCGATCAGTTTTCTGCGGATTACGATTCACGGATGCTGGGCCCGCTTTCGTATCGCGCGCCGCAAATCTTGCGCGAATTGGCAGACCTGACGATGCTGGGGCGGACAAAGCTGACGATCCTCGATCTGGGCTGCGGCACGGGACTGTCGGGTGCGGCGTTCAAGGATCTGGCATTGCGGCTCGACGGCATCGATCTCAGCCCCGCCATGATCGAGAAGGCGCGGGCGCGGGGCATCTATGATGTTCTGTCGGTCACCGATATTGAGTGCGGACTCAAGGCGGATGCATACGATCTCGTAATTGCCGCCGACACACTGGTCTATCTGGGCGATCTCGAGGCAACCATGCTGGGTGTCGCACGCACCTTGAAGGAAAACGGATTTTTCCTCTTCACCACCGAAGCCAAAGACGGCGACGGATTCGAGCTTGGCCCCAAGCGCCGCTGGCGCCATTCGGAAATGTACATACGCGCCTTGGCGTCCGCGAACGGGTTCGAAATTGCAGGCCTTTTGGCTTGCAGCCCGCGCATGGAGGCCAACACACCGGTGGAAGGTTTTGCGGTGGCGTTGCGCAGGCCTTCCATGATCCTATCCGGTTGAGCTGTTCCCCCCACCCTTCGACAAGCTCAGGGTGAGGTGATTGGCCAAACCCTCATGCTGAGCCAGTCGAAGCATGAGGGCGACATTGGATGGGTGGCGGTATGACCATCAGCATCGGTATTCTTGTTTTCGACGACGCGGAAGAACTGGACTTCGTCGGCCCGTGGGAGGTTTTCACCATGGCCAACGAAGTCAGCAAGCATCGCGGCGGGCCGCCCATCCACGACGTCAAGCTGATCGCTGAGCGGGACCAGCCGGTGCGCTGCAACAAGGGCATGCGCGTGCTTCCAGATCTCACCATCGGCCAGTGCGCGCATCTGGATGTGCTGCTCGTTCCGGGTGGGCAGGGCACGCGGCGCGAAGTGCAGAACCAGGCGATGCTCGACTGGATCGCGACGATTGCGCGCAGCGCACAATGGGTGACCAGCGTTTGCACCGGTGCCCTGTTGCTCACCGCGGCCGGACCAGCCAAGGGCAAGCGCGTGACCACCCATTGGGCCTTCATCGATACTCTGCGCGGTCGAGGCGAAGCGGTCGAAGTCCTCGAAAACCGCCGCTATGTTCGCGACGGAAACGTGGTTACCGCTGCCGGTGTTTCGGCCGGAATCGATATGGCCCTATGGTTGACGGGCGAGATGCACTCGCCCGACCTTGCCCGGGCCGTGCAACGGGGCATGGAGTACGATCCGGCCCCGCCCTATGCCGGATTAACGTGACGCAAAACCCGCCTTTGTTCCGCCCCCGAAGATATGCTTATCTCTGACGGGTTTGGGGCGTTTTCACTTAAGGGGAGTTTCACGAGCATGTTGAGGAGAGTCTATTTGGCTGCAGCGGTCATCGCGATGGTGGCCACGCCTGCGTTCGCCGACGATACCTGCGGTCCGATGCCGATCGGGCCTGCCATTCCGGCCGCCAGCGACCTTTCCGGCAAGGCCGTTGAAGTGCAGCGCGCCGAAGTGCTGGAAGCCTATCATCAGGTGAAGGCCTATCAGGCCGCGCTCAAGCCGTACCGCGGCTGCTTGGCGACGCAGGACGAGGCCGACAAGGCCCAGATCGCAGGCTGGAACCCCAAGAAGGATGCCGAAAAGATTGCCGCCGCCAATCAGCGCATCGCGGATCGTCTGAAGCTCAACGACCAGTCTGTCGACGCCGAAAGTCAGGTCGCGACCGACTTCAACACCCTGCATACGGCCGAGTGCGCGACGGACACCGACCCGAAAATCTGTCCGAAGAAGTAAGAACTGCTGCACGCATCGCCCGGCGAATCACCTATCATGCCGGGCGATGAGCGGGCCAGCCAACAAACGTAGCGAACGGCGCGAACGCGAACATAGCGCGACGCGTGCTTCCATACTCGAAGCGGCGCGCCGGGTTGCCGCACGCGAAGGCGCGCGTGATCTTTCGTTGCGTGGCGTGGCGGCGGAAGCGGGTTTCGCTCCGGCTGCCCTCTACAGTTATTTCGTCAGCAAGGACGAACTCCTGCTGGCGCTGGCGGCGGAAGATCTCTCCTCGCTCGCACGCGCCATGCGCGGCGCCGCCGCCGGTCACGACGGCAAAGGCAAGTTCGCTGCTGCCTCGGCCGCAGCGCTGTCGGTCCTGCGGACGACCGAGACCATCATCGCCGCGACGCAAGCACTTCCCACCATCTGCGGATCGAGCGATGCGGAACGGCTGTTCAACGGAAGGCTGATCGCGGCACTCAAGGTGCTCTCCGAAGCCGTCGGCCAGAAGGCAGACAGCCGAGAAGCGCAATGCGACGTGCTGCTGGTCGCGGCCGCACTCAGCGGGCTGGCGTTCCTGGGGCGCGCGGGCCGGCTGGAAGCGCTGGGGTTTTCCGCGGAAGAAATGATCGCCCGGCTCGAAGCGCGGTTCTCGGGCTAATAAAATCCAGAACGTCGGGACGAAAGGCGTTGACCCTCCGTATGTCGGAATCAACCTCCGGCACCTCGCCGCTTAGCGACGCCCCCAAATGGCACAATGGCGCTCCGGCGTTGCGCACAGTGAATCTATGCTCGCGCGCAGCATTTTTGGCGTAGAATGACCGTAAGGTCCGCTTGGTAATCCTATACCGAGGGGGGAGACGCCACATGGCGACGCCGACATCGAATTCGGTTGCCGTAACAACTCTCAGCACGTCCGGACTGTCGACCCAAGTCGGGTCGCTGGTGTCGGGCACAAAGTGGGGCGGTGGCTGGGGCACCGGTGTGGCTCTGACCTACAGTTTCCCAGGAGCGCCTAGCGCTTGGCACAGCAATTCCTATGGAACCCACAACCCCGACGAGTGGAGCACTTGGTATGCATTGAACACCGCCGAGCAAAGCGCGGTGCAGCAGGCGCTGGCGGTATGGGCGGCAAGCGCAAATGTCACGTTCACGGAGCTGAGCGACAACGAAACCACCGTCGGCGAACTGCGTTTTGCCATCTCGGACATTGGTAACTCGACCGCGTACGCCCACACCTATCTTCCTGGGTCCACTCCCGATGCCGGCGACGAATGGTTCTCGACGCGCTGGAACACCGCAGCCAAGACCAATGTCACGCCGGGCTCTTTCGAGTTTGTGACGATCCTGCACGAGACCGGCCACGCGCTCGGACTCAAACATCCCTTTGAAGGCGCAGTGCAGCTTGACGCCGCGCATAACAGTTATTTCTACACGATCATGAGCTATGACGTGAAGGCGAACACGGCGGCCAGCAGCGTCAGCGCCGACTTCTATCCGACGACACCGATGTTTTACGATCTGCTGGCGATCGAGACGCTGTACGGAAACTCGTTAGTCGCCAATACGGGCAACACCAATTATACATTCTACGGTACCAGTCATTATTGGGAAACGATCAACGACACGTCCGGAAACGACACCATCACCTATGTGTCGACGACGGGCGGGAAAATCGATCTGTCGGATGCAAGCTTCAGCCAGCTTGGCCTGCCCATCACCTTTTCCGACGGCACCACATCTCACGATACGGTTGACTTCGGTCCGGGCGTCGTCATCGAGAACGCCACGGGCGGTAGTGGCGCCGACACGATTATCGGAAATTCGGTCAATAACGTCCTGAAAGGCGGCGGCGGCAACGACAATATCAGTGGCGGGTCCGGCAACGACACGCTCTGTGGCGGCACCGGCAACGATACGTTGAACGGCGGCAACGGGACGGACACGGTGGTTTGTAGCGATGCGACGAGCGGCGTGACGGTTAATCTGTCGCTGACGACTGCCCAGCCGGTGGGTGGTGGTCTTGGCTCGGACAAGCTTAGTTCGATCGAGAACGTGACCGGTTCGAACTACGGCGACATCCTTACGGGCAGCAGCGATAACAACGTTCTGAAAGGTAGCGGCGGCAACGATACGATCAATGGCGGTGTTGGCAACGACTTGCTCTACGGAGGTAATGGCAACGACACGCTGAACGGCGGCAGCGGGACGGACACTGCAGTTTATAGCGATGCGACGAGCGCCGTGACGGTTAATTTGTCGTTGACGGTCGCGCAGGCGGTGGGAGGCGGTCTTGGCTCGGACACGCTTGTCGCGATCGAGAACCTGACCGGCTCGAATTACAGCGATACGCTAACGGGCAACAGCGGCAACAATGTTCTCACCGGCGGTGCGGGCAACGACACGCTCAATCTGGGTGCCTACCTGACGGCTTCGGACAAGACCGACGGTGGAGCAGGAACCGACATGCTCAATCTCGACGGCAGCTACAGCGCCGGCGTCACCTTCAATTCCACGACGGTGAAGAACGTCGAGAAGATCGTGCTCGCGGCAAGCCATAGCTACAAACTGACGACCAACGACGCGACGGTGACTGCGGGCCAGACGCTGACGATCAACGGGGCGGCGCTTGGCGCAAATTGTGTGTTGACCTTCAACGGCGCGGCGGAGACCAACGGGCATTTCATTATCATCGGCGGCAACGGCGGGGATGTTCTCACCGGCGGTGCGTCATCGGACACATTTACCTATACGACGGCGGCGCAATCGACCGGCGTGCATTACGACACGATCACCGGCTTCAAATTCTCTTCCGACAACTTCGACACTCCCGGTGCCACCGGCACGATCACAGGTATCAACACGAAAGTGGCCAGCGGCGCTCTCTCCACGTCCACTTTCGACGCCAATTTGACCGCCGCCATGTCCGGCCATCTGACCGCCCATCACGCGGTGCTGTTTACGCCGACCGGCGGCACACTTTCGGGCCAGACTTTTCTGGTGGTCGATCTCAATGGCGTGGCGGGTTATCAAACAGGCGCCGATCTAGTTATCCGCATGGCTGGCGCCACCGGCACTCTCGCGGCAGGCGGCTTCCACTGAACTGATTGCAGACCAATCACCAGCGGCGGCGATTTTGTCTCGGCTGCGAACTCGTCGTGGCACGTCGTCGCGGGCAGGATGGCTGCGACCGAACCAAAGTCGCTGACTTCCGGCTCCGGGTTTCCGCTGTCATACGATTGATTTCAATTTTTACCATCAGAAATCATGCATTTTCCCGGCGAGTGAGATCTCCGCGAACGGCGATTCCGCTAGATTTTTCAAGCCAAAAAAATTACCACGCGCGCAACCGTTCCGTCATTCAATAAGATAATAAGTATCAATATAGACGCTTACGTAGATGCGTTCGTGTTCCACAATTGAAGTATTACAATGATAATTCGCTCCCAATATTGTCGACCGGAATTTTGAAAATTCTGTTCTCGCGAGGCGCGAAGTATAAGAATAAATCACTGATTTGTGCGGGGGGTATGGTGGCGCGCGTCGGCGGCACACCGCAAACAACACACGGTTCCATAGGAGCGCTCGCCGTCGCCAGACGGCGCTTAGCGACGCTTGGGCCGCAACCATCGAAAACGCATCCAAGTAGCGAGCGCTGACGCGCCCAAGGCAGCGACAGACGGGAGTATTTCCATGACGACGATCACCGGTACCGGCGGCAACGATACGCTCACCAACTCAGGCGCCGGGGTAACGATCAACGCTCTGGCCGGGAATGATACGATCACCGACAGCGGCGTGGACTCCACGATCGACGGCGGGGCCGGCACCGACACCCTGAACCTCGACCGCAGCGCCGGCAGCGATCCCTTCACACTCGTCTTCACGCCCGGCTCAGCCACGCCGCAGGTCGCCTCGGAAGGCACCTCAATCGTCAATGTCGAAAAACTGAACCTCACGACGGGTTCGAGCGACGACGATGTCGTTCTCAGCGGTATGGTTTTCAATGGCGATACAAGTCCCGATCTCACTTGGAACGGCGGCGCCGGTACCGATACCCTCACACTCGACCTTTCATCGTTCGGCTCAGTTGACATTTCCTATTTCACGCCGGATTCGACCTGGGTGGCGAAGGGTACCGCATTCAAGACCGTCACCTCGCTTTCAAACGTCGAGAACTTCAACATCATCGGCACGAGCGGCAGCGATATCGTCATAGCCGGAACGGGCGATTATTCGTTCGACGGCGGCGACGGCTCGGACGTGATCACGGTGATGATGAATTTGGATGTTAACATCACGGTTGATCTGCGCATCACGGGACCACAGGCGGTCGGCGCCGGAATGGGCACCTGGACGCTCACGAACGTCGAGAATCTAGGCGGCAGCTTGGGCGACGACGTCTTGATCGGCAACGAGGGCGACAATTGGCTGACCGCCACGCCCGGCAACGATTCGCTCGACGGCGAAGGGGGGTCCGACACAGTCGAGTACCGCGGTTATCCCGGCATCGCGCCCTCCGGCGTAACCGTCGATCTCAGAATCGCCGGGCCGCAGTCGGTCGGCAAGGCCGATGGCGGCACCGATACATTGACGTCTATAGAAAACATCACTGGATCGCCCAACAACGACACCCTGACCGGCGATGCGGGTGACAACGTCCTTGATGGCGACTACGGCAACGACACGCTGACGGGCGGCGGCGGAGACGACACGCTGATTGGCGGCGCGGGCACGGACACGGCCGTTTTTTCGGGCAATTACGCGGACTACACGGTAACGCAGAATAGCGATGCGAGCCTGTCGGTAGCGGGGCCGGATGGCAACGACACTCTGACAGGAATCGAGAATCTTCAGTTTGACGACCAGACGGTGTCAGCCCCCGCCCCCACGATCACCGGCACCGACGGCGACGATACGCTTACCAACTCCGGTACGGGCATTACGATCAACGCCCTTGGCGGCGACGACACCATCACCGACAGCGGCATGATGTCGATTATCGACGGCGGCGAAGGTGATGACACGCTCAATCTCGATCGCTCGGCGCTGCCCAATCCCTTCCACTTCTCGTTCACCAGCGGGTCGAGCACGGTCGCAACCGCGCCCGACCACACTACGATCGTGAATATCGAGAACTTGAACCTGAAGACGGGTTCTGGTGACGAAAACGTGAGCTTCGCCGGTCTCAATCACGCCACCGAGGTAACCTGGGATGGCGGCGGCGGATGGGACACGGCGACGATCGACTTGTCTTCGTATAACGCCTCGATACCGTCTTACGACTTCTTCTGGACGCAACTCCAGGTGAACGTCAGCGCGAACACCACCCAACTCTACGTCCAAGGCTTCGGTGCTTCCTACTATTCTGAGAACTTCAGCTTCTCGAACGTCGAGAATTACACCATCACCGGATCGGCCGGCAACGATATGGTCTTCGCCAACGGCACCGGCAACATCGTCTTTTACGGTGGCGACGGCGAGGACTTGATCGAGCCATTAAACGCCTCGATAGGCCCGCTCACCGTCGATTTGCGCGACACCGGCCGGCAGACGGTCGCCGCCGGGATCGGCACCTGGACCCTCTCGAACGTGGAAGACCTGCAGGGCGGCAATCACGACGACCACTTCATCGGTAATGATCAGAACAATGTGTTCTACGGCAGCCTAGGTAGCGACGTTTTCGACGGCGGGTCGGGGATCGATACGGCCGAATACGCCTACGCCTTCCAAGGCGCGACAACAGGAATCAGCGTCGACCTTCGCATCGCAGGTCCGCAGGCCATCGGAAAGCCCGACGGGGGCAGCGACACACTCATTTCGATCGAGAACGTGGAAGGGACGAGACAGAACGATACGCTGATCGGCAATACAGCCGCCAACACGCTGTGGGGCAATGACGGCAACGATACACTCGACGGCGGGACAGGTGCGGATACGCTGATCGGCGGGGCGGGTAACGACACCTACATCGTTGACAATGCCGGCGATGTGGTCATTGAAGCGGCCGACGCGGGCACGGACACGGTCAGGACGACGCTGGTGAGCTACACTCTGGGCGCCAATGTCGAGAATTTGACCTTCACCGGCACAGGTGCCTTCGCGGGAACGGGCAACACCCTCGCCAACACGATCACCGGCGGCGCTGGCAACGACACGCTCTGCGGCGGAGGTGGTGCTGATACCTTAATTGGCGGAACCGGCAACGACACGGCGACATATTCCGGCAATTATGCCAGTTACACCATTACTCCCAACCTGGACGGAAGCGTGACGGTATCCAGCGCAGCCGACGGTACGGATACGCTGACAGGAATCGAGAAACTGAACTTCAATGACCGGGTGGCGCTTTTGTCTGGCGGCACGGTCGCCAGCACGGACGGCCACGGCTATTACACCTTCGACTTCTCCAATTTCGACCAATCGATCTATACCACCTCCGGTATCGGCGCCTTAGATGTCTATTCAGCCGACTACACGACCGGTCCCAGTGGTCTTGGCTGGTACATGGACACCCGACTCTACGTCTTGGCCGATGTCTCCAGCGCCAATATCACGGGCAGCAATTATACAGACTTGCTCAATTGCTCTTCCGTGACCGGCAACCTTTCGATTTACGGTCTGGGCGGCGACGACGTGCTCCTCGGCGGCGGCGGAAGCGACACACTCAACGGCGGAACGGGAAACGACACGCTGGTGGGCAACGGCGGCAACGATACGATCAACGGCGGCGATGGCAACGACCTGATCTGGGGTAGCGGTGGCGATGACATCATCGACGGCGGCTTGGGCAACGACACGGCGTCTTATGCGGGCGCACCCGTCGGCGTCTCCCTCGATCTTCGCATTACGACGTCGCAAGTGGGCGACGGGGGGCTGGACTCCGACACGTTGGTCAATATCGAGAACCTCACCGGCTCCGATTATGACGACGCGCTGACCGGCAATTCCGGCGTCAATGTCCTCACAGGCAACGCCGGCAACGACACGCTCGACGGTGGGACTGGGGCGGATACGCTGATCGGCGGCGCGGGTAACGATATTTACATCGTCGACAATTCCGGCGACGCGGTGACGGAAGCGGCCAGTGCTGGAACGGACACGGTCAGGACCACGCTCGCGGCTTACACGCTGGGCGCCAATGTCGAGAACCTGACCTTCACCGGCTCGAGCGCCTTCACCGGCGTCGGTAATACCTTAGCCAACACGATCACAGGCGGTGGGGGCAACGATACACTCAACGGCGGGACTGGGGCGGACTCGTTGATCGGCGGCGTGGGTAACGACACCTACATCGTCGACAGCACCGGCGACGTGGTGACGGAAGGCGCCAGTGCCGGCACCGACACCGTCAATACGACGCTGGTGAGCTACACGCTGGGAACCAATGTCGAGAACCTGACCTTCACCGGCACGGGTGCCTTTGTCGGCACCGGCAACACGCTGGCCAACACGATCACCGGCGGCGCCGGTAACGACACGCTCAATGGCGGGACGGGTGCGGATACGCTGATCGGCGGCGCGGGCAACGACACCTACATCGTCGACAATGCCGGGGACGTGGTGACGGAAGCGGCCAGCGCGGGCACCGACACGGTCAGGACGACGTTGGCGAGCTACACGCTGGGAGCCAATGTCGAGAACCTGACATTCACCGGAACAGGCAACTTCGCCGGAACCGGCAACACCCTTGCCAACACGATCACCGGCGGCGCAGGCAACGACACGATTTCAGGCGCCGGGGGCACCGACACATTGAGCGGTGGCGCCGGGGACGACACGCTCTACGGCAATGCAGGAAACGACACACTCATCGGGGGCGCCGGCAGCGATACCCTCGCAGGGGTTTCCGGCACCAATAACGAGCAAGGCGGCGACGGTAACGACTATCTTTATGACAGCGGAACCGGCTCGACGCTCGACGGGGGCGACGGATGGGACAGGCTCTACATCGACCGCAGCGGGCTTTCCTCCGCCGTGACCATGGCATTCGCGCCGGGTTCTAGCGCGCTTATCACGCTTGCGGACAGCACGACAATCCGCAACGTCGAGGTCATGGTCATGTTGACGGGTTCCGGCAACGACACGGTCACCTTTACCAGCCCGACCGGCTACACGGGCAACGAGGACTTGTCCTCGTGGGATGCCGGTGCGGGTACCGACACGGTGATTGCCGACTTCTCCGCCACCACCGATGGCATCCAGACTTACATCCAGGGCGGCGTTTATCGCGTGATTCCGGCCATTGCCGGACACAACGGACCCGGTGCCGATTTTACCAATGTAGAGAGATACCAGGTTACGGGTGGATCGGGCGACGACACTTTGGTGGGCGGTACTGGCAACGATGTGCTCACTGGCGGCGCAGGCAACGATACGCTCAGCGGCGGAGCTGGGGCAGATACGTTGATCGGCGGCACGGGCAACGATACCTACGTGGTGGATAATACCGCGGATGTCGTGACCGAGGGTGCCGGCGCAGGCACTGACACGGTCAAAACCACGCTGGCGTCCTACACGCTGGGGGCCAATGTCGAGAACTTGACCTTCACCGGCACGGGCAATTTCACCGGAACCGGCAACGCCCTCGCCAACGTGATCACCGGCGGCGCCGGCCATGACACGCTGGCGGGCGGAGCGGGAAACGACACGATCTACGCGGGTCCTGGCGACACGGTCAATGGCGGCGACGGCACCGATACGGTGTACATCGATCTCTCCGTTTTCAACGCCGGCCTGACGAGCCCGACGACATGGTGGTATACGCACTTCTCGCCCACGAGCGTCGATCTCTACGCGGGCGTCAATGGGAACCCGACGCCCGTACATACCCAACAGCTGTCGATCTCGAATGCCGAGAACTTCGTGCTCACCGGCACGAGCAGCAACGATATCTGGACGCTTGGCCGCGGCAACTACACCATCAGCAGCGGCGGCTTTGTCTCCGACGAAGATGTGGGGCCGAACTGGGGCGACTACCCGGCGACGGGCGGCGTGACGATCGACCTGGCCCTGCGAACGGCACAGGCGATCGGGGGCGGATACGGCACTTTGACTCTGCGGGACGATTTCACGCAGGTCTGGGGCACTCCATTCGCCGACACGCTGTCGGGCAATTCCCTGAACAACACGCTGCTTAGCTTCGCCGGCAACGACCGGCTGGATGGCCGGGCGGGCACGGACACGGCCGACTATAGTGTCATGAGCGCCGGTGTAACGGTCGATTTGCGCCTCCAGAACACGGCCCAAGTCGTGGACGTTGCAGGCGACACGAACTTCCTCGTCAGCATTGAGAGCCTCACGGGCTCGAACTATGCGGATACGCTGATCGGCGATACCGGTGCCAACGTGCTGACCGGCGGTGCCGGCAATGACGTGCTCAACGGTGGTGCGGGCAACGACCTGCTCAATGGCGGTGATGGAAACGACACCGCGTCTTATGCTGATGCAACCAGCGGTGTCATTGTGAATCTGGCGTTCACGACCGCACAGGGGCTGGGCGGCGGGCAGGGCTTCGACACGCTATCGTCCATCGAGAATCTCATCGGCTCGGCTTATGCCGACACGCTGATCGGCGATTCCAGAGCCAATGTGTTGACCGGCGGCGCGGGCAACGACACACTAAATGGCGGCGACGGAACGGATACGGCTTCGTACGGTGGCGCAAATAGTGCTGTGGCGATCAGCCTCGCCACCACAGCCGCGCAAGCGGTCGGCGGCGGACAAGGTTCGGACACACTTATTTCCATCGAAAATGTCATTGGCACCGACTATAACGATACGTTCGTCGGCAATTCCGGCGCCAATATCCTGACTGGCGGCGCCGGCGATGATACACTCACCGACGGCGCGGGCAATGACACGCTTAACGGCGGTTCCGGCAACGACACGCTAGACGGCGGGACCGGTGCGGATGCAATGATCGGCGGTGTGGGCAACGACACCTATATCGTCGACAATGCCGGCGACGTGGTGACGGAGGATGCCAGCGCCGGCACCGACACGGTCAAGACAACGCTAGCGAGCTACACGCTGGGCGCCAATGTCGAGAACCTGACCTTCACCGGCACGGGCAACTTCTCAGGAACCTGCAACACTCTTGCCAACATAATCACCAGCGGCTCAGGCAACGACACACTCAGTGGCGGCGCCGGCGACGACGCTATCAATCTGGGTGCCTACCTGACGGCCTCTGACAGGCTCGACGGTGGCGCGGGAACCGACACGCTTAACCTCGACGGCAACTACAGCGCCGGCGTCACCTTCAATTCCACGACGGTGAAGAACATCGAGAAGATCGTGCTCGCGACGGGCCACAGCTACAAGCTGACGACCAACGACGCGACGGTGACTGCGGGCCAGACGCTGACGATCAACGCGGCGGCGCTGGGTGCCAGCGATGTGCTGACCTTCAGCGGCGCGGCAGAGACTGACGGGCATTTCATCATCATCGGCGGCAACGGCGCGGACGTTCTCACGGGCGGTACGTTGTCGGACACATTTGCCTATTCGACGGCGGCGCAATCGACCGGCACGCATTACGATACGATCACCGGCTTCAATTTCTCTTCCGACATCTTCGATACTCCCGGCGCCGCCGGTACGATCACAGGTATCAACACGAAAGTGGCAAGTGGCGCGCTCTCCACGTCCACCTTCGACGCCAATCTGACCTCTGCCATGTCCGGCCATCTGACCGCCCATCATGCCGTGCTGTTTACACCGACCGGCGGCACGCTCTCGGGCCAGACTTTCCTGGTGGTCGATCTCAATGGCGTGGCGGGTTATCAAACAGGCGCCGATCTAGTTATCCGCATGGCGGGCGCTACCGGCACTCTCGCGGCAGGCGGGTTCCACTGAGCGGAGCGCAGACCGATTGAAGGCTGGCGGTCATGCGCCTGTTTGCAGGCTCGGTCTGCCGGCGCGTCAATTCCTCGTTCCGACATGTTCCGTTCGGGAAACATGCGCCAAGAACCCAGTTGCGTGAGAGCCACGCCAGGAGATGTCGTGCCGGATCGCGAAGATGTGATGTGAACTGAGTGTATCGGTGCCCTTACGGCACGGTATCTCCGCAAGTGGTTTCGTGCACTCGAATTTTTGTCGAGAATGAAGAACGCAACTTCGTGTCAAGTCCAAGAGTTGAAACCTCAAATCTCCGGCACGCGAGTTTACCCCTGTTTGTTTGAGATAGAGACGCGTATAACTTCTAGTGATACGCATTCGCACAAACATCAGAGGCAAGATGACTACGCCCACCTTAGGTAACCCTGCCGATGTCCTCAGCACTGCGCTTAAGGATATTGCCCAAGGGCTTGGGACGATGCACAGCAGCACCAACTTTGCCGTGCAGAATAGCGACGGCGATGATGCCACGCTCGATAGCGATGACTCGGTCGTAGCATTTGCCGGAACGAATTTCGGCAATTTCGATAGCAATGGCATTCCGCACAGCGGAACCGTCACCCAGATTCAGACCCAGGACTTCATGTTCCAACCGACTGGGACGCTTAATAATGTCAATCTCGCCGTTTCGGATTTACTAGCCTTTGTTACCGCGAACAATCTGGCTGGCCTGGAGGCAGCCGTCTTCTCGGGCGCCGATACGTTTAACGGAACGACAGGTCCGGACAATTTTTCCGGATTCGCCGGTAACGACACTTTTAATCTTACCCAGGGCGGCATCGACACGGTTTCGGGCGGCACCGGCAACGACACGATCAATATGGGCGCCGCGCTGACGGCGGCGGACAAGATCGACGGCGGGACGGGAACCGATACTGTTGTGCT
>Ga0265314_10003371_pt1 | contig 15490 bp, 13 predicted proteins | sample 4126metaG_FD_203106 | JGI IMG/M metagenome (GOLD analysis project Ga0265314, IMG submission 203106) | Rhizosphere microbial communities from Carex aquatilis grown in University of Washington, Seatle, WA, United States - 4-1-26 metaG | ecosystem: Host-associated > Plants > Roots > Rhizosphere >... | reverse complement strand
CGCACTCCGGGCCTCGCCGCGCGGCGGCGGCTACCTCCTCCTGGCCGGCTTCGCGATCCTGGGCCTGGCCTGGATCGACTGGCTGCGCCAGGCGCTCGTCGTCCAGCCGGCCGCGGGCGCGCTCGGCCATTACCTCTTTTCCGTGGGGATCCTGGCGGTCGGAATCGGCGGCAGCGACTGGCGAATTGGGGCGGCCGAGAGCGCCCGCCTGCACCAGGTCGCCTCGATCGTGCTCGGCGCCCTGCCGGTCGCCTCGCTCCTGGTCAGCGCCCTGCTCCTCGTCGGGCGGCACCTGCTCCAGACCGAGTTCGGGCTGGTCGACCTCGGGGCCCTGGTCGTGATCGTCCTGGCCGGCTTCCGGCAGACGGTCCTCGTCCACGAGCGCGGCCGGCTGCTCGACGGCTCACGAACTGCCCAGCGCGATCTCGAGATCGCCCTCCAGCACCGGGCCCAAGCCGACTCGCGCTACCAGGTCCTGGTCGAGCGTGTCCCGGCCGCGGTCTACATCGATGTCGCCGATCCGGACGTGAGCGACGGCGGCCGGCTGGCCTACATGAGCCCCCAGATTGAGGCGATCCTGGGCTATCCGCCCGCCGCGTTCATCGCCGATCCGGAGCTCTGGCCAAGCTTGATCCACCCCGCCGATCGGACCCTCGCGATGGCCGCCTACAGCGATCACTGGACGACCGAGCGACCGCTCCGGATCGACTACCGGATGGTGGCCGCCGATGAGTCGATCGTGTGGGTCCACGACGAGGCGTACGCGATGCGCGAGGACACCGAAGAGGGGATGCGCGTGTCGCAGGGCCTCCTGGTCGACACGACCGAGCAGAAGCGGCTCGAGGCGCAGCTCCTGCACGACACGCTCCACGATCCATTGACCGGGCTGGCCAACCGGGTCCTCTTCCGTGAGCATGCCGAGCGGGCCCTGGCCCGCTCGAAGCGGCGCAGGTCGAGCGTCGCGCTGCTCTTCCTCGACCTCGACGACTTCAAGGTGATTAACGACTCGCTCGGACATCGGGCTGGCGACCGGCTCCTGATCGAGGTCGCCCGCCGCCTGTCGGCGACGCTGAGAACCGAGGATGTCGCGGCGCGCCAGGGCGGCGACGAGTTCACCGTGCTCGTCGAACGGGTCAGCGGCGTCGCCGAGGCCGAGGCCCTGGCCGAACGCCTGGCCGCCGAGCTCAGCCGGCCGATCGAGCTCGAAGGCCGCCGGCTCGTGGTCCGGGCCAGCATGGGGATTGCCCTGGCCAGCGGCAACGAGACCGGCGCCGACGACCTGCTGGCCCACGCCGATGCCGCGATGTACGCCGCCAAGTCGGGCGGCAAGGCCCGCCATGCCGTGTTCGACCCGTCGATGCGGGCCCAGGCCCAGAGCCGCCTCGAGCTCGAAGCTGCCCTCCGTTCGGCGATCGAGAACGAGGAGTTCGACGTCCACTACCAGCCGATCGTGGCCCTGCCCTCGCTCGAGGTAGTCGGCTTCGAGGCCCTCGTCCGCTGGCGCCACCCGGCGCGCGGCCTGATCGCGCCCGACGAGTTCATCCCCCTGGCCGAGGCAACCGGCCTGATCGTGCCCCTCGGAAAGCTGGTCACCAGCGAGGCCTGCCGCCAGCTCCGCGCCTGGCGCCAGAGCGGGCCGGGGCGCGAGGGGCTGACGATCAGCGTCAACGTCTCACCACGCGAGGCGGTCGAGCCGGGCTTCGCCGGGCAGGTCAAGGAGATCCTGACCGCGGCCCGGATCGAGCCGTCGGCCCTCGTGCTGGAGATCACCGAGTCGCTGACCCTGCACGAGTCGGCGACCAGCGACGGCTCGCTCCGGCAGCTGCGCGACCTCGGCGTGCAGCTCGCGATCGACGACTTCGGAACCGGCTTCTCGGCCCTCGAGTACTTCAAGCGGTTCACCGTCCAGGGTTTGAAGATCGACCGCTCGTTCATCGACGGCCTGGGCCGGTCGCGCGAGGACACGGCGATCGTCACCGCAACCCTGGCCTTCGCCTCGGCGCTCGACCTGCGGGTGACCGCCGAAGGGGTCGAGACCCAGGACCAGCTCGATCGGCTGGTGGCCCTCGGCTGCCACCAGGCGCAGGGCTTCCTCTTCTCGCGACCCGTGGCCGCCGAGGCCGTGATGGCCCTCCTCGACGCGTCGCCGATCCAGCCCCTGCGTTCGAGCGCGCCCGCCGCCTGAGCCCCGCGCAGCCGGGCTGGCCCGCAGCCGTCGCTGCTGGCCCAGACTAGGCGAGTGCCGACCGCCCGATCCGCCGCGCCGCCCGTCCTCGGCCAGCGGGCGCTGAACCGGGCGCTTCTCGCCCGGCAGCTCTTGCTCGAGCGAGTCGACGGGACGGCCGCCGGCACGGTCGAGCACCTCGTCGGGATGCAGGCCCAGGCCCCGAACGCGCCATACGTCGGCCTGTGGACCCGATTGAGCGCTTTCGCGCCGGTCCAGCTGGGCTCGTTGATGACCGACCGGTCGACCGTCCGGGCGCCGCTCATGCGCGACACCCTGCACCTGGTCACGGCCCGCGACTTCATCGCGCTGCGGCCGGTCTTCGCGCCCCTGCTCGCCCGCCGGTTCCGGGCTTCGCCGTTCTTCCGAAACCTGGTCGGCCTCGATCTCGACGAGGTCGCCCGCATGGCGCGGAACGTCCTCGAAACAGGGCCCAGGACCGGCGCCGAGCTCGGCCGCCTCCTCGCGGAGCGCTGGCCAGGCCGCGACCCGCTCTCCCTGGCCACGGTGGTCCGGCCGCGCCTGGCACTCGTCCAGATCCCGCCGCGCGGGGTGTGGGGCATGAGCGGTGCGCCGACCTGGGCACTGGCCGAAGACTGGCTCGGGCACGTGGTGGACAGCGAGTCCGCGCCCGACCAGCTCGTGTTGCGCTACCTGGGCGCCTTCGGCCCGGCCACGGTGGCCGACATCCAGAACTGGTCCGGGCTGAGCGGGATCCGGGCGGTCGTCGAACGCTTGCAGGGCGAGCTGCTGACCTTCCACGACGAACGCGGACGGGAGCTGTTCGACCTGCCCGGCGCCCCGCGCCCGGATCCCGGCGTGGCGGCGCCGGCGCGCTACCTGCCCGAGTACGACAACCTCCTGCTCGGCCATCACGACCGGACCCGGGTGATGGACGTCGAACACAGCACCCCGCTCTTCCCGGGCAACGGCGGGGTTCTCGGCAGCATCCTCCTCGACGGCCGCTTCGCCGGCGGCTGGCGCATCGTGCGCGGCAGCGGCGGCAGGGCGAACGCCGATTCCGGCGACGTGCGCCTGCAGGTGGACCTGCTCGTGGAGCCGCCCGAGTCCGATCGACGTGCCTTGACCGATGAGGGCCAGAGCCTGCTCGGGTTCGTCGTCCCCGGGGCGGGCCAGCGGGACGTGGTCATCGGCTGGCCGAAGTGATCACCAGGCCCGCCTGCACAGCTGGCCGCGGTGTGCGAAGGTGCGCGGCGTGACTCGAGATCGACGGATCGGCCTGGTCGCCCTGGGCCTGGGCGTCCTCCTGATCGGCCTCGCCCAGCACGTCGCGCCGCTGGCCGAGCCGCCGCTGTACGACGGCGTCTATGTCCCCCAGCCGTACGTCTGGCTCGTGCCGCCGGCGGGCGCGAAGGGCGGCGCAAAGGGGGCCAAGGGCAGCGTCGGCGTGGATGGCAGCGCCAACCGCCTGATCGCGGTGGCAACGCCCGAGCAGGATCCCCAGGCCCAGGTCCTGGCAACCTCCGGCGCCCTGGTCCTGCCCGCGGGGACGACCACGGTCAAGTTCTCGATCGAGCCCGTGCTGCCCGCGGAGCTGCCGGCCGATGGCCACATCGACGGCAACGTCTACCGGATCAGCGTCACGAACGACGCGGGCGTGGCCCTCACTGCCCCCGCGAGCGCCCTCGTCACCGTGGTCATGGTCAGCCCGCACACGGATCCCGACCGGACGATCGAGCTCGACGACGGCTCGGGCTGGCAGAAGCTGGCCACCCAGAACCAGGGTCCCGGCGTGTGGCTGGCGGTGGTCACCAAGTTCGGCGAGTTCGCGGTCGTCGCCCCTGGCGCCGCGACGGCCCCCTACCCGACGGCAACGCCGGTCCCCGGCAGCGGCGCGAGCGCGGCCGCGAGCGGACCACCAGCCGCCGCTTCGACGGGTCCCGGCGCCTCGACGGAGCCCGTGCCCAGCATCGGCCAGGTGGGCGGCAACCCGACCCCCGCACCGAGCCAGGCACCGGCCGCGAGCAGCGGGACGAGCGGAGGCCCGCCGCTGGCCCCGATCGCGATCGGGGTGGTCGTGGTCATCCTGCTGGCAGGCGTCCTCGTGCTGTCACGCGGCCGGCGCAAGCCGCCGAACCGCCCGCCGCCCACCTACCGCGGCGCGCACCGACTGTAGACGCCGGCCCGAGCTCATTGGCGGGTCGGGTGCCGGCGCGCCGCGCCTCGGCCCGGTCTCGCCTTGACAAATATCGAACGAAATCGACCTTATGGTCGGCCGACGGTCACCGGGCCCCCAGACTTCCGCGTTCCCGTCGCTGAGTCGTGCGTGGGGCGGCCCGCAGCGAGCCCGATTCGGACCCCGTAGGGCTCGAGTCCGACCATAAGGCCGCGAGAAGTCGACATTTGGCAGGAGCAAGGTTCGACGGCGCCGACCTGCTTCGTCCGTCTTGGATCAGGCGTGGGCGCGACCGCGCCAGCGAACGATCAGGACGACCAAGGCGTAGAGGTAGAGCAGGAACATCACCAGCAGGAAGATCAGCCCGCCCCCGGCCCCACTCGTGTCGGTCACGTCGGATGCGCGCGACGCGCCGGACACGCCGAGGAGCAGGAACGATCCGAAGACCAGCGAGTAGAGAATCCCGATGATCCGGCCCCAGGTCTTCCCGATGATCGTCCCGATGCCGCCCAGGACCTCGACGATCGCCAGGATGAGGATCACGATCCCGATCCCCACGAAGACGCCGCCGACGATGTTGCCGGCCGCGTCGACGCTGTTCGTGTCAGTGCTCAGCGGGCCCCCGAGCTGGTCGAAGATCGATCGGAACGCTGAGCCGCCGATGATCAGGATCACCCCGGCCGCGCCCCAGAACAGGCCGAGCAGAACGAGGACCACGCCGGCGAGACGCGCGAGGATCGTCACCGAACCCTTCTGGTTGAGCGCTGGCTGGACCCAGCCGGGCGTGGGCGCGGGCGGTTGTGCCCAGCCGGTTGGCGCGGGCGCCGCGGGCGGACCAGCCGGCGGCTGGCCCCAGGCGGGACCGGCGGCAGGCGGCGCGGCGGGCGGCTGGCCCCAGGCGGGACCGGCGGCAGGCGGCGCGGCGGGCTGGACCCAACCGGAGCCCTCGACTGGGGGCGGAGCCGCGGCGGGTGCGGGCTGCACCCAGCCGGAACCCTCCACGGGTGGCGGAGCGGCCGGCGGGACGGCGGCTGGCTCGCCCGCGCCCGGTTCCTGCGTCGGCTGGTCGTCGGTCATCGCGGTACCCCTCCAGGTCGTGACGGCGTGGGCTGGTTCGTGCGTCGATTGTGCCCGCCCGGCGGCTCCGGCGTAAGGGGGCTACGTGGCGAAGATCCGGCTCAGCTCGAAGGCCGGCGTCTCGGCCAGCTGGTCGTAGCGGCAGTCGGCCGGCGACTTGTCCGGCCGCCAGCGAACGAACGTCGTGCCGTGACGGAACCGGTCGCCCTGGAGGTGGTCGAATGCCACCTCCACGACGCGCTCCGGTCGGAGCAGCTCCCAGGTCAGGTCCTTGCCCCGGTTCCAGCGCGAGGTGGCGCCGGGCAGGCGCTGGCCGCTGGCCGCCATTTCATCGGCCCAGCTCGCCCAGCCGGCCCAGGGATGACCGTCGAGCGCATCGGCTCGCAGCGGCGCGAGCTCCGCAACGAGCTCGGCCCGGCGGGCCATCGTGAACGACGAGGTGACGCCCACATGATGGAGCGTGCCTTCAGCGTCGAACAGGCCGAGCAGCAGCGAGCCGATCAAGGTGCCCGGCCCGTCCTTGTGCCAGCGAAAGCCGGCCACGACGCAATCGGCGGTGCGCTGGTGCTTGAGCTTGACCATCGCCCGCTTGCCCGGCTGATAGACCGCGTCGAGTCGCTTGGCGATCACCCCATCGAGGCCGGCGCCTTCGAAGCGCTCGAACCAGTCGATCGCCAGCGCCCGGTCGCGGGTCGCCGGGGTCAGGTGGATCGGCGGCTTGGCGCCGGCCATGAGCGTCTCCAGCCGGGTCCGTCGCTGCGCTTGGGGCACCGAGCGCAGATCCTCGTCGCCGAGGGCCAGGACGTCCCAGGCCACGTAGCTCGCCGGTGACTCCGCTGCCAGCATTCGGACGCGCGATTCGGCTGGGTGGATGCGCAGCAGCAGGGCGTCGAAATCGAGGCGCCCATCGCGGCCGGCGATCACCACCTCGCCATCGAGGACGCACCGCTCGGGCAGCGATGCGCGGAGCGGGGCCGCCAGCTCGGGGAAGTAGCGATCGAGCGGCTTCAGGTCGCGCGACTGGATCAGGACCTCGTCGCCGTCACGGAAGACCAGCGCCCGGAAGCCGTCCCACTTGGGCTCGAACAGCCAGCCTTCGTCGGTCGGGAAGCTCGACGCGGGCTTGGCCAGCATCGGTTCGATCGGCGGGCTGACCGGCAGATCCATCGGCCTGAGGATACGGGCGCCGGGCCGGACGCGTGGAGTGGCACGATACGAAGCGTGACGACAACCGCGGGATGAAGACCATCGAGAGCCGCTACGACGCCTCGGCGCTCGCCTACCGGACCTGGTGGGAGCCCGTCCTCGCCCCGTCGGCCACCGAGCTCCTGGATCGGCTGGAGCGGATCGCCGGGACCCCGACCGGGCGGATCCTCGACGTCGGGACGGGTGCCGGCCTTCTGGCGATCGAGGCCGTTCGACGCTGGCCGGCGGTCGATGTCGTGGGCCTCGACGGCTCGGCCGAGATGCTGGGCGTCGCGCGGGCAACGGCCCGGACCACGCTGCCGACCTCGGGCCAGCGCCGGCTCGACTGGTTGCGCGGCCACGCCGAGCAGCTGCCCTTCGAGGACGCCTCATTCGAGCTGGTGATCAGCTCGTTCGCCTACCAGCTGGTGCCCCGCCTGAACGTAGCCCTCGCCGAGGCATTCCGGGTCCTGCGGCCCGGCGGCCGGCTGGCGCTGGTGACCTGGCGGGTCGCCGACGACCGCTTCGCTCCGGACGAGGCCTTCGAGGACGCCCTGGACGAGCTCGACGCGGGCGAGGATCCGCTGGACGACGGCGAGGCCGAGGAGGCCCGGGCGGGCGACCTGGCCTCGGGCGAAGCGACCGCGACCCGCCTGCGCCGGATCGGCTTCCGCTCGGTCGTCGCCCGCGAGGCGTGGCTGGCCTACGACCACGATCCATCACGCTACCTGGCGTTCCTCGAGGAGTACGCCGAGCGCGAGCTGTTCGCCGAGCTGACCGGCGCCGAACGGGCGCGGCTGCGCGCGGCGACACAGCGCAGGCTGGGCCGACTGCCGGCCGCGGCGTTTGCCTGGCGGGTGCCGGTCGTGCACGCGATCGCGCGCCGGCCGGGACCGGGTTAGCTCTCGGCGGACTCGACGGCGGGTGCGGCTTCCTCGCCCTCGGCAACCGGCTCGCCGGCGGCCTCGACCACGGGAGCCACTTCCTCCTGGCGCGGCGCCTGGACCCGGACCACGGCTTCCTCGAGATCGGTCAGGAGGGTGACATCGTCGGGCAGGACCAGGTCACGGACGTGGAGGGTGGTCTCGTAGTCGACCAGTGAGTCGATCGCCAGCGAGAGCGACTGGGGCAGGCGATCCGGGAGGGCCCGCACGCGCACCGACTCGGTCATGTGCAGCAGCGTGCCGCCGTTCAGCTCGACGGCCGGTGAGGTGCCGGTGAAGACGATCGGCACGTCGACCGTCAGCTCCTGGGTCATGCGCACGGCGAGCAGGTCGACGTGGAGCACCCGCTGGTGGACCGGATCGCGCTGGATCGCGTGGATCAACGCCGGGGCCGCCTTGTGGCCGTCGACGGATACGTCGATCAGGGCATTGGGGCCCGTCTTGCGGTGCAGCTGGGCGAACTCCTGGGCGTCGATCGTGATTGCCTGCGAGGCAACGCCGTGGCCGTAGATCACGGCCGGCAGGCCGCCCGAGCGCCGCAGCTGTGCGACGTGCTTGCCGAGGACCAGCCGCTCGGAGGCGGCCAGCTTCGGTCGAGTCGTGGTCATCTGGGGAGGATCCTCCGTGGGTTGATCACCGAGCGTAGCACAACGGTCCCCCGGCCCATTTTCGACATCGGTGTAGCATGCCGCGGGATGGCCGCCACCATTCTGATCGTCGAGGACGAGTTCGCCGTCGCGCGAGGAATCCAGTACGCGCTCCAGCAGGAGGGCTACGAGGTGACCGTCGCGCGGAGCGGCGAAGAGGGCCTGGACTTTGCGACGCACCAGGCCCCGGATCTGGTCGTCCTCGATGTCCGCCTGCCGGGGATCGACGGCTTCGAGGTCCTCCGCCGCCTGCGGGCAACCGGCTCGAAGGCCCCGGTCCTGGTCCTGACTGCCCGCGATGACGAGGTCGACAAGGTGATCGGCCTCGAGCTCGGCGCCGACGACTACCTGACCAAGCCGTTCGGGCTGCGCGAGCTGATGAGCCGGATCAAGGCCCTCCTGCGCCGGGCGTACGGTGACCTGGCCGATGCGGCCGGCGGCCGGGTGATCCGCCACGGCGACCTGCTGATCGACCTCGAGCGGCGGCGCGTCCAGCGCGGCCAGCGCCGGATTGCCCTGACCGCGACCGAGTTCGAGATCCTGCGCCACCTCGCCAGCCGGCCGGGGCGGGTCTACTCCCGGCGCGAGCTGCTCGAGCTGCTCCGCGACTACGAGGCGCTCGACCAGGACGAGAAGACGATCAACGTCCACGTCAGCCACCTGCGCGAGAAGATCGAGGACGACCCATCGCTGCCGGCCTTCGTGCTCACGGTGCGAGGTGCGGGCTACGCCTTCGCCGAGCGCTGACCGGCCGATGGGCGCCCGGCGCAGGATCCGGAGCTGGCTCCGGCCGCTCATGCCCCGGACGTTCGCCGCGCGGCTGACGATCGCCTTCTCGGGGGTTGTCGCCCTGACCCTGTTGCTCGTCTTCGTGGGCGTGATCAACCGGGTCGACGACTACTTCTACAACCTCCAGGTCAACGACCTCCAGGTCCGGGCGGTGACCGTTCGTGACGCGATCAAGGTGTCGCTTGCCGCGCTGACCGACGGGGCGCCGATCGTGTCGCCGACCGACACCCTCGACCCGGCTGTCGCCCGATTCCTGGCCGATCCGACGGAGCAGCGGATCCTGGCCACGGACCTGGCCCAGGCCGACCTCAAGGTCAGCATCGGCTTGATCACCCGGGACGGCAACGGCAAGTCGATCCTCGTGCCGGCCAGCAACGGCCAGTTCAGCGCCACCCTCCAGGCCCAGCCCCGGCCGGGCCAGGCGCGCGACAACATCCCGTACAACGACCCAGGCCCCGATGCCGTCGAGCAGAGCAACCTGTTCGAGTACGGGATCCAGGTCCAGCTGGCGAATCCGTACACCTACCGGGCGAGCACCCTGGCGGCGATCTTCTCGCTGCTGATCGTGATCGCCATCGCCGGCCTGATCCTGTCGGTCGTCGTGGCCTCGCTCCTCGCCCGGCGGTTCACGACCCCGCTGCGCCGGCTGACCGAGGCGGCCCGCGACCTGACCGAGGGCGACTTTGCCCGGCGGGTCGCGATCGACCCGCGCAACCCGGGCAGCACCGAGATCATCGAGCTTTCCCGGCAGTTCAACCAGATGGCCGCCCGGCTGGACGAGAGCGTCGCGATCATCCGCCGCGACCGCGACCGGAGCCGGGACTTCCTGGCCGACGTTTCGCATGAGCTGCGGACTCCGATCGCCGCGATGCGCATGTTCAACGAGCTCCTGCGCGAAGGCGCCGACGATGACCCGGCGACCCGGATCGAGTTCCTCGAGTCGAGCCGCCAGCAGCTCGAGCGGCTGGACTGGCTGGCCCAGAACCTGCTCGAGCTCTCGAAGCTCGATTCGGGCCTGGTCCTGCTCGACCTGCGGCCCGACGACCTGCGCACCGCCGTCGAGTCGGCCGTCGAGCAAGCCGAGCCGACCGCCCGCCGGCGCGGGATCGCGCTGACCCTGCACACGGCCAGCCGGCCGCTGCGCATCCGCCACGATCCGCAGCGGATCGGCCAGGTCGTCTCCAACCTGATCGGCAACGCCCTCAAGTTCACGGCCTCGGGCGGCCGGGTCGACGTCGATGTCCGGGCCGTGGACGGCGGCGCAGAGATCGAGGTCCGCGACAACGGCGTCGGGATCGACACGGCCGAGCTGCCCCGGATCTTCGAGCGCTTCTATCGCGGCTCGCTGGCCAACGAGGCGCGCGGCAGCGGCAGCGGCCTGGGCCTGGCGATCGTCAAGTCGATCGTCGACATGCACGGCGGGCGGGTGGTCGTCGACAGCCGCCTGGGCAGCGGCTCGGCGTTCGTCGTCACCCTGCCGAAAGACCCGCGCAGCGCGGATTTGCCCGGCGCTGACTCGTCGGCCCGGCCTGCAGGGTCGCCGGCAGCGAACCCGGCTACCATCCCGGCACGAAGTCCGGAGGTAACGGATTCTTCATCGGCTCACCCGCCGCTGCTGAATCCGGAAGCCCCACGCTGAGAGTCGGCCGGCGGAGGCACGCCCGAGCGACGCGCGCCCCCCAGGCCACTCGATTACCGATCCAGGAGCACGATCACCGCGATGGACCCGATCAACCCCCAGCCGGACGCAGGCCAGCAGCCCGCGCCTCCGCCCGCCGCAGCGCCTGAGCCGCCGGCGTATTCCGTGCCACCCGCCCCGGTCGTTCCGTCGGCCGGCCCCGGCTTCGCAGCCCCAATGAGCTATTCGCCCCCGTCCGAGGCGCCGACCGAGTGGCAGCGCCAGACCTGGGGCGCTCCGCCCGCGAGCACGCCGGAGACCTGGTTCGAACCGGCCCCGGCGACGGTCGCCGCGCCACCCACGGCCCGCCGCGGCCCGAGCCTCGGGATCGTCTTCCTGACCGCCGTCCTGGCCGCCGTGCTCGCCTCGACCGGCACGTATGCCGCGATCCGCGCCTCGGGCGGCCTCGACCGGCCGGCCGCGGCGGTCGTGACCAGCCCCGCCGGGACGAACGTGACCCAGCCGGTGACGGTCGACGAGCAGTCGGCCACGATCAGCGCCGCGGCCAAGGTTGGTCCGGCGGTCGTCCGGATCGTCACCGCCGGGACCGACCCGAACGACGCAACCGCCACCTCGGGGATCGGCTCCGGAGTGATCTTCGACTCGCACGGCTGGATCCTGACCAACCATCACGTCGTGGCCGGCACGAACAGCCTGACCGTCCAGCTCAAGGACGGCCGCTCGTTCACCGGCACGATCTACGGGATCGACACCCTGACCGACCTGGCCGTGGTCAAGGTCGACGCCACAGGTCTCCCGACCGCTCCGCTGGGTGACTCGTCGACGATCAAGGTCGGTGAGCTGGCGATCGCCATCGGCAGCCCCCTGGGCACGTATTCCAACAGCGTCACGGCCGGGATCGTGTCGGCGACGGGCCGGAGCATCGACACCGACACCGGTTCGATCAACAACCTGATCCAGACCGATGCCGCGATCAATCCCGGCAACAGCGGCGGGCCGCTCGTGGACGCGACCGGGGCCGTGATCGGGATCAACACTGCGGTCGCCTCGGACGCCCAGGGGATCGGCTTCTCGATCCCGATCAACATCGCCAAGCCGATCATGCAGCAGGCGATCGCCGGCCAGCCCCTGGCCCGGCCGTGGATCGGCATCCGCTACGAGACCATCGACCTCCAGCTCCAGCAGCAGCTCAAGCTGCCGGTCGCCCAAGGCGCCTATGTCAGCGGCGGCCAGGACACCAGCGGAGTCAATCAGCCCGGCGTCGTCGCCGGCAGCCCGGCTGACAAGGCCGGCGTCAAGGACGGCGACATCGTCACCTCGATCGAGGGCCTGACGATCGACGGGGACCATCCCCTCGACGCGGTCCTGACCCAGTTCGCGCCGGGCCGGACAGTGACCCTGGGCATCAACCGGGACGGCAAGACACTCAACCTGCAGCTGACCCTGGGGACCCGACCGACCACTCCCTGATCGATCCCGACCACTGACCGAGACCCCGGTGCCCGTCCCCCCAGGTGCCGGGGTCTCTCGATTCGCGGGCCCCCGGAACAGTCGGTCAGCGGGCGAGGCGCTGGCGCCAGATCTCGACGCCGGCCCAGGCCAGCGTGCCATCGAGGGGCGCGTTCGGCTTGCGGACCCGGATGCCGACCTCGGTGATCGGCGGGAAGGCGGTCAGGACCTCCTGCGCCAGGGCCTCGGCGAGGGCCTCGATCAGGCGGTAGCTGGTCGACTCGACCACGGTCCGGGCGACATCGAAGACGGCCGAGTAGTCGACGGTCCGGGCCAAGTCGTCCTCGACGGCCGCCGGCTGCAGGTTGAGGACCATCTCGACGTCGACGTGAAAGGGCTGGTCGGTCCGCTGCTCCGCTTCCGACACGCCGTGCCGGCCCTGGAAGACCATGTCGTTCAGGACGATCCGGTCGCTCACGGCCGCATCATGGCACGCGGCCCCGGACCACGGCATCGGTCAGCCGCGCGGCGCGCACATTGGCTAGCACGTCGTGAACCCGGACGAGATCGACGCCCGCCGCAACGGCCAGGGCGGTCGTGGCCAGGGTGGCCTCGAGGCGCTCGCCGGCCGGCAGGTCCAGAACCCGGCCGAGGGTCGACTTGCGGGACGTGCCGAGCATGATCGGACGGCCCAGGACGTGGAGCTCGGGCAGCCGGTGGAGCAGCTCGAGGTTGTGATGGGGGGCCTTGCCGAAGCCAAAGCCGGGATCGACGATCAGTGCGTCAAGCGGACAGCCGGCCGCTACGGCGCGTTCGATCGCCCGCCACAGGTCGGCGATGATCTCGGCCATCAGGTTCGTGTAGCGCGCCTCCGCCCGGTTGTGCATCAGGATCAGCGGCCGGCCGTGCTCGGCCGCGAGGCCGGCCAGGCGGTCGTCGTCCGCGACACCCCACACGTCATTGAGCAGGTCCGCCCCGGCCCCGAGCGCGGCCGCGGCCACGTCCGGCTTGGTCGTGTCGATGCTGATGGGCGTCGCGGGCAGCGCCGTCCGGATCGCGCGGACGACCGGGATCGTCCGCTCGATCTCCTCCGCGGCAGCCACCAGGGCATGGCCCGGACGGGTCGATTCGCCGCCGATGTCGAGGAGGTCGGCCCCCTCGGCGACCATCGCCTCGGCCTGGGCCACCGCCCGGGCAACGCCTCCGCCAGGCGCGTCCGCCTCGCGCAGCAGGCCGTCGCCGGAGAACGAATCGGGGGTGACGTTGATGATCCCCACGACGTAGGTCCGCTCGCCCCAGGCGAAGTCGCGGCCGCCGATCCGGATCGGGGCCGGCCGCGCCGCCAGCCCGCTGGCAGCCCCGGTCGGGTCCCGGAACGAGGGCGTGGCCGTGCCCCCGTCGCCGCCGCCGGGCACGATGCCGCGCTCAATCTCGGTCCCGCGTTCCTTCATCAGGCCGATCCTGCCACGTCGTCGAGCACCGGGTCATGGACCAACAGCGCCCGGATCGCTCCGACGAGGTAGAGCGAACCGGCAACGACGATCGGTCCCGGCGCTGACGCCAGGGCAGCGGCCAGGGCGGCGGCCGGTTCCGGAACGGCGCGGATGTGACCGGCATGGCCCCCGATGTCACGCCACAGTGCGGCCACCTCGGCCGCGGGCAACGCCCGGGGCGCGTCGACCTGGGTGCACACGATGTCGGCGCCGGCCAGCGCCCGGCCAGCAGCCAGGGCCCGAACCACACCGGCGACGTCCTTGTCGGCCATCGCCCCGCAGATCAGCGTCAGGCGGGGTGGCGCGGGGTCGCTTCCGCCGGCGAGATACGGCCGCAGGTCGTCCAGGGCCTGGGCCAGGACCGCCGCCCCAGCCGGATTGTGGGCGCCGTCGAGGAGCACCTCCTGGTCACCCTTCCTGGAATCCGCGACCTCGATCAGCTCGAGCCGCCCCGCCCAGCGCGCCTGGGCGTAGCCGGCGCGCCGCGCCTGAGGGCTGACCCCGGCGATACCGGCCTCGTCGAGGGCATCGAGGACCGCGTCGGCGACTGCGACGTTGGCCGCCTGGTGCCGGCCGCGCAGGCCAACCCGGGTCGGGCCGAGAGTCTCGAGCTCGACGTCGATCCCGTCCCGGTCCCAGCCCAGGAGGGGAGCCGGCCGGACGACCCGGAGCCGGGACCCCATGCGGGCCGCTCGCCGGCGAACCACCACCAGGCCGTCACCGACGGCCCCCGTCACGGCCAGGTCGCCGCGCTCGATGATCGCGGCCTTCTCGCGCGCGATGGCGGTCAGCGTCGAGCCCAGCCGGTCCATGTGGTCGAGGTCCACGTTGGTGATCGCGGCCACGCCGCCATCCCAGGCGTGAGTCGCGTCGAGCCGGCCGCCGAGGCCGACCTCGACCACGGCCAGGTCGACTGCCTCGTCGGCGAACCAGCGGAACGCGACGGCCGTCAGCAGCTCGAACTCGGTCGGCTGGCCGTGGCGCCGGGCGACGCGCACGGCAGCCGGCAGGGCCAGCTCGACAAGCTGGGCAAAGGTCGCCGGATCGACCAGCCGGCCGCCGATCTGGAGCCGTTCGCGGTAGCTCACGAGATGCGGCTTGGGCGTCTCGCCGGCCCGCAATCCCGCCGCCCGCAGGACGCTGGCGACCAGGGCCAGGACGCTGCCTTTGCCGTTCGTCCCGGCAATCAGGGCGCCCCGGAAAGCCAGCTGCGGCTCGCCCAGCTCGCGCAACAGCGCCCGGGTCCGGCCAAGGCCAAGGTGGATCCCGAACCGTCCGCGCTCCTGGAGCCGCTCGAGTGCCGCCTCGTAGGTCAGGTCGCCCACGTCACCGGTCACCTCGCGCGCGCGTCACTCTCGCGCGCGTCACTCTCGGGTGAGCTCGTCCTCGTAGAAGACGCACTGGTTGAAGCGCGGGGTGAGGCAGACATCGTTGATATAGCCCTGCTCGAGGTGGACGCCGCCCCGGAGCTGGCAGCGCGACACGTTCTGGTCCTGGCGGATGAGCGCCTTGAGCAGGTGGGGCGCCTGGATCGGGATCGCCCCGCGCACGCCGGTCATATAGAAGTGCGGGCAGACGTTGCGACGCAGGTTGGGCAGGCCGAATCCCGAGCGGTTCATCTGGGGGAGCGCCGGATAGCCGGCCGGCGCCGGAGGCGCGGCCGGGCTGACCCGAGCGATGGGCGGCACGCCGAAGGCCGGCCGGCCGGTTGCTCTGGGTTGTTTAGGATCGCGAGCCTGCACCCTCACCCTCGGTTCGGCGCAAGTCACCAGACTCGCGCGCACCACGCCAGAGTACAACGGCCCGGCCCGGCCGCATCGGACGGCGCGTCCCGGGCGGGTGGCCCACTGTGCTGGCTGGCGTGCGGGCCGGCGTCGTTCGACCGGCCGGGGCAGATCGATCTGCG
>Ga0265314_10003370_pt1 | contig 15492 bp, 20 predicted proteins | sample 4126metaG_FD_203106 | JGI IMG/M metagenome (GOLD analysis project Ga0265314, IMG submission 203106) | Rhizosphere microbial communities from Carex aquatilis grown in University of Washington, Seatle, WA, United States - 4-1-26 metaG | ecosystem: Host-associated > Plants > Roots > Rhizosphere >... | reverse complement strand
TTGGCTGACTTGCCAGAGCTGTAGCTCGCTCAACGACTCGCGGTAGCCGGGCATGCCGGTGAGGCGGATGCCGTTGGCAACGATCCAATAATTCTGGCCGACGGGGTCGTTGCCCATCACTTTGCGTTCGAAGAATTGGGGCGGGGGCGGGTACATACCTTTGGAGGCGATGGAGGGAGTGGAGCCGGGCTGGCCGTGGCATTCGACGCACTGCTCGCGATAGATTTTCGCGCCGGCGGCCAGGTTCTCATCGCTCGCGGGGAAGGCGGCTTTGGTGGGAGCTTCGCGGGCGATCTTGGCCTGGACGGCGGTGCCGGCGAGCAGTTCCTCGAAGGGGATCACGGGGCCGTTCACGGCTACCGGGACGTAGCCGAAGCGCAGGTAGAGGAATCCGATCACGGGCAGGATGATCCAGCCGAGGATCATTCCGATAAAGAATGTTTTCACGTTCTGATTCTAGCTGGGGCGTGAAGGTGCGGTCAGCAGCGGATGGATGGCGGGGGCTTGGCCGCTGGTTTCTTCGGCTTCGACGGCAGCGACACCTTGGTAGGTGATTTCGTAGCGCGCGTTGTCGCCGCGGACGACGAGTTTGTTTTCGCGCAGGACCCAGAAGCTGAACTCCAGGTGTTCGCGCGGGCAACCCATGAGGTTTTCGAAATCGCGCAGAATGATCCAGGGCTGATCGCCGTCGGTGAAACGTTTGTTATAGAGCAGGCGCAATATGGCCTGGCGTTTGAGGACTTCGGACTGCACCCCACGCGAGCTTTGCCAGTTTTCGAAGAGGTGCAGGCGGGCTTGATCGTGGGAGGCGAGTTGCACGTCGAAGGCAGCGCGGCGGCCGGGGTCGCTGAGGACTTCGTTCGCTTTGACTACTTGGCGGAAAAGTTCTTCGCTGCCGGTTTCCTTATTGTCGGGGTGGTAGCGCTGGGCCATCAGATGATACACACGGCGGATGGTGTCGGCGTCGGCGCGGCGGCTCACTTGCAGGGTTTCGTAATGGTCGGCGCCGTTGCCCAGCATTTCGGTGGCGGCGCGGGGAACGTCGGAGGCGTTCTCGAAGGACAATCCGGCGTGATAGAGGCCATTCCCGATGTCAGAGCACCAGCGAACCTGGCAGCGGCCGCCGATGGGGAGGCGTGCTGAAGCGCCTTCGATTTCGCCGCTCACTTCGATGGTGAAACCAACGGTGAGAGCTTGCCGCAGCTCCACGCGCAGTCCACCGCTGCTGAAATCCACTAGTTTGGCGGGGGAGCCGTTGATGAGCAGGGCGGCCTGCGTTTTACTGGCGGGCGAGCGGGGATGCTGGCGTTTTTCGGAATCTGAGGGCACACGTCCTCCTAAGGAGCGTCATCGGCCAGATACCGGGAACTATGAGACGAAGTGCAGGGCGGATTCGTTGATGCAATAGCGGAGTCCGCTGGGCGGCGGACCGTCGTCGAACAGGTGGCCGAGGTGGGCGTCGCATAGGCGGCACAAAACTTCAATCCGGTGCATGAGGAAGCTGTTGTCGGGCTGGGTGTAGATGTTTTCGGCGGCTGCGGGCGAAGTATAGCTGGGCCAGCCGGTGCTGGAATCGAATTTTGAGGCGGAGGTGAAGAGGGCGTTGGCGCAGCAGACGCAGCGGTAGAGTCCAGTGGCTTCAGATTGAAAGTAGGTGCCGGTGAAGGGCGTGTCTGTCGTGCCGCGGCGGGCGGACCAATATTGCTGCGCGGTGAGTTGGCGGCGCCATTCGCTGTCGGAATGAGTGACCTTCTTGCGGGTGACGGAACCGGTGCGGTGGTTGGCGTTGTCGAATTCGACGATGGTGACTTCGACGGGACTGGTTTCAGGGGAGAGACACGCGGTGAGGGCCAAAGGTGCGATTATCAGGGCGCGCCGGCGCGAGAGTGCTTGGAACACCAAACCTATTTTAAACTGGCAGGCGATCGATCATGTCTTCGGCGAGGTCGACACCTTTGAGAGTAATCGAATGGGTACCGTTGTCGGTTCGTTTCACGAACAGGCCTTCGGTCAGGTACCAGAGGCTGAACTCCAGTTCCACTTTCGTGATCTTGAGTGTCTGCTCCATATCGCCCAGGGTAATGCCGGGCTGGCTGGGGTGTTGGCGGCGCTGCTGATACAGCGTGGAAATGATGGTCTGGCGCTGCAGGCGCGCTTGGCGCATGCCTTGCGCGGCGGTCTCGGGAGCTTCCATACCTGACACATCGGCAGGAAACAGCAAAGGGGACAGACGCTAGCGGGTATGGCGGACGCTGGGGCCGCGGGCGAAGCTCGACATGGGCGGCGCGGGCGTGGGCTCGGGCTCGGGCGCGACCTTCTTGGGGCGGGCGTCGAGGCGGGTCAGGATCATCTGCTCCTTAGTCTTTTGGAACTTGGGGGAGCCGACGGCTACGCCGGTGGCGGCTACTACTTCGTTGGTGATTTCGAGCGATGCCGGGAGATGCTTCTGGAAGTAGTTCTTGATGCGGTCCTGGACGATGCGTTGTTGCGAGTGCAGCACCAAGTACATTACGGCCTCGCCGGGAGCGTTCACCATCACTTGATAAAGCTGCGAGGCTTTCTGGAGTTTGGCGCTCTTCAGATCGCGCTCCAGTTTTTTCGCGACGGCGTCGAGTTTTTGCGAGGCAGTGACTTCGGCTTTGGTCAGGCCGGACTGCTTGATGAGATCGGCGCGCTCTTTGGCGTTCAGTTTTTCGAAGAGGACGTTCAGAAATAAAGGCAGGGGATGGATCTTGAATTCGATCCCTACGGGGGCCATTTGGCGGGCTTTTTGCAGTTTCTGGAATGTTGGAAGATTGGTTTTCGCGCCGCTGAGGGCGGTGGAGTATAAGTCCAACAGCTTTTCTTGTTCCAGACCTTCGATCAGATCACCGGCGTTGGGCTCCTCGGCCATTTTGCGCAGCTCGGCGCCTAGCGCTTCGGTGGTGATCTTGGTCAGCATTTCGGCTTCGCGGGCGTTTTCGTAATGGGCGCGGGTGCGTTCGTCGATGGCGTAGCCTAAACGCGCTTTAAAACGGATGAGGCGCAGCATGCGCTCGGGGGAATCGTAGAAAGAATAGTTGTGGATGGTGCGCAGTTCTTTGCGCTCGATGTCGCCGATGCCGTTGGTGGGATCGATCAGCAATCCCAGTGAGGCTTTATTGAGCGAGAGTGCGATGGCGTTGACGGTGAAGTCGCGGCAGCGGAGGTCTTCGTGAATGGTCGCTGGAGTGATTTGCGGACGCGCGCCGGATTTGGCGAAGGTCTCTTTATGGGCCGTGCCGATTTCGGCGGTGACGCCGCCGGGGAATAGCATGTCGACGCATTTCAAGTGGTCGTCGGTCGCTATGACTTTCGCGCCAAACTTTTTCTCGGCTAGCTTGGCAAGCTTAAGGGCGCTGCCTTCGACCGTGAAATCCAGATCGCGAACCGGAAAGCCGCCGAGCGTATCGCGCATGGCGCCGCCGGTCAGGAATACGCTGGCGCCGGCATCGGCGGCGAGCTCCCGCATCTGCCCGACCACGCGGTACTGGCCGGCGCTCAGGTGGCTCTCCAGCATAAACATGTAATCGCCCATTCGCTGCTGCCCTCAATTCCCTTGCCCGGCCCGTTACGCCCGGGGATGATGTTGCTCTATCACCTCACGCAAACGCCGCTGCGCGACGTGCGTGTAAACTTGCGTGGTGGAAATGTCGGCGTGGCCCAGCATGATCTGGACGCTGCGCAAATCGGCGCCGCCTTCGACCAAATGCGTAGCGAAGCTGTGCCGTATGACGTGCGGCGTCAGCGTTCGCTTAATCCCCGCTTTCAATCCATAACCGCGCAGCAGTTTCCAAAAGGACTGCCGCGTCATTGCACCCCCGCGCGCGGTCACGAACAAATACTTACTGGCACGGCCCTTCAAGAGGCGCGCACGCGCGTTCCCCAAATACTTGTCGAGCGCCTGGCAGGCCGCTTCCCCAAACGGAACCATGCGCTGTTTGTTGCCCTTGCCGGTCACGCGTAGGACTCCCATTTCGCGCTCGACCGCGGCTAGCGGGAGGCGGCACAATTCGGAAACCCTGAGACCGGTGGCGTAGAGCAGGTCGAGCATGGCCCGGTCGCGCAGGCCGGTCGACTTTTCCACAGGGGGGGCGGCGATCAAGCGGTCGAGTTCCTCCCGGTTCAGGTACTTGGGGAGGGTGGTCCACTGGCGGGGCTGCTTTAGGAACTCAGTGGGGTCGGCTGTGACCTGGCCTTCCTGGATCAGGAACCGGTAAAAGTTGCGTAAAGTGGTGATATGACGGGCGATGGAGCGCGCGGAGAGGCCCTGGCCGTATAAAGATTCGACATAGTTCGACAGGTCGGCTGCATGGATTTCGGTCACGGGCTTGTCTGCCGATTCGCTAAGTCTTTTAAGATCAAGTTGATATGAATGCAAAGAGTTCGCCGCCAGACCTTTTTCGACGCGGCAGAAATTGAGATAGGCCTGGATGCTTGGGGCAAGCGGCCTAAACGGGGTCACCGTCGCTTGCATTGTGCCAATGATACAATACTTGCAAAAATGTTTGGAAGGAAAAGCATCAAAAAAGACTGTAAGTGGCTCTAACGACCAACAAAAAGGTGTTCGTGACCCGCTTTGAGCGGGAATCGGTGCAAGGATTCGTGCAGACTCCCGGAGGGTTTACGGACGATTCGGTCGAGTTGCTTACGCCAGCGGGGACGCTGCTGCGGTTTCCTTACTCGGAAGTAAAGGCCGTTTGTTTTGTTCGGGATTTCGATGGAGGGGATACCTGGCGGGAGCACCGGATGTTCGCCAGCCGGCCTAAGGCACCGGGGCTCTGGGTTCGTTTGGTATTTCTGGATAATGACTCGACGGAGGGGATGCTGGCTAACAACTTGATGCTGCTGGAGGCGCACGGGTTCTTTATTACGCCGCCAGACCCTAGCTTTCAGAATCAGAGGATTTTCGTCCCTCGGGTGGCGCTGAAGGAAGTGCAGGTGGTGGGGGTGATTGGGAGCCGGGGCAAGTTGGGAAAAACCGCGAAACCGGACAAGGCGGCGGGGCAGTTGGAGATGTTTTAGGCGGCTACTACTACGGGCTCGTGTTCTACGGGGAAGTTTACGGAGCGGGCTATGAAGCAGAGGTCGTGGGCGCGGTGGTGGAGTGCGGCGGCGTCGGAGAGACGGGCGAGGTCGGTGATTACTACTCGGGGGCGGAGGACTACGCGGGTGAATTCGCCGGAGCCGTCGGGGTGCTCGGCCATGAATCCATGCGCGGCGTCTTCATATTCGGTTACTACGATGCCGGCGTCGGCGCAGAGGTGCAGGAACCAGAGCATGTGGCACGTAGAGAGCGAGGCCACTAGCAATTCTTCCGGCGTATAGCGGGCGGGGTCGCCGCGGAAAGCCTGGTCGGAGGAGCCGGGGATGGGGGCGCGCTTGCCTAGGATTTTGATTTCGTGGTTGCGCGAGTAGGCGCGGTAGTCGCTGGTGCCGGTGCCTAGGTTGCCGGTCCAGGTGGTGGTGATGCGGTATTGATGTTCGCGGGATTTCATCAATAAAGGACGGAGGGGAGGAAGGAGCCGGCGGGTTCCTGGTACATACCCATCGACATGAGCGTCATGGGATGGACTACGCGGAGTCCGTTTTCGAGGCACCAGCGGAAGAGAGCGGCGTTGCGGGTGGGGACCAGGATGCCGGGGCCACCGAACGAATCGGCTGCGGAAATCAGGGCTTCGAGATCGCGCACGGTTTCGCCCATGGAGTGTCCATAGAAGGCCATCGACGAGGTGTAGCCGGTGATGCGGCCGGTGCGCTCGACTACTTTCGCGGTGCCTTGCTCGATGGCGTCGGCTAGTTCGCCGCCGCGGTCATGGCCGTGGATTTTGCGCGATACGCGGTTGCAGGCTTCGAGATCTGACTTGAGAGCAAGACGGACGTGAAAGCCGTCCATCGGTTTGCGAAGGGGCGGCCCGGTCATGGTGGAGATGGGCTCGCGGGTATCGAAGCCCAGCTTGGTGTAGAGCGAGAGCGAGCGGTTGTGGAAGGCGGCTTGCAGCAGGCGGACTCCGGTGAATTTGCGATCGAGTGAGCGCTCAAGGACGGCGTCCATCAACTGGCGCCCGGCGCCGGCATTCTGGGCGGCGGGATCGACGGTGATGGGACCGACTCCCGCGATGGGGCCGCGTTCGTCGAGACAATTGCTGCCGATGACGCGGCCGCCGGATTCGGCTACTACGCAGTAAAAGCCGGGGTGCGAAAACATCATGGTGAGAACGCCCACGCCGGCCTCGGGCGTGGGGAGATCCGGCGGGAAATTGTGAGCCGTGTTGATGTCGTGGAAGGCTTGATAACAGATCACACCGGCGGCGGGGGCATCGGCGGGTGTCGCTTGGCGAATGGTGATTTCAGACATGGCGGGTGCCGGGACTGCCTAGGTCCAGCATGGCGAGGTCAATCCAGGAATTTTCTTGGGTATTTTGAACGAAGGTCAGGCGGTCGACGCGTACGGTGCGGGAATGTTTGAATTCGCTCCAGCGCCAGCGGGCAAATTGCGCGGCGTTGAGGACATCGACAGGCGCGAGTTCCTGAACTATGGTGACGTGCGGGTGATAAGAATGGGGTTCCTTGCAGGACAGGCAACCGGCATTCAAGGCTTGATGCACGCGCTCCAGTTCCTCAAAGCCGTGCTTGATGGACACATAGATCACGTAGGTGTCGGGGAAGACCTCGATGTCGCCCAATTCGACGTCGAAAGGCGCGAAATTCCGGAGTGGGGTCTGGAGCTGCTGGAGGGCGTCCGCAATGGCTGTGGCGCTGCCGAAGGAGGCCAAGGGGCGCGGAGGAAGGATGGTTAAATGAGCTTTGGCGTGAGCGTCCGGAGCGAAATCGCGGCGGATTTCATCCAGCAATTCTGCGAGCGGTCCGGTGAGATACGATACCAGGGCGAACGAGTTAATACGCGTCTCCCGCCCGTTACTTCCATCCATCTAACAAACTAGTGTAACGCTGTCGGCGGGAACTTACGCGACGGTGGAATGGACGAGTACTGACTCGGGGACGGCGTCCGGTTTTACTTCCGGCAGCAGCCATTGGGCTTCTTCGAAGCCGACGAATTTGTAGATGCGCAGGGCTCCGCTTTCGGCTTCGAGGAGGTCGCCGGGGAGCAAGGGGCCTTCAGTGTCTTTGAGGGCGAAGAAGGCGGCGTAGGGGGTGGCGGCGTCTATCGTTTCTATCTGCTCGGCGGGCTCGTAGTCGCGCGGTTTGACGTGGGCCGTTCCGCTGACGTGGGGCGCCAGGCGGAAGGACTGGTGCAGGTGGTCTTTCAAGCGGTGGATGCGATAGCTGGGCATGGCTGTGCTTATTATCGCGCAAAACAATTCAAGATGGAAATGTTTTACATGGGCGGGGTGAGGAGCATGATGCGCGAACCGACGTCGAATCCCATGGCGTGATAAATGGGGCGGCCCATGTCGGAGGCGTGGAGCGTCATGCGGGTGAGGGCTCCTTGGGTTAGACCCAGGGCGCGGCGGGCTTGTTCGATGGCGTGGCGCATGACGGCTTCGGCGTAGCCTCGACCATGGGCTTCGGGGAGCGTGGCGACGAAGGCTACGTAGAGGGTGCCGGCTACGGGGAGCACCGCCGCAGACGTGACCGCTTTGCCGGCGGTATAGCCGACGTAGCCGAAGGTATCCGGCTGCCACAGGTGGAGATTACACATGCATTCGAAGAGATCGAGCGACATCTGGTAGGCCTGGCCGTTGATCATGGCGAGGTCACGGGCGGTGGTCTCGTCCGCTACGCGGCGGAACTCTAGTTCGGGCAAGGGGCGGCGCGGCGGCAATAGCTGGTTGGCGGCCATGCCGGTCATCTTCAGGGCGAGGGTGAAGCCTTCGGCGGCGGCGATGCGCTCCCATTCAGGCGGGGCCCAGGGTTCGCAGAGGGCGGCAAAGGAATCGTACTGGCAGGACTTCGCGCGTTGTTTGACGATGGCGAGCGCGGCGCTGAAATCGGATTCAGCCGCCAGCGGACGGTCGAGGGTGGATACGTTCAAGAACGGCAGTGGAAGCTGCGCGAACGTGGTGGCAACGGATTGGGCTTGCTCAACGGTCGCGCCGGGGAAACGGCCGACCATCAGCTTCCAGGCTGCGATCAAGACTTCGACGTTTTCCGCGGGCGACATGATTCCATTTAAGCATTGCTATAATTGCGCCCGTGGCCAAGGCTGGATTCGGATCGGTGGACGAATACATTGCGGCGCAGCCGGAGGCGGTGCGGGGCGTACTCAAGAAGGTGCGGAGCGCGATCCGCAAGGGCGCTCCGGCCGCGGAAGAAACGATCTCGTACAACATTCCCTGTTACAAGATGCCCGGCGGCCGCGCGCTGTACTTCGCGGGATGGAAGCGGCACTACTCGCTTTATCCTGTTACAGCGCGGCTGCTGGCGGAGTTCAAGGATGAGCTCGCGGCGTATGAAGTCGAGAAGGGGACGATACGGTTTCCTCTATCCGGACCGGTGCCGGTGAAGCTGATCGAACGCATCGCGAAGTTTCGCGCGACGGAATAGATTACTTTTTTGTGTCCTGCGCGCGGGCACCGGAGAGTAGGCCGATCATGCCGTAGTTGCCTTCGTGGCAGGCGTATTCGTAGATGGGGCCGTTGGTGGAGCGCAGGGGGACTTCGGCGGACCAGGGGGCAGTGAAGGCGGTCGGATCTTCGATGCGGAATTCGTAGAGGATGAGGTCGGGAGCGGTGCGGGTGAAGCGTTCTACTACGCGCAGATTTTCGTCGGAACCGCGGAAGGAAATTTTGCCGTTGAAGTTGGTGGTTTCCACGATCAACGTGTTGTGGTCCCAGCGGCCCCGCGAATCGCCCAGCCAGGAACGCAGGTTGGAACCAAGGTGGGCGCGGCCGTCGATCGGGATGATGCGGACGTCGTGCATCATTTCGGAAAGAATCGCGACGTAGTTCGCGCTTTGGAAAATCTGAAAATTGTTGTTGTAAGCGCTGGGCATCATCGGCGGGCCTACGTTATCGCCTACGATGCAGCGTTCGCGGATCAGGCGGTCTTCGGGTCCACTGGCGGGGCGCTGCAGGGCTTCGGCGCGGCGGCGGGCGGCTTCTTGGGCGGCGGGCGTTAGCGCGGGCAAGCGTCCGCTGGGCGGGTCGACGATCAGCGAGGTGCGCAGGCTGGGGACGACTTTCGAGCCGCGGTCCCACCAGACTTCGTTGTAGGCGCGGGTGACGTCGGCGTCGGCGGGGCCATCGCGGCGGTCGCGATTGCTTTGCTCGGCGGTTTTGCGTTCGTAGGCGGCGGCTTCTTCTTTGGTGAAGAATTGTTTGCCGGCTAGGTCGGCCGGGCGTTCGAGCGGGGTGATGGTGGCGTTGGTCCACACGCCGCCGATGTCGGGCTGGCCGTCGGGGGTGCGGGGAGGTGTGTAAGCTGCCCTCTGAGCGAAGGCGGGAGCGGCTAGCAGGACGAATGCTAAGAAAGTTCTTTTCATTTTGCAGGTGCGATCGAATCGACCTGGATGGTGAAGGTCTTGGCGTTCAGCGTGCCTTTGACGGTTACTTTTTTGCCGGCAAACTTTTCGGGGGTCTTTTGATCGCTGAGGGTGTAGGCTGTCTTGCCGTCGAAGAGGACATAGCTGGCGTCGTGGACCATGACGCAGGCGATAGTACATTCGGCGTCATTGGGTCCCATCTGCATGTGGGCGTGATCGGCTCTCGCACATATGCTATCGGTGATGACGCCGGTGAAGGTGTGCTGGTCGGCCGCGACGGCTAAAAGCGCCGTCGCGACCAGACCTAAAAAGCAAAGCTTCATTCGCCAGGGGTCATGAGGTGGGCGGTAGAGGTGCCGGCGTTCATGATCCAAACGCCACCGGACTTGTTGTTATCGGGCAAGCCGAGGGACGCAGACGTCGCGCCGGGGACGGCGATGGTCATGTGGGTACGGGCGTGTTCCTGATCGGCGCCCATGAAGTGATACCAGACCGAGCCGAACTCGGGCTTCACGCGGGTGCCATCTTTTTCGGCGGCGTCGAAGGCGGCTTGCACTTTCGCTTTGTCGCCCATGGCTTCGATCTTCATGTTCTGGGCGGCGCGCGGCAGATTGCCCATGTTGGTGCATTCGACAATAAAGGGCTGCTGGTTGGGCTGGCCGGACTTGTCATAGCAGACAAGGGTGCTGGTGCCCTTCTTCAAGGTGTCATAGGTGCCATCGGCCTTCCATTTGATGACTCCGGCGTTGGCTTTGGTGTTGCCGGGGGCGGCTAACAGGGCCTTGTCGATGGCGGCTTGGTCTTGCGCGAGCGCGGCGGCCGAAAGGGCCAGCACGCCAAGAAAAATCGTTGCGGTGCGTTTCATTGGATAACCTCCAGAATTCAATCTGTCTCGTACCTTTTCAAGAACCCGTGTTTTGGGACTGGATTCAGTATATCTCTGTCCCAGCGTCGGCGGCGCCTTGTGCGATCCAGCGGGCGGCGTTTTCGGCGTTCCAATAAATGGCGTCGTGGAGGGAGCCTAGCGGGGTCCGGGGAATGAGGGTGGCTAGTTCTACGCCCGGCGGTAACGGGGGGTTGTGGCCGAAGTAGAAGCGGAAGGCTTTCTGGAAGGGCCGCAGCAGCGGCGAGGGAAATTGCGGGAGGACATTCAGGGCGATGATGCGGGTGGCTCCGAGTTCGACAGCGGCCCACACGGGAAGAGGATTCAGCAAACCGCCATCGATGTACCAACGTCCGTCGATGCGGCGAGGGCGGACGGCTCCTGGAATTGCGCAGGAGGCTAGCAGGTGTTCGGCACGGATAGGTGGGGTGAACGTGCGCGGCTTTAGGCGGAGCATGTCGGTGAGCACTACGGCGTATTCGAATTCAAGGGGGCGAAGGGCGATCAAGCGGCGCACTGTTTCGGGAAGATTCTCGAAGCCGGCTACGCCGGGCTGCATCCACCAGTTACAGAGCTCGTCTGCGCTCCAACGGGAGGCGATGGCGTAGCCGTTTAGGGAACCGACGGAAGCTCCGACTATTAAGTCCGGTTGGAAGCGCGGGGCGAGGGCGCGCCAGGCTCCGGCCTGCCATGCGCCGAACATGCCGCCTCCGGAAAGTACCAGTGCCGATTTCGACGCCAACCTTTACGATACCCCTTACAATAATGGATGGACTGAGGGGCGCATGGACTTCGATCCCACGAAATACGGACCTGAGGTCGCGCGCATTCTCGCCATGGATCAGAACGGACAACGCTGCGCGCCGCTGGTGTGCGGGCCGTGTACTTCGGAGGAGGCTCGGAAGGCTTTGGGCGCACGCAAGGCGGCGGAATTGTTCCCGGGAGTGCGCGATCCGGCGGCGGCGATGGCGGGGTTGTGGTTACATTTTTCGTGTTTCGAAGAGGCTCATCAATTGATTGACGATCCGAAGACGCATGAGGGCGAGTTCTGGCACGCGATTCTGCATCGCCAGGAGCCGGACGCGGGGAACGCCGCGTATTGGTTCCGGCGTGTGGGGCAGCACGCGGTGTATCCGGAATTGGCAGCGGCTGCAAAGGAGATTTTGAAGCGGCATGCGGACGCGGAGTTCGGCGTGGGGCAGTGGGATCCGTACGCCTTCGTGCAGTTTTGTGAGCGGGCGCGGCTGCAGCCGGGATCGACGCAGGAACAGGCGGCTCGGGAAATTCAGCGGGCGGAGTGGCAGTTGCTGTTCGACTACAGTGCGAGGCGCCAGTGAAATTGCGGCATGTGCTTTTGGTGGTGCTGTTGGCGCTGGTCGCGGGCGGCGTGTGGTATGCGGTCACGCTCCGCAATCAGCCTCCGGAGTTGGTGTTTGCGCATGTGGTGCGCGAGCCGATTGCTAGTACGGTGCCGACGAACGGAAAAATAGAACCGATTGAGTGGGCGGAAGCGCGGGCGGAGCGGGATGGTCCGGTGACGAGCATTATGGTGCAGCGCGGCGCGCAGGTGGCGGCGGGGGCGGCGCTGATTGAGTTGGATTCGGCGGAAGCGCGGGCGGAGTTGGTGGCGGCGCAGGCGCGGGTGAGCCAGGTGAAAGCGGAATTGGATGTGATCGCGCGCGGGGGGCGGGCTACGGACTTGAGCACGATCGCGGCGGATGTCGATCGCGAAAAGTTGGAGCTGGCGGTGGCGCAAAAGGAGTACGACACTTTGGTGCGGCTGCAGGCGAAGCAGGCGGCGACTGGATACGAAGTTTCGCAGGCGAAGGACAAGGTGGAGCGGGCGCAGACGCAGATTCATTCGCTGGAGCAGCGGCGGGGGGCGCTGGTGAATCCGCAGGATCGTCCGGCGGCTGAGGCGCGGTTGAAGGACGCGGAGTCGGCTGTGGCGCTGGCGGAGGAGAGGATTCGCAAGAGTGTGGTGCGGGCGCCGATCGCGGGAACGGTTTATCAGTTCGACTTGAAGCCGGGGGCGTATTTGAGCGCGGGGGATCTGGTGGCGTCGATCGGGCAATTGGACCGGGTGCGCGTGAAAGTGTTCGTCGATGAACCGGACTTGGGGCGCGTGGCGCGGGGCAAGGCGGTGACGATCACTTGGGATGCGGTGCCGGGGAAGCAATGGAAGGGCGTGGTGGATAAGACTCCGACGCAGATCGAGGCGCTGGGGACTAGGCAGGTGGGCGAGGTGTTGTGCGTGATCGATAATCCGCACAACGAGCTGTTGCCGGGGACGAATGTGAACGTGGAGATCAACACGGAGGCGGTGGCTAGCGCGTTGACGATCCCGAAAGAAGCCGTGCGGCGGGAGTTGGGGCAGGCGGGAGTTTTTGCGCTGGCGGGGAATGCGCTTGCGTGGAAGAAGATTACGCTGGGGGTTTCGAACACGACGCGGACGCAGGTGGAGGGGTTGAGCGAGAGTGACGCGGTCGCGCTGCCGTCGGATAAACCTGTTAAAGAGGGGATGATTGTGGCGCCGCGGTTCCAGTAAATTCGCGGGAACTTGGACTACTGGCTTGGTGTCTATTCGGGCGAATGCGGATCAGCTATCGGGTATCGAGTATCGCGGTCTTGCTCGTCTTCGTCGGAATGTTTCTTTTGCCCGAATCTGTAATGATCCGACCTCGCGCACGCCTTTTAACAGGAGGTGCGTGGTGCGGAGTGTGGGAGCAGATTGGCTGGCTGATTCGGGCCTTCGCATTCGTCTGGCTTGCAACATTCTTATCTCTTTTTGGACAAGGACTTCGGAACCGAACCGTCCCACGATTAGTGGCTATCGTTAGCGTTATCGCGTTTTGCCTAGGTCCGCTCGATCAGCTTTGGAGAATTCAATATTGTGAAGCGAATCTGGGAATTGTCTTCGCGGTTTGGATCATGGCGGTGGGTCTGATGTGTCTCCACCATATTATTCAGCGGCCGGTTCGGGTTTGATCTGCGGCAACCAACTTTTCGATGTGCTTGGCTAGCACATCTACTTCGATATTCAGGCGGGTGCCGGGTTTGGCTTGGCTCAACGTCGTGTGGGTGTAGGTGTGGGGGATGATGGCTACGCCTAGCTCGGAGCCGTCGAGCGAGGCGATGGTCAGGCTGACGCCGTCGATGGCGATGGAGCCTTTGTGTACCAAGTAGCGGTCTAGGCCTGCGGGCACGCGAATCTTCAGCCACCAATTGCCGTCGCTTAGTTGGTCGAGGGCGGCGAGGACTGCGGTGGCGTCGACGTGTCCTTGGACGATGTGGCCGGAGAGACGCGTTACCGGTGTCACGGGGCGCTCTAGATTTACGCGGGCGCCGGGGACTAGGTCGCCTAGATTGGTGCGTGAGAGGGTTTCGGGGGCTAGGTCGGCGGCGAAGGAGTGCGCGGTTAGGTCAAGCGCGGTTAGGCAGACTCCGTTGACGGCGATGCTCGAGCCTTCGGCCGCGTCGGAGAGCACGGTGCGGCATTCGATCACCAGGCGCGTGCCGGCTGATCGGACGGTGCCTAGTTCTTCAATAATTCCGGTGAACATTTTGTAGCCACGCTTCTACGGCGAATTCATTGGAGGTGATCTGGTGCAGCTTGACGTCGTGGAACTGAATGGCGTCGGAGCGGCGGCGGCGGCCGGTGCCTCCGGCTACCGGTAGAGACTGGGTGCCTCCCAGGATTTTGGGCGCGTAGTAGAAGTAGATTTTGTCGGCGATGCCGGATTCTAGCGCGGTCCAGTTGATGCGGCTGCCGGCTTCGATCATTAACGACAAATACTTTTCGCGGGCTAGCAGGGTTACTACGGCGTCGAGGTCTACGCGGCCGTCGGAACCTTCGAGGACTTCTACTCGCACGCCTTTGGATTCTAGGCGGCGGCGGCGGTCGGAGGACGCGGCTGAGGTAGTCACGACCAGGACGTCGTTGCGCGCGGAGGTCACCATTTTCGATTCGGCGGGGATGCGTAGGAGAGAGTCGAGAACTATTCGCAGAAGTGGGCGGCTGCGTTCATCGCCGGTGCGGTCGGTCAGGCGACAGTCGTCGGCTAGAACGGTGCCGATGCCAGTTAGGATGGCGTCGGAATGGTGGCGCAGGGTTTGCACGTGGGCGCGGGCGGACTCGCTGGTGATCCAACCTTGATTGTCGTCGGGGGCGCCGATTTTTCCGTCTAGGGTTACTGCCGCTTTGACTGTGACCAGGGGGCGGGCCGTTCGCATGTAGTGGACGAAGGCTTCGTTGAGTTGCGTGGCGCGCGCTGTGTAGGTGGAATCGATTTCTACTTCGATGCCGGCGCTTTGGAGAGCGCGGAAGCCGGAGCCGTGGACTTGCGGGTTGGGATCTTGCATGGCTGCGACTACTTTTTTGATGCCGGCGGCGATGATGGCGTCGGCGCACGGGGGGGTGCGGCCTTGGTGGGAGCAGGGTTCCAGGGTTAGGTAGAGTGTCGCGCCGCTGGCACGGTCGCCGGCTTCTTCTAACGCGATTACTTCGGCGTGTTTTACTCCGGACCAGGTGTGGAAACCACGGCCGACGATGGCGTTATCGCGCACGATCATGGCGCCCACGGCGGGATTCGGGCTCACGCGGCCTTGGCCTTGGGAGGCTAGATCGAGGGCTTGTTCGAGGTAGCGGGTCAATCGAACAATGATGACACGAACTGTGCGGGGTCGAAGGGGAGGAGGTCGTCTAGTTGCTCGCCTACGCCGACGTAGCGGATCGGTAAATTCAGTTCGCGGGAGATGGCTACAACCACGCCTCCTTTCGCGGTGCCGTCTAGTTTCGTCAGAATGATGCCGGTGACGGCGCTGGTTTCGGTGAACTTGCGGGCTTGCTCTAAGCCGTTTTGTCCGGTGGTGGCTTCGATGACTAGCAGCACTTCGTGAGGGGCTTCGGGAATGACGCGCGATACGGTGCGGCGCATTTTTTCCAACTCGGCCATCAGGTTGGTTTTGGTGTGGAGGCGGCCGGCGGTGTCGATGATCACGTAATCTACTTTGCGGGCTTTGGCGGCTTGGACGGCGTCGAAGGCGACGGCGCTCGGGTCGGCTCCGGTCTGCTGCTTGATGATTTCGGCTCCGGTGCGCTGGGCCCAGACTTCTAACTGTTCGATGGCGGCGGCGCGGAAAGTGT
>Ga0265314_10003367_pt1 | contig 15499 bp, 15 predicted proteins | sample 4126metaG_FD_203106 | JGI IMG/M metagenome (GOLD analysis project Ga0265314, IMG submission 203106) | Rhizosphere microbial communities from Carex aquatilis grown in University of Washington, Seatle, WA, United States - 4-1-26 metaG | ecosystem: Host-associated > Plants > Roots > Rhizosphere >... | reverse complement strand
GTCAGGAACATCTTCATCTGCTCGCCGGTGGTGTTCTGCGCCTCGTCGAGGATCACGAACGCGTCGTTGAGCGTGCGGCCGCGCATGAACGCGATCGGCGCCACCTCGATCAGGCCGCGCGCCAGGAGCTGGTCGGCCTTTTCGAAGTCCATCATGTCGTGAAGCGCGTCGTAAAGTGGGCGCAGGTAGGGAGATACCTTCTCTTCCATGCTGCCGGGCAGAAAGCCGAGGCGCTCGCCCGCCTCGACCGCTGGTCGGGTGAGCACGATTCGCTTCACCTGCTTGTCCATCAGCGCGCGCACGGCGAGCGCCATCGCGAGGTAGGTCTTGCCGGTGCCGGCCGGCCCGATGCCGAACACGATGTCGTGCGCGCGGATGGCGTCGACGTAGCGCTTCTGCGCCAGGCCCTTGGGCGCGATCGGCCGCGCGCGCCCCGCGATCAGGATCGTGTCGGAGAAGACGTCGCGCAGGTCGACGCCCGCGTCCGCGCGCAACGCCAGCGCCGCGCGCCCGATGTCCTCGGGGCTGATGGGCGTGCCGCCGCGGACCATCGCGTACAGCTCCTCGACCAGCCTGCGCGTCATCGCCACCGAGTCGCCGGCGCCGATCACGGTCAGCTCGTTGCCACGCGCGTGCAGCTCGACGCCGGTCTCGCGCTCGATGATCTTGAGATTCCCGTTCCGCTCGCCGTAGAGCGCGAGCGCCACGTCGTTCTCATCGAGGCTCAACCGCGCCGTGACCGTCTCGCTCGGGCGTTTCGAAGCCGGTCTTTCGGCCACACGTCCTGCGATGCTGCCGCGCTCGTTCAACAACCTGGAATTAGCACGCGTGGCCCCGGTATTCAATGTGTAGACTCCGCCCGTGAAACCACCCGCCACCGACGTCCCGCTGCCCGACCTGACACCGCTGCCCGGTCAGCAGACCGGCGCCGAGGTGAGCCGCCTCGTCGGCCTGATGCAGCGCCTGCTGGCACCGGGCGGCTGTCCCTGGGATCGCGAGCAAACCCTGGAGACGCTGGTTCCCTATCTCATCGAGGAGACGTACGAAGTCGTCGACGCGCTGGCCGCCGGGCAGGTCGATGACCACCGCGAAGAGCTGGGCGACCTTCTACTGCAGATCGTTTTCCAGTCGGAGCTGCGCTTCGCCGAGGGCAAGTTCGGCATCGACGACGTCGCGCGCGGCATCGTCACCAAGCTGGTGCGCCGTCACCCGCACGTCTTTCCGCCGGCTGCCGGCTCCGACCCGGTGGTCGCGCGCGACGCCGACGCCGTGATGGCGAACTGGGCCAAGATCAAGGCCGAGGAGAAGGCAGAGAAGGGCAAGCGCGGCGCGCTCGACGGCATCCCCAAGAGCGCGCCCGCGCTGGTGCGCGCGACCCGTGCCGGAGAAAAAGCCGGCGCGGTCGGGTTCGACTGGCCCGACGCCACGGGTCCGCGCGCCAAGATCGACGAGGAGCTGGCCGAGCTCGACGCCGCGGTCAGCGCGGGCGATCGCGCCGAGATGCAGAAAGAGCTCGGCGACGTCTTGCTCGCGGTGGCCAACCTCGCGCGCAAGCTCGGCCTTGACCCGGAGAGCGCCCTGCGGGGCTCGACCGATCGCTTCGCCGACCGTTTCGCGCATATCGAGGAAGCTCTGCGGGCGCAGGGCCGCGCCGTCTCCGACGCATCGGCGGAAGAGCAGGACCAGCTATGGCGAGCGGCGAAGCAAGCGTTGCAGAGCGAGCGAAGTGAGCGTTGAAAGAGATTTAAGCCGCGCTTCGCGTTAGAGTGGCGCCCGCATGGCTGCCGCGGGGGAGGACCTGATGTCGTTCGACTGGATGCTGCCGAAGCGCAACGCTTCTTACGCCAAGACCTTGCCCGCGAAGCGCGAGGCGATGTATCGAGGCGAGCTCGTCGAGCGCGCCGCTCTGCTCCACCGCCTGGGCCACGGGAAGGCGGCCGTGCGCGCGCGCCTGGCCGCCAACGTCGGCTGGGACTTCGAGGGAGCGGCGGGAGCGATCGCGGTCGGCGAGCTGGACGCGATCGTCGAGCGCGAATTCGGAGCGGCAAGAGCCACACCGCGAAACAAAGGAGGAGCCAGATGAAGATGCGAAGCAGGCTCGTGGGCGCGTTCGCCGGGAGCGCGCTGGGCGCGACCCTTGTGTCGGTGCCCCTGGTCATGACGGCCGGTTGTGGAGTCGACCAGCAGGTCTATGACGCCGCCGTCAAGGACCGCGATCAGCAGAAGCAGAAGCTGGCCGAGGCGCAGGCCGCCGATGCCGCCGAGAAGGCGCAACACAAGAAGGACGTCGGCGCGCGCGATCAGAAGATCGACGTGCTCACGAAGAAGCTCGAGGCGCTGGGACAGGACGTGTCGCGCCTCGAAACCGAGCGCGGCAACCTGGGTGGCGAGCTCGAGACCGCGAAGAAGCGCATGGAGGAGCTGCGCAAGGCGCAGGCGCAGGCCGAGGCGCGCGCGTCGCAGTTCCGCAAGCTGGTGTCGCAGTTCAAGCAGCTGACCGACGCGGGCAAGTTGCAGGTCGAGCTGCGCGAGAACCGGATGATCGTGCGCCTCGGCGATCAGATCCTGTTCGACCCGGGCAAGACCGAGCTCAAGAAAGAGGGCGAGGACGCGCTCCGGCAGGTGACCGACGTGCTGAAGGCGATCCCCAACCGCAACTTCCAGGTCGCGGGCCACACCGACAACATCCCGATCAAGTCGAAGCGTTTCCGCTCGAACTGGGATCTGTCGACGGCCCGCGCCGTCGAGGTGGTCAACTTCATGATCGCGAGCGGCATGGAGCCGAAGCGCCTGTCGGCCGCCGGCTACGCCGACCAGTCGCCGGTCGCCGGCAACGACACGTCGGAGAACAAGGCCAAGAATCGGCGCATCGAGATCACGCTGGTGCCGAACCTGGACGATCTGCCGCCGATCGACGAGGCGCTCAAGGAGAGTCCGGTGGCCGAGCCGGCGGCTCCGCCGCCCCCTCCGAACAAGAGCTAGCGCGGGTCAGCGAGAACGGAACGATGGATGCGGCGGCGGTCTCCTTCGCGTGGAGCGCTATCGAGTGGGAGACGCCGGCGCCCGGAGTGCGTAGCAAGAGCGTGATTCGTGGGAGCAAGAAGCTGCGGCTGGTTGAGTTCACCGCCGACTTCGTCGAGCCCGACTGGTGCACGCGAGGCCACGCTGGGTTGGTGCTCGAGGGCGAGATGGAGCTCAACGTCGACGGGCGCGTCGTGCGGCTGCGCGCGGGCGACGCGCTGATGGTGCCGAGCGGCGAGGCGTACCGCCACCGGCATCACGGCACGATCGCGACCACGCGGTTGTTCCTGGTCGAGGAGCTCTAGAAGTTCACAAGGATTTTTTTTGAAGAATCGGCTCTTTTGAGGGCACGATCAGACCGAAGAGATGGTTTCCGTCACCGTTGTGCGAAACTTTTGGCCGTCGAAGGATCACCTTCGGTCTGCTATAGAGTTGTAGCCTGGACGGTCAGGACGCTTACGAAGAGACATGGTGACCGGCCGAGCTCGACGCCTTCTTCCCCGCCAGTTTTCCCTTCAGGTACACAGTGTTACATGTGCGGTTCGCTAGCCGACACAAAGAGTCATTGTCAGGTTGCGGCCGCGCTTCAGCTTTGGCATGATGCGTCCGATGATTTCGGGCGTGGTCGAGGTTCCTAGGTCGAGTGCATCTGGTGCCAGTGCTGCGGCGCCCCAGGTTTCACGTCAGGGAAACGCCAAAGTGAATTCATCGCGAACGACCATCCCACAGCCTTCGTGGACGGTGCTGGATCGCATCTGGATTTACGGTACTGCCGTTCTGGGTGGCCTTGTCCTCGGGTTGTTTTTTGGCGGCGCCACAGGCGCAGTTCTTGGCGGAATTTTGTCGGTGGCATTGGCCGTGAGCCACGCAAAACGAGCTCGGTCGAACGAAACCGAACATTCCGAGTCCATCTCTTCGAACCGCTAGACCGCTAGATGGATATCCAGCTCGCGTCCGTCGCGGTGGCTCTCCTCGCCGTCATTGCGCGACTGTTCTGGGCCTTGCGGAGAAAAGATCCTCTCGGTGAAACCGTGACACTCGCCTTGATTGCAGGCCTCAGCGCCGGGGCCCTGACGGTGGGTGTCTGCGTCGCGCCTTATCCGATTGTCGTCAAATATCAGCCCGCCACTGCCGCGTTCTACCGAAACTGGCTATCGGATCCCCTGTTCATTTCTTTCGCGGGAATCGCCTACGCCTTACTTGGACTGGTATCGACGGTACGTATCTTCCAGCAGAGAAAAGCCTGACGCCGTCGAACTCTGTACTCAGGGGAAGCCTCTTACCCTTCCGGTCCCAGCAACGCCCTCGTCTCCTCTGTGAAGCGCGGTGGGTCGCCAACGTGCAAGATCAACGGCGGCTCGAGGGTCAGCGGGCGTCGCGACCCACGATGCGCTTCGACCAGCACGCGCACCGCCGCGCGATCCACGAACGGATGCACGGCGCGCAGGCGCACCGGCGTGAGGTCGCGGTCGGCCAGCCCCGCGAGCAACTCGGGCAGGCGCTCCGCCGCGTAGACCACGCCGACACGGCCGTTCGACTTCACCAGCCGCCGCCCGACGTCGAGCCATTCGGCGAGCGTCAGTGTCAGCTCGTGATTCGCGACCGCGCGCTCCTCGTCGGGCGACGATTGCCCGCGTTCAAGGACGCGAAACGGTGGGTTGGTCGCCACCAGGTCGAACGATTCCGGCGCGAGCGACGCCGTCGTCGCTGCCGCACGCACGTCACCCTCGATCAGCGTGAAGCGCTCGCCGACGCTGTTTCGCTCGCGCCCCCGCGCCGCCAGGCGCGCCAGGCGCGGCTGCAGCTCGACACCCACGCCGGTCGCGCGCGTGTCGCCGGCGAGCAGCGAGAACGACAGCGCACCCGTGCCGCAGCCGATGTCGAGGAAACGCCCGAAGGGTGGCGCCAGGAACCGCGCGAGCAACACCGGGTCGAGGCTGCTCCGGAACCCGCGCCGCGGCTGCACCAACGTCACGCGGCCGCCGAGCAACGTGTCGACGGTCGTCTCCGGATCGGTCTCGTCAGCCTGGCGCGGCGATCTCGGCATCGGGATCGATCCGATACATCACCAGGCCAGTGGCGAGCTTGGGCTGAAAATAGGTCGACTTCTGCGGCAGCACGAAGCCGGCCTCGCACGCCTGCAGCACCTGTTCGACCTTGGTGGCGTTCATCAGGAACGCGGCCTGCACGCGGCCGGCCTCGACCTCGCCCAGCGCCTGCGTGGTGTCGTGCGTGTAGCCGAGGTACGACTGCTTGGCCATCGCCGACGCGTCGATGCCCAGCAACGGACCGAGCACGATCCCGTGCAGCACCGTGACGTCGAGGGTCCGCAACGCCGGCGGCCCCAGCGGCGACAGGTCCGCGAACGGCTTGAGCGCGAGCCAGGTCGTCTCGCGCTCGCCGGCCGCGCGCACCGCGAACGTCACCCGCTCCGCGCGCGCGAGGCGCGCCTCGATCGCAGCGGCGTCGCGCTCGTCGCCGCGCGAGACGTCGAACGCCGCCGCGGCGCCCGCGCGCAGCGCATCGGCGCTCCAGCTCGGGAGGTTCGAGATCAACCGGTGCGTCGGCAGCACCAGCAGCCCGGGATCCTCCGCGCGCGCCAGGAACATCGCGCCCCAGTCGGCGCCCGAGCGCCCAGGCGCCCGTCCCGCCGGGCGAAGCTCGTCGCGCAGCGCCACCATCGTCTCGTAGCGGTGGTGCCCGTCGGCGATCAGGATCTGCTTGTCGCGCAGCACCTCGGCGACGTGCGCGATCGCGCGCGGCTCGGTCACCGCCCACAGCCGGTGCCGGCAACCGTCGGCGGTCGTCCCGTCGAGCAGCGGCGGCATCGACGCATCCGCTCCCAGCGCCACCTCCGTCGCGCCCTGCGGATCGCGATAGAGCCCGAACACCTGCGAGATGTGCGTCCGCGTGGCGCGCATCAGCTTGCGGCGGTCTTCCTTGGGGGCGGACAGCGTGTGCTCGTGCGGCAGCACCACGCGGCTCGCGAACGGCTCCAGCTTCACGAGCGTGAAGAAGCCCTTGCGCACGTGGATCTGGCCGTTACCCGACGGAACGCCACCCGAAGGCGATCTGCCCGAAGGCCATCTAAACGTCTGCTCGTAGCGGTAGAGCGCGGGCCGCTCGTCGCGGCGCAGGATCCCCTCGGCGATCCAGGCGTCGAGCAGCGCCGCCGCGTTGGCGTACTTCGCGTCGCCATCCCCGCGCGGCAGCTCCAGGCGCACCACGTTCTGCGGGTGCCGCGCCTCCAGGTCCAGCCGCTGGGCGTCGGAGATCACGTCGTAGGGCGGCGCGAGCACGCGCGAGGGATCACCGACGCGCGCCAGGTCGTAGCGCAGTCCGTTGAAGGGGGCGATCACGGCCATGTCGTTGATCTACCCGATTCCGCCCTGCCGTCACAACCGACGATTTCCGCTCAATCGGCCGCCAGCACCAGCGCGCCTTGACGCAGGATCTCGATGCGGCTGCCGCGCACGCGCACCAGCGTGCTGGGCGCTCCTCCCGGCGTCGCGCCGGCGTGCAGCACGCGGCAGCGCCCCTCGAACAGCTCCTCCACCGCCTCGGGCGTGCTCGGCGGCGGCACGCCGGCGGGGTTGGCGCTGGTGGCGGTGATCGGGCCGCCGAACACTTCGATCAGCGCGCGCGCCGTCGGGTGCGGCGACTCGCGGATGGCGACGCAGCCGTCCTGGATCAGCGGAGCGGGGATCCCACGTCGCGCCGGCAGCGCGATGGTCAGCGGCCCGGGCCAGTGGCGCGCCATCAGCTTGCGCGCCGCCACCGGCACGTGGCGGCACAGGCTCTCGACCATCTCGTTTCCCAGCACCAGCACCGAGATCGCCTTTTCGCCGCGCCCCTTGAGCTGGCGCAGCCGCGCCAGCGCCAGCTCGTCGAGCGCGTTGACCGCCAGCCCATAGAACGTCTCCGTCGGGTAAGCGATGATCTCGCCCCGCCGCAGCGCGTGCGCGGCGAACATGATCTCCTCGGGAAAAGCGTGGGCCACGGCCCGTGGGTTCCTATTTTGCGGCGGCGGTTCCGCGGCCAAACTGCGCGCGAACCTCGGCGTCGCTGTCCAGGACCTTGCGACGCCGCGTCTCGCGCTCCGCCTCGACCCGCGCCCCCAGCGCCGGATCACTCACAGCGATGATCTGCGCCGCCAGCAGCCCCGCGTTCTCGGCGCCACCGACGGCGACCGTCGCGACCGGCATGCCCGGCGGCATCATCACCGTCGAGAGCAGCGAATCGAACCCGCCAAGCGTGCCCGACGCGATCGGCACGCCGATCACCGGCCGCGTCGTGTGCGCCGCCACCGCGCCCGCCAGGTGCGCCGCGCCGCCCGCGCCGCAGATGAACGCCTTCGCGCCGTCCAGCACCGCCTGCTTCACGAACGCCGCTGCGTGCTCGGGCGTGCGGTGCGCCGACAGCACGCGCACCTCGACGGTCAGCCCCAATGCCTCGAGCACCTTGGCCGCGGGGCGCATGGACTCCAGATCTGACTTCGATCCCATCATGATCGCGACGTCGATCGCGTTTCCCTTGTTCGTACCGCTCATGCCTTCTTCTCTCCTCGTGCGCCGATGTCACTGCGAAAGTGCATACCGGCGAAGTGAATGCGCCTGATCGCTTGATAAGCCGTCGCGCGCGCCCCGGCGAGATCGTCGCCGCGCGCGGTGACCCCCAGGACGCGGCCGCCCGACGTCAGCAGCGGCCCCTCGGTGTCGCCGGGGCGCACCAGCGACCGCCGGGTGCCCGCGTGGAACACGATCACGTCGCTGTGCTCCACGTCCAGACCCGGATCGATCGCGATCGGCTCGCCCAGGCGTGGCTGCGCCGGATAGCCAGGCGCCGCCAGCACCACGCACACGGCTGCGCCGGCGCGCCAGGTGATCGGCCCCGACGGCAGATCGCCGTGCGCCGCGCCGAGCAGCCAGGGCAAGAGGTCGTCCTGCATGCGCACGAGCACGACCTGGGTCTCGGGGTCGCCGAAGCGGCAGTTCCACTCGATCACCACCGGGCCGCGATCCGGCGTCAGCATCAGCCCGCCGTAGAGCAGACCACGGAACGGCCGGCCGGCGGTGGCCAGCGCGCGCACCGTGGGCGCGAAGATGGTCTCGATGATTCGGCTCTTCAGCGCGCCGTCGACCAGCGGCGACGGTGAATAGGTGCCCATGCCGCCGGTGTTGGGGCCGACGTCACCGTCGCCGACCGCCTTGTGATCCTCGGCGGAGTCGAGGAGCTCGAAGCGCGTGCCGTCGCACAGCGCCATCATCGAGACCTCGCGTCCGGTCAGCCGCTCCTCGATCACCACGCGCGCGCCCGCGTCGCCGAACGCGCGGTCCGCCAGCATCTGGCGCGCGGCAGCCTTGGCCTCGGCGGCGTTGCTGGTGACGACCACGCCCTTGCCCGCGCACAGGCCGTCAGCCTTGACCACCACCGCGCCCGGCTGCGCGTCGATGAACGCCTCGGCGGCGGCGACGTCGTCGAAGACGCCGAACGCCGCCGTCGGCACGCCCGCATCGGCCATCAGCTTCTTGGCGTAGGCCTTCGAGCCCTCGATCTCGGCCGCGGCGCGCGACGGACCGAAGAACGCAATCCCGGCCGCGGCCATCGCGTCGCCCAGCCCCGCGACCAGCGCCGATTCGGGGCCACACACGACCAGGTCGGCGCGATCTCGTTGCGCCAGCGCGACCAGATCGGTCACTGCTTCTGCTTTGATCGGGACGACGCGCGTCTTCGGCACGCGCGCGATGCCGGGATTCCCCGGCACGACCGTGATCCGCTCGCAGAGCGGGCTCTGCGCGAGCTTCCACGCCAGCGCGTGCTCGCGCCCGCCCGAGCCGACCAGCAGAACGTGACAACCCATCGCCACGCCTTACGTACCCCGAAATGCCTCGGGCGCGGCAAATATTTCGCCGGGGACGACCCTGCGCGCCGTCGCTGCGCGCCGACGTCGAACGGCGCGCGCCAACGCACCAAAAGCGCCATGTCGGTGTGACGCCGTCGACGAAGTCGCGCGCTCGCCGGTCGAAACGACCGTGCCGCACTTCGTTGCGATCGCATACGTAAGAATCCGGAACTCTTGAGATCACCCAAGTGCCACAAATCCGGCACGCAATTTTTTGACGAAGGTCTGGTTGGCCAGACCACCGACATCACGAATGGAAGCTTGGACTAACAGCAGCACAGGCGCCGACGAGTCGCCCCCGCAAGGTGCGCCCAGTCTCGATCCGGCCGCGGACCAGGTCACGCCCCCTCCGGAGCCGACAGCGCTCGCGGCGGCGAATGTCGCCGTCACTCCGCCGCCGGAGGCGGCCGTGCCCACACCTCAGCCGCTCACGATGGTCTCGGGCGTGATCGAAGCGACCAGGCCGGCCTTGCCGCTGGTGACGATCATCCCGGCGCCCGAACCCGCGCCGGTCGCGGAGGCGCCGCGCGCGACCGCGGCGGTGGCCGCAGTCGTTGCGGCCGCTCCGGCGCGCACGGGGCACGGAGGCGACGACTCGGCCTTCGAGGATCAGATCATCAACAACTGGATGAGGCAAGGCGATCGGATGGCCGACCCGAGGCCGGTCGAGGATCTGGATTTGCTGGATCTCGCCGAGCCGACCGACCCGGTCGCCCACGAGCTGCTCGATTCCAGGAAGCCGTTCGCGCGGCCGGCCGCACGGGCCGCGCGTGTCGGGCGCTGGATCAGCATCGGCGCGCTCGGCGTGGCGATGGCGTTCGGGCTGTACTGGGCCGCGCAGGAACCGCGACCGGGCGCAGCCGCCGCCGCGGCGACGCCGACTGTCGCGAGCGCTGCCGATCTGGCGCCCGTGCTCGCGCCAACCGCTCAGGCGCCCGCTGTGGCGCCGACGCCCGTGCCGGCGACCCCGATCGTCACGGCCGAGATGCCGTCCAGCGCGGCGACCGCCGCACATGGCCGCCACAACAAGCACCACCGCGGTGCCGCCGTCGCTCGCGCCCATCGCCGTCACGGCCACTGATCCGTCTCCGGGCAGCGCCCTAGCAGCGGCGCCGCGCCTCAGTGACGGAAGTGGCGTTCGCCGCTCAGCACCACCGCCATGCCGTATTCGTCGGCGGCCGCGAGCACCTCGTCGTCGCGCACCGAGCCACCCGGCTGGATGATCGCGGTGATCCCGGCCTTGGCCGCCTCGTCGATGTTGTCGCGAAACGGGAAGAACGCGTCCGACGCGAGCACCGAGCCCTTGAGCGGCGCGCGCGCTTTCGAGATCGCCAGCCGCACCGAATCGACGCGCGACATCTGCCCGGCGCCAATGCCCAGCGTGCGGCCGCCCCCCGCGAAGACAATCGCGTTCGACTTCACGTGCTTGCAGACGCGCCACGCGAAGTCCAGGTCGACGAGCTCCGCCGCGGTTGGCGCGCGCTTCGAAGCGACGCGGCCGGCTGCCGCCGCCGACGTGGTCGTGTCGCGCGTCTGCACCAGGAAGCCGCCCGCGACGGAACGCAGATCCAGCATCGCCAGCGGGTTCGCGTTCGCGCCGCTGCCCAGGCCGGCGTCGCGCGCGAAGTCGTAGGCGAGCAGGCGCAGGTTCTTCTTCGCCGCCAGCGCGGCGCGCGCCTCCGGCGCGTAGTCGGGCGCGATCACGCACTCGAGGAACGTGTCGCTGAGCTCGCGCCCCAGCTCCGCGTCGACGGCGCGGTTGACGGCGACGATGCCGCCGAACGCCGACACCGGATCGGTCTCGCGCGCGCGGCGGTAGGCGTCGGCGACGCTGGTCTCGGAGATCGCGACGCCGCACGGGTTGTTGTGCTTGATGATCGCCACCGTCGGCGGCGTGAACTCGGTGGCGATGCGCATCGCCGCGTCGAGATCGAGCAGGTTGTTGTAGGAGAGCTCCTTGCCCTGCAGCACCTGCGCATGCGCCAGCGACGGGCCGACCGCGTCGTCCTGCACGTAGAACGCCGCCTTCTGATGCGGGTTCTCGCCATAACGCAACGAACGCTCGAGCCGCGCCGACAGGTGCATGGTCTGCGGGAAGTCGGCGAGCGGCGCATCGGGCGCGGTGATGCGCCCGAGGTACGAAGCGACCGCACCGTCGTAGGCGGCCGTGTGAGCGAACGCCTTGCGCGCCAGCTCGAAACGCATCGCGGCCGGCACCTCGCCCTCGGTCTCGATGGCCGCCAGCACGCGCGCGTAGTCGGCCGGCTCGACGACCACGGCGACGCGCTCGTGGTTCTTCGCCGCCGAGCGGATCATCGCCGGCCCGCCGATGTCGATGTTCTCGATCACCTCCTCGAAGGGCGCGTCGCGCGCGACCGTCTCGCGGAACGGATACAGATTCACGACGACCAGATCGATCGGCGACAGGCCCGCTTGCCGCATCTCCTCGCGGTGCTTCGCGGTCGGACGGCCGAGGATCCCGCCGTGCACGCGCGGGTGCAGGGTCTTGACGCGCCCGTCGAGGATCTCGGCCGCGCCGGTGAAGTCACTCACCTCGCGCACGTGCACGCCCGCCGCATAGAGCGCCTTGGCCGTGCCGCCGGTGGAGAGAATCTCGAGCCCTTCGCGTGCCAGGCCGCGCGCGAGCTCGACGAGACCGGTCTTGTCGGAGACCGAGATCAGAGCGCGGGCCGGTTTCGAACCTGTGTGTGACACGCCTTATCTCTTATCATTCTCCGCGCGGGGCGACGCGCAAATGCGCGCCGCCCGGCGAGCGGTCGCGTTAGGATGCGTGCGCCGTGACGATGGCGATCGAAACCCGGGCGCTGCGCAAGGTCTATCCCGCCCCGAAGCTGAAGAAGCGACGCTCGGGCGGGCCGCCGCCACCCGGTTCGCTGCCGTCGGGTCCACCGCGGCCGCCGGGTGCGCAGATCGTCGCGCTCGACGGGCTCGACCTCGCCGTGCCGACCGGCGAGTTCTTCGGCCTGCTCGGCCCGAACGGCGCGGGCAAGACCACGACCATCGGCATCCTCACGACGCGCGTGCTGCCCACGGGCGGGCAGGCGCTCATCGGCGGCGAGGACGTGGTCGCGCGAGCGGTCGCGGTGCGCCGGCGCATCGGGGTGGTTCCGCAGCGCCCCAACGCCGACCGCGGGCTGTCGGTGCTCGAGAACCTGATCTTTCACGCCGCCTACTTCGGCTTCTCGCGCGCGGTGTCGCGGCACCGGGCCGAGGAGATCCTGGCGCGCATGGGCCTCGGCGATCGCGGCGAGGCGCGCGTCGAGCACCTGTCGGGCGGCCAGCAGCAGCGGCTGATGATCGCGCGTGCGCTGATCCACGAGCCCGAGATCCTGTTTCTCGACGAGCCCACCGTCGGGCTCGACCCGCAGGCGCGCCTGGCGCTGTGGGAGATCCTGCGCGCGCTGCACACCGAGGGACGCACCATCGTCATGACCACGCACTACATGGAAGAAGCCGAGCAGCTGTGCGATCGCGTGGCGATCGTCGACCGCGGGCGCCTCCTGGCGTGCGACGCCCCGGCGGACCTGCGGCGCAAGGCGCCCGGCGGCACGCTGATCGAGCTCTCCCTCGACGGGCCGGCCGCGCCGGTCGAGGCGACGGCGCGCGCGATCGGCGGCGTGCTCAAGGTCGAGGCGCACGACGCCACGCTCGCGGTCTACCACCCGGGCGGTGGCGAGGCGGTCGCGCCGCTCATCGGCGCGGTACAGGCGGCGGGACGTCAGGTGACCAACATCCGCCTCGTGCCGCCGAGCCTCGAGACGCTGTTCGTCTCCATGACTGGAAGGAAGCTGGACTGATGACGGGAAGGAAGCTGGACTGATGACTGGAAGGAAGCTCGACTGATGACGGGAAGGAAGCTCGGCTGATGGCACCGGTGAAGCCGCCCGGCGCTGGCAGCGTGCTGCTCGCGCTCCTCATGCGCGACGTGATCGTCGTCCGGCGCGAGCTGGCGTTCTTCTTGATGCGCACGGCGATGCAACCGCTGATGTTCACGGTGGTGTTCGGCTACCTTCTGCCTCGAATGGGCTTCATGCACCGCGAGTACACCGCGGCGCTGCTGCCCGGCGTGCTCGCCGTCAGCCTGGCGCTCGCGGCGGTGCAATCGGTCGCGTTGCCGATGGTCGCCGACTTCGGCTTCACACACGAGATCGAGGATCGCCTGCTCGCTCCGGTGCCGAGCTGGATGGTGGCACTGGCAAAAGTGATCTCGGGCGCGGCGCAGGCGGTGATCGCCGCTTCGTTCGTGCTGCCGATCGCTCGTCTGATCATGGGCCCCATCCCTGGACTGTCGGCGGCGCACGCCGGGCTCGTGTTTCTGGTCACCCTCTTCGGCGCCACCACGTTCAGCGTGATGGGCCTCTACCTCGGCAGCGTGATCGAGGGGACGCAGATCGGCCTGCTCTTCGGCATCGTCGTCGCGCCGATGATCATGTTCGGCTGTGCCTACTATCCGTGGCGCGGGCTCGACGCGGTGCCGGCGATGAAGTACGTGGTGTTGCTCAACCCGCTGACTTACATCGCCGAGGGGCTGCGGGCCGTGCTGGTGCCGGCGCAGCCGCACATGCCGCTGCCGGTGGTGCTGGCGGCGCTGGCGTTCATGACCGTGCTGTTCTGGCGCCTGGGCCTGCGGTCCTTCATGCGCCGCGCGATCGGGTGATTCTCTGGAATTTTGGCCTCGGGCTGCGTTCTTCGGGCGAGAGGTGAAAAATGCCTGTGCTGGGAATCGATGTCAGCCACAACAACGCCGAGGTCGATTGGTCGGCGGTCGCCGGCTCGGACGTGAAGTTCGCTTTCGTCAAGGCGACCGAAGGCAACTCCATCGTCGATCAACGGTTCGACGAAAACTGGAAGGCGCTCGGCGACACGCACGTCCTGCGCGGCGCCTATCACTTCGGGCGCCCCGGCGCCGATCCGGAGATCCAGGCTGCACACTTCGCGGCGGTCGTCGGCCCGCGCACCTGGAGCACGCTGCCACCGGCGCTGGACCTGGAGGTCGACGGCGGCCTGCCGCCCGCGCAGGTCGTGCAGTGGGCGCTGGCGTTCGTCAACAAGGCCGAGACGCTGTTCGGCCAGCCGCTGATCATCTACACGGGTGGTCTGTGGCGGCGCACGCTACGCGATCCCGACGTGCCCGAGCTGCGCTCTCGCCTGCTGTGGACCGCGCGCTACGGCGGCCAGGAACCGGTCGTGCCGCGCACCTGGGCGCGCTGGGACTTCTGGCAGTTCACCGACGGTGACAGCGGCACAGTGCAAAAGATCCCCGGCGTGAGCGGACCGTGCGACTGCGATCGTTTCCGCGGCGAGCTCGCCGAGCTGCAGGCCCTGGCCGACAAACCCCTCGCCCCGGCGGAGCCGCCGCCACCCACGCCGCCCGAGGGCGGGCGCCCGGCGTGGAACGGACGCTTTCTGGTCTGGCCGCACGCGCCGGTCATGAACGGCGACGACGTGCGCATCTGGCAAACGCAGATGCGCGAGCGCCGCTTCGCCGTCGACGTCGACGGTTTCTATGGTCGGCAGTCGCGGCAAGCGTGCATCGCGCTGCAGCGAGAGATGGGCCTCGAGCCCGACGGCATCGTCGGCCGGTCAACCTGGAACGCGACGTTCGATACGTCGCCGTAGCGCCCGGCCCCCGTACTCGGACTCCTCGCCGTCCTCGTCACCGCCCCTGCGTCACGATTTGCGGCGCCCTGCCGCCTCCTTGTACATCGCGATCGCCCGCGCCTTCTGCCTCGCGTGGTCGACGATCGGCTCGCGCGGCAAATGAATCGCCCGCCGGTCGTCGCCGCGACGCTCGGGCAGGTATGCGCGCAAGTACGCTCCGTCCGGATCGAACTTCTGGCTCTGCAGCGTCGGGTTGAAGACACGGAAGTACGGTTGCGGATCGCACCCGGTCGATGCCGCCCACTGCCAGCCGCCGTTGTTGGACGCGAGATCGCCGTCGAGCAAGCGGTTCATGAAGTAGCGCTCGCCCCAGCGCCAGTCGATGAGCAGGTCTTTGGTCAGGAACGACGCCACCACCATGCGCACGCGGTTGTGCATCCAGCCGGTCTCGGCCAGCTGGCGCATACCCGCGTCGACCAGCGGGTAGCCGGTGCGCCCGGCCTTCCAGGCCTCGAACCAGTCCTCGCGGTTCTGCCAGGGCAGCTCGCGAAACTGCGGCAGGAAGGACTGCGTCTCGACGTCCGGGCGGTGCCAGAGCACGTGGTAGTAGAACTCGCGCCAGACGATCTCGCGCAGGAACGCGCTGCGCGACGTTCCTTCGGCGAACGTCGCATCCGCGATCTCGAGCGTCGCGATCGCCTGCGCGGGCGTGAGCGAGCCGTTCTTGAAGTAGATCGACAGACGCGAGGTCGCGTCGAGCGAAGGAAGATCGCGCGCGCCCTTGTACTCGCCGAGGCGCGGCGCGAACCGGCGCAAGCGCGCGAGGGCCGCGACGCTGCCGGCGGCGGGGATCGGCACGCGTACGCGGCGCGCGTTCTCGTCGACGAAGCGCTGCAGGTGGTCCGCGGGCGGCGGCCGCGCGCCGAAGAGATCGCGCCAGGTCAGGCGGAACGG
>Ga0265314_10003366_pt1 | contig 15501 bp, 12 predicted proteins | sample 4126metaG_FD_203106 | JGI IMG/M metagenome (GOLD analysis project Ga0265314, IMG submission 203106) | Rhizosphere microbial communities from Carex aquatilis grown in University of Washington, Seatle, WA, United States - 4-1-26 metaG | ecosystem: Host-associated > Plants > Roots > Rhizosphere >... | reverse complement strand
CTGGCGGAGGCGGCAGGCGTCGATGTAGGCTTTGGGCGAAACGCCTAGCGCCGATTTGAAAGTCCGCTGCAGGTGGAAGGAACTGCGCCGAAATTCCTTGGCCAGCAGGCTGAGCGTGAGTGAGTCTTCAATGTGCTGTTCGATGTAACGGCACATAGCGTGGACAAGGGCTGCCTGCGGATTTCCGTCGACCGCCTTCGGACGGCAGCGCAGACAGGCGCGATAGCCGGCCTGCTCGGCGGCGAGAGCGTGATCGAAAAAACCGACATTCTCGCGGCGAGGGCGCTTGGCGGGGCACGACGGACGGCAGAATATGCCGGTGCTCGACACGCCAAAAACGAAGGTGCCATCGAGGGAGCCGTCGCGATCGACGATGGCTTGCCAGCGGCGGTCGTTTATAGTTTCAGCGATCTTTCCAGCGATCCGTTCTGCACTTCGTTCGGCGGTTAGTTGGAGAGGTTGCTTCATCGTTTCTTCTTCTGCAAGTATCGCATTGGTGGCCATGCAGGTAACATAGGGGAGTTCGGCGTCGCGGACTATCCGAATGTTGCGGTCAAACGATTTTCCGCAGTGGTGGCGGCAGTGAATTTAGAAATCCGAGTTTAATCCCAATTGGAAATTCGAGAGGACCCTCGATGAACTGCAATCGGAACTGCAATCGCAAGATGATGTGGCTGGTTGTGATGGCGGGGCTGGCGCTGGCTCCGGCAGGCGCACAAGTTCTTACGGGCGATCAAGTAAAGAAGATTGCTCCCAACTCGTTTTTCTTTGCTGGCCAGAGCGCGTCGGTGCAATTGCGGAATACGGCCGGCTTGAAGAACTCCGCGGGCAAAGTGGTCCTGGCGGGACTGGTCGATACCTCTGGGTATTCGACGGGAATCGCCGAGAAATACCAGGGTTTCCTGATCACCGAAACCAAGCTGAGTTTTGATGGAGCAACCCTGGAGCCGGGGGCCTATGGGTTCGGCTTCAAGGAGGGCAAGTTCCTGGTGATGAACGTGGCCGCAGCCGATGTGTTTGCGGTCGCCAGCCAGAACGACGATCAGGTCAAACACCCGGTTCCGCTGAAAGTTGAAAAAGACGGGGCGGCTTATCGGCTGTATGCCGGGCGGAAGTATGTGGTGTTGAAAGCCGATTAGTTTCGAGGCCAGGGCAGCCCCGGCTGGAAACGCGCCGAGATTTTTCCACTAGGGAGACGGGGCAAGCCCCGTCTCTACACGGGCTTTGCTTCGCACGGAGCACTGACGACGCGTGGATTCGTTACTCATAAAGTGCAGATGCTTGCACCCTCGAGCTGATGCTGGCCCCATATTGTCTGGTTAACTCCCTTTGAAATAGGTACTTACGGCTTCCCTTCCGTATGGTTTCACGGGTGCACTATTCCGCTATGAAGCCTGCAGCGTAATGGGGCGAGATGGGGGCAATCGTGTCCGTCATATACAGCGCTGAGTCCGTAACTCCACGATCCACGACGCGGCCAGTCGCCTTGCTGCCGCTGCTGGTGATTCTGTTCATTGTCTCCTACGGCATTCTGACCATGCTGGTGTTCGAGCAGGGACAGACCATCGAATCGCAACGGAGCTTGATCCACGAGATGTTGAAGGACAGCACCCAACTGGCGGCGCTGAAAGGCAAGATGGCACGAGAGGATAGCAAGCGCACGCACGACAAAGCCTCGGTGCCCGGCGATCAGAAGAGCGCGGATTCGGGCAACCCGGCGGCAAACGGAAAGGTACTAGATAAGGAAGCAAAGCGACCCGGTAAATCGGCGCACTCGATGCAGCAAGCTCCCGGCAAGCCGGCCAGGGACCTGGAGGATGTGCGCCGCTCCACGCAAGTAATCTAGCGGCTGTACTAGCGTACGTAGTACGGATCGACGAAAGCGATTCGAGATTCCAAGAATTCAAGTCAAAAAAAGAAAAACGGTTCTGTGAAACGCGGCCGCATGTGGTAGCCGCAGATGCAAGCGAGACCCAATCATGAAGACCCTAGCCCTGGTTCTAGTCTTGTCTCTCCCCGTCCCCAGGTTGGTTCCACCAGCTCAGCTCTCCCCCGCCCCCAGCCAGCAAACGGCGAAGCGAAAGGGCGGGCAATGGTATTTCGCCGCGAACGGGCACGCGGTGTATTGCTATGGACCGGTAATGACCATGCCCCAGGCCCAAGGCGGACTATTGAAGGTTGCAACTTTCTGCCGCGGCGATCAAACCATGGTCCCGTTGAAAGATTAAATAAATAATTTCCGTAAGATCCCTTGACTCGCTGACGCAACTCCTCCAGAATGCTCTACAAGCTATTGTTCCTAGCGCCCCGCAGTTCCCCCCCGTTTTCCCTGTCGGTAACAGGGCTTTGCAAATCTTTCAGGAGCAAGACAAACATGAGCAAGCGTTTTGCGGTCAGTGTGATTGGTGTGTCCCTTGTGCTGGCGTGCGCCAGCATCGCTCTCTCTCAGGAAACCAAGTATCCCGACGTTCTCGATGCCAAACCGATGTTCAAAGCCGGACCGAACCATATGGAACTGGCGCCCAAGCCTCAGGCAGCTACTCTGACCCAGTGGAACGGCAGCTTCACCGATCTCACGAAAAAAAAGGTCACGTTCACCATGGTGGGCACTGATCCCACCACGACGAACGTTAGCTCGACCATCAAGGTATTCATCATTCCCGTGAGGATGAAGTACGGCACGAAAAACGGAAACCACACGTTCGATCCGAAAAACACGGTGCTCAGCAATGGCAAGACGGTGATCAACAACATCATCGCTTCGCCGATCTTCGACCCAGGTGTTGACTTTACACAGGGCGGCACCGACCTTGGAACCACGCAATACATCGACGCCTTTCAGCGCGGCAACTTCTGGTCCACGGTAGCCACCAACAGCAATTATCACGTTCTGCTGGGAACTCCGACGGTGCTGGCTCAGAAAACCATTGTGGTGCCAGCCTCGCTCGGCAGCGTGGTGAACAACCCGTTCGGAAGCGGGATTGTCGGCACGTACGATATCAACGCCTTCGACTCGCACCTGCAGACCTGGATGGCCGCGATCAAGAAGATCAACCCCAGCGTTCTGCCAATCTTCATTACGTACGACGTGTATCTGACTTCGGGCGGTTGCTGCATCGGCGGATATCACAACGCCAACGGCGCTCAACCGACCGGCCAGACCTACTCGCACGCTACCTACGTGGATAGCCCGGGCGCCTTCTCACAAGATGTCTCCGCGCTGTCGCATGAAATCGGCGAGTGGCTGGACGATCCATTTGTCGACAATAACGTGCACTGCCGCGACAACAGCATTATGGAAGACGGCGACCCGCTGGAAGGCAACGCCAATTATGGAGGCTTCCCCTACACGCTCAACGGATTCACCTACAACCTGCAATCGTTGGTGTTCCTGGGCTACTTTGGTGCGCCAGCGTCCACGTCGGTGCACAGTTGGCTTTCGTTCCAGAATGACGAATCGCAGGTTTGCCCAGGTCAGTAGGTTCGCCTGGGGATACTTAATCAAGAGCCCGTTCCTGGTTGGGCGCGGGCTCTTGTTTTCGGGGTCGAAAATATGAATTTGCGTCTCGTAGCTAATTTTCTTACTGCGTTCTTGGGGTTGGTCTGTGCTCGTGGCGTTGTGGCCCAGGAAACCAAGTACCCGGACATCCTCGACGCCAAGCCGATGTACAAGACCGGGCCGAACCATATGGAGCTGGCTGCGCGGGCCCCGGCCGCCAGTCTCACGCAGTGGAATGGCAGCTTCACCGATCTCAAGGGTAAGACGGTCAACTTCACGATGATCGGGACCGATCCTTCCCAGGGCGGCGTCTCAACCACAATTCCCGTTTATATTATTCCGATCAAGATGGTGTATCCGAAGACGAATGGGCATCACACCTTCGATCCGGTAACGGCGACGGTATCGAACGGGCAGACGGTGCTGAACAACATCATCGCCTCGCCCATTTTCAATCCGGGCGTCGACTTCACGCAGGGTGGCACAGACCTGGGGACCACGCAATACGTCGATGCCTACCAGCGCGGCAACTTCTGGAAGTCGGTTCATCTGAAAAATAATCGTGGTTATCACGTCCTGCTGGGAACGCCGGTTGTGTTAAAGGAACAGACCATCTGGGTTTCCTCCTCGCTAGGAACCGTGGTCAACAACCCCTTCGCCAGCGGAATTGTGGGCACGTACAACATCGCCTACTTCGACGCGAAGGTGCAGTCGTACATGAAAAAGCTCTCCCAGATCAACCCGAGCGCACTGGCGTTGTTCATCACCTACGACATTTTTCTGACGCAAGGTGGATGCTGCTACGGCGGCTATCACAACGCGAACGGTCCCCAACCGGGCGGCCAGACCTACGCTTACTCCACGTATGTGGATAGTCCGGGCTCGTTCGCGCAAGACGTCTCCGCGCTGTCGCACGAAATCGGTGAATGGCTGAACGACCCATTCGCCGACAACGCTGTGCACTGCACGGACCTTGGCCTGATGGAAGTTGCCGACCCGCTGGAAGGCGGTCCCAACTACGGAGCGTATCCGTACACGCTCGGCGGATTCACCTACAATCTGCAATCGATGGTGTTCATCGGCTACTTCGGCGCGCCGCCAAAAACCTCGGTTCACGGCTGGCTTTCTTTCCAGAATGACATGTCTCACGTCTGCCCGGGCCAATAGGTGGGTTGAAAGCCAGGCGCAACCTCGATAGTCAGCGCCCCGGATCGCTCTCCACAACCTGCGCGGGGCGCGCTTCCCCTATAATCGGAAGGCAGAATCGCGTTTTGGCAAGGGCCCGTAGCTCAAGCGGATAGAGCATCGGATTTCTAATCCGAGGGTTGCAGGTTCGATTCCTGCCGGGCCTACCAATTCTCAATAAAAATTCCCCGCAGAGCGCCATTCAGCGATTCTCCAATCCCACCGGCAACTTGGGAATATCGGTTGACGGATTCTTGCCGGTTTGAGCACAGGACCGATCATGGGATCACTGAAGTCTTGTTGGCGGCGATGTCGGGTCTTTATTTCAGTTTCACGAACAACAGAACGAAGATTGACCATACCGCAACTGTCACCGGGAACTGAGCCAACTGTGCGTCTCGCAGTGCCCCTCCTCGAGGAATTACAAATGTGAGCAGGAGCATAGCTAATGCGGTCGAAGTGCCGAGGATCATCCTAGTTTTCGAGGTCATGGTTGCATCACCTTTTCCGTCTTGCCTAGTCCGCCCAGGGGGCGGTGGCAGTCTCGGGACGCAATCATGCTCGCAAATTCGGAAGAGCGCAAGTCAAAGTCAACAACGTCGACGGTTCAGATGCGAGTCGGTCGCCAATCCCGACACTAAGAATGCCGTCATGAAACAACCGGGCGATTCCCGTACCGGCCCCGTGCCTTTGATAGGGCGGCACGTTCCAAATCCGCATGAACACAACGGTAGAAAAATCGTTGAAAGAGGTCTCCCGGCCTTCTCTAATCCGAGGGTTGCAGGCTCGTTTCCCTGCCGGGCCTACCAGAAAGTTCCATACGAGTCCCACGTTCGTGCCATTCCGCTCCTACCGATTAGCCCGTAGAGTAGGTGTTGAGCAGACTTCGGGGGAGGGCTGTTCGACGTAGCGTCCGATGACTCTAAACGGAGTCCGGGCGCTTTCGTTTTTTGCGGCGCGTTTGCGTCATGCGGTCGGCGCGTTCTTCTTTCCTTTGGGCCGCATCATTTCCCATTCTTTCTCGGTTAGTTCCCGTCCCAGTGCGGTGAATTCACCCGCTCCTTGCAGCCACTCGCCGCCATCCATGGTCACGACTTCTCCGTTGACATATCCGGAGCCATCGCTGATCAGGTATGCGGCCAGGTTGGCGAACTCTTCGGGTGTTCCAAACCTCCCCAGGGGATTGCGCTTTTTTGCTTCCACCTCGAGCTCGGGACGCGGCAGCAGACGAGAGAATGCACCTTCGGTTGGAATCGGGCCGGGCGCGATGGCGTTCATGCGAATGCCGCGATTGCCCCATTCGACCGCCAGACTGCGCGTCAGCGCCTGCACTCCTGCCTTGGCCACCGCCGATGGCACCACGTAAGCCGAGCCCGTGGTTGTGTAGGTCGTGGTTATGTTGAGCACTACGCCTGCGCGACCCGCCGCCAGCCACCGACGTCCGCAGGTCATGGTGGTGTGGAGAGTGCCCATCAGGACGATGCCGATCACCGATTGGAATGCTCCTAAGGAGAGTTCTTCGGTGCGCGCCAGAAAATTTCCTGCCGCGTTGTTCATAAGCACGTCGAGCGGACCTTCGGCCCAGATGTTGGCGATCATCGTTTCGACGGCCGCGGCGTCGCGCACGTCGCACGGATGGGAGTGGATCTTGCCGCCGGTGCGCTCGCGTAATTCCTGCTCGGTCGCCGAAAGAACATCTTGGCGCCGCCCGCAGATATAAACTTCCGCGCCGAGTTCGAGGAATCGTTGTGCGGCGGCTTTGCCCAGGCCGGTGCCGCCTCCGGTGATAAGGATGCGTTTGCTCTGAAGCAGGTCTTTCTGGAACATAGAGTCCTCCTCCGCGGGCCCCTAAAGGGGCATCTACGCTGAGAAATTTTCGGTATTGCTAAAGCGTACCCTGATACGAAGCGCAATTACGGCAAACATGACGGCTGTTCTTCAGGTTCGAGCATCGCCAATGCCCAGCGGGCGTGCTCGGCGACCACCGGGTCTGAATCTTCGCAGAGTTTCTTCAGTGTCGGGACAAATTTGTTGTCGCCGCTGTTTCCCATCGCGATCACTGCATTGCGGCGCAGGCCGGAAAGTTTCGCGCGCCGTACTGGAGAGCCGCGAAACACGTCTCTGAATTCTTCCTGCTGCATTTCAGCGAGCCAGTCGAGCGCCGGATTGACCAGCCCTTCGCGCGCTTCGCATTCTTGGGCGGAGGTCACCGGCGCCTTGCGGTTCCACGGGCAGACGTCCTGACAAATATCGCACCCGAAAACGTGTCGTCCCATGCCCGCCCGCAACTCATCCGGAATCTCGCCACGCTTTTCGATCGTCAGATAGGAAATGCACAGCCGGGCATCGAGCTCGCCGGGCGCAACGATTGCTTGGGTGGGACAGGCCGTGATGCAGCGCGTGCACGTTCCGCAACGATCGGGCGCGGGCAGGTCGGCAGTCAATTCGAGCGAAGTGAGAATTACGCCTAAGAACAGCCACGATCCGATCTGCTGGTTGATGATGCAGGTGTTCTTGCCGATCCATCCGATGCCAGCGTATTTGGCATACACGCGCTCGATGAGCGGGCCGGTGTCGACATAGGAACGGAAGTGCAAGTTGCCAGTAGCCAGCGGCCAGTTGCCAGTTGCAGCCAATAGTCCGCGCAAACTGTCTTCCACCTGCTTCAGGCGGCGCAGCACGGCATCGTGGTAATCCTCATGCGACCACGCGTAACGCGAAATCCAGCCACGGCTCGCATCCTGTATCTGAGTCGAGTAGGGATGCGCAGTGTTGTAGTTGATGGCGCAGACGACCACGCTGCGCGCCCAGGGAGCGACGCGGGCCAGCGAGGCGCGCTTTAGTTCTCCCGTCTCGTCGCGTGCTTCCATGTACTTCATTTCTCCGTGCTTCTGATCGGCGATCCAGGCGGGAAAGACATGCAGTTCGCCGAAATCGCGCACCGGCGCAATGCCGCAGAGATCGAATCCGGCGTCGCGGGCGTACTGCTTGATGCGAGTTGGAAGGTCGGCAAACAAAGGAGCAGGGGATTACGGCCAGTTCAGTCGCGTGCACACCGATGTCCTCTAAGAGGCTAACATTGCTGGGTTCTGAGAGTAATCGCGGTTACACCACGAGCGCGGGGCTGGGGCTGGGCCCGTCCGGCGGGGCGGAGCCCCGCCACCACACGAACAGCGGAAGCAGTTTGGAGAGAACTGGCGGGCGGGGTGCAACTTTTGCGCCGTTTCTACATCTTATTTTTGGAGACACAACATGACTGAACAACTCAACGACAGGGTCGCCACAGAAAAGTCAGCCCCGGACAAGGTCGCCAAGAGCGAAGCCGAGTGGCGCCAGCAACTCACCCCGGAGCAGTATCAAGTGGCCCGCGCCTGCGGCACCGAGCGAGCCTTCAGCGGCCAGTACTGGAACAAGCACGAAGACGGCACGTACCACTGCGTCTGCTGTGGCGCGCTGCTGTTTGGCTCGGAAACGAAGTTTGACTCAGGGACGGGATGGCCTAGTTTCTTCGCCGCCGCCGACCGCAAGAATATCGCGGAACACACCGACACCAGCTACGGGATGACGCGCACCGAGGCGCGCTGTGCCCGCTGCGACGCGCATTTGGGCCACGTCTTTCCGGATGGTCCTGGACCCACCGGGCTGCGCTACTGCATGAATTCGGCGTCGCTAGACTTCAAGCCTAAGAAGTAAGCAATGCAATAGAAGAAAATCGAGCGAGAAGAAAGAAAACGATGGAGCGCCGGGTGTTTCTCCCGGCTGGATGGGCGTGGAGCCCGTCTCTCCATCGTTTTCCGCTGCACTTAGCGTGGAAATTACGCGTTGCCCGCAGTTGCGGCCATCGCCTTCGGTGGCTCCGGCTTATTCTGGGCCTGGTTCTGCGTTTTCTGATCTTTCTTTTCGGGATTACGCACTTCGACTCCGCCCTTGAGGATGGCGCCTTCTTCGACGCTGATGCGATGCGTGATCACGTCGCCCGAGAGCTGGCCTTCGCTGCGGATGTCCAACCGATCCGAGGCGTCGACGTTGCCCTGCACCTTGCCCATGATCACAACTTCTTTGGCGGTAATGTTTGCCGCGACGTTTCCGTTGCGGCCAATGGTGACGCGGTTATCGGGGAAATTAATGGTGCCTTCGACGCGTCCGTCAATGAATAGCGATTCCGCACCCGTCACTTCACCCTTGATCACGAGCGACCGTCCGATGTTCGCCTGATCCATCGGTGAGGTGGCCGGCTTAACCGGAATGTAGCTGTTGGTGGGGGCCGCGTTTGGAGAGTACTTCGGTTCCGGAGACTGCAACATGAATGAACCTCACTTGAGATCCGCGACCGCAGCGGGAGTTGGCCCTGCGGTCGCGGTCGATGGGCTTCTAACGGCAAGAAGAGAATGGCACGAAAGGCCGTATTACGACAGGTTACCGAAGGTTGTGTCCGCTGGGAATTCTGCTCTTGCCTCTTGGCTCTTAGCTCTTACCTTGAAAAAGGAACTGATTCTTCCAGCGGGCATCATGTTGTTGCGCGAGCTTAGGAGGGAATCTCCCACCCTTCATCCTTCATCTTGCGATTCGTCCAATGTTGCAGTTGTTGGAACAGGGCCGGTTCGATCACTACAAAGCGCAGGCCCGCTCGGCCACCAGCATCGGCCCATGCCAGGCGGCCTTTTGCGCAGATCACGGTTTCACTGTCTGGCAACAAAAAACTGACATCGATCAATCCGGAAAACCCGGTTGGATCGCTCACGACATCGAGTCCCATGCCTCCCGTGCTGAGGTTGAGTGCCTGGACCTGCAATTCCTTGCCGTGCGTATTTCTCAGGGTGACGCACAGATTGACTTTAGCGCGAAAGAATTTTTGCTGGTCCTCGCTGATGATGCCGAGCCGGGCTGAAGTCTCGCCCGAAGGCACATCGATTTCATACTCACGCAGTTTGCGGCTCAGTGTCCGGCGCGATATTCCTAGCTGCTCGGCAGCTTGCGCGCGACGCCCGCCGGTTTGCTCGAGCGCTCGGATGATCATCTGCTCTTCCATGTTTTCCAGGTTGCCGAGCGGCACGGCGCCGCTGCCGCGGATCGACGCCGCAGGTTCACCCCGGAGCTCGGCAACAACTTGAGCGCCCGTAATCTGGCGCTCCTCCGTCGCCATCGCCAGTTTCGCGACCAGGTTCCTAAGCTCTCGGATATTGCCCGGCCAATCATGGGCTTGCAACGTGGCCAGCGCGTCTCCCGTAAAGACTTTGCCTGCCGCTTTCAGAGAAAGGAAATGACGCGCCAGTGCGGCAATGTCTTCGGGACGCTCGCGCAACGGTGGAACGCGCAACTGAAACTGGCTCAGGCGATGATAAAGATCTTTTCGGAAACGCCCTTCCTTCACCGCCGCCTCAAGATCCTGATTAGTGGCCGCAACCACGCGCACATCCACCGTGATTTTTCGATTTCCACCTAAACGGTAATAGGGCTGGCCGTCCAGAACGCGCAGCAATTTCACCTGAACTTGCGGCTGCAATTCGCCAATCTCGTCGAGAAAAATCGTGCTCTTGTCGGCTAGTTCAAACAACCCCGGCTTGGAGGAGTCGGCACCACTAAATGCTCCCTTTTCGTAACCGAACAGTTCGCTTTCTACCAGATGTTCGGGCAGGGCGGCGCAGTTGATATCGACCAACCCTTTCTTATGCCGGCAGGAAGACTCATGAATTGTGCGAGCGACTAACTCCTTGCCGGTGCCGGTTTCGCCAGTTACGAGCACGGTCTCGGTGTGGCCGGCCACGCGGTCCACCATGCCCATGAACTTATGCATGATCGGACTGGCAATCAAGAATTGTGTGCCGTCGATTTCTCGCCGCGCCAGCGAAACCCCACGAGGGGCAGGTGCGGCCTGCGTCGCCGGAGACTCAATTTCAAAATTCCCTGCGATCTCGATGGAAAATCCCAGGATGCCCGTCGCCGACGCATTCGCATCGTGCAGCAATGTCAAACAGAGATGAACATCAACCTGCTCACCCGACTTTGTGCGGCACTGGAACTCACCCTCGAAACGCCCTATCTCCAGGACGGAGGTAATCACCTGCTGCCCGGCGCCAACGAAGTCAACCATATTCCGCCCGACCAACTCCTCCGGCACGAACCCGTATCGGCTTACACCGTGGTTACAGCTGGTGAAGATCCCATCAAGGTCGGTGGTGAAGACTGCGTCCTGCAACTGGTCCAGAATGCCGGGCTGAAGAATCGCTTCACCGGTGTGAGTGGAGACCTGGAAAGGCCGGCTCTCGGTAGCTGACTTCTGCGCGCTCTCGGTTGGCGGTGTCTTCGATGAGGTCGGCATTTCTAGGTCGCTGGCTACGGGGGAATAGGACCGCCGGAAACGATCAATCCGGGAGTTGCTTTCAGGGCAATTGCGGCGTACGTGCCCTTGTACAGATGCTGCCACAACCGCCGTCAGTTCGCAGGATGGTTCGGCACTCACCTACACACCAAAGTAACCAGCTTATTATCTGAGGTGACAGTCAATCATCAACTTAATTTTCTTTTCATGCTGCATCCTGCGGACTGCCAGTTTGCAGTTACTTCGGTAAGTATCTGGCTCCGCAACTGCTCAACTACTATCCGCTATAAGGGGGGCACTGGTTTTTATGTGCTCCCAGAATCGATTTTTGACGGGGCCAAAAAGTGGCTAGACCCAGACACTATCGGGACAATTTGACCGTGTGCTGGATGAGCGTTGCGCGATTGTGGCGCATAACTATCGCGGATTCAGCGGGGTGACATAGGTAACAACTATCTCCGGCTTGGAATTGTAGCTGCACACGGTGTAAGCAGAAGCTTTGGATCGGCGAATGTCCATTCGGGCAAAACTGTTTATCGGGGTCACGGCTGCGCTCGGCGTGTGGGCGCTGGCCGACGCCCTGTGGCACTGGCAGAGCGTCGACCTCACGCGTTTTGTCTGCTACCTGCTCGTCGCCGTTCTTGCTTCCAGCCTTAAGATTCAACTGCCCGGCATCGACGGCACCATGTCGGTGAACTTCCTGTTCATTCTGCTGAGCGTTCTCGAACTCAACCTGCCTGAGACGTTGATTCTGGGCTGCACCGCGACCTTGGCGCAATGCCTGGTAGGAACGCGGCAGAAGCGGGTTCCGATCAAAATCATTTTCAACGTCTTCAGCATGATGGCCAATGCCATCGTCCTGTCATATTTCGCCTATCACGATTTGCAGCGAGTTCTCGGAGCGGGTACGCTGCCGCTGCTGGTCATCACTTCGTTGGTGTTCTTCCTGGCCAATACGATTCCCGTCGCGGTCATCATTTCGGTGACCGAAGGCAAGCCGGCACACAAGGTCTGGGCGGAATGCCACTTCTGGTCGTTCCCCTTCTACATGGTCGGTGCGGCGGTAGTGTTTGCGGTGGGCTTCGTCAGTAGGAAAGTGGGATGGCAAACCTCACTTCTGGTGCTGCCGCTGGTCTACTGGGTCTATCGTTCCTATCATCTATATCTCGCCAAGCTAGCCTCGGAAAAGAAGCAGGTCGAGATCGAGAAACGCAATGCCGAAGATGTTGCCTCGCTGCATCTGCGCACGATCGAATCGCTCGCGCTGGCCATCGAAGCCAAGGACCACACGTCGCACCAGCATCTGCAGCGCGTGCGCGTATTCGCCGTCGAGGTCGCAAAGGAACTCGGTTATCCGGAAGAGGAAATCGAAGCGCTGCGTGCGGCCGCGTTGCTGCACGATATCGGCAAACTCGCAATTCCCGAGCACATCATCAATAAGCCCGGCCGCCTGACTCCGGAAGAATTCGAAAAGATGAAGATCCACGCCCTGGTGGGCGCGGAGATCCTGCAGCGCGTGGCGTTTCCCTATCCCGTCGCACCCATCGTTCGTTCCCATCACGAGCGCTGGGACGGCACCGGTTATCCGGACGGACTGAAAGGCGAGCAGATCCCGATGGGCGCACGCGTGCTGGCCGCCGTAGATTGTCTGGACGCGCTGGCATCGCATCGGCAATACCGCAACGCTATGTCGCTCGATGCCGCGATGGAGATGGTCGCGTCTATGTCCGGTTCGGCCTTCGAGCCGAGAATTGTTGAAATTCTGAAACGTCGTTATCGCGAACTGGAGCTCATGTCGCAGTCGGATTCCATGGCTGCGGAAGAGACGGCTCTAGACGTTCAGTTTGAGGCAGGCAGAGAACCTGCTCCGGGATTCGAACATGAGGCGCCGATTGCAAGTCCTGCGAACGACGCGGATTTCCTCTCCTCGATTGCCTCGGCTCGTCAGGAAGCGCAAACCATGTTCGAACTCAGCCAGGATCTGGGCAACTCGCTGAGCCTCGGCGAGACGCTGTCGGTACTCTCCATGCGGCTGCGCAAGATGATTCCTTACGATTCGATGGCGGTGTTTCTCTTGAAGGATGGCCGGTTGGTGCCCGAGTTAGTGAGCGGCGACAACTTCCGCCTCCTCTCGGCGCTGAACATTGCCCTGGGAGAAGGCCTGTGCGGCTGGGTCGCCGAAAAACGCAAACCCATTGTCAACGGCAATCCCGAAGCCGAAGCCGGATATGTGAGCGATCCTGCGAAATTCACAACCCTACGATCGGCTCTCGCGGTGCCCCTCGAAGGACTCAATGGGGTGGTCGGCGTGCTGGCTATGTATCGTGCGGACCGCGATGCTTTCTCGGCCGATCATCTGCGAATTTTGCTTGCCGTCAGTTCCAAAATCGCGCTCTCAGTCGAAAATGCGCTCAAGTATCAACTAGCCGAAGACTCGGCCACCACCGACTATTTGACTGGACTGCCCAATGCTCGATCGTTGTTCGTTCATCTTTCGCGCGAACTGGCGCGCTGCCGCCGTACTGGCACAACCCTCGCGGTGATGGTTTGCGACATCGACAATTTCAAGCAGATCAACGATCTTTATGGCCACCTCGAAGGCGACAATCTGCTGAAGAATTTTGCTTTTCACCTGAGGGAAGCCTGCCGTGGCTACGACTATGTTGCTCGTATGGGAGGAGATGAATTCGTGATCGTTGCGCCGGGGCTGAACTCTGACGCTTCCAGCGAAAAGGCCAGCCGTCTGAATCAACTCGCGGTCGCGGCCGGAAGGAGGATTGCCGGCCGGGATCTGGTGGGCCTGAGCGTGGGCACGGCATTCTGTCCCGAGGATGGTTTTGACATTGAGCGACTGCTCGCCGAAGCTGACCGCCGTATGTACTCCATGAAGAAACTTCACCACACGGAAACCGGACCCGGACCAGAACACGACGCGACTCTACCAGGCACCCGCGCGCGGGGTGCAACGGTGAACTAGGACGCCCCATGTTGCGAGAAGTCTTGCTGCTCGAAGAGTCGCCGGGGAAAACGCTGCTCTGGAAAATCGCCCGGAAAATCGGAGCCATCGCCGCGCTCGTCCTGCTGGGCGGACTGCTGTCGGCCACGCTGGTGCGGCTCGCCCCGGGCTTCGATGCCGACGAACGCGAACTCGACCCCAGCCTCAGCGCCGAAAGTGTGCGTGCCTTGCGCCAGTCCCGCGCCGGTGAACACAATATTCTCCGCTTTTATGCCGGCTACCTTCGCGGCGCCTGGCATGGCGATCTAGGAACTTCTCATGCCTTGGGCCAACCCGTACAAAGTCTTTTGCGTGAGCGCTGGCCCGTCACTGTGCGCGTAGCTGGAGTCGGCCTCTTGCTCGCGTGGTTGCTGGCCTCGACTCTCGCCTTCACCGCATGTCTGTGGCGTCGCCCGGCTTTTGAAATCCTGGGGACCACGGTCAGCGGTGCGTTCCTCTGCATTCCTGCGGCAGTGCTCGCTCTGCTTTCTGTGATTCTCAATGCACCAGGCTATCTCGCCATCGCGCTCATCGTGTTCCCGAAGATCTATCGCTATGCACGCAACCTGCTCGCCAAGGCGTACACGCTGCCACACATTACCGCCGCCCGCGCCCGCGGACTCGGCGAGCTTCGCATCCTGGCATGGCATGTGCTTCCTGTCGCCGGCCCACAAATGATAGCGCTCGCGGGCATCACGGTCAGTATCGCCCTCGGCGCGAGCATTCCCGTCGAGGCGTTGTGTGGGTTGCCAGGAATCGGTCAACTCGCCTGGCAAGCCGCCCTATCCAGAGATCTCCCGTTGCTGGTCAACCTAACCGTGCTCGTTACGCTAGTAACCTTGTTGGCAAACTCAGGGGCCGATGTAATCAATTACATGCTGAGGCCTCGTGAGGCATGAACGCCGCTCGCAAGCTGGCGTGTGCGGTCGTGCTCGTCGTGTGCGCCATGTCGCTGGCCGCTAATTGGCTGGCCCCCGCCGGATACGCCAAACAATTTCGCGAAGCTCCCAGCGCGCCTCCTTCGCATCAGCATCTGCTTGGCACCGATGAGGTTGGCCGCGATCGCTTCGCGCGCGTTCTCTACGGAACCCGGATCTCACTGCTGCTCGCTCCCGCTGCCGCTCTGGTCTCTACCGTACTAGCCGCGCTCGTCGGCGGACTGGCGGGATACTTGGGTGGAATCTGGCTGCGTCTGGCCCGCGCCTTTACCGACTTGTTTCTCTCTCTACCGTGGCTCTTTCTGCTGATCACGGTTCGCGCGCTCTTGCCGTTAAACGTCTCCCCACTGGTGTCGGTCCTGATTACGTTTCTCATCCTCGGGCTGCTCGGTTGGGCCGCATCGGCGCGTGTGCTTTCGACCAGTGCCGACGCCTTGCGCAATTCGGATTTTGTTTTGCAGGCGCGCGCCTCGGGGCTGCATGGACCGCGGCTTTTCTTGGTTCATGTTCTGCCCAACCTGAAACCGGTGCTGTATGCGCAATTCTGGATTTCGATTCCGGTTTT
>Ga0265314_10003363_pt1 | contig 15517 bp, 11 predicted proteins | sample 4126metaG_FD_203106 | JGI IMG/M metagenome (GOLD analysis project Ga0265314, IMG submission 203106) | Rhizosphere microbial communities from Carex aquatilis grown in University of Washington, Seatle, WA, United States - 4-1-26 metaG | ecosystem: Host-associated > Plants > Roots > Rhizosphere >... | reverse complement strand
CCCTCGGCTCGCAGTTGTCGACCGTGCAGATCCGTCAGGATTTCACCAAGGCGACGATCAACACGTTGCAGACCGGTTCGTCCGATCTCACCCTGGCCGATTCGAACCAGGAAGGCGCCAACCTGCTCGCGTTGCAGACCCGCCAGCAGCTGTCGACGACCGCCTTGTCGCTCGCGTCGCAGGCCGACCAGAACGTGCTCAAGCTGTTCCAATAAGCCTCGCGAATCCACGAACCAAACGGCGGCCTTCGGGCCGCCGTTTTTTTGCATTGAATTTTATGGTTAATGGAGCCTCAACATAAGACCGTTGTTTTCGCTACAAGACAGCTTGCTCACTTTTCGGGCACGCCTACCCATCTAACGTGGCGAAAGCGGCCTCCCAAAAGTGATTATTAAGAAAGGAGCGCTACATTCAGCATGGGTTAACTATTGAATGGCGGAATTGATTGTATGTACAGTGCTGCCCGACTCTACAAATCCGTTTCAGACAAGATTTCATCGCCGCGTTCCACGGAAGCGGATTTGCTCCTGGACGCCGCCCTGCGTTTGCTGAAAATACAGGACAACTGGGACACCAAGAGTCCAGCCGATCTCAACGACGCGCTGCGTTACAATCGCATGCTCTGGACGATCTTCATCTCGACGGTGACCAAATCCGATAACCCGCTACCGCAGGCCATTCGGCAGAACGTGGCGAACCTCGGAATTTTCGTGATGAAGCACACCATCGCAATCTTGGCGGAGCCCAAGCCGGAAAAAATTTCGCCGCTTATCGACATCAACCGCAACCTGGCCGCCGGCTTGGCCGCCAGCGCCTAGCTTCCGTATTGCATCTGTCGGATTGCACCGCGAGCGGAAACGCGCGTCCCGAGGCCTGCGCTAGAGACTGGCGTAGGCGTAGGCCTTGAGCCTGTCGCGGTATTTCTCGACCGGAAATGAAATAGAAGCGCGACCGCGCAGGTGCGGCACCCGGCTGATGTCCATCGCCGCCGCTAATTTGCGGATATAGAAGAGCTCTTCTCGCGTCTGCACGCCGAACGCCGCGAACTCTCTTTTACCTTCGGCAAAATCCCGCTCATTGATCGCGTCGTTGAAGCGCACCTTCCACGACGAGCTTTCGGGCGTCGCGTCAAGCCCGGCGCCTTCACCGAATGGCACTTTGGACCGATCCCGGATCATTGCCGGCAACTCAGTGGGGTAGAGGTCGTATATTTCGCGGAGCACCTTCTTGCCGACGACCGCGCCGCCGACATTGCCCACGAGCGCCGATGCATCGGCATTAAGGGCATAATTGACCACGGATGGATCGAGAAACGGCTCGCGCGCCTCGAGTTGATGGTGCATCGCACATCGGTCGACCCTTTGCAGACTGATGCGGTGCATGAGGCCAAGACATTCATTTCGCAGCGTCTGACCCACGGGGATATCGTCCTGAAAGGCGATCTCGAGCGGCGGGTAGCCGCAAAACAACTCGTCCGCGCCCTCCCCGCATAAGGCGACGCGGAAGCCGTCGGCGTGCATTTTTTCCGAGACCGCGAGCGAGCAAACCGCGCCGCGAACCAGATTAGGCTCAAAGGACTCGGTAATTTTGACGACGTCGTCGATCATCGCGAAGATCCGGTCGCTGTCCGCTTCAAACGGCACGCAGCGAAGGTCGAGACCGGTCAGATCGGCGTATTCGGCCGCATATCGATAATCTGGAGCAGTGGTGCCGCCGACGAAATAGCCCGGCGCCTCTGGACGAAAACGGCGCGTGTAATGCGCAATCAACGTGCTGTCGATGCCGCCGCTGAACATGGTCGCCACCGGCAGCCCCTCCGGCAGGCGCGATTGCACGGCGTCGCTCAACAGGCCATCGAGGGTCTTTGCGCTGCCCGCAAGGGGCGCAATCGTCGGCATACCGATGGTGGATTTGAACGGCGCACAAATATTGGCAGTCAACATATAGCCCGGCGGCAAAAGCATGACGTCCCCGACCTCGACGGTCTCGAGAAGCGGACGCATCTCGGAGCAAAACAGGTAGCCGGATTTGGACTGAATCACATAAAGCGGTTTAACGCCGAACGTGTCGCGCGCCGCGAGAAAACTTCCGGTGACCGTATCGATGGCAACGAAAGCGAACATGCCAATGAACTTGCCGAGCGCCGCCGGCCCCCAGGCTTGCAGCGCGTTTGCCAGCACTTCGGTGTCGGAGTCCGTCTTGAAGGTCAGACCGAGCTCTTTGAGTTCTCGCCTTAGTTCGCGATAATTATAAAGCTCGCCATTGAATGCGATGGCGAGCCGCCCGTCGGATGAGATCTGGGGTTGGATGGCGTGCTCAGCATCGACGATGCGCAGCCGACGAGTGCACATCGCGCTCATTGGACGCGGCGAAAAAACCGGGTCGGTAACGTCCCCCCGGTGCAGAATTCCGCCGATAAGCCGCCGAACGACCGCTTCGCTGTCCGCCCAGTCGATCGCAACGGCGATGCCACACATTCTCTCAATCCTTCGGAAGGAACGGCAGGCGTAAATACCGCCTGATGGCCGCAATCTTTCCCGGCTGAAGGCCGGGCCATCAATATCCCATCCAAAGTGTTAACCACGCGTTTCGTTTAATGCCGTTCGCCGGCAGTCTTTTCAGCCTTTGGTAAGATGTTCCGGTGCCGCCGCGCGCTGTACCGGCTACATTTCCGACGGCGCCGGTCTGGTATGGTTAAAAGCGCGTTAATGTCACGGTCATTAACGTTCCATCAACCCTAACAATTCATTATCGCGGGGCAAGCGATTTGACCACGCAGGCAAGGAGTCTGCCATGAGCGATATTGTTCTCTCCAGCGGCGTTCGTTCCAACCTTCTGCAATTGCAGCAGACGTCGGAACTGATCACGTCCACTCAGACGAAGCTTGCCACGGGCAAACGGGTCAATTCGGCACTCGATAATCCGATCAATTACTTCACGGCTCAGGGGCTGAGCGTCCGCGCGAACGACCTCAACGCCCTGCTCGATACAATGACGACCGGCATCAACACGATCCAGGCCGCCAATAACGGCATAACGGCGATCACCAAGCTGGTTCAGACGGCACAATCCCTGGTCAGCCAGGCGCAACAGACGACCGACACGAACGTCCGCGCAACTCTGGCCACGCAATTCGATGCGCTCCGGACCCAGATCGATCAGCTTTCCGGCGATTCCGGCATCAACGGCGTTAACCTGCTCGGCAATGGCAGCCTGACGATCACGCTGAACGAAACGGGAAGCTCGAATGTGGTCGTTTCCGGCTACGATGACACGACCGGGGGCGCGCTCGCGTTGAGCGCCTCGACCAATAGCTGGGCCGGCAGCACCGACATTGCCGCGGCGGGCACTCAACTCGCCTCCTCGTTGGTTACGTTGCGGGCGCAGTCGCAGGCGTTGAGTTCGAACCTGCAAACAGTTCAGATTCGTCAAGACTTCACCAAGGCCATGATCAATACCTTGAACACCGGCGCCGACGGGCTTACGCTCGCCGACAGCAACGAGGAAGGCGCGAACCTACTCGCGCTGCAAACTCGGCAACAATTATCAACCACGGCGCTATCGCTGGCCTCGCAGGCCGATCAGAACGTATTGAAGCTCTTCCAGTAAGTCCTGCGCGCCGGGACCAAGGCAGAAGCCTTCGCAGCGTCGGCAACGACTAATTTGCCGCAAGGAGCGGCGTCCCATGGGCCTCAAAGTCGAACTTAAACCCGGCGAACGATTCGTTCTTGGTGAGTGCATCGTGACCAACGGCGATCAGCGCACACGCCTGTTGATCGAAGGCCAGGCGCCCATTCTGCGCGAAAAAGACATCATGACGGCGGACCACGCGGATACGCCCGCCAAGCGCATCTATTTCGTGGTTCAATTGATGTACACTTCCCGCGATCCGATCGCGCACCATGAAACCTATTTCACGCTGATGCGTGAACTGGTACAGGCGGTGCCCAGCACCTGGCCGCACATCGAAGCGATCAGCAATCACATCATGGCTGGCGAGATGTACAAGGCGCTCAAGAGCGCAAAGGCTCTGATTGCCTACGAAAAGGGCCTGCTCGACCAGGCGACGGGCGACGGCGGGACGCCGCAAGACCGCAAACCGAATCGAAAGTCTGCATAACCTCAAGCAGCTGCCAAACACCGCGCACGTGAGGTAATACGTGACGAGCGCGGCTTTCACGTGGCCGGACCATGCCCCGAAACGCGCCGCGGCGTACACCGACGCCCGGTTTACCGTGAACTACGCGTGCGGCAGATAATTAATCAGGCTGGTCTGATACAACATAGCCGTGGTTTGCATCGAAGCCTGCATGCGCGTCTGCAGCGCCAGCAACTCGGTGCCAACTTGCTCGCTCGACACGCCCTGGATCGATTGCAAAAAATCCCCCAACGTCGCGCTGGTCTGGCTATGACGGTCGCTAGCGGCCTTCATCGCGGTTTGCGCGCTCGCCAGATCGGTGGCGATGTTGGTGAGGGTCTGATCGCCGGGCGCTCCGGACAAATTGGTGGTGAGCTTTTGATTGAGGGCGGTACTCAACTGCGACGCATTTGGATCGCTCGCCGATATCGGCATCGCCGCCAATGTTGCGATGTTTTGCACGACGGCACGGAAGCCCTGTTCGTTGGCGCGCGCGCCGTACGACACCGACAGCGAGGTGTCGATCCGGGCCGTAGCCGTGCCCCGAGCGAAATCCGTGCCGGCTTCGCCAGAGTACCAGATCACCGAATTGGCTGCGGTGCCGGCTGTCATGCTTGTGGCCGTAGCAAACGGCGGGCCAGCGACCCGTTGCGGCGGATGATCGACATCCGCATTAAAAAAATCGTTTGACGCCGCGACCGCGGACGACGCCGTGAGCGCTGTTGCGCCAAGCGTGGAAACGCCGGCGCTGACCGCATTCTTCAGATTAAGCGCCGTATCGGCCGGCGTGGCGCCGATCGTGAACTGGCCGGTCGCGGGGGGCGAACTCGTTGTCGCGGTTAAGGTCATAGTCTGGCTGGTGCCATCCGGCATATTAAACCGCAGCGAGATCGTGTCCCCTGCGTTTGGATTGCCACCGGACATATCTACATCCAAAGATGCCGGCGAACCGCTGGGACCGGTGACGGTCGCACCGGTCAAATTTGACGTCGCCGACGCCAGCTTAAACCCAAACGGCGAGGTGGAATCCTCCGCTACGGATACATCGGTCGCGCTGGGCTGGCTGATAACCAGGCGGCCGAGGCCGTCCGAACCCAGATCGGCCTGGGTACGTTCCGAGATTAGTTGCTTGAGACCGGCCTGGCTGCCATTGCCGTTGAGAATATGATCGGTCGTTTCGACCGCCGGCGTGTCGGTGGCACGGCCGGAAAACAGATAGCGACCGCCGGCTTGTGTGTTGAGCAGCCCCAGCATTTGGTCGAGTGACGATTGCGCCGTCTGCTGCGCCACGCTCGGTCCGTAGCCGTTGCCGGTGGTGTTGGCTTGCACCATCGCCGCCTTGACGTTGCTGGTGATGGTCGTCATCTGGCCGAGCGCTGTGTTCATCAAATCGATGCGGGTTCCCACATTCGCGATCGTGCTGTCGTAGCCGCCGATCGCGGAAATTTGCGCATTCAGGCTGACGGTGACGCCACGATCGAGACCCAGGCCCGCATAGGTCGAGGATTTCTGACCGGTACTGAGTTGACGTTGCAAGTCGTCGAACTGGGTACGCATGGCGACGAGCTGCTGAATTGCATTCGCCGATTGGCCGCCGACTGTTGAGACGCTCATACTATCCTCACATCTTCATCAAGGTATCGAACATATTGCTGACGGTCGACAGCACGCGTGCGTTAGCGGCATAGGCATTCTGCAAGGTCATCAGCGTTGCCATCTCTTGATCGATATTGACGCTTGAGCTGTCATCGAAACGCTGCTGCAGCGAAGACAAAACGACATCCTGTCCCTGCTTGAGATTATTCGCGGAATCCGCGGCCTGTCCTTGCTGGCTGATGACCTGCCGCAAGAACGTCGAAATCGAACCAGTAAACGGCGCCCCAGCGGTGCCGATGCCGGTATCCGCCGAAAATTGCTGTGAGGAGCCAGTAAGCTGCTGAAAGATAAAATCCGGTCGCGTGCTGTCGCCGGCAGCCGTGCCGGCTTGATAAGTCACGAGTTTCGAAGGATCCGCCAGAAGCGCCGGATTGACGGAGATGCGCCCCGAAAAGCCGATACTTTGCGAACCGAGCGATCCTATCGCGCCGGTATAAGGCTGCGTGCCGTCCGTGAAGAACGGAAGCGCCGCGCTGCCACCCAGCAGCGAGGTTGCCGTTTTGGTCGTCGACACCCCGGTGACGTCGACGATATTACCGGCGCCGTCATCGAGCACTTCCAGCGTATTGCCGGATGGGTTGGACGCCACCAAGCCGGTGCTGCCGAGCGCCGAGGTGATCTGCGCCATCACCGAACTCATGCCGCCCGCAAAGTTGATGCCGACGACCTTATCGTTCGGCGTAGGCGTCGCATCATTGGACAGCGGCAACGCACCCGGATCGTCGACGCGCACCAGTGATATGGTGCGGGGCGTATGTGTCAGGGAGTCGGTATAGTTGATCGTAATCTTATTGCCAGCCGCCATTCCGCCAATGTCGACGTCGAAGCCGCTCTGCAATCCCGATGTCACGCCCGTGCCGGCCGTGGTCGTGTCGGACAGCGCGCTCGCCATGCTGCTGGCAATAGCGTCGATCTGACTCTGCGCCTGGACGAGATCTTGGTCGCGCATCTGCAAATAGCCCGCGATCTGGCCCGACCGGATCGCGTGCGACTGGACGAGATCGACCGATCCGCCATTCGGCGAGACCAGCGTCAGCGTGCCGACGGTGCGCTTGGTCGGATCCGCGCTCCAGGTGGACGCCGGTGTCATCGTGCCCTGCGGGTCGAAACTGATCTGCGACGCTTTGTTGCCGACCAGTTGAACCCCGGAATTGGTAAATACGGAAATTTGGTTGTTGGACCCCTTGATGATGTTGATGTCCATCAACTGCGATAGTTGATCGACAGCAGCGTCACGCTGATCCATCATTGTCGCCGTAGAGGCGTCGTTCAGGGTGGAGGCCGAAATTCTCTGATTGAGAGTGGCGATCTGACTCATCGCCTGGTTGGCCTTGGTCACGGCGTCGGAGATGCCGAGTTCGGCGTCACCGCGCAAAGCCTGAATGCTGTCGCTCGATTGGTTTAGCTGCTGAGTCAACAACTGCGCGGCGCTGAGTACGGCGCTGCTGGCCGCCGGATCGTCGGGGCTGCTCGATAGGGTTTGCAGAGCGGTCGTGAAGCTATTGTAGACGCTTTCTAGCGTATTGCTCGATCCTGGCTGGCCGTAAACGTCCTGCAGTTGCGCGTAAGACTGCGCGAGCGTATCCGCATAACTTGCACCGGAGTTCTCTACGCGCAATTGGCTTTGCACATAGGTATCGAGTTCGCGCTGAATCCCCGTGACGTTGACGCTGATCCCAGTATCGTTCCCAGCGGTCGCGACCTGAGAAACGGTCTTTCGGATATAGCCGGGCGTACCCGCATTGGCGACGTTGGCCGAGACCAACGCCAAACCGGCCTGATTGGCTCTCAAACCAGAGATTGCTGCTGTCAGCGCCTGAGTTAGACTCATGGCCGCCCGTCGTTCCTATGGATGCGCGCGTCCAGCACCGCTACCGCAGCATGTTCAGGAGATCCTGAACCATTTGGTTGCTGGTCGTGATCACCTTGGTATTGGCCGAATAGGCCTGTTGGGTGACGATCAGCTTGGTAAATTCGTCGGCGATATCGGTGTTCGAACCCTCGAGCGAGGAGCCTGATATCTTGCCGGGCGCATTGAAGGTCGGGCCGCCGGACTCGGCGGTTTCCTCGAAGGCGCCGCCGTCGATGCGCTTGAGGTTGTTGGCACCGGAGAAGTTCGCCAACGTGATCTCCGCCAAATCGATGGTGCGGCCGTTTGAATAGGTACCGGCGATGCGGCCCTTGTCGGTTACCGCGACCGATTGCAGCGAACCGGCCGAAAAGCCGTTCTGCTGCAGCAGATTGACCTGAGCCGTGCCGTTGGAATCGGCGAATTGGGTGATGCCGCCAGAGCTGTGCGAAAGCTGAATGTTGCCGAGCACCACGCCGTCGACCGTCACATTCGGCAAGACCAAGGAATTGACGGCCGGGTTGAGCTGGCCGTCGGCGCCGAACGTGTAGTTCACGCCGGCGTTCGTCCAAGCAGGTTCGGTGCCGGTTGCGGTCGAGTTAGACTGATAGAACAGATTCCAAGTGTCGGCGTGGGAGCCACCCAACGAGCGCGAATCGGTTTTGGCCCAACGCAACTGGATATTCACCGCCGAGCCGGACGTGTCGTATGCGGTGACGGCGCCGCCCGCGATCGATTCGTTCAAGAAAGTAGAAACGTCGTTTGCGATTACCGTGCCATTTGACGGCAGCGCAACGGGCGTATGAATGCCGAAATTCGCAGCAGTGACATCGCCGCCGATCGTAATCTGGTCGGTCGAATTCGAGGCCGTAACAGAGATATCGCCCGTGCTCGGGTTGGCGGAGGCAAGACCGCCGGCAAGACCGGCCAGCGCGGTGTTTAACTGAGCCAGCGTCGCTACCTGCCCCAAACCGGTGCCGAATACGATGGACAGCGGCGCGTTGGCGCCAACGGTAATGGTAAGCGTTTGTCCGCTGGATGCCGCACTTTGCGTGAGCAAATTCGTGGCATTGGTCGTTCCGGCTGACAGGCCCAACTCGCCCAGGAGGGACAAAGTGCTGCCGCTGCCGACTGTAATGTTCGTCAAGGCATCGGTGCCAGTCAGAACTAGTTGATTGCTGCCATCGAGGGTAGCCCCGACCTTGGTTGTACCCGTCGCACCGTTGATGGCCGTTACGATAGCAGCCATGCCATCGCCGGGGTTCACAGTGATCGGTGTGCCATTGATGACAAGTGAACCGCCGGCGGAGCTTAGGGCGGTCAGCGCCTGCGACCCTGTAGTCACCGCTGCCGCGTCGGGCGACAATCCTGCGCTAGAGCCGATGATTTTGGCGGCGGCGGCCGCGCCGACAACCGGGTTAGCCGAGAAGTTCGATTGGTTGAGCAACTCGGAACCGGGCACCGAGGTATTATGATCCTGAGTCATAGGATAGCTTGCTAGGTTGGCGCGATAATTAATTACCGTCGTCGCTTCGGCCGGCAAGAAGCCATTTTGGAATTGCAGCAAGCTGGGTACGCTGCCCGCCAGGTTGCCGGTGGTAGCGTCGATCGGAATGCCCATCAGATAATAGCCGGCGCCGTTGACCATGTAGCCGTTCTGATCGAGTTGGAAATCGCCGCGGCGACTGTATTGGTCGACGCCGCTGAATGTCGGCCGGTTATCGGCAAACGAGGTCGGCTTCTCGACCACGAAGAAGCCCTGCCCGTTGATCGCCATGTAAGTCGATACCGAGGCGCTTTGGATGTCGCCCTGTACGGTATTGGTCGAACTGGAATTGGCGACCACATTGCCGGACAATTGCTGGATTGGCGCCGAATCCGGGATCAAGTCTTCGAAGCTCGTGTCGATTCGCTTGAACGCGGTGGTTTGCGAATTCGCGATGTTGCCGGAGATGTTCTGGAGCGCAAAAGCCTGCGCTCGCATACCCGTCACTGCCGTGGTGAGCGCACCAAAAATACCCATGACTCATTCTCCACTATGGTCCGCGCGAATGCCGGTGACGGCCCGCAGACACGATCCCTCGCGGAGGACATCGCAATACTTGTGCCACTGATTTTAGTTATATATATCAATAGTTTAAATGAATACGGCGGCCCCACTAGGGCCGCCGTTAAGGGCGTTTTCTGCCTGAAAACGGCAGATTTTGCCCAGCGTCAGCTCGCCGAAACGCCGCTAGGGATGAATTTCAACGCCACGCCGTTCATGCAATAGCGCAGGCCCGTCGGTTTCGGACCGTCATTGAACACGTGACCGAGATGGCCCGCGCATCGGCTGCAATGAACTTCGGTCCGCGTCATGAAGAAAGACCGGTCGGTCGTGGTTTCGACCGCGCTCGACAGAGGCTGATAGAAGCTCGGCCAGCCGGTGCCGCTTTCGAACTTGGTGTCGGACGAAAACAACGGCAAATCGCAGCCCGCACAGGCAAAGGTTCCTTTGCGTTTCTCGTGATTAAGATCGCTTGTACCGGCGCGCTCTGTGCCGTGCTCGCGCAGCACGTCGAATTGCGCCGCAGTCAAACGTTGCTTCCATTCCGCGTCACCCAGATGCTTGAAGTCGATCGTCTTTTCCGCCGCCGTCATGGTTTGTGCCCTTCCAACTCTACTCGCTAGCGCGAGCGCACCGATTGCCGCGCCCGTCGTCAACAGCGTCCGTCGGTCCATCATGAGCTGTCTCCCCTTTATGCGCGCTGCACCGTTCCAACCGAACCGCCCGCGGAAAACGTCCCCAACGGGACTTTCCGGACCCTGACTTATAGTGTCCAGCCGCAATAGCCATTCAACTTACCATCACTCGACTATCACGTTGATGCGAGGCCAGGTCGGTCCCACGTCGCACTTGGTTCTAGACGACTCAGCAAGGTTTTCTTACCCCTAACCGAGGGGTCGGAATGCCGCCAAAACCGTCGTCTAAAGTTGCCTCATTGAACGTGCCGCAGGCGCTCGCACAAGCGCTCGAATGCCACGGGCGCGGGCAATTGGTCGAAGCCGAGCGCCTCTATGAGGCTATTCTCGCCGTTCGCCCCGACAATTTCGAGGCCCTGCAAATGATGGGCTTGGTGAAGCTAGCCAAGGGCCAGCCAGCCGAAGCCTTGCGGCTGATTGCGGCGGCGATGCAGTCGCGCAAGTCGCCTCAGATATTGTTGAATCACGGGCTGGTGCTCAACGCGCTCAAACGCCATGAAGAGGCCATTGAAAGCTTCGACCAGGCGATCAAGCTGAAATCGAAGTATGCTGAGGCCCATAACAATCGCGGCGCAACGTTAGCCCAGATTGGCAACGACGAAGCCGCTGTCGAGAGTTTTCGCAAAGCCATTGCGATTAAACCGGACTATGCCGACGCGCACTATAACCTTGGTTCGTCTTTGCGCGTGCTCGATCAATGCGAAGGCGCCCTCAAGAGTCTCGATCGTGCGCTAGCCCTTCAGCCAAACCATTTCAAAGCGCACAACAATCGCGGCCTGACGCTGGAAGCGCTAGGCCGCATCGACGATGCACTTGCCAGTTACGACAAGTCGATCGGCATCAATCCGGCCTTTAGCGAAGCGCCGATCAATCGCGGCCGGCTGCTCGGCTCGCTGCACCGCTACGACGAGGCGCTCGCCGCTTTTGCGAAAGCCCTCGCCGCCAACCCCAATGACGCCGAACTCTACTATCACCGCGCCAGGCTGCTGCTCGAACTCAACCGCAACGACGACGCGGCCGCCGATTTGCGCAGATCCCTCGCACTGCAGCCGAATAATGCCAAGGCGCGCTTCGTTGCTTGTTTTGCGGAGCTTCCGATCCTCTACGCCGATGAAAGCGAAATTGTGCGGCGGCGCGCCAGCTATGAGGCCTGTCTCCGCACCCTTTATGCCGATGTCGAATCGGGAAAGATCGGTGGCGATCTGCCCAAAGCCATCGCCGCAAGACAGCCGTTTCTTCTGTCATATCAAGGGTTTAATGACGTTGAGCTGCAGCGTCTCTACGGCGAGATGGTCTGCCAAATAATGCATCGTCAGTTTCCCGCCGCGGGCCTGCCGCCACCGCCCGCTCCTGGCGAGCCGATCCGAGTCGGCATCGTCAGCGGTTTTTTCCATGCCCACTCCAACTGGAAAATTCCGATCAAGGGCTGGCTCAGCCAGCTTGATCGCAGCCGATACACGATCTTTGGCTATTACCTCGGCAAGCCGCGCGACGCCGCGACCGAGGCTGCGGCCGCGCTCTGCGAGCGTTTTGTCCATCGCGACCTGACCCTCGAAGGCTGGCGTAAGGAGATCCTCGCCGATCGGCCTCACGTCCTGATCTATCCCGGGCTGCTGATGGACGGCTTTTCATTGCAATTGGCGGCCCAGCGGCTGGCCGCCGTGCAATGCAATTCGTGGGGCCATCCCGAAACCAGCGGCATGCCGACGCTTGACTACTTCCTCAGCAGCGACCTGATGGAGCCGCCCAACGCCGATACCCATTATTCCGAAAAGCTGGTCCGCCTACCTAACCTCTCGGTCTACTATGAGCCGGTCAGCATCGAGCCGGTCGCCGTGGCTCGTGAAGAGCTGGGCATTCGCCCAGGCACGACCGCATTCTGGTGCGGCCAGTCGCTGTTCAAATATTTACCGCAACATGACGACGTGTTCGCGCGTATCGCCCGGCAATCGGGCGACTGCCAGTTCGTCTTCCTACGCCACAACGGTGGCCCGCAAGTCGACGAATTATTCCAGGCACGGCTCGCACACGCTTTTGCGGAGCACGGCCTCAAAGCATCCGACCATTGCGTGTTTCTGCCACGTATGAGCCTGAGCAAGTTCGTCGCCGCCTCGGGGCTATGCGACATCTTCCTGGACAGCGTCGACTGGTCGGGCTGCAACTCGGCGTTGGAAAGCTTGCAGCACGACCTGCCGATCGTCACCTATCGCGGCGCGCTTATGCGCGGCCGTCATAGCGCGGCGATTCTGCAGGTCATGGGTATCTCCGAGACCATCGCCGACAGTATCGACGATCTGGTCGCCATCGCGGCGCGCCTCGCCCGCAACCCGGAGCAGCGCGCGGCGCTGAGCCAGCGCATCGCCGAAAGCAAACACAAACTCTATCGCGATCGCAGCTGCATCACAGCGCTCGAGGATTTCCTTGAGCAGAGCGTGCGGGCTTAAGCGACCGCGCGCCGCACCGGCAACTCCGGTTTATCTGCCCGCCACAATCGTTCGTCAGGGGGGATTGGATAAAAGCTGTTCCATTCCGCGAGCTTTTCTTTGTAAAGCGCGAGGTAGGCTTCGTCGCTCAAAGCCTCGATATCCTCGAGATCCAAGCGGGCTCCTATCCGGTGATAGACGTCAAGATTTCGCAGATCGGGAATTGGCAACGCCCCGCGCTTAAAATCATTCCACATCTGGCGATACAGACTCTCCAGATGGCCGACGAGACGAGGCGTATCGAAAAGCGCGCAAGTCGGCAACGAGGCCTCAAGCTTCGCCTTCACGGCCGCGAGCTTCTCGGGAGATGTACCATAAGCGACGGCTTCTTCGATGAATGCTTCCGGCGTCGCGCAAATCAGTTCCGGCACTCCGGCCGACCGCACCAAGCTGGCGCACACGCGAGACGCAAAGCTACGTCCGGGCATCGTCAAGATCGGTACGCCGCGCCATAGCGCATCCGCCGCCGTGGTGTGGGCGCCGTAAGGCAGGCTGTCGAGGAACAGATCCGCCAGCGGGTAGCGCGCGAGATGTTCCGGATTTGGCACGCTATCGGCAAAGATCAACCGTTCCGGCGCAACGCCGGCTTGCGCTGCGACTTTGCGCAGGCGTTCGCACGCATCCGGTCTGTCGCCGAGCAACCACATGACGCTGCCGGGCACCCGGTCCAGAATCCTCAACCACCGCTGGAAGCCGCGGGGTTTGATTTTTTGCATGCCATTGAATGAGCAGAATACAAAGGCGCCCTCGGGCAATCCCGCTTCAGCGCGGGTCGGGCGATGCGCGGCAATCGGTCGCTTGCGGTCGTTGGGCTGATAGCACGGCAGCCGTAGCACCTTCTCCGAGTAGTAAATCTCGTCGGCCTCCGGGATAATTGTCTCGTCGGCGATGATGTAGTGGTGATAGGGCGTCCCCATCGTGCCGGGGAACCCGAACCAATTTACCGCAATCGGCGCGGGCTTGCGGGCAAACACCTTGGTCCGCGCATCGCGCGTATAACCGTTGAGATCGACGACGATGTCGATGCCATCGATAGCAATTCGCGCCGCGGCCTGGTCATCATCCAGGCCGGTAAGATCAACCCAGTGATCGACGGCATTCTTGATGCGCTGTTGCGTCGCGTCGGTACGGTTGATGCCGCAGTAATATGCAAATATCTCGAATTTCTCGCGGTCATGCGTCTCGAACACGTCGGTCATGGCGAAGCCGACAGCATGGCCGCGCAGATCGGAGGAAATATAACCGATACGAATCTTGTCGGTATTGCGGTTCGACTGCGAAGGCACCGCGGACTTGGGTGTTCCAATCGCACTGAACGCGTAGTCGTAGGCCCGGGCCAATTGGAACATGGGATCGTCGGCGTGGCAGGCTAGCGACAGCGAGGAGATGCTGGCGTTAAGCTTTTCCCGACTGACGCGCTCCCATTCCTCGACGACCGGCCATTTGCATTGCCGCTGTCGCAGCGAAATCCAATGCTGAATCACTTCCGGCTGATGCACGTTGATCTCGAGGCTTTGCTTGAGCGCGTGTTCGGCCGATGCGTCGCTGTTCGCGGCCTCGAGCACGCGAGCGATCTGCTGCAAAGCCGTCGTTTTATGCCCGACGGATTCGCCGTTGACGTTCGCCAATATGTTGCACAGCACCATCCACTGCGCGACCGCTGCGGTGGCTTGACCGGAGTCTTCTAGCGCGCGGCCGAGATTGATATAAGACGGCTGGAAATCCGGTTTGAGCCGCGTGCATTCGCGCAGCGCGTTGATGGCAGCGGTGCGATCCTCTATGGCGGTCAGCGCGACGCCGTAATTGTAATAAACCGCGAACAACAGGTCATTGTCAGCGTTAAAGGCTATCCAGGTCTTGTAGAGCTCAATCGCCAGCGCGCGCTGGTTTAGAGAGTCGAGAGTCACCGTGACTTTGAAAAGATCGACAACGGACATCTGCCGTGTGATCGCCTGGGCGATGGCATCTTTGTAGATGGCGAGGACGGAAGTTGAGTCGGCGGGAACAGTCATGGCGACGTCCTATAGGCGTTAAAACACGGATGCGGTCTCCCTGCATGGAAACCGGTTCGGGTACGCTCTACAAAACGCGGTACTGCAACGACCTGCCTGGCTTACTCGGTCGGCGGCCCGGGCTGATGTTGCCCGGATCCGTTCGACTTAGCTTGCCGGTTATCCAATCAAGGTCACCAGCGCGCTGACTTGGTCGATAGACATAGCTTCGATCTGTGCCGATATAAACGAGTTTCCTTGAGTCGTCGTCAGGGCATTGATCTCTGCCACGGTAAGACCCGCGATAGCGGCCGTACTCAGCGCTGGCAGGGCCGTCGTGCTGGACAGCGCCGCAAAGTGCGTCGTCGTCAAGCCGGCAATTTGCGCTGAAGTCAGAGCACCGGCAGTCGCGGCGGTAAAGCCCGCAATTTCGGTGGTCGTCAGGGCATTCACCTGGCCGGCCGACAAGGCGCTCACCTCTGTCGTAGTCAGCGCAGCCACTTGTGTCGTGGTCAGATCGGTTATGCGGGTCGTCGTCAATCCTGCCGCCTGAGCGCCGGTCAGCTTGGCGACGTTGACCGCGTCGAGGTTGGCGGTCGACAGGTTGTTGAGCTGGCTCGTGGTCAGGCCCTGGACCTGCGCGGTCGACAGTGCCCCG
>Ga0265314_10003362_pt1 | contig 15519 bp, 9 predicted proteins | sample 4126metaG_FD_203106 | JGI IMG/M metagenome (GOLD analysis project Ga0265314, IMG submission 203106) | Rhizosphere microbial communities from Carex aquatilis grown in University of Washington, Seatle, WA, United States - 4-1-26 metaG | ecosystem: Host-associated > Plants > Roots > Rhizosphere >... | reverse complement strand
TATGGCTACCTTGGCCGATGGCCGGTTGTGTTCTCCACCTTTACTAGGTAGGCGGCGGGTGAAGCCCCCGGTGCCGTCAGGACTCAGGCGGGCGAAAGGGTCAACACAGCGAAAGAAGAAATGACCGTGCCGGGTGGTGGTCGGAATTGGGCCACTGGAAGGCCCCCTCGCTTGAGGAGCACACTCCCGGCACGGCCTAAATGAAAGTTCCAGTTTCAAGGCATCCGACGACCAGCGGTCATAAACCGCCGTAGTAGCTACACACCTAGAACCGAAAACCCTGAGCGCCGGAAATAGGTCGGGGTTTCAAGTAGGTGCAATTTGGCGGAGCGTGGCAATTCACAGCTAGGACCTCAGGGGAACCCCCGTGCCTCTTAGGCACATCTCGACGCGGACAGCATCTCCGAGAAGCCGCCAGGTAGACATAACCACCTGCACTGCGCCTACCAGACGGAACCTTGAACTGGCTCGCCACCCCCTACCGCGTCCCAGCGGCAGTTGGCATCTCCCTGTTAATCCCGCCAGACGGAAGTTTTTGTAAACAAATTCGCGCCGAAATCATCAGCAGGTGGGACGTGGTGCATCCGTGAATCTGACCGCTCGCCGCCCATCCCCTGGGCTGCCATGGCTCCAGAGAGGATTATGCATGGAGGGTGTCGCAACGTCGCCCAAAGGAAGCAGGAACCTGATGAACTGATTCTTCGGGCTGGGTCTCGACTGCAACTGCGCCCTGCGTCAGCGAAAGTTGGAGATGGGCGGGTCACCGATGATCAGAACTGGAATGGGCTGCCCTACGCCATCTGGTCTACCGGGTGGCGACACCACCGGCAATTATGAGAACTAAACTTTGAGACGGCTCCCTTGATCTCGGCCCTGCGAGACTCGCCAGTAGGGCACAGCTGAAAGTACCGGGTATCTAGTGAGGTGGGTACACCTAAGGGGTTGCCCCAAAACTGAACGTCAGTGATGACGCAGCCATGGCAGCGGGTTTCGTAATCAAGTTGGATCCGAAATGACCGGCCTAGCGTGGTCGATTACCGGCTCGCGCAGGCAGCCCGTCAGGTGCGGGCCAAATGACACAGCTAGCTCATGTCCGGGTGGGCAGTCCCGGTAGACTGGTGATGGAAACCAACTTTAGCTGCCGCCACCCAGCCGAGCATCGCGGATCAGTTGATATCAGCTCATAGGCCGCAGCTGAAGCGTCCGACATCCAGTGACCAGCTGAAATCATCACAGCTGTGGGGGCTGCCTCAACAGCTACGCTGGTCATGGGGCGGCGGCGTGGTCGGATAGAGCAGCCACAGATCTTGCAGCTGGCGGCAGGACGTGCGGGGGAGCGCGATTCAGCTGCCTGGCCAAGGTTGATCGCTCTTTAGCGCGCTAAGCCATCGTGGCAATAACTCCAGCTGACCACCCCTGACGATCAGCGTACCGCTTGGGTCAAGTGACCTGGCCAGCGCGCTAGCTGGGTATCCATCTCGAAAGGCCCGTGGAGGCTTACCGTCATTCCCTGGTACCGGACGGCTCGCCCACGTCTTGGCGTAGCGAAGGGCCAGGTTACCACTTCTGAGGCTGTTCAGCTGACCACGAGAATCGGTAATCTTGATGGCTATACGCCGAGATATCCTGGGCGGCGTGGAGGATGTAACCGCCATCGCCATGGTTTTTCGATCTGGCCAGAAGCAGGATACCCTCCACCAACCTGGACCACCAGCCGATGCCGCGTCCGGCCATCAACGTTGTTGTGGTCGAGATCCTCGCTGAGATAGCCGAGGCCATCTTGTTGACCGGCATGGCCAGGAGCCGGGGATCAGCGAGGTGCGATTTCGAAGGGCGACCCCCGAGTGAGGTCAGAGAGATAATGTAAACAATCGCAACCCAGTGGCGGATCTGAATGGCGTCGCGGTAATCCGAGCTACCCCAGTGGGAGCCCAGCCACACGGACCGGGACGATGATCGTCGCCTAAGCTGGGCTACCGGCGCGAAGCACGGTGGTGAGCGCACTGCTCACAGCTGACGTGCCGGGGAAGGGCGATAGCGTGCTCCTCTTTTCCTGTAATCGAGGCCATCCGGGTCAAGCACGGCGTGCACCCGCCATTTACTTTAGCTGTGCCGTGGTCGTAGCCACCCCACCGCTCACGGGGAAGCTTCCCTGAAAGCCGAACAGGCTGATGACCAGCAGCGGTTTGCCGGGCTTTCCGTCAAGACAGCTAACGTCGTAATCTAGCGCCCTCCACGCGCGTTGGAGCGCATCTGAGGTGCCGCAGCTAAAACCGATTTGGAGGAGCAGCGGAGCACTTCGGTAGCGTCAGGAGCCGATCCTCAGCAGTGGTTCCAGTCTGAAACAGATCGTGACCGGCTCGACCGCCGCTTTGTTGTCTACCGTATATCGCCAGTCAGCGCGCGAAGGCACTGGCGAGAACTTCAGCTGGCTAATGAGGCCAACCGCCAGCTACTGTACGCATGCCCCCACCGAAGGAGGGCAGAATCGACTCCCGGACGCTGTCGGCGAAAGATCGGTTGGCACATTAGCTGAGGTTAGCTGGATATGAAGGTAGGCAGCCCGGCACGGTCCAAGTTCGATCCGTATCCGGTTTGAGATGCCCGCATCCGATGATCCGCGCCCCCACGACGCATGCTATGGTCGGGAAGGCGCAGTGGCGAAATAGGCGACCGCATCCGCCTTACTGACAAGCTTCCAGTAGTGCGCTCGGATCTTTGCTTCCGAAGTCCCCGCGAGATAGGCGGTTCGACTGATCGAGTCGGCAAAAGAGATGTAATTTGCAATAAAAGCCTGCCTCAAGGCGTTGTCGCGCCACTGGAATCCTTCGAGTTTGCGCGCGACTCTCCGGGCTAACCGACCTCGTGCTTTGGAGTAGGCGAACCCGCCATAAACAGCGCCGATACGATCTTGCAGCGGGACGGTTTCGAGCCAGAGCCTCAGACATGGGAGGATCTCAATGGCGCGAGATTGTTTGGTTTTGGCAATGTCAGCCGTGACCCGAATGACCCCATTGTTCAAATCGATCTGACCCCACGGTAGCTTGCAGGCTTCAGCGGCACGAAGACCGCCAAACGCCTGCAAAGCGATCACGGCGACCATCCTGTAGTTGGTCTTGGTCGGATCGAATTTGTTCTCCATCGCTTCGTTAAGCACAGCGAGCAGTTCGCACCGCGTAAACGGGTCAATCTTCTCGCTATCTTTTTTCCGAGAGCCCGTCACCGTCATGTTCTTGAACTCCTTGAGCACGGCATCGGGAGCCTTGGTTCGATTCACAGCCCATCGCAGCACAGCACCCAAGGTGTCACGGACGTTGCTGATGGAGCGGGGCGAGAGTTTGATTGTCCCAAAGGACTTGTCCATCCGCTCAACGGTCAGATCGCCCATGTTCACCTTTCCAAGCAATCCCTTGAGATCGGGAATACGGCTCTTTAGTCCCCGGTAGGTTTCAGGGCGAATCTGCTCGCGGTCGAGTTTACCCTTCTGGGCCGTCATGAATTCATCGCAGACTTCGGCCAGAGTCTGATTGAACGTCTGGACGGTGCCCAAATGGAACACGCGCGCTAGCTCGGCGAGCAGCTCTGGCGTCAGTTTTGGTGCTTTGACTGGGGCGCTGGCTGTCGGGGGCTCAACCTGGCCGCTCCCGGAGCAAAACTCCTGAGCTGCCTGCCGGGCCTCATCCTGGGAGCGGCAGCATGTGAAGTGACGTTTGCCCCCTGGATCGCGCCACGGAAAACGGAACTCGATTTTTTCGCCGATTTTATAACGCCTGATTTCGACTTTGTGGCCATTGAGACTGACCGTCTCTACCAGTGTGCTCTGTGTCTGCTGCATCGCGCCTTTCCACCTGTTGGGGTAGAGGCGAATGTTTACATTTTCTTCGTGTTGCTCGTCTTTCACTAAGGGCAGAACCGAATCCGCGAGCTAACACGAACTAACACGGAACTAACACGCCTAACGGCTAACAAATCGCCCTAGGCCATTGATCACCAACGATCCTCAGAGCAGGTTCAAGTTCGATTCCCATCACCCGCTCCATTCAAGCCCTCCAGTAAATCAGGCGTTGTCGAATTCTCCCCAATCTATTTGTGCAAAGGACCGCACCGAGGCCATGAAGTTGGAGAATCATCCAGCTGTGATGGAGCTGTTCAGGAGTGTCGTTTCGCGTCTCGGGCGCTCCTGATTGCCTCCCGGGTCGCCGACAGGGTCTGCCACCGGCTCGTTCCTTGACACTTTTTGAGCGGGCGAGACGTGCCGCCAGAACGGAGCGCCTAGTGCCATGCGCGGCACGCCGTCCCAGGCATGGCTGGGAGCGACTGGCGCACATCAACCCGGTGGGCACACAGTTTTGTTGGGGAGGATGCTTGACCAAAAGAGGCCGGATGGGAGAGAGGCTGCTGGTTGGTTCGCATCCCGACAGACACCGAGGACCCCGTTTGGCCTTCCGGTCTCGAGCCTCTGGGAGTTTGGGGTTCACCATGGCAGAATTCGAGCCAAACCGGCATCCACGCCAGGGCTACGGGTTCAGCAACGCCCGATAAAAGCGCGACGTAGTATTCACCGGGGCAGAGTCAATGAACGTGAACGGGCTAATTGGCAAGGAGAGGTCCAACAACCTCGTCCAGTTTGCCACGGAGAGGTTAGTGCTGTATTGGATCTGATAGGCTGACCCCACGCCACCCTCAATGGTCAGACCAGCACGCCCGCCTATGATCTGAAAGTTCAGCTTGGCGGCGTTGGTAGGGAGGACCGTAACTGAGGCCGCCTGACTGTTCACGCTGCCGAGACGGTTGCTGACGTTCACCCAGAAGCTTGTGTTAGTAGTCAGAGCCGCCGTAGTGAAGCTGCCATTTGTTGCACCCACCATCACGCCGGTCGTATTTCCCCTCACCCCTTGATACCACTGGTAGAAAAAGGGAGCGGTTCCACTGACACTTACCGTGAAAGTCGCGGCTTCTCCAAGGTGGACAGTCTGATCCGCTGGTTGCCTGGTAATAGTTGGAATTCCGGTTTGATTATCGACCGTCAAGGTCGCAACCACGCTAAGTGTGGATCCGGCGAGGTTGGTCACCACCACCGCATAGTCCCCCGCCTGAGTCGGCAGAACGGCGACTAGCTTCAGGCTCGCATCCGTGGCTCCGGCCAAATTCGTGCCGTTCAATTGCCATTGGTAGCTCAGGGGCGCACTTCCGATGGCGCTCACGGTGAACACCACGTCGCTCCCCTCCGCTACCGTTTGGCTCTGCGGTTGGGTTGTGATCCTCGGCGCCATTAGCTCTGGTGCCGAGCCAAACAGCGCACAGATCGAAGCATCGGAATTGGTCACCACATAATCCAGGGGGTTCGCAATGCCATCGGCTGCATTGCCCCAGAGTCTGAAGAGGGAGCCTGCACTAGGTTCAGCGGTCAATCGAACCGTGGTTGCATAGGCATAAGGCCCTCGGGGTGGATCCAACGTTACCGCGCCAGGTCCGACGACATTCAAGACGATTGACGGAATCCCGAACACCGCTTCCACGCTTTTCGCGCGATCCATGGTTACAGCTAGCGTTCTCACGACCCCACTCGCGTCGCCCTGCCAGTACAGGAACTGCCAACCTGGCAAAGGCTGGGCAGTTAGATTTACGACCGCTCCTTCGTAATACGGACTGCCAGTGTTGCCGGATATCACGCCGCCCCCAGCGGTGGTTGCGATCAAAGGGTAGCTGGGCGAGGCCTCAAAGTGCGCCGCGACTGTCTTGCTGGCATCCAAGACAACCGTCAGGTTGGTTGAGGCCCCGCTGGCATCTCCTTCCCACCGCGAGAAACTCCAGCCCGGAGCCGGATTGGCGGTCAGAGTCACCGACGTTCCCACGACATATGGTTGCGGGCTCGGGGAAACCACGACACCGCCCAGGCCTTCCGTGTCCACATAGATGTTCATCTGACTAACTCCGAGCGGTGCAAACAAAGCGGACACGGTGGGATTGGCGTTGGTGATCCTGAAGTCCACCAGACTGGCCCTGCCGCTAGCAGCACTTCCCCAGACGCCGAAGTACCAGCCGACGTCCGGATGGGCCGTGATTTGCACCGTTGATCCGAACGGGTAGGGACCTGATCCTGGCTGGAGAGTCACGGTTCCCAACCCCCCGACCGTTGTGTCAACATGAGTACCGAACACCGCCTCCACGCTTTTCGTTCGATCCATCGTCACCGACAGGTTTGTCGTTGCTCCACTTTCGTCGCCCTGCCAGTACATGAACTGCCAGCCCGGCAAAGGCTGGGCAGTTAGATTTATGACCGCTCCTTCGTAATACGTACTACCCGCGTTGCCTGAAATCGTGCCGCCCCCGACGGTGATCGCACTCAAAAGGTAACGCGGGATCGCCTCGAAAACGGCGGTAACGGTCTTGTCGCCGTCCATCACCACGGTCGTGCCTGGCCCAGTACCGCATGCTTCGCCTTGCCAGTGCGCAAACCGCCAACCGTCCGATGGAATGGCGGTCAGGGTGACGGGGGCTCCCGAGGAATACCGTTGGGAGACGTAACCCCGCAGATCTGGAGAAAGCCCAAGGGTGCCCTGGCCGATAACCGAGGTTGAAAGGGTGTATGTGGGGATGATTTGAATCTGAAACGGACCGTCCTGCGCAGATTGGCTGAAATCCACGCTGTAGGCGATGGCCCAGATCGTGGCGGTGTTCGAGACCACAAACGAGCCTAGGTACGGCTGGGAAGCAAAGGTCGGCTCCGAACCATCCGTGGTGTAGAAAACCGAACCGTTGGTGAAACTGTTCAGGATTGTGATCGTGCTCTGGCCCAATCGCACCACGTCTCCGGCCAAGCTTTCGCTCTCCGCCTGAATCGTGGGTGCTCCTGGGCCGACCACCCGCAACAGCGCGATTTGGCTGGTAGTTTGGCCTTCTGAATTGCTGGCAGTAACAGAATACCACCCTGCCTGCGAGAATTGTGTGCTCGGCAGGAGAAGGTAAGAGTTGGTTTCGCCGGTCAGAGGCAGCCCCGCGAAACTCCATTGCAGGGCACGGCCAATCGCGCCGTCGCACTCCGCCCCGAGCACCGTACCCTGTCCCACCTCCACTCGCCTGGCGTACGGCTGCGCCGGGAAACTCGGCGGGCCGTACGCCGCCGCATAGGTTCTGCGGGGATTCGCACCGGTCATCGGCCATCCAGTTTCCGCGGGTCCGCCAAGGCTCGATCCCCAGACCGCATACAATTTGGCACCTGATGCGTAGACCGTGCCGTCGGGTCCAATAATCGGCGCGACATTGACAGGTTCACTGAACGCCCAAATTGTCTGTCCGCTCTCCGGATCGACCGCAGATAGTACACCGCCCAGGACGAGATATAAGTTGCCGTCGCGCCCAAAGACCGGCGGAAATAGAATGTTCTGCTGGAAGGACCACGTCCGAATCAGAGCGCCGCTCTGTCGGTCCAGGGAGAAAAGATTGGTGCCAGAAAACACATAGACGCTTTGGTTCGGTCCGATAACCGGCTCGGATGCGGGCCCAGAGTATTTCCATTTCTGAACACCTGTACGCCCGTCGAGCGCTATCATTTCGTCGTTACCGCTTGAGTAGACCGTGCCATCCGTTGCGATGGCCGACGCAACGCCCACCCCAGCAACAGCATCTGTCCATAGGGGCTGCCCGGTCGCCTGGTCTAGAGCGAACAACTGCAAGCCAGAGCCGGGGTCGCCGAAACAACTAGTTCCCACGGTTGCGCCAAGATAAACAACGCCGCCAGGCCCTATCGACGGAGTGCCCGTGTAATTCCCATCAGTTGCGAAATTCCATCCCAGAACGTCCCGCCCGACAGCGTAAAACTGCCTATCCACACAATCGAGGCTGACATTCACGACAGCGCCGAGCACTAGCAGATTGCCAGGAGCGATTGCCGGACCCTGAATGCCCCCCAAGTCCGCGCCGATCTGCACGCTCCACAGCTTGATTGCTGATCGGCCGTCAAAGGCAATGATCTTCGCCGGGCGTTCCCCATGCGACCCCGACTGTTGACGCTCTTCCAGAACGTAAACCACGCCCTCTGAGTCGATGGCCGGAGCATTGGAGAAGGACCAAGTGTAACCGAACGGTCCCTTTTCCGGGGCCTGGGCCCACTTTGTCGCGCCACTCTCGCCATCCAGCGCCGAAAGCAGGTCTCCACTGTTCACATACAATGTTCCACTTGGCGCAAACACCAGCTCTCCGGGTCGCTCAGACCTCCACCGTTCCTTGCCGACAGGCATCCCGAGGGCGTTGAGGGCAAGCCCGTGGGGTTGGCCAGTGGCGGAAGCTAGCTTCTTGGAGACCGCGGTCGAAGAGGAAGCCAGCGAGGCGCTAGCCTGGACGCCGGCAACAATGAAACTCGTGGCAGTGCTTGCGGCGACCTGCCGGCTCTCCACCGCGTTCGTGCCGTCCAACTGCCACTGGTAGCTCCGCAGCACACTGCCAGATGCATGTCTCCTAAACGCCGCGTCGCTCCCCGCCACCGCGGTCCGGCTCTGCGGTTGGCTCGTGAGGGCGGGCAGCAGCGCTGCACCGATTCTCGCGCGAGCGGGAGAAGCAACGATCCCGCAAAACACGGTGACCAATAGGAGTGTTTTCATAGAAAAACGCTAGATTGATTCGGCAAGTTCGTTCGTGCATTTTCCATGTCCCACGCCGGCGTCTTTATGACTCATGGGTCTCCCCGAGAACGCCTACGCAACATTGTACCGTATCAGGAGCCGATGTTTCGGCTAGCGCTCATTTTGTAATGGCCCGCCTGGGTCGGATGGAGAAGTCCCGGCCACATCGGAGACGTGTTGAGCCCAAGGTCGTACTGCTTCTCACCTCCGAATTCCTGTGGAGGGTCTCGTGGTTCGCTCTTTGAGTTCTCCGCCTGAGGAAAAGCGGCTCCGATTCTCCTCACCCGCTTCACTCTTGTTTGAAACGGTACTTCCCACGCTGCCCCGAGGATGCGAAGGTATGCCCGCAACCAGACCCATGAGTGCCGAGAACCTTCTGATCGTGGCCGACAGCGAGCGGGACGCAAACATGCTGTACGCCGTTGGGATGTTCGTACCGGACCCCTTCATTTTCCTACGCCTGGGCGACCAGAGCCAGATCGTCCTCAACGACCTGGAAATCGATCGCGGACGCAAACAGGCGCAGCACTGCCAGATCGTTTCCCTAAGCCGTTGTTTGCAGCAGGTGAGGCGTAACGGGGCCAAAGCCCGTGGATTTGCCCACGTGATCCGAATGCTGGCCCGAACTCACGGAGTGAAGAAGCTGCTGGTGCCGGAGACTTTCCCTTACGGATTGGCCCGGGAGCTGCGCCGACTCAAGCTGCGGTTGAAGGTAAAGTCTCCCCAGTTCTTTCCCGAGCGTGAGTTTAAGACGGCGGAAGAAGTTAAAAAGATCAGCGCCGCCTTGATGATGGCGGAGGTGGGAATGGCTGAAGGGATTCAAGCGCTCAAGAACGCGAAAGTTGGCTCGGGCGGAAAGCTGTATTACCACAGCGTCCTGCTGACGTCGGAGAAACTGCGGTCGGTGATCGACACCGCGGTGATTCAGGCCGGGGGGGTGGCTAATCATACGATTGTGGCCTGCGGAAAGCAGGGCTGCGATCCGCATGAAGTTGGCCACGGGCCCTTGCGCGCCAATCAGCCGATCATTCTCGATATCTATCCGCGATCGCAAAAGACGGGATATTTTGGGGACATTACCCGCACGGTGGTTAAAGGCCGCGCGCCCGAAGCGGTGCGCAAGCTCTACCATACGGTTCGCGCGGCCCAGGATCTGGGGCTGGCTTTGGTCCGTGACCAAGCCAAAGGCAAAGAAGTGCATCAGGCGGTCCAGGAGTTTTTTACCAAACAAGGATATAGAACCGGAAGGGTGCGAGGCAGGATGGAGGGCTTCTTTCACGGGACCGGCCACGGCCTGGGCCTTGAAATCCACGAAGCGCCCAGGCTCGGAGTAAACAGCGACAGCACGCTGCGCCCGGGGCATGTGGTTACGGTCGAACCGGGCCTCTATTACCCCCCAATGGGAGGAGTGAGGCTTGAGGACGTAGCTTTGGTGACGACCAACGGCGCCAGGAATCTGAGCAAGTTCGAGAAGGTGCTTGAGGTGTGACAAGCCTGCGCCAAACTGGCCAACCCAGTGGAGCCTGGTTGGACAAATTGACACTTAGGGCCGGTGACTGAGGCCCATGAGCGGAAGCAAACCACCGGCGCTTTCACGGCCTTCCCAACCGCCTTCGGCACGCACCGTACCAAGCACTTGTAAACCCAGACTGAAGCCAGGACCGTGCGCACCGACTGCGCAAGGGTGCCCGGATGCGCTTGATTTGGCATGGGTTTGGCTCGATAGTGTGAGGCGCGTAACGCGGTCGCGCCGCGGTGTTGCCGCGAGTTAGGATTTAGGTTTCCGGCACGCCGGGGTTCGACTTTTAACAACTCGTTGCCGTTCTGGTTTATGTTTTTTGGACCTTACGATTGGCTGATGCTGCCCGGCTTGCTCCTTGGGCTTTATGCCCAAATCAAGCTGAGTTCGACCTATTCTCGCTACATTGAAGAACCCTGCGAATCAGGCCTCAGCGGCGCGGAGGCCGCTCGCCAAATACTCGACAACGCCGGTCTCCGTTCCGTTCCCGTTGAGATGGTGGAGGGGCACTTGACGGATCACTATGATCCGACCAAGCGCGCGTTGTTTCTTTCCGAGGAGAACTACCAAGGCCGCTCGATCGCGGCGGTGGGAGTAGCGGCGCACGAAACTGGGCATGCCCTTCAACACCAAGCGGCTTACGCACCGCTGAATCTGCGAATGGCTTTGGTACCAGCCACGAATTTCGCGAGCACCGTCTGTTTCCTGATCTTCGGGGTAGGAATGCTTCTGGTGTGGTTCAGGTTCCTGAGCCCGCACACGTTCGCGCAGATTCTGCCCTTCGCGATTGGTGCCTACGGCGTGGTGACCGTGTTTCAGTTAATCACGCTGCCGGTAGAGATCGATGCCAGCCGTCGCGCGAAACAACAATTGCTTCGGTTGGGAATGATCGGGGCTAGAGAACATGAGGCGGTCACCAAAGTGCTGAATGCGGCAGCCTTAACCTACGTGGCGGCGCTGGTCTCCTCGATGTTTGAGCTGTTGCGATTGGTGTTGATCGCGAGGAGCTTCGACGACCGCAACTAACGGGATCGCCCAGCTACTTCCCTGACTCGGCGACCAAGTATTGGGCCACGCAAGATTCGTTGAGAGTAATCCCCAGGCCTGGGGCATCGGGGACCGGTGTCCAGCCTTCGTCGGCTTGGATACGTTCCTGAACCAGGTTGTAACGCAAGGGGGAGTCCTCACCGCGCTCCTGGAAGAAGAAGGGATCGTGGCAAGTGGCCAGCCAATGGAGGGTGGAAGCCGCAATAATGGGGCCGCTGACGCAGGGGCTTCCCAGGCGTCCGCCAATTTCTTCGACCCGACCGCGGATGAAAGCGGCATCCGTGAAACCGTTTCGCCCCAAATCGACCTGATAGATATCGGCGGCACGGCGATCAATGAAGGGCCGGAAGGCGGCTCGGCCGGAGCGATTGGCGCCGGCGGCGATCGGGATTGGCGAGTGGTCGCGCAGCCAGGCGTAGGCCTCGGCGTCGTCGGCGTGCAGCGGATTTTCCAAGCACTCGACCCTGAACTCGGTAAAAGACTGGGCACGGCGGAGGGCTGTGCGCATATCCCAGGCACGGCGAGCATCGACCAAAAGGGAAGCAGCGCCCACGCCGTCGCGACCGCCCCGGGCCAATTCGCGGTCAAACAGGTCGGTATGCCCGGTGAGCTCTCCTCCCAACTCGACCGCCTGGTAACCGGCCTTGGGACCGCGGCGGGCCATCGCTTGGGTTTCTTCGGCGTTGTGTCCGAAAGAAAGCCCGACGCATGCCCTGATGCGCTCGTGCATACGCCCCCCAAGGAGGCGATGGATCGGTTGCTTGAAGAGCTTGCCCTGGAGGTCCCAGAGGGCAATGTCGATTGCTGCCATGGCACCGGATCCGCAGTCGGCATCGGCAATAGCGGCTTGCATGATGCGCCACAGCCGAGCGGTTTCCAACGGGTTCTGCCCCAGCAACGCATCGCGCAGCCCCCGGGCTTCGGTGTGCCAAGGAGGCGCATCGATGACAGCCTTGACAGCTTCGGGCAGCGCATCGGTTTCACCGACACCTTCCAGGCCATCCTCGGTTTGAACTCGCACTAAGAGCGTTTCCGACCGACTGCCGGATCTCTGGTGCGAGGTGGGAACTCGAAGGATTTGGCAAATAATCCGGGCAATTTTCATAAGCGGCCAAAGGGCCAGTATCGGGAAGGTTCGGGGGGGGTCAAGACTGGACCGGGGAAAAAGCTTGGCGGAGAACGCCGATGCTCCTAGGCACGCCGGCGTCGGGATTCTCTTTTCCCTCAAACTCCAGAGAGACATAGCCGTAGTAATTCACGCCCGCCAGGATCTTGGCGATTCGGGGATAATCCAGGTCCAGGGTGTACCATTCGCCACCGCCGTAATAGGTTTTGGCCTGAGAAAAGACGGTTCTGGGGGCAATGGCTCTGAGTTTATCGTAGGGGTCCTCCATGAAGTTCCCGGTATCCATCAATGCGCCCAGCCAAGGCGATGGGATGGCGTTGAGAATTCGCAGAACTCCCTCTGGGGTCCGGGTCAAACCCCAATGATTCTCCAAGGCCAAAATCACCCCGCTCTCGGCGGCTTTGGGGAGGCACTTCTCGATGCAATCGATACACCACTTAAAGGCGTCATCTTCGGTGTAGCCTGGGATCGGGGGCTCTTCGCCACGCAACTGCATCAGCCGGTCGAAGTCCACTGTCGCCCAGCGGCCTGAATTGAGGCGAATGCAAGGGATCCCCATTTCATGAGCGAGCTCAATACAGTGCAAGGTGTGGTCGATGTTCTTCTGCCGCACTGCGGCGTCCGGAGAGACGAAGTTCTGATGGATCGAGAGGCAAATGAGATCGATGCCATTGCGGAAAGCAGTCCGCTTGAGTTCCTGCAAATATCCCGCGTCCTCACTGTCCATTTGTCGATGAAGAATATCCACGCCCTCGACGCCCAATTCGCTGGCCTTCTCGATAACGGTCTGGACGGAAATCTTGGGGGGCTTGAAGTGCCAGTAGGAGTAGGTGGAGATGCCCAGCTTGACACGGCGACGGAGGGGCGGTGTCTTGGCCGGCGCTGCCGACAGGCTCACTGAGGCAGCGGCCAGCGTACTGGTCCCCAAAAAAGCCCTCCGACTAAGGCTCGTGTGTTCAGGCTTCATGGGCGAGGATTCTGCAACAAAGATCCCCCTGATTCCAAGGGCGATCTGCACCTCAGCGCAAGGGCCTGGTCCTCCTCAAGGGGCGAGATTCCTGCCGGGAGCGGTCATTTCACGCACGATGTGCAAGCTCACCGCCAGGCGGCGGACGATGATCCCCAGAGCTGATCTCCCGCTCCTCGCGAAGGCGCTTCCTGGCGGCCTGATCGCGCAGGGAATCAACCGCATCGCTGCCCACCCGACGGCGAGATCTAGACCTGCTCTACCTAGCACTGCGACGGTGGGGTCTCCTGCTTCAGAAGCTGAGAACGCACTGGGCGTAGATGAAGTTACCGTCAGTGGCTCCGCCTAGGCCGGCCAAGGAACTCTTGATGTAGTCACCGACAAAGAAGTGGCCGATACCAGCCTGCAAAACAGCGCAGGGTTTGATCGTATAGGAGCCAACCAGATCAATTTCGGAACCAACGAAACTATCGAAACCGGGATTCACGCCGTATCCCAGGCCAGCGGTTGCGACCGCGCCTCCGCGGCGCGCCCCTTTGTTGGTGTAAAGGGAATCGTTGGTATCGGCGAGCCAGACCAGGCGGTAATCCGAGGTTAGGGTGAAGTTCTTCAGGGGCTTGATCGAAGCCGTGAACCGTCCAATCTGGACGTTTTGCCAGGAGAACAGGTCCATGATCCCGTAGAACTTATGGTTGGTGGGGAAGAGGTTGTCGAACGTCCCGTGCGTGCCATCGGAAGGGTTGTTATCGCCGCTGGCATAGGCGTACTCGGCGCCCAGGCGTGGGCTGCCGAAGAACTTGCTCCAAGTGTAACCACCGCCAGCCGCGACGGCGAATGCTTCCTGGTCGAGATTCTTGCCTGCTACCGAGGCTGGGGCACCTTTGGTCGTTTCCTTAAAGTGGCCGAACTGCCCGGCGAACTCGGTGCCATAGTCCCAGCCGCCGAGTTTACCCGGTAGCGACTTTAGCCGAAGACCGAGTGTGTAGATGTCACGCGGAGAGCTGCCCTGAGGATCGGGCGAGGAGCCATAGAACCCGGGAGAGCCAGCGCCCACGTTGCGGGATAAGGCGTAAAACTGGGATTCCTGAAACGGGATCAAGCTCGTGCTGGAAGCATAGAGGCCGGAAAACCACTCGTAATCGTTCGATTCGTTGAAGTGGTTGTCCCAAACTACGATAGGCCGCGAGACGAAGGCATCGACCCACGAAGCGCCGGCTTCATAGCGCAATTTGACCGCGTCGAACGTCCTCTTCACGTTGGTCCAGTCCGAAGCACCGATCAGGCGCTCGTCGCCATAGATCAATTCCTGCCGGCCTGCTTTGACGCTGAAGGGCACGGTGGCAGAACCTCCCAGGCGCAGGTAGGCCTGGTGCAGGTCCATCATGTCAGAGTCGACATTGGGGCTCCGATCGTCCCCCGTGCTCGAGGATTCTTTGCCTTCGACATAAACATTGAGCCAAGGGGTGGGAGTGTACCCCAGGTGCACCAGGGAGCGCAGCAGCAGGTGATCGTTATTCGCATCCCCGCCGTTGGCGCGAAAATCGACCGAGCCGTGCTTGGTGTCAACGCCAGGGGCACCCGGGGCATCGAGGTTATCCGTGTGCTCAAATCGGGCTCGCAATTGAACACCCAGATCCCAGGGATCAAAAGCGGGTGATTGCTGACGGAGCCAGGAATTGAGCATGCCTGGGCTAGCGGCGGGAGGGGAGGGCTTGGCATCGCGGTCGGCTGCGGCTGTGGGCGTGGAGGATACCTTGTCGTCGGCGTAGACCGCAGCCGAGACGGCGAGCACCATGGCGCTCAGGGGAAATCGGGAGAGTTTGGAGAGTGGTGCCATGTTCATGTTGAGATTCTGGTGCCGGCGGTTGTCTTTAAAAGAACTGACTGGCGTTGTTTCGTTTTTCGAAGTGACCGATCTGCGGTTCGCGGAGCGTGCCTCAGCCCATCCGGGCGAGGGGGACGAACAGGGCCCTCGGCCAGGTCGCCAAGCGATCGTCTTTCTTCTCCATCGGGTGTCGAGTCATTTTCTTTAGGCTTCCGTATTTATTATTTATGCTCATTGATGTTTTCTTATTTTAGACATCCCTATGCAAATACGGGTGAGTATTTGGCAATTGGGGCTATTAACTTGATTCCCCTAGGCCGAATCCCTTCGGAGCGGTACCACCGACCAGTTGGCGGCAGCGAACCGGACCTATCGCCAGGGCTTGCTCCACCAACCTGTGAAACAACAACCCGC
>Ga0265314_10003357_pt1 | contig 15558 bp, 16 predicted proteins | sample 4126metaG_FD_203106 | JGI IMG/M metagenome (GOLD analysis project Ga0265314, IMG submission 203106) | Rhizosphere microbial communities from Carex aquatilis grown in University of Washington, Seatle, WA, United States - 4-1-26 metaG | ecosystem: Host-associated > Plants > Roots > Rhizosphere >... | reverse complement strand
GGGAATTGAGTAGCGCGTTCGAGACCAAGGCGATTCATGGGTTGTTTTTCGCCGGGCAGATCAACGGCACGACGGGTTACGAAGAAGCTGCGGCGCAAGGCCTCTTTGCAGGGGTCAACGCCGCGCTTCAATGCCTTGGACGCGACCCGTGGGTGCCGGGGCGCGACGAGGCATATCTGGGAGTCCTGGTGGACGACCTCGTGACGAAGGGCGTCACTGAGCCGTATCGGATGTTCACGAGCCGCGCCGAATTCAGGCTCCAGCTTCGCGAAGACAACGCGGATCTGCGCTTGACCGAGGCGGGTCGGCGGTTGGGCCTCGTCGACGACTCGCGTTGGGACGCCTTCTGCCGAAAGCGCGATGCGATCGACAGAGAAATGCAGCGCTTGCGGTCGATTTGGGTCAATCCGCGAATGGTCGATGATCAAGAGGCGACGCGCGTCCTGGGCAAGCAGATGGAGCACGAACACAGCTTGGCCGATCTCCTGAGGCGGCCGGCAATAGGTTACGAGCACCTGATGACCCTGCAGGACGGCATCCACGCGACGGCCGATGTTTCACGTGAAACCCTGGGTGATTTGTACGTCCCAGTCGTCGAGCAGATCGAGATTGGCTCCAAATACGCCGGGTACATCGACCGGCAGAAGCACGAGGTTGAGCGCGCGTCGCAATTCGAGCATCTCAAGCTTCCCGCTGAGCTGGACTACGCGCGGGTGACGTCGCTTTCGATCGAGGTGCGGCAGAAGCTTGGCAAGCACCGTCCCGAGACGCTTGGAATGGCATCCCGGATTTCCGGCATAACCCCTGCGGCAATCTCGCTGCTGTTGGTCCACCTGAAGAAGGGCAAATTCAAGGGCTTTGCGGAGTCTTCTAACGAGGGTGACCGCCAGGTCGCTTGAAGCCCAAGTGGAACCGTCACTGCGCGCTGGCGTTCAGGCGCTGCAGCTTGCGCTGAGCGAAGTTCAAATTCAGCAATTGCTGGAATACGGGCAGCTGCTGCAAAAGTGGAGCCGCATCTACAACTTGACCGCCTTGCGCTCGCCGAGCGAGATTGTGACGCATCACTTGCTCGATTCGTTGGCGGTGATTTCTCCGCTTCGCCGCAAGACTGAGGCGGGCGCCGGTCGTCTCCTTGACGTCGGCTCCGGGGCGGGACTTCCGGGCGTCGCCATCGCCATCGCATGCCCGGACATCCATGTCACCTGCGTCGACGCAGTCGCGAAGAAGGCGGCCTTCGTCGGCCAAGCGGCGGGAGCACTCCAGCTCGTGAATCTTCGCGGCATCCACTCGCGAGTGGAGTCCTGTTCGGGCCAATACGACATCGTGACGTCGAGGGCATTCGCGTCGCTTTCTGATTTCGTCGAGCTCACGCGGCACTTGCTGGCACCCGGCGGAATCTGGATGGCCATGAAGGGGAAAAATCCGACTGAAGAACTGAGGGAGCTCCCCTCTGACGTCGAAGTGTTTCACGTGGAACAACTTGAAGTGCCGGGCCTCGACGCTGAAAGATGCCTGATCTGGATCAGGCCGCGGGGCGCGTAACGTAAACTCGGTCGCAACGCACTTTCGAGGGTCTCATGTTTGGCGTAGCAGACTACGGCGCATTCGTCGCGGCGGTCGTCATTTTTCTGGCGATTCCTGGCCCGGGAAACCTTGCCCTGATCACCTCCACCGGCAAAGGTGGCGTGCGAGGCGGACTCGCAGCCACACTCGGCGTCATCGCGGGAGACCAAGTGTTGATGTGGGCGGCAGTTGCCGGCGTCGCCGCATTACTGCTTGCGTATCCCGCTGCGTTTCGCGCTGTCCAATGGGCCGGAGCTGGCTACTTGGCCTTGCTCGGCATCAAGATGATTGTCGCCAAGCCCGGAGCCAAGCCGATTCTGAACATCGAGCCGCGACATTACTTCCGGCAGGCTGCACTGATCACGCTGCTCAATCCCAAGGCCATCGTGTTCTACATGGCGTTCTTTCCTTTGTTCGTCGACCCAGCGCATCACCAGGGCATCGCAACCTTTGCAGCAATGGCCGCGACCATCGCAACGCTCACCTTTCTCTACGGCTTGATCGTCGTCTTGCTCACGCATCACCTCGCCGAGCGCATGCGCGCGAACCCCATGATCGGGCGCGTGCTCGAAAAGCTCGCGGGCACTTTCCTGGTCGGGTTCGGCATCAAGCTGGCCATCAGCAAGTGATGGCAGCGAGGATTTTCTGCATCGCCAACCAGAAGGGCGGCGTCGGCAAGACGACGACCACAGTCAATCTGGCTGCGGGGCTCGCAAAAGTCGGGCAGCGCGTGCTGATGGTCGACCTCGACCCGCAAGGCAATGCGACGATGGGCTCCGGCGTCGACAAGCGAAAGCTCGAGTTGTCCGTCTATGACGTGCTGCTCGAATCCGCAACCATTGCTGAAGCGCGGGTGCGCAGCGACAAGTGCGGCTACGACGTGCTCGGATCCAATCGCGAGTTGGCCGGCGCGGAGGTCGAGCTGGTCGAGCTCGAGCGGCGCGACCAGCGCTTGAAGACAGCACTGGCCACCGTTCGCGATGAATACGACTTCATTCTCATCGACTGTCCGCCCTCGCTGTCGATGCTCACGCTCAATGGCTTGTGCAGCGCGCATGGGGTCATCGTCCCCATGCAGTGCGAATATTTCGCGCTCGAAGGACTGACGGACCTCGTCAACACCATCAAGCAGGTGCACGCAAACCTGAACAAGGATTTGCAGATCATCGGTCTCCTGCGTGTGATGTTCGATCCGCGCATCACGTTGCAGCAGCAGGTGAGCGACCAGCTCAAAGCGCACTTCGGCGACAAGGTGTTCGACACCGTGATCCCGCGCAACGTGAGGCTTGCGGAGGCGCCAAGCTACGGAATGCCCGGCGTCGTTTTCGATGTCGCGGCGCGCGGCAGCCAGGCGTATGTCGATTTCGCGCGGGAAATGGTCGACCGAATCAAGAAGATGTAGAGCGCCCGCCAATACTCGCTTGGACGCTACAAAATAAAGAGCAATTCAACAAAGATGGTGAACAGGAAACCCAAAGGCCTTGGTCGCGGCCTCGAAGCGCTGCTTGGACCGAGCGTGACAGAAGAGCGCGGCGAGGCGACCTCGTCAGCTCCGGGCCGTCCAGCCTCGCTGCTGCTGTCGGACATGGTGCCCGGCCAGTACCAGCCGCGCACGCGCATGGATGAGGGCGCGCTCTACGAGCTGGCCGAATCGATCAAGGCGCAAGGGATCATGCAACCGATCCTCGTGCGCAAACTTGCGCGCGGCGCGAATTCAGGCAAGTACGAGATCATCGCGGGCGAACGCCGCTATCGCGCTGCGAAGTTGGCCGGGCTCGACAGCGTGCCTGTGCTGGTGCGCGATGTTCCCGACGAGGCCGCCGCGGCCATGTCGCTGATCGAAAACATCCAGCGCGAAGACCTCAATCCGCTCGAAGAGGCGCACGGGCTGCAGCGGCTTGTGAAGGAGTTCGGGTTGACGCACGAACAGGCCGCACAGGCGGTGGGCCGTTCGCGCAGCGCTGCGACGAACTTGTTGCGCTTGCTGAATCTTGCCGACGCCGTGCAGACGATGTTGATGGCGGGCGACATCGAGATGGGCCACGCGCGCGCACTGCTCACGCTCGAGCGCGCGACGCAGGTGACGGCCGCGAACCGGATCGCGGCCAAGAAGCTGTCCGTGCGCGAGGCCGAAGCGCTCGCAAAAAAACTGGGCGCCGAATTTTCATTGACGCCGCCGAAGAAGCCCAAGGTGGAAAAGTCGCGCGACCTGCGCCGTGTTGAAGAAGAACTGTCCGACTTGCTCACTGCCGAAGTCGACGTCCGTGTGAAGAAACGCGTCAAACGAAACGGCCGCATGGAAGAGGCCGGCGAAGTCGCGATTCAGTTCGGCTCGCTCGAAGAACTCAACGGCATCATCGACAAGCTGCGGCGCTGAGCGGCGGCCACCGCGAACGCGGCGGCTTCGATGATGAACCACGGCATGATCGGAAGCCGGTAGCGATCTTCCCCGTGAAACACGAGGCAGATGGCGGTGAAGTACGCCACGAGCAACCACCCGCTCCACCGCGCGCCCCTCGGGCGATCGGCCTTTCTTCTCCACGACACGACGCGCGCCAGGACAAGGAGCGCGATCGAGATCCACGCGAGCTGGCTTGCACCAAAGAGAAAATGCCTCACCGCATCGCCCGCTCGTTGCTTGCCCTGGAACTGCGAAGTCACGGCCTGTGTTTCCAGCAGGTACATGGCGACCAGTTTGTGGGGAAGGATTGCGAGCGCATCCGCCGGATGGTCGCGAATGAACGACAGCGCCTCGTTTCGCATTGCATCGTCTTGCGATACTTCGTCCGGCGCTGCAAGAACCGAATCGGGCAACTCGAACCTGTCGCGCCAGCCGCTCGCGTCGGGGCGACTGCCTACGAGCAGGTTCGAGCCCCCGTTGGTGCCGATGGTGAAGCGGTCGAGCGCCACCGCGTTGCGTGCCATCCATGGCGCGAGGCAGGCGGCGCACGCGAGCGCTGCAATTACAGTCGCGCGCAGGAAGCGACTCGTGTCCCGAGTGCGCAGCCACCATATAGCAGGCAAGAGCACCACCAACCCGGCGCCCACGCTGCGCACTAGTGACAGCAACCCGGCTGCCAGGCCGATGATGATGGCGTCGCCCACGCGCTCGCCATCCGTGCGCAACGCGAATGCCATCAACGCGTACATCCCGGCGAGAAACGGCAAATCGCTCATCGTCTGGCCTGTCATCAGGATGAGTGCCGGATAGAGCGCTACAAGCAACGTGGCAACGCGCGCAATGGCTTCGTCGTATAGCCGCTTTGCAATGTCGTGCACCGCGAACAGCAAAACGACCGTGGAGATCGCTCCCCACACCCACGCCAGCTCCACATGATCGCCCGCGACCCAATAGAGGACTGATAGCAGGAACGCATAGCCCGGGCTGCGAAAAGCAGTGGGCTCGCCAACCATGGAGACGCCTTCACCGCGAGCGATCGAGCCCGCGACGTCGTGATACCAGAGCGCATCCGATGTGGGCTCGTAGGGCAGCGCGATGGCCACGACGAGTCTCGGCAGAATCGCAGCGAGTGCAGCGATCAGCGCGAATTTGTACGCGGGCCAGGAAGCAACAACGTCCAGTGCGTTCTCGCACGTGCGTGCCACTGCGTCCCACCAAACCGCGACCGCCGCCGAGGCAATTGCGGCAACGATGAAGAAGGCGCGCGCAACCGGAACGGCATATTGCGGCGCGCGCATTTGCGTGACGAGCGATTCAATGGGGCGCAAGCCCCAATCCGGAAAGAGCGCCGCGAGGACGCACGCGGCGCACAGCAAGCCGAGGGCAAGTTGCGCCGGCGCAAAGCGCGCGCGCGCAAGCACGTTCACAGGCTGAAGATCTTGCCCGGGTTCATGATGTTCTTCGGATCGAGCGCACGCTTGATCGATCGCATCACATCGATCGCTCCCGCGCCGGCCTCGGTCACGAGGAAATCCATCTTGTGCAGGCCCACGCCGTGTTCGCCCGTGCAGGTCCCGCCAAGGTCGAGCGCGCGCGTGACCAGCTTGTGATTGAGCGCTTCGGCAATTTCGCGCTCCTTCGGGTCGTGCGGATCGAGCAAATAGCCGAAGTGAAAGTTACCGTCGCCCACATGCCCGACAAGAAAGTAGGGCAGGCCGCTGTCGTCGGCCTCTTTCACGGAATCCAGCAGGCAATCGGCCAGGCGCGAGATCGGCACGCATGTATCGGTGGAGATGGCGCGGCACCCCGGACGCGATTGGATCGCGGCGAAGTAGGCGTTGTGACGCGCGGTCCAAAGGCGCGTGCGCTCCTCGGGCGTCGACGCCCACTCGAATGCCTGGCCGCCGTGGTCGGTCGCGAGCTCCTGCACGGTCTCGGCTTGTTCTTTCACGCCGGCGGGCGAGCCGTGAAACTCCATCAGCAACATCGGCTCTTCGCGCAGGTTCAACTTGCTGTGCGCGTTCACCATTCGCACGGTGTTGTGGTCGATCAGCTCCACGCGCGCGATCGGCACACCGAGCTGGATGATCTGGATCACGGTGCGAACGGCGGCCTCGATGCTCGGGAACGAGCAGATCGCGGCGGACACGGCTTCCGGCAGCGGATACAGCCGAAGCGTGACTTCGGTGATCACACCCAGCGTGCCTTCGCTGCCGACGAACATGCGCGTGAGGTCGTAGCCCGCGCTCGACTTCTTGGCGCGCGTGCCGGTGCGGATCACCTCACCGCTTGCGGTCACCACTTCCAGCGCCAGCACGTTTTCTCGCATCGTGCCGTAGCGCACGGCGTTCGTGCCGCTCGCACGTGTCGCGCTCATGCCGCCCAGCGTCGCATCGGCGCCCGGGTCGATCGGGAAGAACAAGCCCGTGCTCCTAATTTCTTCGTTGAGCTGTTTGCGCGTGACGCCGGGCTGCACGGTCACTGTCAGGTCTTCTGCGTTCAGCGTCAGCACCTTGTTCATGCGCCCGAGGTCGATGCTGATGCCGCCTTGCACCGCGAGGAGGTGACCTTCGAGCGACGAGCCGACGCCAAAAGGAATGATCGGCGCGCTGTATTGCGCAGCGAGCTTGACCGCATCCGCGACGTCTTGCGTGCTTTCGGCGAACACCACTGCGGCAGGCGGGGGCGCTTCGAACGAAGACTCATCGCGCCCGTGTTGTTCGCGCACGGCCATGGCTGTCGAGCAGTTCGCGCCGAAGCGCGACGCGAGCGCATCGAGCAGCGCTCGCGGAACGTCGCGTGCGTTGATTTCCGGCACGAGGTGGGACATCGCGGTGGGCGCATTCATGGGGCGTCTCCTGGAACGCTGCCCAGTCTAATCCCTTGTGCCGGTTCCCCCAACGCGCGGTTTACTTGCGCCCGAATGAAGCCTGGTATTCGTCGAGCGTCAGCACGCCGTCCTTGTTCAAGTCCGTTTCCTCGAAGCTGCGGGGCAGCATCGGCAGGCGCAGCGCCTCGGCGCGCGTGAGCTGGCCGTCGCTGTTCATGTCGGCGCGCATGAACGCCTCGCGAATCTGCGCGGGCGTCCATTGATCAGGCGGCAGCGGCTGCGTTACTGTGGCCGGAAGCGCCGCTTGAGCGGGTGCCGGGTTCGTCGATTGCGCATGGGCCACGCCAAACAGCGCGATCGTCATCGCACAGGCCAAGGTGAAGTTGCCGCGCTTCACTTGAAGAAATCGTCGTATTCGGAACGCGAGAGCACACCGTCGTGATCTTGATCGAGCTCATCGAACGGAACCGGAATTGCAAGGTGCCGAGCTTCCTCGCGGGTCAGTTGGCCGTCGTGGTTCGTGTCGGCTTCGAGGAAGGCGCGCGCAATGTCGACTGCGGAGTAGGGCCCCGGGGCGACAGCTCCGTATCCCATCGCGCTCGTATCGTCACCTGGCTGGATGACGATCGTGCTTCGCCCCCCTCCGGTGACCATCGGCGTTGCAACGCCCGCGTCAACGACAGGGCTTCCCGGTGGAACGCCCGGCGCGGCCATTTGACGCACCGGTTGCGGCACGTTGATCACACTGCGCGATTGCGCGGCCGCGCCCGAACTTGCGAGCAAGCCTGCAGAGGCCAGCGCGATGCATGTGAGATGGCGCGATTTCATGATGTGCTCCTTGCTCCATGCTGGCGCGGCAAAGCTCGCCGTGCCGCGCCACGATGTCGCGACTTGCTGTAGGACGCGTCGACGCTTCGCGCACAATCGAGCCCATCGGATCAACCGGGGATACCTCATGGGCAAGCGCCTCACCCAGATCGCGACGCGCACCGGCGACGACGGCACGACCGGTCTCGGCGACAACACGCGCACCTCGAAAGACAGCCTGCGCGTGCATGCCCTGGGCGACGTCGATGAACTCAACTCGCACATCGGCGTGTTGCTGTGCGAAACATTGCCTGCGGATGTGCGCGAGCTGCTCGTGGACATCCAGCACCAGCTCTTCAACCTGGGCGGCGAGCTGTCGATTCCCGGCTTCGATCTCCTCAAGCCTGAGGCACTGGCGCAGATCGATGCGGCGCTCGCGCACTACAACGCACAGCTGCCGAAGCTCGAAGAGTTCATCCTGCCCGCCGGCAATCGCGCTGCGTCACAGGCGCATGTGTGCCGAACCGTGGCTCGGCGTGCCGAGCGCGCAGTGGTGGCGCTCGGCAAGGCCGAAGCCCTGCGCGAGACGCCTCGGCAATTCCTCAACCGCCTGAGCGACTTGATGTTCGTGCTGGCGCGCGTGCTCAATCGCGCCGACGGCGGCGATGATGTGTATTGGAAGAGCGAGCGGCTCGCACGCTCTTCCAGCTGAGCCCATCAGATCGGGCGATCGGCGCCGGCCGCGAGGGGTGTCGCGTTGGGCATGCCGCGATTGAGCAGCGCATAAAGCAGGATCGCGCCGAAGGTCGCGGTGCCGATGCCGCCAAGTGCGAAGCCACCGAACTTCAGCGTGAAATCACCCGTGCCGAGCACGAGCGTGATCGCAGCGACGATGAGGTTGCGGTTCTGCGAGAAGTCGACGCGGTTGTCGACCCAGATCTTTGCGCCCGCCGCCGCGATCAGCCCGAACACCACGATCGACACGCCGCCCATCACCGGCAGCGGGATTGCCTGGATGACAGCGCCGAATTTCGGCGAGAAGCCAAGGACGATCGCAACAGCCGCTGCGAGGACGAACACTGCCGTCGAGTAAATCTTCGTCGCAGCCATCACGCCGATGTTCTCCGCGTACGTCGTCACGCCCGTGCCGCCGACGCAACCGCTCAGCACCGTTGCGACCCCGTCGCCGATGAACGCGCGTCCCATGTATTGGTCGAGGTTGCGGCCGGTCATCGCGGTGACGGCCTTGAGGTGACCGAGATTCTCCGCAACGAGGATCACAGCGACCGGCGCGATCAGCAGCATCGCGGCGCCGTCGAACACAGGAGAAGTAAATGACGGCGCACCGAACCACGCGGCATTCGCGATTCCGCTGAGATCCATCGGCTTGCCAAGGCCCAGCCCGTTCGCGAGCACCGCGTAGATGACGCTCGCGATGATGAGGCCGACCAGAATCAGCAAGCGCTGCACCATCCCGCGCGTGAACACCGCAACCGCGCCGACGCTAACGAACGTGACGGCCTGCATCCACGAATCGAAGTTGCTCGCGGCCATGTTCTTCACCGGGATGCCGGCGAGATTCAAGCCGATCACCGCGACGACTGCGCCGGTGACGACGGGCGGCATCAGCTTTTCGATCCACGCCGTGCCGATCGAATGCACGATGAAGCCGATGATCGCGTACACCACACCGCAGGCAATGATGCCGCCTAGCGCCACGGCGATGTTGCCGTTGGCTCCTTTGCCTGTGTACGCGCTCGCGGCGATCACGACGCCGATGAACGCGAAGCTCGAGCCAAGGTAACTTGGCACCTTGCCGCCCGTGATGAGGAAGAACACCAGCGTGCCGATGCCGCTCATGAGGATCGCGATGTTGGGATCGAAGCCCATGAGAATCGGAGCGAGTACCGTGGCGCCGAACATCGCGATCACGTGCTGAACGCCCATCGCGGCGGTTTGCGGCCACGGCAAGCGCTCGTCGGGCGCGATCACGCCGCCTTGCTGCAACACATCGGGTGACCTCTCGGTCCAGTCGAAGAATCCCATTTGTCTCTCTCCTTCTTTGTTGATGTGCCGCGATGCTAGGGGCACGGCCCCTCCCGCGCAAGTTAAGCTTGCCGCATGGCGACACCGGCACTCGTCCCCCAGATTCGGCTGTACCAGGACTTCCTGCGCGAGACACGCGGCCTTGCGTTCGGCGACTACGGCGCGCTCTGGCGATGGTCCGTGACCGACCTGTCTGCGTTCTGGCAAAGCATCTGGGACTACTTTGGCGTTGAATCGCCCGCGCCGCACACGCACGTGATTGCGCAAGAGACGATGCCGGGCACGCAATGGTTCGAAGGCGCGCAGGTGAACTACGCGCAGCAAATCTTTCGCCACGTCGATGCCGCGGAGCGAGCAGGCTTGCCGGCCATCGTGAGCCGCAACGAGAAAGGGCAAGCGCGCGAACTTTCGTGGCCCGAACTCAAACGGCAGTCGGCGGCGCTTGCGTTGCACCTGAAGGCGCAAGGCCTGCAGCGTGGTGATCGCGTTGCAGCGTACCTGCCGAACTTTCCCGAGGCGATCGTCGCTTTCATCGCCGTCGTGAGCCTGGGCGGCGTATGGAGCATCTGCGCGCCGGACATGGGAACGGCCGCGGTGCTCGATCGCTTCAAGCAGATCGAGCCCACGATCCTTATCGCATGCGATGGCGTCACATATGGCGGGCGCGACCACGACCGCACTTCGGTCGTCGCGGAGCTTCGTGCGGCGCTGCCGACGGTGCGGCATGTCGTGCTGTATCGCAATCTGGGTCTCGACACAACAGCGCTGCCGCCGTTCACGGAGTTCAACGCAGCATGCGCGCGCGACGATGAAGAAGTCCGCGCGTTCGCGCCCGAATGGCTGCCCTTCGATCATCCGGTGTGGATCGTGTATTCGAGCGGCACCACGGGCTTGCCCAAGCCGATCGTGCACGGGCACGGCGGCATCATGCTCGTCATGCTCGCGCATCTGGTGCTGCACAGCGACGTCGGCTGCAGCTATTCGGAGAACAATCGAGGCGAACGATTTCACTGGTACAGCTCCACCGGCTGGGTGATGTGGAACGCGCAGATGGGCGGCCTGCTCAACGGAACTACCTGCTGCATCTACGACGGCAACCCGGGCGGCACGCGCGATCGGCCCGATTGGGGAACGCTGTGGCGCTTCGGCGCGGAAGTCGGCGCAACGTTCTTCGGCGCGGGCGCGGCCTTCTTCGCGAATTGCATGAAGGCAGGCATCGATCTCGCACAGTGCGGCGACCTTTCGCACGTGCGGGCGCTCGGCACGACCGGCTCGCCGCTTTCGGAGGACGTCCAGCAATGGGTCAATGACCAGTTCGAGCGCATCGGCCGGCCGGGCATGTGGTGGTCCAACATTTCGGGCGGCACGGATTTCGCGGGCGCATTCATCGGCGGCAATCGCGAATTGCCGCTTGTGCCGGGCGAGATGCAATGCCGCCTTCTCGGCTGTGCGGTCGAAGCGTGGAACGATCGGGGCGAGCCCGTCATCGATGAAGTCGGCGAGCTCGTTTGCACGAAGCCGATCCCGTCGATGCCGCTCTACTTCTGGAACGATGAAGGCAACAAGCGCTATCTCTCGTCGTACTTCGACATGTACGCGGGTGTGTGGCGGCATGGTGATTGGCTCAAGGTCACGACGCGCGGCACTTGCATCATCTACGGCCGCAGCGACGCGACGATCAACCGCCACGGCCTGCGCATGGGCACGAGCGAGCTCTATCGTGCAGTCGAAGCGATCCCCGAAGTGCTCGACTCGATGGTGGTCGATCTCGAATATCTCGGGCGCGACAGCTGGATGCCGCTCTTCGTCGTGCTGCGCGAAGGCCATGTGCTCGACGACGCGATGAGGATGCGCATCAACACGTCGATTCGCGATGCGGTGTCGCCGCGATTCGTGCCCGACCAGATCTACGCCGTGCCCGAAATTCCGCGCACGCTCACGGGCAAGAAGCAGGAGCTGCCGGTCAAGAAGTTGCTGCTGGGCCAGCCCATTGAGAAAGTCGTGAACAAGGACGCGATGGCGAACCCCGCTTCGCTTGAATGGTATGTGGCGCTCGCGAAGCAGCGAGCCGGCGTATAGCGCCCTAGCGCCGATTCACGAGGACGATCCCCACGGCAACGCCCGCAAGCGCGAGCACCAGCTCGGTCGTCAGCGGCTCGTGCAGCACCGCGACGCCGAACGCGAGCGCGAAGACGGGTGTGAGAAACGTGAACGAAGCCATCTGCGTTGCGGGGTAGTGCCGCAGCATCCACATCCAGGTGAGGTAGCTTGCGAACGCACCGACGGCCGTCTGCGCCGCGATCGAGCCCCATGCGTAGTTCGAGTAGTGCAGTGACCACGGCTCGCCGAGCGCAAGCGACACCAGCGGTGCGACGACAGCCGTCACCGCGACCTGATAGAAGAGCGTCTTCTCAGCGGAAATCGTGGCCAACTTCGTCGCGCGAATGACGATGGTGGTCAATCCCCACAGCGCGCCCGCGGCCAGGGCCATCGCGTCGCCACGCAATTGACGCAAGGTTGTCTGCCAGGTGAAGCCTTCGCTGAACGCGACGACAACGGCGGCGAACGCAATCACAAGGCCCAACCACTGAATGCGGCTGAGTGTTTCCGCCCGCGAGACACGCGGCATCAGGAGCGCAACGACGAACGGCGACGTGTAGAGAAACACGGTCAGGCGCGATGCGGTCGTGTCGCGCAGGCCGAGGTAGATGAATGCGAATTCGCCCGCGAACAGCGCGCCCGCAAGGAGACCGGCGCGCAGCGTGCCATCGCGTTCGAACAGGCGAATGCCGCGAACCGCGCACCAGATCCACAGCAGCGCGCTTGCGCCGACGAAGCGAATCGACGCTTGCCACAAGGGCGGCACTTCGGCAACGGTGGACTTGATCAGGATCTGCTGCAAGCCCCAGAACGCGCAGCACACCAAAAGCAGCGACGTGGCGAGCGAGTCGAGATGCGCCTTTCGTTCGACCATGCGGGTGATGTTAGCTTTCTAGAGCCGCGCGATTTTCACGAGAAATTTCTTGAGCGCGACTTTCTCCGGCGCGGCGAGTGCACGCAGCAATGCGGTCTCGTGAATGCGCGCCCTGCTGACCAGCGGCTTGACCAAACGACGGCCCGCTGCGGTGGCGGACACGAGCGTGCGGCGCTGGTCCGACGGATCGATCGTGAGCAAAACCCAACCCTGATCGCTCATTCGCTGTACAAGCTTGGTTACCGTGGGCTGCTTCGACAAGATCTCGTGAGCAAGCCGGCTGACCGGAAGAGGGCCGCTGTCGTGCAGCGTCGCGAGCACTCGCCATTCGATCGAACTCAATCCAGCTGCGCGCACATGGGCGTCGAACTCCTTGTACAGCGCATGGTTCGCCTGCCCGAGCAGGTAGCCGAGGTATTGATCGACGAATCTTTCCTGCGCCACGATCAGAAGGGATGTTCGGTGTAGTAGCGCCCGCCGTGGAACAGCAAAGGCGACGCGCCACCCTGCCAGCTGCACCGCTCGACTTCGCCGACGAAGATCACGTGATCGCCTTCTTCGTAGCGGCTGCGGTTGAAGCATTCGAACGTCGCGGCGGCGCCTTCGAGCAGAGGTGCGCCGCCCATGCCTTCGGCGAACGTCACGCCGCCCCAGCGGTCGTTGCCGCGCGTGGCGAAGCGTTCGGCCAGCGCCTTCTGGTCCTTGGAGAGAACGTTGATCGCGTAGTGCGAGCCGGTGCTGAAGACCGCAAGCGACCCCGCGGCCTGCGCCAGGCTCCAGAGCACCAGCGGCGGATCGAGCGAGACGGAGTTGAATGAATTCGCCGTCAGGCCGATCACCGAGCCGTCGGCCGCGCGCGCGGTGACGATCGTGACGCCGGTCGCGAACATGCCCAGCGCGGTGCGAAACTCCTGCGAAGAGAAGCTGGGCGGCTGGGCTTTGCGCGGCGATTGCATGAATTTTCATGTATTATGAACCGGACCGGAAAGACCATGTTGCAGGAAAAGATCGAAGCCCCGTGGCTCGCGGCCTTCGCGTCCGTGCTGTCGCGCTGCGGCCTGCGCGCAGGCGACACGGTCGCGGTCCTGTCCGAATCGCAAAGCCGGCCGGTGCTCGCCGAGCTTGCGCGGCTTGCGGCTTCGAATGCCGGGGCGCGGGTCTTCTCGATTGAACTGCCCACGGTGTTCGAGTCCGGGCCGCCCGTTCGGTCCACCGGCGCCAGCACGGCGTTGCAGCAGCTGGCGCCCGTCGTGTCGGCGCTGGCGCAATCCACGCTCGTGGTTGACTGCACGGTCGAAGGCCTGATGCATGCGCCGGAACTGCCCGCGATTCTCAAGGGCGGCGCGCGCGTGGTCTACGTGAGCAACGAACATCCCGAAGCGCTTGCGCGCCTCGTGCCCGACGATTTCATCGAGCCGCTCGTCAAGGATCACATCAAGCGCTTGCGTTCCGCGGGCACGATGCGCGTGACGTCACCTGCAGGGACCGATCTGAACATTTCACTCGCCGGCGCCGCGTGCGGCGGTAACTGGGGCTACACCACGAAGCCCGGCACACTCACGCACTGGCCGGGCGGCCTCGCGCTGGCTTTCCCTGCCGCGCACAGCGTCAACGGCACGCTGGTGCTCGCGAGCGGCGACGTCAACCTCACCTTCAAGCGTTATGTCGAACGGCCGGTCACGCTGCATGTCGAAGACGACTACGTCACGCGCATTGAAGGCGAGGGCGTCGATGCCGAATTGATGCGCAGCTACATCGCGGCGTGGGGCGACCGCGAGTCGTACGCAGTCAGCCACGTCGGATACGGCCTCAATTCGCAAGCGCGCTGGGACAGCATGGCGCTCTACGACAAGCGCGACTTCAACGGCACAGAGCTGCGCGCGTTCGCGGGCAACTTTCTCTTCAGCACCGGCGCGAACGAAGTCGCGGGGCGCTTCACGCGCGGGCATTTCGATTTGCCCCTGCGCAATTGCACGGTCTCGCTCGACGGCAAGGCCGTGATCGAAGCCGGCAGGGTTCTCGCATGAACACCATTCCCAGCTTCACTGTGCTGGGCGGCGGCCCGACAGTGGTGATGTTGCACGGCATCGGCGGCGGTCATCTCGCATTCGCGCCGCAGGTCGAGACGCTCGCGTCGAGCGGCTATCGCGCAGTCGCTTGGGACATGCCGGGCTACGGCCACAGCGCGCCGATCGAGCCGTACACATTCAAGGGCCTGGCCGAAAGCTGCATCCGCCTCATCGAATCGCTCAAATGCGACAACGTGGCGCTCGTCGGTCACAGCATGGGCGGCATGGTGGCGCAGGAGGTGGTCGCGCGCCGGCCCGACCTTGTGAACAAGCTCGTGCTGTGCGGCACCAGCGCATCGTTCGGCAAACCCGACGGCGATTGGCAGCGCGAGTTCATCGCGCAGCGCACGGCGCCTCTCGACGCCGGCCGCACGATGACCCAGTTCGCGGAAGAACTGATTCCGCGGGCGATCGGCCCGGGCGCGCTGCCCGAAGGCGTCAAGCTCGCTGTGCATTGCATGTCGCTTGTGTCCCCGGCAACGTATCGGCGCGCGCTCGAAGCGCTCGTCACGTTCGATCGCAGGGCGAATCTCGCGCAGATCAATGTGCCCACGTTGCTTGTTGCAGGCGAGCACGATCGCAACGCGCCGCCTTCCGTCATGAAGAAGATGGCCGATGCAATTGCGCGCAGCTCGTATATCGAGATGCGCGGCATCGGTCACCTGATGAACCTCGAAGCGCCCGACGAATTCGACGGGCTGCTGCTCAATTTCCTTGCCTTGCCACGCGAGTTGCTGCACTGATGGACACATTGACCGCCCTAGCTTTCACTCCCGCCGTCGGCGACCTGCCGTTCACGCGCGAACAGCGTTCGTTGCTGTCGCTCGCGAACGAACTCGGCCGCTCAAAATTCGCACCCCGCGCCGCG
>Ga0265314_10003356_pt1 | contig 15570 bp, 14 predicted proteins | sample 4126metaG_FD_203106 | JGI IMG/M metagenome (GOLD analysis project Ga0265314, IMG submission 203106) | Rhizosphere microbial communities from Carex aquatilis grown in University of Washington, Seatle, WA, United States - 4-1-26 metaG | ecosystem: Host-associated > Plants > Roots > Rhizosphere >... | reverse complement strand
TGGAACATCCCCTGAAGCGGCTCGAACTGGGCGGCAAGCTGATTGCCCGAAAACTTGCGAGCGCTCCCGTAGCGCTGCTCTTTGGATCGGAAAAGTTTGGGCTGTCGAATGCCGATATGAGCCACTGCCACTGGCTGATGCGCATCCCTACGCGCGAAGAGCACGGGTCGATGAACCTGGGTCAGGCCGTGGCGGTGTGCCTGTACGAGATCGTCCGTAGCCCGGCTGGCGCGAAAGCGGAGCCTGAGACACGCCGCGAGGCACGGGCCGGTGATTTGGAAAGAATCACTTGTCTGCTGGAGGAAATCCTGGCACAATCCGGCTACGTGCACGAACGCGTGGAAGGATCGACGGAGCTGAAGCTGCGACGTCTGATCCGCCGCATGAAACTCAACGCGCACGACGCCGAGGTATGGCTCGGAATCCTGCGGCAGATTCGCTGGAAGCTGTTATCCTAAGATTCTTCACGAACATGACCAAGGTCACACTCCACTACGATCTCGAGCGCAAGCTCACCGAGGAAGAAGACTACACCCACATCGCGGCGATTCATAGCGTGTATGGAATGGTGCGGGTCCAGTTGGCGCCGTCGCTCGACAAGATCACCGTGGACTACGACGCCTCGCGCCTGATGAAGAAGGACGTCGAAGCCGCGCTGGCCCGATACGGTATCCCGCTCGCCCAGACCGCTGCGGTTTAGGACCACAGGCCGTCTAGGCAATACTTGCCGAGGATCAGCTCACCCAAGCAGTAGCCAAAAAAGCCCAGCACAATAAACGGCATTAGCGGCTTCTCCAGAAACCGAAGTTTCGACTGGACCAAACGAACCTTAGAAACGTCCCGAAATAGTAGTTCACCTGACCAATCGCCCGGTTTTGAGGCCCTAAGCACAAGCCGATTCTCGTTTACGTCACCGATAGAACCCGACACAGTCCGCTTGTCTTTTAGCGTGACGACTACTCTGGAGCCAGGGGCGATCTTTTGGGCCTGTTGCAGTGGTGTCTGCTCGCGTGCGGAAGCCGGGATGACGAGTGTAAGAATTAACAAACAAGCAATGGTAGGTTTCATGACGCAAGGAGAATAACCGCGTCTGAGCACGCGACTCGGGGTGCTTATGACACTTTCTGATCTGTCACAAGCGCCAAAAACTGCCGCAGATCCGCGATGGAGGCGTCCGAAAGCACCCGGAACACACGCGCAGTGCATTTTGCCGGCAGCCGCCGCGCTGTCACGACGTCAGTAATCACGAACTGGCACGCGCTGAGACCCCTCCGCCAGCCAGTCTCGCGCGCGTCGCGAAAAGCTAAAGCATCCGGGTCCAGACCAGCCGCCGCCAGGATCGTGCGAATCTTCCGCAGAATCTCAGGCGATGACGACGCCACGCCGATCAGCGAATCGGGCGTGGGTCTTGTTTGGCCCAGCAGGTATTCGGGGACCGAACGCATCCGCAACAGGTGATGCGGAATACCCGGCGGCAGTAGGTGCGCCCGGCTCATCAAGGCAACGGCGGCGGCTCCCTCCAGAACCCCTGCCGTGACCGGCAGGGCTATATGTTCCCGCAGCTCCGCAGCTAGGATTCCGCAGAGCTCCGGCTCAGGTTCAACCAGCGTGATCTGCCGAACGGGAGCAGCTCCAAGCACACGAGCCAGACCCTTACGAACCTCGGCGGCCGAGAATCCGCGCCGGCGAGTTTCTTCCAAGAAACCCTCGATCAGTTCGTCGAGCGACGACTTCTCCGTCGTCTGCCGGACGTCCTGCACATAGACGCCGCTGCCCTTGCGGACTTCGAGCCACCCGCGAGCCTCCACATCGCGATAAGCCGCGCTCACGGTGTTGGAGTGTATGTTGTAACGCCGGGCCAGCTCGCGAACGCTAGGCAGTTTCTCGCCCGGTTTGAGATCGCCGCTGATGACTCCCAGAGTCAGCTGTGTGCCGAGCTGTTCGCGCAGGCTAGCCGCCGAATTCTTCGACAGCCACAGGCGCATCATTATTCTTTAGGGCTTGAGGCCGGGCACGCCGCCTAGCGTCCGCGCTTCGCGCACCGCACGCAGAATTGCTTCCGCGGTAGCCTCGGCGGCCGCCACTCCCAGCGCGTCTACGGGCGCAGCCGCGTTGCCGATCGACAGTGCGATAGTAACGTCGCCGTCCGACATCGTGTTCACCGGGTCGATCGCCCGTGCGACGCCCAACTGCGCCAGTTGCGATAGCTTCGTCGCTTCCACTTTGTTCAAGCGAGCATTGGTCGCCACGACCACCAGAGTCGTATTCGCGCGCGAGAATCCCGATTGCACGCCGTTCTTCATCGCCCGGGCGCTATCGGCGAACTCCATCGAGTTGCGAGCAATACGTGCTCCCGCGACGATCGTTCGCGTGGCCGGATCGCGCACATCGCCCACCGCGTTTACCGCCGCCAGCGCGGCCACTTTCACGCCGGCGTAGGCCCCGCCGAGTTCCACCGTCCACGAACCGACGCCCGATTTCATCGCGCGCTCCAGCCCGAACAGTTTTCCGACGGTCGCGCCCGTACCCGCTCCTACACAGCCTTCGACCACAGTCTCGTCCGTGGCCGCCGATGCCGCGGCTTCGCCCATTTCGCGAGTAGGCCGAGCGCTGGACTTTCCTACATTGAGGTCATACAGAATCGCGCAGGGTACCAGGGGAACGCGAGCCGCGCCGGTTTCGAAACCCACGCCCTTATGCTCCAGGTAACGGCGAACGCCGCTGGCGGATTCCAGGCCGAAAGCGCTCCCGCCCGCTAAAACCACTGCGTGAATCCGTTCGGTCACGTGATGCGGATGGAGCAGGTCCCACTCTTCGGTACCCGTAGCCGAGCCGCGGATGTCGCCCCCGGCCGCCGCGCCGGCTTCGCACAAAATAGCCGTGCAGCCCGTCAATCCGTCATAATCGGAAGCGTGGCCGACCAGGATGCCGGGAATGTCGGTCAAACCCTTCATCGCGCGCACCTAATGTTAGCATCTAGTTTATCGGGGGATCGGGATTGCTCAACCTCCTAAAACCGCCCATTGAGGCGTTTCAGGAATTTGTGTTGCTGAGTATCCGGGCGGTCCGGAATATCTTCCGGAGCCCCCACTACGCCGACGACATCTTCATCCAGATGGACGTGATCGGAGTCGGATCGCTGTTCATCGTGTCCCTGATCGGGCTGTTTAGCGGCATCGTCATGGCGTTGCAGATGTCGCGAGCGCTGACCCAGTACGGCGCGCAAGGACAGGTTGGATCGATCGTCGCCATCACTCTGGTTCGTGAGCTGGGCCCCGTGTTGACGGCCGTGCTGGTCGCAGGCCGCAACGCCAGCGGCATCGCCAGCGAAATCGGTTCCATGAAGGTGACTGAGCAGATCGACGCCATGCGTGCGCTGGGTACCGATCCGGTCCAGAAGCTGGTGACGCCCCGCCTGATCGCCTTGGCCACGGTGCTGCCGTTGCTGACGATCATCTCGGATTTCATCGGCTTGATCGGCGGCTATTTCATCGCCAGCGGAATGTTGGGTCTGACCTTTTCCGAATATTGGACCACCGCCTGGCAGTCTCTGGAATATAACGATCTGTTTCAGGGTTTGCTCAAGCCCTTTGTGTTCGCCGTGATCATTGCCCTGGTGGGATGCTTCTACGGCATGCGCACCTCCGGCGGTACGCAGGGCGTGGGACGGGCCACCACCAGCGCCGTGGTCAGCTCGTCGGTCTGGATCTTTGTGCTCACGGCGTTCATCACTTACGTTTGGAACCGTGCGTTCGTGAAACAGTGACGCCACATTCGTGATGCCAGACGATTCCAGTATCCTGCGCTTCGAAGATGTCAGCCTGCATTTCGATACGACGGTGGCGCTCGATCATGTGTCTTTCGATATGCACCCCGGTCAGACCTACGTGGTCTTCGGGGCCGCGGGCAGCGGAAAGACCATGCTGCTTAAAGTCGCAGTAGGCTTGGTGCGGCCCAATTCGGGTAAGGTGTGGCTGTTCGGGGAGGAGATCACCCATCTCCGCGAGCAGGATCTTCTCGACATGCGCGCGCGGGTGGGCATCCTGTTTCAGGAGGGAGGTTTGTTCGATTCCCTTACCGTCGCCGAGAACGTCGCCTATCCGCTGATCAATCACCGTGTTCTGCGGGAGATGATCACGAAAGGCGGCTCGAATGGCAACAGCGCCCCCCGCAGCGTCGAGGATCGCGTACGCGAATCCTTGCGTTTCGTCGAATTGGAGCAGACCCTCGACAAATTCCCCAACGAGCTATCGGGAGGAATGCGCCGGCGGGTCGGGATCGCCCGGGCCGTGGTGTCCGAACCCGCGCTGATGCTCTACGATTCGCCCACTGCCGGCCTCGATCCCATTACGGCCAACACCATCGTCGCCCTGATCCTAAAAGAGCGGGATTTGCGTAATACCGCCACCGTCATGGTCACGCATCGTTATCAGGACGGGCATCTCATGGCGAACTTTCGCTACAATCCCAACAGTGGCCAGGTCGAGCGCGCGGGCGGGGGGAAGGATGACAGTCAGGTGAGCACCAAATTCCTGGTCATGAACGAAGGACGCCTCGTCTTCGAGGGAAGCGAATCTGAGTTGCAGGCCAGCCAGGACGCATATGTCCGCAAGTTCCTTCGCGTGGGAGGCGCCTAAGCGCGATGGCTACAACCAGCAAATCCAAGTGGGCCCAGCTTAAAGTCGGACTCATGGCGATAGTTGCGCTGCTCCTTCTGGCATTCCTGATCATCCTCATGTCGGGCGTCAACCCGTTGTTCCGCCGGACCACGGACGTCTACACCTACCTGGGTGATTCGGTTGCCATGACCGAGGGTGCGACGCCTGTCCGGCTGAACGGCATCCTGATCGGCAAGGTGAAGAAGATCGAGCTTTCCGGTTCGTCCGATCCGGCCCGGATCGTGAAGCTCACGCTCAGTATTTATGACGATTCCTTGCCCCTGGTGCCCGTGGATTCGCAGGCCAAACTCGCGCAGCAGAATCTGCTCGGAAGCCGCTACGTCAACATCAAGAAAGGGACCAAGCCGCAGACTATTCAGGCCGGGGCGGAAATCCCCAGCGCCGATACTCCTGAGATCGAGGATCTATTCCAGCAAGGTTCCTCTACGCTGGCTGCCTTGCAGAAAATCATGGATCGGGTCAACGGGATCATAGACGACATCCAAAGCGGCAAGGGCACCATTGGAGCGCTCTTGGTGGATAAGACGCTCTACAACCGCGCCGTCGAAATCGTGGACGATGTAAAGAAGCTTACCGAGGCCCTGAACGCGTCCGACAGCACCATAGGACACCTGATTCACGATGACGTCCTATATCAGGATGTCCGGGGCACCGTGGCGAAGATCGACACCATGCTGGACGGCCTCAACGCGGGCCAAGGAACCGCCGGCAAGCTTCTCAAGGACGATGCCCTGTACGACGAACTGCGCGCCACCATCGGCGACGTGCGCGAAACCATCGGGAAGATCAACAAAGGCGATGGCACCGTCAGCAAGCTGCTCAACAGCAGCGAACTGCACGACCAATTGGTTACTTCGATGGGCAAGCTCGACAGCGTCCTAGACAAAGTGAACAACGGCGATGGAACCATCGGGCGCTTAATGAACGATCCGAGCCTGTTTGAAAGCATCGACGGGACTTCGCGCGAGGTCCAAGGTCTGCTCAAGGACTTCCGCGCCAATCCCAAAAAGTTCCTGACCATTCAGCTCAAGCTGTGGTAACCAGGCAGTTGGTCGTGAATGCCGATGACTTCGGCTTCACGCGCGATGTCAATGCCGGAATCATTGAGGCGCATCGCGATGGCATCCTCACCGCGACCACGCTCATGGCGATCGGGGGTGCGACAAGTGACGCTTTTGACGACGCGGTGAGCCTCGCTCGCGAAACACCGTCGCTCGATATCGGCTGCCATTTGGTCCTGGTACAAGCCCCAGGATTGCCGGCGACGATCCCGCAGCTGGTGCAAGCCGTGGCGCTGGGGCGCATTCGTATCTACGATGAACTGGTGAAACAGGTCGGGCGTATTGTGGACGCCGGATTGAACCCGACACACCTGGATACGCATAAGCACACGCACCTGCTTCCTCCCGTCCTCGAAGCCGTGGCCAGGATTTCCGAGGAGTTTCGCATCCCTTGGGTGCGGCGTCCCTTCGATTTCCCGCTTCAGCCGGGCGGAGTCGGATGGAAGAACAAGCTCATGCGACTCATGAGCGGCCGTTTCCGCTCCGCGCTTGGGCGTCATCATTGCCGTTCGACAGATTGGTTCGCGGGATTCCGGCTCACTGGCCGCTATCGCAGCGGGGATTTGGCGGAGCTCATCCGCGCGCTGCCGGAAGGCGTAACCGAGTTCATGTGCCATCCCGGCCGCTGTGGCGACGATCTTCGTTCGGCGCGCACCCGTCTTAAGGAAAGCCGGGAAGAAGAGCTGCGCGCGCTTACCGCACCCGAAGTTCGAGTGGCGTTGGCCGAGGCTGGCGTGAAACTCATCAGCTATCGCGAGCTTAGCGCGTCTGAATCAGGTATCCCACAAAGAACGTGAGGTTGTAACCGCCGTGCAGCAAGGCGGCGGCCGCGGTGGATCCGGTCTTGTACCGCGCGTAGCCGAAAGCCGCGCCTGCCAATCCTATCACCAGCAGTTGCTGCCAAAACCACTGGTATTCCTGGCCGTGAAGAAGTGCAAATCCAGTTGCCGCCAGCAGGATTGCAAGCCAAGCGCCCAGCGCGCGCTGCAACAGGGGCTGCAAAAATCCGCGAAAAAGCAGCTCCTCGAACACCGGACCGAGCACGACCGCGAAGATCGCCACCAGCAACAATGACCCGCGTCCGGAAATAAGGCTTTCTACAGGCGTGGGAATCGCGGGGGTGCGCAGGACCACTCCCAACACGGAGAGCCCGATGGCCAAGGCGGGTCCACCGAAAATGCACCACCACTTTCCGCGTTCCGGCGCTACCCAGCCAATCGACCGCCAGAACGGCCGCCGATACCGGAAAGCAATCACCATATACAGTGCGCCGACCAGAAGCGCGTAAATTGCGCTCTGGAACACTAGCGCCCGCACCGCATTGTTCGAGAACGCGGCCGGCGCCAGCGTCCGGCCGAACCTGATCAGCAGCACGCCTATCATCCAGGCGGGAAGAATCGCGCCCAGGAACAGCGCCAGATCCTCGAAGCCCCAGAAAGCGCGCGTGTCGCGGGAGGGTGTCATCTCATTGAGATCTACGGGACGTGTTCAGCTTAATTCTACTTCGCTTAATTCGACAAGCGCGGCAGCCAGCAGCGGGATCATAATTTCATGATGGCCGGTAATCGCGAATCCGTGTCCGCCCGAACGCGCGTGTGGCCGCTCCACCACGTTCACCTTCGGCCGGTAATGCTGCAGGAAATCGAAATTCACGGTCGTAAATTCGGCCAGCGGGTGCCCCAGGTTGCGTACCACGGAAACTGCCTTCAGGAACACCTCGGGCAGCACCACTGCCGATCCGAGGTTTAGGTAAACGCCGCCGTTGTCGAGCCCGCGCACTAGCGAGCACAGTAGGCGGAAATCGCGATGGGTCGTCTCCCCGATAGCCCCTGGGTTAGCAAGGGGATGCGTATGCGGCGTATCCGTGCCGACGGCGACGTGAACCGTTACTGGGACCGATGCTTGGTAAGCGCCCGCAAGCACGCTGTGCGGCGCGAATTCCGGTTTTGCCAAGGTCTCCAGGCGTTTGCCGAGCGCCTCGCCCATTCCCAACGCTTCGTGACTGCCGTCCGCGATCGCCAGATTCATCTCGCGACCCGTTTCCTCGGCCGCGCCAAAGCGACCATCCGGCAGAACGGCCTCCACGTCTTCGCTGGTCTGTCCCGCAATCGCGATCTCGAAATCGTGAATCGATGCCGCGCCGTTCATCACGAAGCCCGTCACCCAGCCACGCCGCATTAGATCCAGCAGCACATCGCCTAGCCCGCATTTGATGACGTGGCCGCCCATGCCCCACAGGATCGCGCGCGATTCGGTCCGAGCTTTCTTCAAAGCGCCCAGCACGCCGCGAAACGCTTGTCCGGCGAGAATGTCGGGAAAAGAGTCGATCAGCGCGGTGACGCCGCCGCCTTTCGGAAACGGCCGTGCGAACTGGCTCACGCCGACTTTGCCGCCGCGCTCGGCGATCGGCACGGTCTTTAGCCCCTCGAACGATAGTGGTTTCTGCGAATATCGGCTCATCGGGATTAGGCCGCGCGTCCTTTGGCGAGCATCTTGCGAAGCGCCTGGGCCGTGTAGCTCTTGTTATTCCGCAGGATCTGCTCCGGTGTCCCGAATGCGACCACGGACCCGCCCCGCTCGCCGCCTTCCGGACCCAGGTCGATGATCCAGTCGGCCGTCTTGATCACATCCAGTTGATGCTCGATCACCACCACCGTATTTCCCAAGTCCACCAATGTCTGGAGCACTTGGAGCAGCTTGTTGATGTCCTCGAAGTGCAGGCCGGTGGTTGGCTCATCCAGAATGTAGAGCGTCTTGCCGGTCTGCCGCTTGCTAAGCTCCTTCGCCAACTTGATCCGTTGAGCTTCGCCACCCGAAAGCGTAGTCGAAGACTGGCCCAGGTGCAGATATCCCAAGCCGACGCGCACCAGCGTTTCCAATTTCGCTTTGATCTGCGGAATGTTCTCCAGCACCTTCAGCGCATCTTCCACCGGCATTTCGAGCAAGTCCGCGATGGAATAGCCCTTGTACTTCACCTGCAGCGTTTCATGGTTGTAGCGCCGGGCGCGGCACACATCGCAGGTCACGTACACGTCCGGCAGGAAATTCATCTCGATCCGCTTCAGCCCGTCTCCCTGGCAGGCCTCGCAGCGGCCGCCCTTGACGTTGAAGCTGAAGCGGCCCGGCTTGTAGCCCCGCTCACGGGATTCCGGCAGGCGCGCGAACAAATCCCGAATGAGCGTAAAAACCTGCGTGTAGGTCGCCGGATTCGATCGCGGAGTCCGCCCGATCGGCGCTTGATCGATCTCGATCACCTTGTCGATCAAATCCAGGCCGCTGATGGACGCATGCGCGCCCGGCTCGGCGCGCGATCCGTACACAACTTTGGCCGCGGCGCGATATAGGATGTCATTGATGAGCGTCGACTTTCCGCTTCCCGAGACACCCGTCACCAAAATGAACAGACCCAGCGGAAACTCCACGTCGATATTTCTCAGATTGTGTTCCGTCGCGCCCTTGATGATCACGCTGCCGGCCGTGCTCTTGCGGCGCTTGTCCGGCGTGCTGATCTCGCGCGTTCCCGTGAGGTACTGCCCGGTGAGCGAATTCGGATTCTTAGCGATCTCGGCCGGCGTCCCTTGCGCCACCAGTTCGCCGCCCAGGCGTCCCGCTCCGGGTCCCAGATCGATCACGTAATCGGCGCGCTCAATCGTATCGGCGTCGTGCTCCACTACCAGAACCGTATTGCCCAGATCGCGCAACTTGCTCAGCGAGTTCAGCAGGCGATCGTTATCGCGTGGGTGTAAACCTATAGATGGCTCGTCGAGAACGTAGAGCACGCCGCGCAGCCGGGAGCCGATCTGGGTCGCCAGCCGGATGCGCTGAGCTTCTCCGCCCGAAAGCGTCGCGGCCGAGCGCTCCAGGCTGAGGTATTCCAGCCCGACTTCCATCAGGAATTCCAACCGGTCGCGAATTTCATCCGCCGGCCTGCCTCCGATGAGCTTCTCTCGCCCCGTGAAGTTCCAGGTCTTCACTGTCTCAAGCGCTTGCCGGATCGACATCTGCGTCAGCTCGCCGATAGTTCGTTCCTTTACCTTCACCGCCAAGCTTGACGGCTTCAGGCGATGACCGCCGCAGTCCGGACAGGTGTGTGGAGACATGTAGCCCATGAACCAATCGTGATAGGCTTCGCTGGCGATCTCCTTTTTATAGAACTTGTCCAGGATTCCTAAGACGCCGGGCTTGCCGGGACCGCCTTCCAGCAGGGCAGTCTGCTGCTTGTGCGTAAGATCTTCGAACGGTTTCTGGATCGGGATCTTTTGCTGGGTGGCCAGCGCGTTTACCGCATGGATCACGTAACTGTGCCCGCCGCCGGGCCCAAGTCCGCCATCGAGCAGCGGCCGCGAAGGATCCACAATCACCTTCACCGGATCGAACGTCCAACGATTCCCCAGGCCGTTGCAGGTTTCGCACGCTCCAAACGGGCTGTTAAACGAAAACGATCGCGGCTCGAGCTGCGGCACGCTGGAGCCGCAATCCGGGCACGCCAGCTTGCTCGAATACAGCCGCTCCGGACCATTCACCACCGCTACCAGCACTAATCCGCCGGCCAGTTTCGTCGCGGTCACGATGGACGCTTCCAGGCGTTTCTCGATTTCCGGTTTGATCAGCAGCCGATCCACCACCACCTCGATGGTGTGGTTCTTTCGCCGATCGAGCGTGATCTCTTCATCCAGCTGGCGGAGAACCCCATCGATCCGCGCCCGCACGAAACCCTGCCGAGCGAGTTTGTCCAGTTCCTTCTTGTATTCGCCTTTGCGGCCCCGGACAATCGGCGCCAGGATCATCACCCGCTCCTGGGCTCCCAGCGCCAGCACCTGCTCCAGGATCTGGTCGGTGGACTGGCGCGAGATTTCGATCCCGCAATTGGGACAATGCGGTATCCCGATGGCGGCGTACAGCACACGCAGGTAGTCGTAGATCTCAGTAATGGTTCCCACGGTCGATCGCGGACTGCGACTGGTGGTCTTCTGCTCGATGGAGATCGCGGGGCTTAACCCGTCGATCGAATCCACTTCCGGCCGTTCCATCTGATCCAGGAACTGGCGCGCGTACGGGGACAGCGTCTCCACATAGCGCCGCTGGCCCTCCGCATAGATGGTGTCGAAGGCCAGGGAAGACTTGCCTGATCCGCTCAAACCCGTGATCACCGTGAAGGTATTGCGCGGAATCTCGACGTCGATGTTCTTAAGATTGTGCTGCCGTGCGCCGTGCACGGTGATGCTTTTTAGCAAGCGACCTTCATTTTCCCACACTCCCTTTTCCACAGCGGTTTGCCAATTCCCCTGGACCTAAACGCCGGAAGTACTAATACAGTAAGGCCTTTACCTGAGTCAATCACCTATTGACCTTAGACGGACTAAGGCTTACAGTCGATAAAAGACCATGATCGAACAGAGAAAGCACCAGCGCTTCGAACTCCGGTTGCCGTTCGAAGTGGTCCGCAACGGTTCCCCGTTGAACGTGCGCGGAGAGACCAAGAACTTGAGTTCCGCAGGCGTGCTTTTCACTGCGGATGGCCTGCTTCCATTGGGCGAATCGATCGAATACGTGATCACTTTGCCGCGCACGCCGGGCGCGCGCAAAGATGTTCGCCTGCGCTGCGTCGGCAAGATCCTTCGTGAAGATGCTGCGTCGGCTTTCGCGGCCACTCTGGAGCGCTACGAGTTTCTGCGCGATAGCGCATCCGAAGCTGCTCTTTAAGTCTCGCCGTTTGAAATCGCACACCTAGTTTTTCCACTCGCCCTGCGCTAGACTAGCGAAGAAAGGGCGAAGAATGAACCTTACCCTCGGTTTCCCCGAACCGGCCCAGGAAAAGATCCTCGCGCGGCAAAGCGGCCTCGCCGGAGCGATCGAACGGTTCCAGCAATGGATGGCCGACCCTGAATCTCCCGTTCGAGCCGTCCGCCGTCAGGCTGCGCGGCCGGGCGAATTCGCCGAGTTTCCGGAGACGCTGGCGCCTTCTCTGCGAAAAGCCCTGGTCTCACGCGGAATCGATCGCCTTTACACGCACCAAGCCGAAGCCTTCTCGCACGCAGCGGCCGGACGCAACACCGTAATCGTCACGCCAACTGCCAGCGGCAAGACGCTGTGCTACAACCTGCCCGTCTTGAACGGGCTTCTGGCCGATCCTAACGCCCGCGCAATGTATCTGTTCCCGACGAAGGCTCTCGCTGGAGACCAATTGGTCGAGTTTCAAAAGGCCGTCGACGCCATGGGCTCCGACCTCCGCGCGTTTACATATGACGGCGATACGCCGCAAGACGCTCGCCGCGCGATTCGCGAGCGCGCCAACGTCGTCTTCACCAATCCGGACATGCTCCACTCGGGCGTCTTGCCGCACCACACCAAGTGGGCCAAGGCGTTCGAGAACCTGCGCTACGTGGTGATCGATGAGCTGCACTATTATCGCGGCGTCTACGGCAGCCACCTTGCGAACCTCCTGCGCCGGCTGAAGCGCGTGTGCGAGTTCTACGGGTCGTCGCCGCAATTCATCTGCTGCTCGGCGACCATCGCCAATCCCAAGGAGCTGGCCGAGGCGCTCACCGGGCTCCCGTTCGAGCTGGTGGAGCGCAACGGGGCTCCTTCCGGCGATAAATACGTGGTGTTCTACAATCCGCCGGTGGTGAATCGCGCGCTGGGGATCCGCCGCAGCTATCTGAACGAAACCCGGCGCATGGCCAAAGAGCTTCTCGATCGAGGCCAGCAGACGCTGGTGTTCGCCAATAGCCGCCTGGCCACCGAAATCCTGCTGACGTATCTGAAGGACGACTATTCCGGCGTCCGTGGCTATCGAGGCGGATATCTTCCCAAAGAGCGGCGCGAGATCGAAAGCCAACTGCGCGATGGCGACATTCGCGCCGTGGTTGCAACCAACGCGCTGGAGCTGGGTATCGATATCGGCTCGCTGGACGCCGTGGTCATGGCCGGATATCCGGGAACCATCGCATCCACCTGGCAGCGCGCGGGCCGTGCCGGACGCCGGCAGACGGCGTCGCTGGCTGTTCTGGTGGCCTCCAGCGCACCGCTCGATCAGTACATCATCGAGCATCCCGAATACTTCTTCGATCGCCCCCCGGAACACGCCTACATTAACCCCGACAATCTGGAAATCCTGCTGTCGCATTTGAAATGCGCGGCCTTCGAGCTGCCCATCCGCGATGGCGAACGATTCGGTCAGCACAATACCGGCGATCTGTGCCGATTCCTGAGCGATCTCAAACTCCTGCACCACTCCGGACCGCCGTCGAATGGCGCTTGGCACTGGACCTCCGACACTTACCCCGCCGATGCCGTTAGCCTGCGCTCGGTCTCGAGCGACAATTTCGTCGTCGTCGACGTAACCGGCGACCATCAGGTGATCGCCGAAGTATCGTTTACCGCGGCTTTGACGACGTTGTATGAGAAGGCTATTTATCTGCATGACGCCCGTCAGTACCAGGTGGAGCGCTTCGATTACGAGGGCCGCAAAGCCTACGTGCGCCGCGTCGATTCCGACTACTTCACCGACGCCATCGACTACACGCAGGTGAAGGAACTCGAGGAGGTCGAGTCGTCGCCGGCAGGCGGCGTCAAAGTAGCTCACGGGGACGTGCGCCTGAACCGCCAGATCGTCGGTTTCAAGAAAATCAAGTTCTACACCATGGAAAACGTAGGCGCCGGAAACTTGTCCATGCCCGAACAGGAGATGCACACCACCGCGTTCTGGCTGCATTTCCCGGCCGAGTTCCTCGCGCGCTTCCCCGATCTCTCGCCCACGGATCGGCAAGGCGGACTCACTGCCCTTGCTGCGCTCCTTCGTACAATAGGAGCTCTATGCGTTATGTGCGATCCGCGCGACTTGGGCGTGTCCATCACGGAAGATATCGCCGGCAGCCTCACCGCCTTCGAGCCGAATCTGTACCTCTACGACAACTACCCTGGCGGCATCGGACAGAGCGCGGCGCTCTACAAGCTGGCTCCGCGACTCATTGACGGTGCGGCCAAGCTGTTAGCAGCGTGCCCGTGCGAAGCGGGCTGCCCGAGTTGCGTCGGGCCCATCGGCGAGGTGGGCCAGCGGGGCAAAGAGGTCGCGGGTCGTATATTAAAAGAGCTTGTTTTTCGAGAGCTAAAATAGACCGTCTGTACCGGTCCGTACCCATCCGAGGCCCCTAAGCCGTCTATTTGTTTATAATGACTTGCGGTCGTAGAATCCGGGTTGGGGTGGGGGCCGTCTCATTACGGGATTTTAACGGCTCTACACGCTCGGAAACTAGGCTGGCAATGTCAAAATATAGGCACAGGGTGTACCCGCTTGGTAAATGGATTTTTGCGTAAACGCTCGTGGAGCGCTCCGTCGGTCTTCCTCACGGGGGCGACCGGTTTTCTCGGCGGCGCATTCCTAGCCGATCTCCTCCAGTCCTCGTATGACGGAGAAGTGGTTTGTCTGGTTCGGGCTGATGATGACGACACCGCCGAGGAGCGCATTCGGCGCTCATTAGGACGGTTCTCTACAGCCCGGTTCAAGACGACCTACACGCTCCCCAAGAACGTTAAGGTACTGCGCGGCGATCTTCTTTCCGACGACTGGCATGATTCGCCACACCTGGAAGGCGTCAAACACGTTCTCCACCTGGCGGCCAGCACGTCCTTCGGCAACAGCCGCGCCATTCGCACCACCAACGTCGGTGGCGCGCTCTCGGTTGCCCAAGCGATGCGCGGGCGCAACCTCGAACGGTTTGTCTACACGGGTACGGCTGCGATTTGCGGCGCCTCGCCCGAACCCGTGGTCCACGAAGACGATTACCCCAATGAGCGCGCCACGCATTTGGTCGCCTACACCCGCAGCAAAGCTGAGGCCGAACGGCAGCTCGCCGAACACTTTTCAGACCTGCCGGTGGTCTTTGCGCGGCCGTCGATCGTGGTCGGCCACACTGAGCTCGGCTGCAAGCCGTCGGGCAGCATCTTCTGGGTGTTGCGCGCCGTGGAAGCACTGCGCTTCATCACCTGGGATCTGGAAAACCGCATCGACGTGGTTCCAGTCGATTGGGCTGCATCGGCGTTGCGTCATCTGCTCTTCGCGCCCCGCCTGAAGCACCAGCGCTATCACGTCTCGGCTGGAAAAGGCGGTTCGGTGCGCTGGAGGGAACTGGCTGCCGAATATGCACGTTTACGCGGCGGCACGTCCGAAGACCGTTATGAAATCGGCGGCATGCGCCAGCTCACGGCGAAGCGGGTGATGGAGGCTGCCGGCGACGGTCATCCGCGTCACCTTCTGCACGCTCTGGAGCTGTACTACCGGTTCTGTTCGCTGGACCTGGTGTTCGACAATTGCCGCCTTTTGAAAGAAGGCGTCCCGGCTCCCCCGCGATTCACCGAGTACATGCGGGTCTGCGAGGAATCCTCCACCGCCAGCATCTATGAACAGATGCGCACCGACCTTGAGCCGTCGCTGACGCTGGCTTGATCCCCCACTGAAGACCAGTGAGCTGGGTCATCTTATTCTTCGCGATTGTGTTTGAGGTGGCGGGAACCCTGACCCTCAAATTCACCGAAAGCATGACGCGGCTGTGGCCCACGGTCCTGATGTTCGCGTTTTATCTGGTGAGTCTTTTTGGTCTCTCCGTGGCCGTTTCCAAGATTCCCGTGGGAACAGCATACGCGGTTTGGGCGGGCGTAGGGACGCTATTGGTGGCTCTCATGGGCGTCTTGTGGTTCAAAGAGCAGGTGACGGTGCTGCGCTCCGCCTCCATGCTGCTCATCGTGATCGGAGTGGCCGGCCTGTATCTGACCGGGAGCCATCAGTAGCGCCGAATCCCTCACTTCCGTGCATCGAATTTCGCGCCGGATCC
>Ga0265314_10003355_pt1 | contig 15582 bp, 7 predicted proteins | sample 4126metaG_FD_203106 | JGI IMG/M metagenome (GOLD analysis project Ga0265314, IMG submission 203106) | Rhizosphere microbial communities from Carex aquatilis grown in University of Washington, Seatle, WA, United States - 4-1-26 metaG | ecosystem: Host-associated > Plants > Roots > Rhizosphere >... | reverse complement strand
GAAATCCACAACGCCATCGAGCATTCCCGTGGTGCGGATCCATTGATTGACGGCGGTGCGGATTCCCTCGCCGGGCTCGCTGTAATAGGCCGCCCCTTCATAGGGCGTCAGGGTGGCCCCGATAACTTTAATCCCGCGCATATGGGCCCGCGCGATCATCTGCTTGTAGATGGCGATGATCTCTTCGGCGGTGACCGGTGTAGCGCCGGCGCGCGAAGCTCCTCCAATATCGTTGATCGCTTCCATGAAGACCAGGTACTTGATTCCGGGCTGTGCGAGCACGTCCCGCTCGAAGCGCGCCAGAACGCTCACGCCGGCTCCATCACCCAGGACGCGGTTGCCGGAAATACCTTCGTTGATCACGGCCAGGTTGGCTCCCGCATCCTGCAACCTTCTGGCCAGGACACTAGGCCACGCGGCATTGGCGTCGTTGGTGGACGTAGCCCCGTCGGTGATGGAATCTCCAAAGGCAACGACGACTCCCGTATCCGCGGGCGCCAGTACTTGGACGCCGGACAGGAAGTACCAGGAGTTGGTGGTGCGAGCCGCCGTAAAATCGGCGACGCCAGTGAAATCGCCCTCGGACGAGATATAGGTGGTGTGCAATCCGGTGGAGTGCTGCGTGGGCGGGCCGGAGTCGCCGGGAAGATAGACGCTGACCACCAGGTCGCCGACGGCGGGTACGGACAAGTCCACCGGGTCGCTGATCATGGACGCTCCGGGGGGAATGGTGGCCGAAGCGAGGCCGCTAAACGTCAGCGCGCGATCCGAGGCGGGGGTGATCGCGGAATCGTGATCCCGCAGGGCGATGTGCGCCGACCCGATCTTCAGGCGATCCGTGCCGAAGGTGTTCGCCAGCTCCACGCGCACGCTCCGTCCGCCGATGCTGGTGTTCACCACCATCCGGATGGTCTGATTGTTGAAGCTTCGGAGCGGAGCGGGCCCGGGTTTTGCCGGCGCGGCGGCAGGAGCTCCCGCTGTTACTGGTGTGGTCACGGGTTTGGCTGGGGCGGCCGGGATGTTGGTGGCGATCGGCGAAGCGGCCCAAGTGGCCACCCAATGCTCTTGAGCGAACGCTATATTCGCGGCCAGCAGTGTAGCAACTGCCCAAATCCGGATGATTCGTGTGTTCATAAGTCCTCCAGAATAGTAGCGCGTTTCACGGGCCAAACGGCTTCCACCTGCTCGCCGCGGCAAGCATAGATTCTATCGTAAAGATTCGTCGTGGGGTCGCAGTGCGGCGGGATAAATTCCAGGCGGCTTCCGAGCTTGGGTAATCCGTCCGGCATGTCCACATAGCCGAACTCATCCCCGCCCCAGCGGTAGATCGATCCCGGCAAATCCAATGCCTCGGGACCGTATCCGCGGTCGGTGGCGAAGGCTTTGAAGCCGGCGTCCACTGTGACGAAACCGGGATGGTTGGCGCTGACAACTGTCGCCATGACGGTGAGCGCGTGCTCGAAGTCGAGGCCTTCGCGTCGATATGCCAGATCCATGACCACGTAGGATCCAGCCTGCAGTTCGGTGAGATCCGGTACCGCTGTATCGATCTCCCAGGTCCCGGTGCTGCCCCCTGTGACGATCTCGGTCGAAAGGCCGCGTCGCAGCATGATGCCGAGCGCGCGCGACGCGATCCGGAACGTTTCCGCCGAAACGCGCCTGCGCTCCTCTAGGCCTCCGGCGTGCGATCCCAAGACCGAGTACGCTTGGAGGCCTCGCAGTTCCAGATGAGCCGCCTGATCCACGGCCTCGGCGATTTCCGCCGCGTCCTCTGGAGTGCGGGCCCCGGTGCGATGGTCGCCGACATCCAGGTCTACCAGGACGTCCAGTTTCTTGCCGGCCGCGCCTGCGGCCTGATCGTACCAGGCGACTTGTTGGGGATGATCCACCACCACCATCGCGCCGGTTGTTACGATGCGGGCCATCTTCAGGGGATCGGCTACCGGGGATGTGAGCAGTAATCCGGGAATCCCGGCGGCGGCCATCAACTCGGCTTCGGCGACCGTGGCCACGCACACCCCGATCGCACCGGCGGCGATCTGGCGCTTGGCTATCTCCACGCACTTGTGCGCTTTCGCGTGCGGACGCAAGGATTTAGCGGATTCCTTGATGCGGGCGGCCATGCGGGCGAGGTTGGCCTCGAACTTGTCCAGGTCGAGGAGAAGCGCGGGTGTGGGCAACTGCTGCTTGGTGAGCACCAGCCCATTATGCAAAATGCTATTCTCGATTCGTTGAAACTTGTGCAGTTGGAGGCCCCGTCAGAACCCGCAATCGACGTCGCGGCCCTTCAGAAAGAACTCGAAAGCCAGATCCAGGGCGAAGTCCGCTTCGACACGATCACCCGCGCCCTGTATTCCACCGACGCCAGCGTCTACATGATCCGGCCGCTGGGCGTGGCGATTCCCAAGAATCGCGAAGACGTCAGCCGTATCGTCCAGATCTGCGGGCGTGTGCGCTGCCCCTTGACCATGCGCGGCGGCGGCACATCGCAAGCCGGGCAGGCGATTGGCGAAGGGCTGCAAGTCGATATCTCGAAGTACTTCAACCGGGTGCTCGAAGTGAACGCGGAAGAGCGCTGGGCGCGCGTCGAACCCGGCGTGGTTCTGGATGAGCTGAACGCGCAGCTCGCTCCGTTGGGTCTGCGCTTCGCGCCGGATATTTCGACCGCCAGCCGCGCGACCATCGGCGGGATGATGGCGAACAATTCCGCGGGTGCGCGCAGTGTCCTGTACGGCAAGACTATCGACCACGTGCTGGAGCAGACCGTGGTCCTCGCCGACGGGAGCATCGCCGAATTTCGAGAAATCCCGCGTGCGGAAGCGCCGCGAGGGGACTCGATGGAGGCCAGATGCTATGAAACTGTGCTTCGTCTCGCGGCCGAGCATGCGGATGAGATCGACCGCCGCTATCCCAAAGTTATTCGGCGTGTCGGCGGCTACAACCTGAACGATTTCGTGGATCCGTCGGCGCCGGTGAACATGGCCAGGATGTTGGTTGGTTCCGAAGGCACGTTGGGCGTCGTCCTCGAAGCGAAGCTGCGACTGGTCCCTTTGCCAAAGGCCAAAGCCGTGATGGTGATCGAGTTCGCCGATCTCCTCGAAGCGCTGTCCGCGGCGCCGGTGATTGTGAGCCACAGGCCGTCGGCAGTCGAGGTGATGGACAAGGCGATCCTCGATAACACCCGCCAGAACGCGAATCTCGACCGCATCCGGAAATCGTTCATCACGGGCGATCCGGCGGCCACTCTGTGCGTCGAGCTTTACGGAGACAAGAAAGAGGACCTGCCGCCGCGGCTGATTGCGCTCGAAGAAGATCTGAAGGCGCGCAATCTCGGCTATCGTTATCACACTGATACGGATCCTGTTTCGCAGGCACGTATCTGGAGCTTGCGCGAAGCCGCGCTGGGGCTCTCGATGGCGATGAAGGAAGACGCCAAGTCGATTTCCTTCGTCGAGGACACGGCCGTCGCACCGGAAAAGCTCAGCGAGTACATTGGCCGGTTTTTGACGATCGTGCACGAACACGGTACCACGGCCGGGGTCTACGCGCACGCTTCCGTAGGCTGTTTACATGTCCGGCCGGTCGTGAACATGAAGACCGAAGAGGGCGTCGCGAAGTTCGAAAGTCTCGCCAAGGCGGTGGCGAATCTGGTGCTCGAATTCGGGGGCGCGCTTTCAGGCGAGCATGGCGATGGCCTGGTCCGCGGCCCGTTCATGCGTCAGATGTTCGGCGATACGCTTTACGAAGCGTTCCGCGAGATCAAGCGCACGTTCGATCCGCACGGGATTTTCAATCCGGGCAAGATTGTCGATTCGCCGCCGATGACGTCGAATCTTCGGTTCGGTGCAGGGTACAAAACACCCAACCCAACCACGTGGTTCGACTATTCCGACTTCGGCGGCTTCGGCGGGGCGGTCGAGATGTGTAGCGGTGTCGGAGCGTGCCGCAAGAAACTCTCCGGGACGATGTGCCCGTCCTACATGGCCACGCGCGACGAGAAAGACTCCACGCGCGGCCGGGCGAACACACTTCGTCTCGCGATGACGGGAAAGCTCGGTGAATCCGGACTCGGCGATCAGGGCGTATACGACGTATTGGATCTCTGTCTGGAATGCCGCGCCTGCAAAGCGGAGTGCCCCGTCGGAGTGGACGTAGCGCGCTTCAAGAGCGAATTCCTCGCCGATTATTGGACCCGCCACGGCACGTCGCTGCGGGCGCGAGCTTTGGGTGGAATCGCCGACGCGTCGGTTTGGGGATCGCGCTTTGCTCCGCTGTCGAACTGGGTATCGGGCGCGGTCTCCAACATGATGGGGATCGATAGCAGGCGCAAGCTGCCCCAATGGAAGCGCCAGACCTTTGCTCGATGGCGCGCGGAGCATAATAACGCCGCTTCAGCCCCGCAAGTCACACTTTTCAACGACACCTTCACCAATCATTACGATCCTGAAATCGGCATTGCCGCCGTGGAAGTGCTCGAGCGCGGAGGATGCTCGGTGGACATCGTTCGCCCGGGATGCTGCGGGCGACCACTCATCTCGCAGGGACTACTGGAAGGCGCGCGGGCGCAAGCCGAGAAGATCGTCGACGGATTATGGCCCATTGCCAACCGAGGCGGGAACATACTTTTCCTGGAGCCGAGCTGCCTTTCCTCTTTAAAAGAAGATGTCCCGTCGCTGTTGCGCGGCGAGCAGCAGGCCAGAGCCCGTACGGTCGCAGCCGCGTGCATGCTCTTCGAAGAATTCGCCGCGGGACTCGATCTCAAATTGAGTCCCGGGCCGAAGCGGGTTTTGCTCCACGGCCACTGCCATCAGAAATCGATGGGACTAGTGGATGCATCAAAATCTCTGCTCTCAAAGATTCCCGGCGCGACCGTTGTCGACCTCGACGCGGGCTGCTGCGGGATGGCGGGTTCCTTCGGCTACACGCGCGAGCATTATGATGTTTCGGTCGCCATCGCCAACCGCAAGCTGCTTCCGGCGGTGAAGACGATGCAGCCTGGGGATGTGCTCGCCGCACCGGGCACGTCGTGCCGGCACCAAGTCGCCGATCTCAGCGGCTCCACGGCGCAGCATCCGGCGGTGTTGATTCGCGAATTGATGAAGTAGAATGGCTCAACCCGTGCAAGCTTCGTCAGACTCGCGCCCCACGCATGTGCGCCACATCGTCCTGGGGCTGACCGTCGCGGCTTACATGATTACGTATATGGATCGCCAGGTCCTGGCGACCACCCGGCCGGCAATCATGGAGGAGCTTGGAATTTCGCTGACCGCAATGGGCTGGGTGACGTTCGCCTTTCGCATGGCGTACGCCTTATTCCAGGTCCCGGGAGGCTGGCTGGGAGATACCATCGGAGCCCGACGTGCGTTGACCATGGTCGTGAGCTGGTGGAGCGCCTTCACGGCGCTCACCGCGCTAGCCTGGAGCGCCGCTTCGATGATCGTGATCCAGGTGTTCTTCGGTTTGGGGGAAGCCGGCGCGTTTCCCATCGCTACGCGATCGCTTTCGCGCTGGATGCGGCCCACGGAACGCGGTTTCGCGCAGGGGATTACGCATGCGGGATCGCGCTTGGGCGGCGCCATCACGCCCCCGATTGTGGCGCTCGCGATCGTGCCGTTCTTTGGATGGCGCGCTGCATTTTATGCGTTCGGTGTTCTGGGTGTCGTGTGGTCCGCGCTCTGGTTCTTCTACTATCGCGACACACCTGAGGAACATAGTGGCGTGAACGAAGCCGAGCGCGAGTTGATCGCGGGTGGCATGAAGCGCAGGAGTACAGGCAAAGTTCCATGGAGCCAGATTCTTTCGCACGGGAATCTGTGGGTCTTGTCGGTGATGTATTTCTTCTATAACTACAACCTGAACGTGTACCAGGATTGGTTCCCCACCTACCTGCGCCAGTCCAAGGGCATGACGCTCGCGCAGATGGGAATTTACGCCAGCCTTCCCTTGATGGCCGGTGTGATGGGCGATCTGGCAGGCGGATGGTTTTCCGACATCGTGCTGCACCGTACCGGCAACGTCAACTTGGCGAGGCGCTGGCCTGCGATCGCGGGATTCCTGCTGTCCGCGGCGGCGACGGTTCCGGCCGTGCTTGCGCACGATCCAAAAGTTTCGGTGGCATGCTACTGCGTGGCTTTTTTCGGGCTGGAGTGGACCGTCGGTATTTCCTGGGCGGTGACCCTGGATATTGGCGGCGACTTCGCTGGTTCGGTTTCCGCCGTCATGAACATGCTCGGCAATATCGGCGGTGCCGTCGCAGCGACTGTCGTCACCTACACCGCTGCTCGTTATGGCTGGAACGTGCCGTTTCTTATGACCGCCGGGCTATGCCTGATCGCCGCGGTGCTGTATTTGAAGATCGACGCCAGCCGGCGTATTAACGTATAGCCAACAGACTAATCCTAAAGGGCTTCGCGGTCGAACTTAGATCATGGGGATTCCCAGACCCATGGTCAAAATGTACGCCCTGGCTATCGTCGCCTTGGCGCTGATGCCCGCGCTATGGGTGCTCGCCTCCAATCGCGATATTCCACAGTTCGGGACCTATCAAGACGACGGCCTGTTTCTCATCGGCGCGAAATCTCTCAGCGAGCATCAGGGCTACCGAATTTCGAACCTCCCGGGCGAGCCGTTTCAGACCAAGTATCAGCCGCTGCACGCATGGCTGCTAGCGGGCATTTGGTCCATCGACGGAAACTTCCCCGGCAATCTCGTGCTAGTCTCGATCTACCAGACTCTGGTGTTGGTAGCATTCATCGCGCTATCCGGGCTTCTCTTTCGTTCTCTTCAATTCTCAGCGCTCGAATCCGCAGCCCTGTGCGCATTTCTGGCGTTGAGCCCATGGATCATCTACTGGGCGACCGTACCTTTTTCGGACTACTTGTTCGCCGCGCTGGTGGCTGCAACGTTTCTGCTCATGAACCGCCGATTGTTCCTCGCCGCAGGAATCATAGCTGCGGCAGCCTGCCTGACGAAATCGGCCGGGTTTCTGATAGTGCCGGCAGTTCTCATCGGCGGTTTGCGAAGCCGCAACTGGCGATGCGTGGGTATCTTCCTCGCACCCGTGCTGCCCGCTATTGCAGGCTGGACGCTGTGGTCGAATGCGCACCGCGAGTCTTCCGATCAACCGATTCACTGGTACTACACCGATTACATCGGAGCGTTTTTGAAGAACGGGGGGCTCCGCGCGCTGCCCGATATCGTTCCGCACAACCTCATGTCGATCATCGCCGCTTCGGGAAGCGTCGTGATTCACAACCTGCCGGATTCCATGCCGGGGCGTTTTCTGTGCATACTCGTCGTCGCAACCATGGTCACCGGCGCCGTCCGGATCGTGAAACGGACGGGTCTTGTCGAGTACCCGATCTTCTGTTTGCTGCTGGCGCTTATCCTGTCTGTCTGGAACTTCAGCCCCAGCGTACGACTGATGCTCCCGATGCTTCCGCTCTTGGCGATCGGGCTGTATCTCGAAGGCCGCGTCTTGGCTGCGTTGATCCGGCGTTCATTGCAGGGAAAAGACTTCGGGAATCGCGTGGCTGCGTATGTGATTCTGGCGGGCATTGTCGTGGGATGTCTGTTTGGGATACGCCAGAACGCGATCTTCATCAATCGCGAGATTCCCGCGCTACTGCATCAGAGCCGCGAACTAACCGCTCGCAGCCGCGAAGTCTTTCGCTGGTGCCGCACGTCGCTGCCAGCGTCGGCGGTGGTGCTGGCCTCCGATGACACCCTGGTCTACCTCTACACGGGACGCAAGAGCGTGCGGCCGGTGCCCAACAGCGTCGCCTTCTACACCAACGATCATGACGGCATGCTGGCAAACTTCACGCACCTGGATGACGTGACGCGTGCTTTTGGCATCACCCACATCCTGATCAACCCGGGCGACTATGAGACCGAGTTCGAACCCGAGGATCGTCAACAGATCCTTCGGTTGTTGATCGAGAATCCCAGGCACAAGACTGTTTACTCCGCCGATGGATTTACGGTGCTCGAAATCGAGTCGCCTAGCATCTCCGCGGCCCGATAACCATGGCGAAAACTACAGCCATCGCGCTCCTGTTCACGTTACTGCTGGTTCCATCGGCGTGGTTTGCCTGGCAGAACCGGCACATGCCTCAATTCGGGCAGGCCCATGACGACGCCATTTACTACATCGCATCGAAGTCGTTGGCTCAGGGCCAGGGCTATCGCATCTCGAGCCTGCCGCAAACGCCGTATGAGACCAAGTATCCGCCGCTGCTGCCCTGGCTGCTGACCATCCCGTGGCTGATTCAGCCCCGGTTTCCCGAAAATCTTGCGATCGCAACGGCCATTCAGTGGGCGATGATCCCGCCGTTCTTGTGGCTGTGTGCGGCGTGGTTCCGGCGCGTTGGATTATCGGAACCTTACCGGTGGCTGGCGGTCGCGGTGCTGGCGGTACAGCCTTATACCGTGATGTTCGCCGGGAGCCTGGCTACCGAGACGCTGTACGGCAGCTTCCTGTTGGCCTCCCTGCTCGCCGTGGACAAGGCCCGAAAGCTCGCTGACGGGTCGCGCTGGGCCGCTTTGGCTGGTCTGCTCGCGGGCATCGGATACCTGGCGCGCAGCGCAGGCGTGGTCGCGATCGTCACGGCTCCCTTGGTGTTTCTGGTTTGGAAAAAACGCCGCGAGGCGCTGGCTTTCTTCTTGGCCATGCTCCCGATGGTCGCGGGCTGGATGACGTGGGCCCGGATTCATCAGTCGTCGTCCACCGATTTCGTCAGTCTCTACAACACCAACTATCTCGGATTTCAGTTGGCCAACGTTCACTGGAACGATCTGGGCGCGGTGGCATGGACCAATTTCGCGCATATGATGTTCGAGATGGGAGCGCTCCTATTTCCGTTGGGGGACGCCTCGTTCTTCATGCAACTGGTGCGCGACACCGTCGCCATCGCCATCCTCTGGCGATTGTTCTGCCGCCGTCGCGATCCCGTTCTTCAACCGTACCTGTGGTTCGCCGGGCTCAGCATGGTGGAACTGCTGGTCTGGCATTTTCCTCCCAACCTGCGTCTGATGTATCCGCTGATTCCGCTGTTCGCAGCCGCGCTGATCTGGGAAGGCCAGAACCTTGCCCAGATGATCCGACGATCTCTGTCGCACGCCGATCGCAGCCAGCGCGTGGCCGCGTGGATCATCGGGTGCGTGGCTGCTGGCGCGGGATTGTTTGGGCTCTGGACGCAAGTTTACATGACCTTTCGCGTGCTACCCGAACTTGCTCGCACCAACGAAATCTACAGGCAAGAGCGTGCCGAGGCGTACCGCTGGATCGGTCAGCACGTAGACTCCAACCTCAACGTGATGGCCCTGAATCCCGCCATCTATCTCTACACCGGCAGGCACACGGCGAGCACCGGCATCATGCCGATCGATTGGTACCGCCACGATCAGACACGCATGCTCGCGCCGTTTCGCGGGATTTCCGCGTTCGCTTCCGAGAACCGCCTCGACTACATCTACATGCACGAATCCGACTACGACGTGCTTATCCCCGACGCTCCTGAAGACGCTCGCGGCATCGTCGAATCGCATGCGGGACTCCGCCGAGTGTTTCAGAGCGGGCGCTCTTCCATCTTCCAAGTGGACCGCGCTGTGTCTTCGGCCGCGCGCTAATTCCGCTGGCGCAGTCGAGCCAGCCACTGCAGCACTTTCGTGCGGGGAGATGTCTGGAGGTTGGGCTCGAGCGTCGCCAGACCCGGGTATGGCTTCATTCGCGCGTCCGGGAATTCGTAGATCCGCCAGGGCCCGATGCTCTCCCGAAAGGCATCGGCCGGAAGCCGATTCACCGCCGGGCTCGACGCGGGCACCACGGCAAACCGGACTCCATACGCGGCGAGAAGGTCGCTCTGCATATTCTCGCCGCGATAGAACGCGTCGGACAACTTCATCTGGTCGGTGTATGTGATGCTGAAGAAATCGTGGCTGGCGAAGCTGGTGAGTGGGATCGTCGCAACCCACGGCGCCAGCTCCGGCGGGCTCAAAACCAGAGCGTCGCGATCCGCGTGGGTCCGAAGCCAATCCAAGAGCTCGCGCTCGGACGTCGGACGAACGGCAGTGAAGAACCACTCAGGTTCCGCGCGACGGCCATCTGCCCAAAGCTCGCGATACACCAGAAAGAAGGAAACGCCGGTAACCAGAACCACTGCTGCCAGAGCTGAGATCGCCACACGCCGGTATCGCTGCAACAGCGGAAGAAGCTGCGGATCCGTAGCAAGGCGACGGGCCAGAAGGAATCCGAGACAGTACACGAAGCCATTGAACAAGTGCGAAGGGAAGGAGATTCCCGGAATGAAGGCGAGCACGATGGTCGCCAGGAACCAGCTCTGCAGAATCCGGTCTTCCGGGCGAGGCATCCGGAAGCGAATCAGGAGAAGGTAGACGAGAACGAAAAACGGAATGCCGTAATTTTCTGGAATCCAGAAAGCGTACATCGGATACTTGATGCGTTCACCCACATCTCTCACCCACTCGGATCGGGTGCTCGCGAACACATAGGGCGCAATACCGAGCAGCCCTGCGGCGGCGACGCCGATCCACGTCTTGAAGCGGCCGCATTGCCAAAGAGGAATGGCGGAAGCAGCCACCATGACATAGATTTCGAACGGGTGGAAGAACGCCGAAAAGAACGCTAATGCGACAAGGACCCGGGCGTAGCGGGGTTGGCCGTTCCGAACGTACGCCGCCAACACAGCCATAAAGAGCAGGACAAAGGCGGTTCCGGCACTGAGTGTCGGAGAAGCCACCAGGCCTCCTCGAAACAGGCCGTCGGCGCTGTTGTACGTGTAGCTGACAATCCCCGAAAGCCCTAGCCCGAATAGTAATAACGAGTGAAAGACTTTGCTGATCGTGAGGACGAAAAGCCACAGGGGCGCGGCGCAAGCGGAAGCCAGGAGCGCGTAACCCGGATGCTCGGGGCAGAACAATCGAACCGCGTATATGAGGGCCATGCCCGCCGCGATGTAAAGCAAGAGGCTGACGATCTGATATGCCGCCAAGGGAGACAAAGGGATGCGTCCTGCCAGCAGAAAAAGCGGCTGGAATAACGCCGGCTCGGTCAACCAAGGTGCGTGATAGTTAGGGAGCAGGAAGCTTGTGCGTCCAGCGGCCAGCCAGGTGACATATTGCGGCAAATCCGGGCTGCGGATGGCCCATGCGGGTTCGTAGCCTGGGGGCGGCGCCAAGGCACCGGAAATGACTGCCGCTTGGTGCAGCAGGAAAAGAACAATCCCCAACGCCGCGCCGTAAACCAGACTGAGACGAGACCTTTCCGCGACTCTTGGGGGCTCGTTGAGTGCGACGTCCCGAGGCGCTTTTTCACGACGGGTCATCGCTTATCTATCGGCTGCCTCGGAAAAACACTTGAATGCCAACCAGCCGGGGCAGCAGCAACATGCCTCGCTGCTGGGCTCTGAGTTATTCGTGTCTTAACGCGACTGTCGGGTCGACGGAAACCGCCCGTCGCGTGGGAATCAGACTGGCGAGCACTGCTATGACCACCAGTCCCACTGAAACCTCGATGAACGTAGCCGGGTCCGTGGCCGTCACTCCATAAAGTTCGTTGGCGAGAAAACGCGTTAGCCCGAACGCACCGGCCACTCCGAGAACCAGACCTAACGAGACCAGTATCAGCCCTTGCTTCACGACCAGCGTCATAACACTGGACGAAGTCGCGCCCAGCGCCATGCGAATGCCGATCTCGCGTGTCCGCTGCGTGACAGCGTACGCCATCACCCCGTAGATCCCTACCGCCGCCAGTACCGCGGCGATAGCTCCGAAAACCGTCAGCAGCAGCATGTAAACCCGCTGCCCGCTGACCTGATCGCGCAAGTTTTGCTCCACCGTTTGGAGGTTGCCGGCCGGCTTGCTGGGATCGATTTCCGCCACGGCGCTGCGGACGGCACCCGCAATGCCGGTCGGATTACCTCCAGTCCGGAGAATAAAGAACATCGCCGAACGATAGTTCCACGACGGACCCAGCCAGCGTTGCGACTGCTGTACGTGAGGAAGGTACACCACGGGTCCGGGCTGCTTTTGCGTCTGGTTCATACGCACGTCGCCGACCACGCCTATGATTTCGCGAGGTTGTTCGTCTGGAACAAAGTCGAAGGTAATACGCTGCCCGATGGGATTTTCGTTGGCCCACCAACGCTGCGCCATGGCTTTGCTGATGATCACCACCAGCGGGGCGGATGCCGTGTCGGACGCTGAGAAATCCCGGCCCTGCAGCACCGGAATTCGCACCGTGGAAAAGTAGTTCGGCGTGATCGGCATGTAGGCGGCATTCATGGAGCTACCCTGAGGACCGGGTTCAGGCGCGGGACGCCCCTCAATCTTGAATTGCATCCCCATGGCGCCGGCGAACGGCGGATGGGCCGCGCCAGCGGCGGAAATCACTCCTGGCAGCCCGCGCACACGCTCGAACAAACGGTCGTAAGTCAACGCCACGTTGGGGCTGATGTCCCAGAGTCCGACGCCACGATATTGCTGGCCCACCGGTTTCATCAACTGGCTCTGAGGGAAGCGGAAATCGAAGGTGAGCAGACCCTTGGGATCGCCGCCCAGTTCGTTGCTCTCGATGCGCAGAAAACTGTTCATCATCAGCCCGGCGCCAATCAGCAGAACCAGCGCCAAGCCGATCTGCGCGGTGACCAGTGCGCCGCGAAGCCGTTGCTTGGTGAGACCCTCGGAGCCGCCACGCGTCGAGTCCTTGATCGCCGCGGAAAGGTCGATTTTCGAGGATTGCAGCGCCGGAACCAGACCGAAGAATAGTCCCGTGGCGATCGAAACCAGCGCCGTGAATCCCAGAACACGGCCGCTCAGGGTGACGTCCGGCAACGATCCGGCCGGGAGGCTGGCGATGATCGCCTTGAGCCCACCCCAGGCGAAAAGTCCGCCGAGCACGCCGCCCAAAATCGCCAGCAGCACGCTTTCCGTCAGCAGTTGGCGGACGATCCTGCTCCGGCCCGCACCGAGCGAGGATCGCACGGCCATTTCGGTGCGCCGCGACGCCGCGCGTGCCAACAGCAGCCCCGCCACATTGGCGCAAGCGATCAGCAGCACGAATCCCACTGCGCCTTGCAGGACGGTCAGCGGTTGTTTGAGTCCCTGATAAAACGCCCCTTGCATGGATTCCAGGCGAATCCCGTTGCCCTTGTTGTAGGAAAACACGGTCACCAGCCCTTGGGCGATCGAATCCATCTCCGCTTGAGCCTGCTGGATCGAAACGCCCGGCTTCAGTCTCCCGGCGACCACGAGGAAGGTTGCTGTGCTGGTCAACTGCTGGGGAGTGAATCCGATCGGCGCCCAAAAGTCAGTGGTGCTGCTGGCGTAGTCGAAGCCCTTCGGCATCACGCCGATGATGGTGGTTTCCTGATTATCGACCAGCACTTTCCGTCCGAGAATGTTAGGATCTCCCGCGAACCGGCGCTGCCAGAAGGGATAACTCAGCACCATTACCGGAGCGGGGTTCCCGTTCTGATCTTCATCCTTGGTGAAGACGCGGCCCATCAAAGGCTGTACGCCGAGAACATCCCACATCGAGGTGGTGAAGTGTTCGCCATCCAGCCGCTCGGCGGGAGATCCGTCGCGTTCCGCGCCCAGGTTGCTGGGGAAGCCGTACAGTCCGCCGATCGACTGAAATGACTGATTGCGATCTCTCCAGGCGAGATAATTTCCGCCTGTCACGGAGCTGCGAACGCCCGGGCGGTTCAGCGGGGCGGTCCACAAGACCATCAAGCGATTCGCATCTGGATAAGCCAGATCGCTCAGCAGCGTGGCGTTGATGATGCTGAAAATGGTCGCGTTGGCGCCGATGCCCAAGCCGAGCGACAGCGCCGCGATGATCGTGAATGCAGGCTTCTTGAGCAGCATCCGGAAACCGTAGAGGAGGTCTTGCCACAGTGTGCTCAAAGTTCCACCCAAATATCCTCTCGACCGCGCAAAACGGAGCGCGGCGCGATCAGTTCCTGGTCCCGTTCCATGTGCGCGCCGCGCCCTTTGCGCTCAGCGCTCCCTTAAGAGACGCCCAACGCAGCCTTCTTGTTGATAAACAGACGGAACAGCGCCTGAAAAGTTCCGGCCGGGGACCATTTTAAGCAGTTAAATGGCCGCGCTTTTCCCGTGCAATATCTAAATACTGAAGATAAACGGGCTGGTTACTGTCCGTTCTTGGGATTCGCGCTGTTCGGATTCAATGCCCAGGTCCGGCCAATGTCAGCTTTACCGAACCGGCGGCGCCCGTGACACGATCTTCAATTGCCACACGCAGGTCCCCCGTCCGGTTCCCCGCGATCACCAGTTGCTGGATGGTGTAGCCGTTGGCCAGCGATTCCCGCAAGCGCGGTTCGGTGAGAGTGATTTTGATCGACTCCTCGGTTCCGTTGGGTTTTGAGGCAGCCGGGAAATAGGTCGCCAACCGGATCAGACCAACCCAGTTGTCTTTCTCCCTCTCCAGATGCAACTCCTGGAGGTTGAATGTGATGGTGAGTTGGTAAACGCCGCCTTGGCGAGTGTAGGGATCCAGGCGTGCGGCCATCCCGATGCCGGTGGACTCCAGCGGCGTCGCGAAGATTTCCTGGACCGTCCGCTCGCTCTGCTTTTCGGTGGCTTGCTTCAGGTCGGTGGCGTAGTAACCCTTGCGGTAGCGAAGATCCGTGCCCTTGCGCGCCACTTTGACGGAAAGCGAATGATAGCTGCCGTCGAGCTTGATATCGCCGGGGTAAAAGCCGAGCGTGTAGGTGACCTCGGAATCCTCCACCGCGGTTTTCATCGCACCAGCAAGGTCACTGATGTTGTAAAAAGCCCGTCCACCGGTTCCGCCGGCGATTAGATTCATGGAATCGATACCGGGCGCGAGCAAGCCTCCGTTGTAGGGGTCGCGCGGGTCGATCGGGTAGACGGCAATGTTGGCGTCATTCAGAGCGCGCACGGCCGCGTCGATCTCCCGGCTGAATTCCTTGTGCTCAATCGTCGGTTTGCCGTTATGCGAGCGTATGTCCGTGGTTTGCGCCGGGAAACTGGCCGAGATCCAGACCAGCGTTTTTCGCCCGGGGAGCCCTTGCAGGTGGCGCGCGATCAGTTCCAGGGCCTTGCCGGTGATTACCGCCCGGTTCACTTGCGCCGCGTCTTGCATTTCCTTGACCGAACTAACATACATCGCATCGGTGATGGCGTCCCCGGTGTTAGGAGCGTTCTCCAACAGATCGTCTGCCAGATCGTCGGCGGTCTGATCGGCAGAGGACTCCATGCCGTAGCGCCGCGCAGCCCGAATCAGGCGGTCCGGATCTTCCGTAAAATCCTGAACCACACGCAGAGTTTTCGCTAGCGTGTACAGCGCGAAATGATCGCCTCGATCGAGCGTTGCCAGGTACTTCAGGAGTTGCTGATGTGCATAGCCCTGATCCCCGACCGCAGTGTTGAGCGTATCGAACAGAACGATGGTTGCGCCCGCCGGTTCCTGGTCGCGCATGGGGAGACGATTGGACACGGTGCCCGCAGGAGGCAGAACCGGATCGGGGCGGGAACTTCGGGACGAAAGGACGTTGAAAGACGCGACCTTCTGGGGCT